>Ga0184632_10001182_pt1 | contig 10658 bp, 11 predicted proteins | sample PLM31_50_b1_FD_133153 | JGI IMG/M metagenome (GOLD analysis project Ga0184632, IMG submission 133153) | Groundwater sediment microbial communities from an aquifer in East River, Colorado, USA - PLM3-1_50_b1 | ecosystem: Environmental > Terrestrial > Soil > Riparian zone | place: USA: East... | reverse complement strand
TCACCGGCGTCGCTGGAGCTGTGGAAACACCCGGGCTCGCCGTGACCAAGACCCGCCGTGCACCGGGCACGCTCACGCCGGATCAGGTGGTCACCGCCACGCTGCGTGGCCTGGGCCGCGGTCCGCGGACCATTCCCGGTCTGACCATGCGCGTCTCTTCCGCCGTGATGTCGCGCCTCCTCCCGCGCCGCACGGCGATCGCCGTCATCGCGCGAGCCTCGCGCGATCTGGCCCCGCCCGCCTGAATCCGGCGGCCCGCATAGTCGTCAGTCCAGGCGGACCTGGGCCACGCCAGGCTCGGTGAGGCTGCCCATATACAGAAGGCCTCCGTCCTGGCGGACTCCCGTGATCATGGTGTACCGGCCGGATGGCCCATGCAGGGTCCGCTGCACCCGGCCGCGCTCGTCTACCAGCGCCACCAGCCCGTAGCGGTGCGGCTGCGGCTGAAGTCGATCCGGCAGAAACGCCGCGACCTGCCGCAGCCTGGGATGGGGCAGCAGCCGCTCGGCGATCGCCACTCGTGGACTTGGTAGCGCGATCCAGAACGTGCCGTCGCCGACCGCGCTCATGTTGTCCGGGTACGCGGGCAGGTCGGCGAGGACGACCGGCTCGCCGTCGGAGCGGCCGGTCAAATCCACGCGCAGGAGCCGGTGCGTGGTGGTCTCCACGAGGAGCACGGCACTCTCGTCCGGCGTCAACGCCACGCCATTGGGAAAGTAGAAACCATCTCGGACGACGTCGGCCCGACGGCTTCCCGGCCGCCAGGCGAGCAGTCGTCCATTGGGACGGTGCTCCAACAGATCCCGTTTCCACACTGAGATGGGGTAACGGTCAGAGGAGTCAGTGAAGAACACCGTCCCGTCCCGGGAGACCGAGGCGTTGTTGCAGAAGACAAAGCTCCGGCCGCCGGCCTCGGCCGCGAGATCTTCGATCCGGCCGTCATCGGTGACCCGCAACAGCCCCCGGTATGCGTCGCAGACAACGAGGGTCCCGTCCCGCGGGTCGAGCTCGATGCCCAGCGGTCGGCCACCCGTCTCGGCCAGAAGTGTGGGCACAGGAGGACGAGCGCCGACGTCTGTCAGAGCATCGCCATCCCAGCGCCAGATCCGGCCGTCGTCCCCGCCGGCCACGAGGCGGCCGGCGGCGTCGATGGCAACGTCCTCGGGTGCGGCCCCGGTCGGCAGCCGCAGTAGCCGCACATCGTCAAGTCGGGTGTCGGCGGCGGCCCAGTCACCGACCAGGGGCGGCGGAGTCGTCGCGGGCGCGCGCTCGGCTCGGATCAGTCGAGGCGCGTGGTGCCGAGCGGTCGAAGTCACGGCCATCAGTGTGGCGGGTGCCTCGCCGGTAGGCCAGGGTTGGTTTCAGCTTCGGCGGTGGTTGCGCCACCCGGAACGCCGGCCCTCGGCCGGGGCGGCAGACAGTGCCGCGTTGATCGCCTCCGGCGAAACCGGGTCCGGATTCGCGGCCGGTGGATACCGGCTCGGCGCACCCGAAGCCGGCGCACCGGATGCCGGCGCAGCGAAAGCGGGTGCAGGGAGAGCTGGCGCGGCGGCCAGGGCGGCCACCTCGCGGCGGGCGCCGTAGACGCGGCCCGCGTTGGCCCTCGCACGAGCGGACTTCGCGTAAGGCACGGCCTCCACCGGGCGGTCCGACGACCCCCAGACCGGCATGCTCAACCACACCGGCGTGATGCCTGGTGTGGGCCGTGGGCCCGGAGGGCGCCGGGTGGGCATCCCCTCTTCGGTCTCCACCGCGCCTCCGGCGGTCGGCTGCGCCGCGTCCGGCACACGTATGGCGATCCGCGCGGTGACCTCTTCGATCATCCATGGCTCGATCTCCAACGACTTCTCTGGCGTGGTGAAGATCGCACGAAGATCGTGGATGGTGGATGTGCCGACCGTGAAGAACCAGAGCATCGCGATCACCGCGGCGCCGACCAGGATGACCGGCGGCACGAGGAGCATCGCGCTCACTCCGACGATGGCGGTCTGCCCCCCGTCCGAAGCGAGGTCGCCGAGATGCACCTGCACTGCGGACATGCCGACGTAGTGCATGCCGACGACGGCCGCGCCCATGACCAGGGCGGCGAGCACCGCCGCGCGCAGGCCTTTGAGCGCCACGATGAACCATAGTGCCGCGCACGCCACTGTCATAGCGATCCCCACCGACACCACGAAGCGCACGGGCTCGTAGTCGATCGAGCCGCCTACCCGTACCGCCGCCATGCTCGTGTAGTGCGTCGCGGCGACCCCGATCCCCAGCAGGGCGCCGGCGACCAGCAGCCGCCACACACTTAGCGAGCCGAAACCCGCGACGAACAGCCCACCACCCACGACGACTATGGCTATGCCGAGGCTCGCCGCGATCGGTAGTGGGTCGTAGCGAACGGCGGAGTCCGGCATGGCGAAGCCGAGCAGGCTGATGACGTGTGCCTGCCAAACTCCGGTGCCGCCGATGGCGATCGACGCGTAGATCAGCAGGCGCACCCGGCGGCGACCCGTGCGCGCCTGCGCCTTCGTCGCGAGCATGATGCCGAGCAGACAACCCAGCACGGACATGACGTACGCGAGGACAGGGTTGACCCATCCGTACGCGAATTGCTGCACCTCGGCCACGGTGTGCTCCCCCCCGACCACGACGACCCCCCGCCGTGTGTCTGACTCTGATTGAGCCACGGTGTGGGAGAAGTGCGTCGCACAGCGTGTGTGTTCCTGCCCAAGGCGCCGCCTGGGAGCGGCACCACCAATACTGGCATGGGGCCGAAAAGCCGGCGCCAGACTCGTCCGGTCGTGATGCGGGTCGGGCAGGAAGGTGGGTACGTGATGTCTGTCCGTTCCAGCTATTCCGTGGTCGGGATGACCTGCGGCCATTGCGTGCAGGTGGTCACATCCGAGCTGAGCAAGGTGCCCGGTGTGCATGCGGTCGATGTCGACCTGGCCACGGGTGAGGTCGAGATCACCAGCGATGGGCTGCTCCCCCTCGACGCGGTTCGCACCGCCGTTGACGAGGCGGGCTATGCGCTCGCGGGCACGCATGCCTAACTCGAAAGCGCGTATGGCCGATCAGCCGCCTCTGCAGCGGTCGACGGCTTACGCGCGCTAGACCATCCTTTTTGGATCAAACAACCTGATGATCTCTGCCGCGGTGTCGGCGATCAGAGTGTCGGGTGTGAGGGCAACTCCTCCGATTGCGCTCAGAAGGCTTGGCAGCCCGGGCAGCGGGTAATCGTCCTCCTTCAACACTGCCGCGCAGATCCCGCCGCGCTTGGCGATCCCCACTCGGCTGCGCTGCCACGCCTCGTCGACCTGCTCCGGCGACGGCCCACCGAACCCGTGTCCCACCGGCGCGGAGTGGCGTAGCCGTACGATTGCACTCCCGCCGAATGCTTTAGCGGCCAGGCAGGCCTCGGTGAGGCGTTCCTGGTCGTCTGGCGGGCGAACGGTCATCACGGCGCACGGCGACTTGCACGTGGTGGCGCAGACCTCAAGGGCGTGTGACACCAACGTATGCTGCCGCTGCAGATACGCCTTCCAGCCGGAGGCGGGTTCGTCGTAGACACGCAACGCCCGGCTCGCCGCCGACTTCTGCGGGCGAGTGTGCGGACACGCTCGATCATCCATGTGTCCCCACCGGCTCTGCGGCCCGATGAAGGCTGGGTCGACCTGCATCTCGGCTGGATCGGCAGCGTGACCGAGGTAGGGCTGCCACGCCAGAATCGGCACAAACTCGCTGGTCAGGTGAACGGCGGAGACCAGCGCGTTGGTGTCCAGCCGATGCCAGTGTGCCGCGATGACCTCGAGCAGCAGCCGCGTCGCCGGATGCGACGTGGCGAGTGCGGTCCGCGGGGTCTCCCGTGGCGACTGCCGGGTTCGCGCGCGCATGCCGCGTTCGACCAGGTAGCTGGGCACCCGCATGTCGGGTTCCAGGTTGACGCGGTTCGTGTCGGTGGCGGCGCCGCTGGCCGCGTGCGGGTTCCCCAAGTCCTCGGTGTCGAGGTCGAGTATGCGTTGGCCGTACGCGCACAACTGCTGAACAAGCGCCGCGTCACGACTGGCAAGGCGTGTATCGAACGCGCCCACGATGTAGGCGAGCTCGCGGAAGGCATACCGTCGCGCGAGCGCGACGAGGACTTCACGAACCGTCTTCACGTTCGCAATTGAACCGCTAGCCGCGCACGTGCACCAACCTCGCTACGCTTCTGCACGTGCACAAAAAGGCGGAACCGGGCGATGTCATCGGATCGGATGGCGAGCGGTTCGTCGATTTCACCGACAACGAGCCGATCCTGCCCGAATCGACCCGCGACGACACCGATGCCGGCTGGGGCGAACGGTTCCGGGGCAACGAGGAGTGGCTGGTGGACGAGCGGCCACCCCACTGGGACTGACTGACCCTCGACCGCTCCCTTAACCGCCGATCATGACCTGGAGGTCATGATCGGCGCTATTTCGCGACGGTGAGCTCATGATCGTGGAGATCTTGGCGGTTAGGCGGCACTAGCGGCGGCTGAGGCCTTGGCCGCCGACGTACTGCCGCCGCCGGAGTTGGAGTCCGACGTAGCGGAGCTGGACGAGGACTCAGACGTCGTGCTGGTGGCTTCCTTGCCCGCGCTCTCCTTGGCCGGAGCATCCTTGCCCTGCGTCGATCCGTTCTCGCCGGAGGCCGAGCCGGACCGGGAGTCGGTGCGATAGAAGCCCGAACCCTTGAAGACGATGCCCACCGCCGAGAAGAGCTTGCGCAGCCTGCCCGCACAGGTGGGGCACTCGGTCAGCGCCTCGTCCGCGAACGACTGCACCGCCTCGAGCTGGTGGCCGCACGCGGTGCAGGCGTACTGGTAAGTGGGCACGTCTTGCCTCCGTGATCAAAGGGGAGCGCTGGCACTCCGACACTTCGAGTGCTAATGGTGGCGTATGTTGGCCTCGTTCGTCCACTATCGCGGGCGCAACGTGATCGACGTAACCACGCAACTCAGGACATTATGGTCAGGTAAAGCCCCGATGGCGTGAGTATGGCGGTCACCGGCCGATCATGGAGCTCGGCGGGCAGGGCATCGCACAGCTCACCCTCGTAGAGCAGCGCCACCACGGCGGTGCCGGCTGGCACGCGACTCAGGGCACGGTCGAACGACGCGCCGCCCCGGCCAAGCCGCACCCCGGTCTTGTCGACGCCGAGAGCAGGCACGATCACCGCGTCGACCCGCGCCACGGCGTCGCGCCCGAGCGCTGGCCCCTCCGGCTCGCGCAGAAGTGGTCCGCCGGGCACGCCGCCGCGCATGGGCGCACCACTGACGTACCGGGCCCAGTCGAGGTCGCGATCGGGTCGCAGCACGGGCAGGAGAAGATGCTCGACCGCCGCGGCTAGTCGATCCGGCAACTGCGCACCTCCCGGTTCGCCGGGCATGGGCGCGTAGGCGGCAACGCGCTTCACGCCTCGTACAAGATCGACAGCCGCCTGCGTAAGCGCCTCGTCTTGGGCGGCTCTGGCCGCCGTCGACATGGCACGCCGGGCCGCGAGCGCCGACGCTCGGGCGAGCTGCTTTTCCGACATTTGAGACATGATCTCGGTCGCCCACGTCCTTCTGCGGCGTCGTGCGGTTGGTCAGATCAGCATCGCAGCACACGCCAGTTATCGCAGTGGGCACGATGTTCTCGGCCGGCGGGGAGGAGGGGGTCGATGACGTTGCGCGCGCGGCTTGCGGTCGCGTTCTTCGTCGTACTGCTCGGCCCTGTCCTGTTGGGAGCCGTGTTGGTCGCCAGCGTCCTCGTCACCGCCGGCTCGCCCGAGGCTCGCCTGAACCAGGCCAACGTCGGTGTCCGGATGGCCGTCGCCGCCCGGTGCCAGCACCTGGCTGCTACCGCGCATGGGTTGGCCCTGGACACCGCGGTTCGCGGGGATCCATTTGCGGTAAAGCCGGCCGACGCGCCGAGCCCGTGGGTGCTGTGCGGGGTCGGGCCTTCGTCGGTCCCGCTTCCGCCGGGGACCCGCTACGGGGGCCTTGCGGCCCGGGCCGAGGTTCGCGGTCCGGGCGGCTCGCTCATCGGGTACGCATACGCCGTACAGCCACTGGATCCGGCGTTCCTTGACCAGCTCTCGGCCGCGGCCGGGACCAGGCTCACGCTGCTCGATGAGGGGGGAGAGGCGGGTGCGCGGCTGGAAGCCGGCGCGAGTCAGCCGCTACCTCTCGCGTTATCAAGCTCGCCCGCTCCGCCGCCCGGCGAAGGCTTCCCGGTCCTGATCGCGGTCGGGCTGGTGGCCGGCTTGATCGCCGCGGTGTTGGGCTGGTGGCTCGCGGGCCTTGCTACGAGGCCCCTCGGCGTGCTGCTCGGCGCGGTGGACCGGGTCGCCGCGGGTGATCTCACTGCGCGGCCCCGGGTCGATGGTCGCGACGAGGCGGGTCTGTTGAGCCACGGCATCGATCGGCTGATCGGCGAGATGCAGGAGAGCCAACGATTGTCCGTGACCGACGCGCTCACGGGTCTGGGCAACGTCCGTCATCTGGCGGATTCGCTCCGTCGCGAGGTCGAACGGGCGAGCCGATTCGGCCGGGCACTCGGGGTGCTCGTACTGGACCTGGATCGTTTCAAGACGGTCAACGACACGTACGGGCACCGAGCCGGTGATTCCGTGCTGGTGGAGTTCGCGCTGCGTGTCCGTGGCGTCATCCGGGAGGTTGACCTCGCCTTTCGCCAGGGCGGCGAGGAGTTCGTGATCCTGCTGCCGGAGACCGACGTACCGGGCAGTCTCACCGCGGCGCGGCGCATCGGCGAGGCCGTGCGCGAGCGACCCTTCACCATCGGACACCGTCGTGGGGTCGTGGATCACGTGGCCCCCGAGGTGATCGCTCCGATCACGGTGTCCATCGGAGTCGCCGTCTTCCCACGCCACGCCCTCACCGGCACGGAAGTGTTGGATGCGGCGGACGAGGCGCTATACGCCGCGAAGGCCGCCGGCCGGGACACATTTGTGCTGGCCAGCGTGGTCGTGCCCGAGCAACGCAGCCGTGCGTCCGGCGGGACTACCTCACCCGCCACCATGGCCGCCGGATAGTCTCGTTCGCATGCCGGACAGTCAAGCCCGTTCGAGGGCCGTCAGGGCCGTCATTCCTGCTGCTGGGCTCGCCACGCGGTTCCTGCCAGCGACCAAGGCGGTACCGAAGGAACTGCTGCCGGTGGTCGACCGGCCGGTGCTGCAGTACATCGTCGAGGAGGCCGCGGCGGCCGGCATCGGCGACGTCCTGCTGATCACCGGGCGGGGCAAGACGGGCATGGTCGACCACTTCGATCGACAGCCGTACCTGGAGTCTCGGCTGGAGGCCAAGGGCGATCTGGAGCGGCTCGCGGCGGTCAAGCACACCAGTGAGCTGGCCGAGATATACACGTGCCGGCAGGGCGAGCCGCTCGGCCTGGGCCACGCGATCTCCTACGCCGAGTCACACGTCGGCCGGGAGCCGTTCGCGGTGCTGCTCGGCGACGAGTTCGTCGACACCGACGAACCGTTGCTGCCCGCGATGTTGGAGCTCCAGGCGCGTACTGGTGGCATCGTGCTGGCCTTTCTCGAGGTGGACTGGGCTGAGACGGCTCGCTACGGAATCGCGTCGGTGGCGACGGCGGAGGCTCACCTCGCCGCCGGACTTGCCGGGACGGCCGGGCTGGGGGACGTCTTCCGGGTCACGGGCCTAGTGGAGAAGCCGCCGGCCGAGAAGGCGCCGAGCAACCTGGCGGTGGTGGGCCGCTACGTCCTGCCCACGGCAATCTTCGATGCGATCCGCCGCATCAAGCCGGGCGCGGGCGATGAGATCCAGCTCACCGACGCGATGGCGCTGCTGCTCGCCGAGGGCGTACCGGTGCACGGCATCGTCTACCGAGGCATGCGGTATGACACCGGACAGCCGCTGGGCTATCTGCAGGCGGTCGTCCAACTCGCCTCGAAGCGGCCGGACCTGGGCCCGGCCTTCACCGATTGGTTGATCAACTACGTCAAGAACGACCTAGGAGGGACGCCGACGGCGGACTGAGGAGATGACCGCACCGACCGCAGTGGCCCGCACCCCTGAGCTGGCACCGCTCGCCGAGTATCTCGCAGGTGTCCTGAAGACCGTGCGCCCGCTGCCGGTGCTCGGCCGGCACCTCACCCAGTCATACGGGACGGTGATCGCCGACGAGGTTCGCGCGCCGACCGCGCTGCCCGCGTTCGATCATGCCTCGATCGACGGCTATGCGGCCCGGTTGGAGGACATCCTCGGCGCGGCGGCGCACCGGTCGGTCCGGCTCAACGTGGTCGGTGACCTCGGCCCGTCGAGTTGGCGTCCGGTGCGGTTGGCCCCCGGAACCTGCTTCTCGGTCGCCGCGGGTGCGCCACTCCCGGCCGCCGCCGACGTGGTCGTGCCGCCGGCCTGGACCGATCAGGGCATGGCGGCGGTGGAGATCCGCGAACAGCCCAGGCGCGGCCACGGTGTGCGACGGGCTGGCGACGAGATCAGGGCGGGTGCGGTCATCGCCGCCCCGGGCGCGTACGTGACGCCGGCGCTTGTCGCGGTCCTGGCAGCGACCGGGGTGGACCGGGTGGTGGTGCGGCCGAGCCCGCGGGTCGCGGTGATCGCGACGGGGGACGAGCTCGTCGAGGCCGGAGGGGCCAGCCGGCCCGGCGAGGTGGCGGATGCTACTTCCCTCGCGCTGGTCGCCGCGGCGGCGGAGGCGGGCGCGTTTGCGTACCGAGCCCGGTATTTGCGCCGACGACTCGGAGGCGTTGAGGGGCCTGGTCGACGAACAGGTCGGCCAAGCCGACTTGATCGTGACGAGCGGGGGTACCGGCGTTGGCCCCGGTGACATCGTCCGGCGCGCGCTGGGTGGGGACCGGGTGGGTCGGGATGGCCCGGGTCGCGACGGCCTGGGCCGTGACGGGTCCGTGCGGTTCACCGAGGTGTCTTTGTTCCCGTGTTCGTCGTTGGGGTACGGCGCGCTGGGGCCGGCTGGGGTTTCGGTGATCTGCCTGCCCGGGGATCCGGGGGCTGCCCTCATCGGGTTCGAGGTGCTGGCCCGTCCGGTGATCCAGAAGCTTGCGGGGGCTGAGACCGTATTCCGGCACAGCGTCCGGGCCCACCTGCTCGAGACGGTAGCCTCCCCGCTGGGACTCCGGGAGTTCCGGCCGGCCTACGTGTCGGAGCGCCGGGGTGGGGGTTACACGGCCAAGCCGCTCTCCGCGGGCCCGTATACGCTGTCCGGCCTAGCGCCGGCGAACGGCCTGATCGTGCTTGGCGAGCGGGTGGACAGATCTCCGGCAGGCTCTACGGTGGATGTCCTCCTGCTCGACCGCCGGCGCTGATCATGCGTCGCGCCTGATGTGGACGGAGGGTGACGTGGGGGTGTTCGGCCCGCAGGGCTGGCCCGTGGTCCTCTCGGACCCCGGCAGCGGCGTGCTGCTGCGTCCGTATAACCGCACCGACGCGCTGGCCTGGTCGCGCACCCGGTGCGCGAACGAGGAGTGGCTCTCGGTGTGGGAGCCCACCCCACCGCGCGGCAGCTGGGCGGAGCTGAATTCTCCGGCCGCCTTCAGGGTTGTCTTCCGCGAACTGCGGCGGATCGCGCGAGCGGGGACGGCCATGCCGTTCGCGGTCTGCCTGCGCTCTGCGGACGGTGGGGAGCGGCTTGTCGGTCAGGTCACGCTGGGTAACATCGTGCGGCGGGCGTTCTGCTCGGCGTACGCCGGCTACTGGGTCGACGCCCGGGTTGCCGGCCGCGGAGTGATCCCGACGGCGCTCGCGCTCGCGGTCGACCATGCCTTTTCGGCTGGGGGCCTGCACCGGGTGGAGGTCAACATCCGGCCGGAGAACACCGCCAGCCGGCGGGTCGTGGAGAAGCTGGGCTTCCGCGAAGAGGCCTACCACGCTCGCTACCTTCACATCGACGGTGCCTGGCGTGATCATGTGGGATATGCACTGACCACAGAGGACGTCGCCGCGGAGGGCGGGCTGATGGCGAGGTGGCACCGACTGCGTGGCATTGGGCGTGTTACGCCAGAAAGGGCGTAACCTCTTAGCACGGCGCGTGGGACGGCTGTCATCTTCGCCGGAGGCGATCAAGGCAGCAATGTGTTGGTCCGGTGTGGCGCGCCGCAATTGTTGGGTGATGGGAGGGGTGAGGGTGCCGACCTCGGTACTCCTTGCCGTCCTCGCAGCCGCCGGTCTGCTGGCACTCGCGCCGGCGCTCACGCGCCGATACGACGCCACCGAACGGGTCGCGGCGGAGCGGGCGACGTCCACGGCACGGGTGCTTTCCCGCCGCCGCCGGCGGCGTACCGTTCCGGGTCCCCGACCGATCAACCCGCCCCGGTTCTCGGGGGTTCTGCGTGGAGGGCTCGGGGTACGCGGCACCCGCTTGCCCACTGTGGACGAGCTCACCGGAGCTGGCGCGGGCTCGATCCGGGCCGGTTCTGCCCGGTCCGGCGTCACGCGTTCCGCCGCGTCCGGTTCTGCGGCCGGTTCCTATGCCGCCCGTTCGGACGCTCCGCGTTTGGGTGCTTCGCGTTCGAGCGCCGGGCGTTCGGGCGCTTCGCGTTCTGGCGCCGGCCGGGCGCGCTCGATAAAGAAATCGGCGACCCGGCCTCGCCGTCCCGCATCAACCGCACTGCGCCGAAGGCGTCGCGTGTTTCTGTCGCTGGTG
>Ga0184632_10001181_pt1 | contig 10664 bp, 12 predicted proteins | sample PLM31_50_b1_FD_133153 | JGI IMG/M metagenome (GOLD analysis project Ga0184632, IMG submission 133153) | Groundwater sediment microbial communities from an aquifer in East River, Colorado, USA - PLM3-1_50_b1 | ecosystem: Environmental > Terrestrial > Soil > Riparian zone | place: USA: East... | reverse complement strand
TGGCTCGTGCTCGGCGTCTCGTGGCAACCCGAGATCGCGGGAGGCGCGACGACGCTCGACGCGGTCGAGGCCACCTTTGCGCGCACGCACGAGCTGTTGGGCGCGCAGATCGCCGTCGTTTACTGTCCCCACGGTGACGGCCCCGCGGTCTGCTGGTGCCGCAAGCCCCTGCCCGGCCTGGGGGTCGTCCTCGTCGAGCGGCATCGCCTCGATCCCGCCCGAAGCGTCTACGTGGGGCGCGACGCGAGCGACCAGGCCTTTGCCCGCACGATGGGTTTCGCGTATCGCAACCCCGACGAGTTGTTCGGCGGAACCGCTTACCGCACGTAGCCCAGGGCCCGAAGCTGCTCGATCGTTTCGCGGTCGGGGACCGTGATCACCGGCTTGCCGGACAGCTTCCGCGACGTGCGCACGAAGTCGCTCAGGGTGGCCTGGAGACGCTCGGCGACGATCGACCCTCGCTCCACCACGTTGGCGGATTCGCGCGGATCGCTCGACAGGTCGAAGAGCATGCGCTCGCCCGAGCTGCCCTCGATGTACTTCCATGGGCCGCGCCGCGCCGAGTGGAGCGAACGTCCGCCCTGGTCCCGGCGGAGCAGATGGGCGAAGAGCGAGCGTCGCGCCGGATCGACGGGCGCCCCCTTCATGAGGGGCACCAGGCTCAATCCCTCGTCCCGCGGCTCGGGAGCCGAGCCCGTCAGCTCACGCAGCGTGGGGAGAATGTCGATGAGATCCACCGGCTCGGCGATTTGGCGGGCGGGGAACCTCTCCGGATAACGAACAAGGAGAGGCACGTGGAGCATCTCGGAGTACAGCGTCTTCCCGTGACCCTCTCCCCGATGGTCCCCGAATTCTTCGCCATGGTCGGCGGTCACGATGAGGATCGTGTCGCGCTCCCAGCGCATCGCGGCGTAGAGGTCCTTCAAGACCGAATCCACGTAGGCGATCTCGCTGTCGTAGGCGGCGATGGCCCGGAGGCCCGCGTCGGCGGGCGGCTCGAACCACGGCGGCCGCTCCCGGTAGGGGGCATGGGGATCCATGAAGTGCATGTAGAGGAAATAGGGCAGGGCCGCACTCATGTGGAGCCGCCAGCGCTTGGCCCTCTTCGCCAGGACGTCCGCGGGCTCGTCCTGCGTGTAATTCCGGAACCGGTCGAAGCCCCGGGCGAACCCCATCGGTTCCCCGATGTTGATGTTCGCCGTCAAGCCGAACGTCGAGTACCCCGCGGCCCTCATGACCTCGGGCAGGGTCGTCACCTCGTCGGGCAGCCGGTCCAGCTCGATCGCCTCCGGCTGTTCCTGGAGGCTCTGGGCCACCATGAAGCCGGTGACGACATCGTGCTGGAACGGATAGAGCGATGTGAACAGCGACGCCGTGGCGGGAGCCGTCCACGCCGAGGTGCTCTCCGCGGCCGTGAACACCACGCTGTCGGCGGCGAGGCCGGAGAGGAAGGGTGCCGTCTCCTTTGCGTAGCCGTAGAGCGGCAGGTGATCCGCCCGAAGCGTGTCGATCACGATCACGACCACGTCGGGGGGACGGGGCGGGTGCCGCCAGGAGCCGACGGTCGCCAAGGCAGTGGCCGCGAGGGTGATCACGATGGCCAGCGGAGGGGACTGTCTCGTATGGGTACCCGCGCGGAACCGTTGTCAGATCCTGGAACGATAGCACGGGGATTCGCTCACGCGGTGGTGGTCGACGGCTCCTTCCCGCGGAAGCTCAGATACAGCGACGGCAGCACGAACAGGTTGAGCGCGGTCGAGGTCAGGAGCCCTCCGAAAATGACCACCGCCATCGGGTGCTCGATCTCGTGGCCCGGGCGGTCCCCGCCGAGGACAGGCACGCTCCGCCCGCGCCCGTGCGGTTTCCGCGGAGCGCGCTCATGGCGTAGCCGTCGCGCACGCGAGCCGGGAGCCGACGCTGCTTTGCAGCTCGAGAATGCTCGTGCCCTGGGCGACGTCCAGGCTGTACACCACCCGGCCGTCCTCTTTCTCCAGCTCGGCCTTCACCACGGCTCCGCCCGGAGCCTCTTTGAGCCCGCGCTCGATCGCCTTCTCCAGCGGGATCGCCGCCTGCCCGATGAGCTTCCGCGCGTCGTCGCCGGCCGCCGAGAGCGCGAACACCAATGCCAGCGCCCCGACGACCGCCACCGTGATGGTCTTCATGATCCTCATGACATGGTTCTCCTTGTGGACCTTTCGCCCAACCTTGCCACCGTACGCGACTCTCGTCCCGTGGACATGAATGCCAGATGAAACGCAGGGACGCGCGCGAGCTCCCGCTGCGCGGGGCGGCCGGGCCGTGGTATCTCTCTTCTGATGCGGATCCTCCTCGTCGAGGACGAGCCGGCAGCGCGGTGGGCGATCGAGAAGGGAGGGCGGCGGCGTCCGGCTCGAGCTGAGCCAGCGGGACGGCGGGTACGTCGTGACGGTGGCGGACAATGGGACGGGCATCCCCGTCGACGAGCAGCCGCGTGTCTTCGACCGCTTCCATCGCGGGGAAGGCGCGTCCGCGCGGACGGTCAAGCCCCCGGGCACGGGCGCCGGACTGGGGCTCGCGATCGCCCGCTGGGTGGCCGAAGCGCACCAGGGAAGGCTGGAGCTCGTTCGCTCCGACGAAACGGGCACGACGTTCACGGCGACGCTGCCGTGAGCCGTTTCCAAGGCGTAGGGAATCGATATTGACTCGCCATCATTTCGAATGGGATCTTGTCCGCGTCGTCGCGGCGCTGCTCGTCGTGTTGGGCCATGTCAGCTCCGCGATCTGGTACCAACCCGGCGCGCATTGGCAGGCGGCGAATGTCTACGATTCGTTTGCCCGGGCATCGGTTCCGCTGTTTTTCATGGTGAGTGGCGCATTACTCATTCCTAAACAAGAAGCGATCAGCCTCTACGTGAAGAAGCGGCTGGCTCGATTGACGGTACCGATCGTGTTCTGGAGCGCCGTATACGTCGCTTGGAATCGTGTTTTCGACGAGACGGCGGTCGCCTGGGACGGGCTGGCTCGTGTCCTCACCGAACCTGCCTATTACCATCTGTGGTTCCTGTACGCTCTGCTTTTTGCCTATACGGCGGTCCCTGTCTTGCGCTGGAGCTGGTCGCGCCTGACCGATGTCTCTCAGCGATGGCTGGTTGCGAGCTGGCTCACCGCGGTGGCCGGATTGTCATGGATGCAGCCCCCGCCGTTCGGTCCGTTGCATCCGATCAACCTGCTCGGTTATGTCGGTTACCTTCTATTGGGCGCCATCGTCCAGCGCATACCCCCGATGCCGCTCTTGGGAGCGGCATTGTATGTTTCGGCAGGAATATTTACGGCCATGGCAACGGCTTGGCTGTCGCGCGGTGGCACACCGGAGGCCAACTTGTATGGCTTCTTGATGCCAAACGTCATCGTGATGGCGATCGGCTTGATGATGCTCCTGAGGGCTCTGGCGGGCGTCGAGAGCTGCAAACGCGCTTCCCCGTGGATTGCGTACGGCGCGACGCTCACGTTTGGCATTTACCTGGTGCATCCGATATTTGCCGCGTTTCTCGACACTTCGTTCTGCCGTTCTGTGCTCCTAGGGTATTCGTGGATCGGGATTCCTGCGGTAACGATCTTTTGGTTCGTCGTCTCGGCGGCGGCGGTGGCGGCGATGGGGCGCATTCCTGGTTGTCGTTTCGTCCTGGGGGAATCGGCCGTTGGCGCCTCGCGGCTCACGGCGTCGTGAACTCGTCCCGGGGAAAGAGATCCTCGTTCACCTCGTGGCGGCGCCACGCCTGACCCTTGACGTTGAGCGGCTGAAGCTCGTCGAGCAGGGCCGGCAGCTGGGGGGCGCGGTGGCCCAGATACGTCGACTCGGCTGCGCTCAGGCGAGCATTCCAGGCCTGCGGGTCGATCGGGATCGGCTCGTTGCTTCCAATGAGGATGTTGCGACCGGCCGTCCCGATCACGTGCGGGAACGCCCTGACGAAAGACCCGTAGACGCGGTCGGTCGGAGCCCAGGTGCACATGACGCCGCCGGGTTTGAGCCGGCGCGCGGCCCGTTCGAAGAACTCCACCGAGTACAGGTTGCCGCTGTAGGCCGCATCCGGCCAGAGGGCGTCGGCTTCGATCAGATCGTATTGCTGCGTGCCGACGGTCAGCGCGTTCCGCCCGTCTGCCACGCGCAAACGTAGCCGCGGATCCTGAAGGAACCCCCGAAGGTCGGGCAGCTCTTCGCGCGCGGCGAGCGTCGAGAGCAGAACGGGCTGCGGCGCGGCCAGCTCGAACACCGTCACCGATCGGGTCTCCGGCCGGCAGCCGGCCGCCCAGGCCGTGTCGCCGGATCCGAGCCCGATGATGGCCACGTCCACCGGCGCCGGGTGGACGATGGCGGGGGCGGCGCCGAGGACGGTGTGCATGCCGCCGAAGGGCAGCCAGCTATGGCCGCGGCCACCGACGAAGACGTTCCAAGCCTCTCCCCGGGGAACCAGCGCGCAGACGCTGGTGGCGTCCTCCTGTACCAGCGCGGGGCCCTGCGCATCGGTACCGTGGAGCCGCAGCCAGAGCAGCCGCTGGCCGGGCAGCGCGACGGCCAGCGCCAGCAGGCCGACCGCGAGAGGCAGGAACGGCGAACGCGCGCCGTAGACCCGCGCGCCGAGCGCCGCGAACACGAGCCCACAGAGGGCGAGCGCCCGCAAGCTGCCCGTCGTGCCCACCCCGCTCAGCCCGCCGAGTCCGACCAGGAGGCTGCCCGCCACGCAGCCGGCGATGTTCGCGGCCTGGAGGAAGCCCACCTTGCGGCCGCTCGTCTGGACATCGTCGTGCACGGCGCGCTGAAGAACGGGGAAGGAGAGGCCCATGAGCACCGTGGGAAGGCCATAGATGAGGACCGGCAGGCACACGTACAGCTTCAGGAGGGCGGGCCGGTCGACCTGCGTTCCGAGCTTGAAGCCGATGTTCTGGCTCCAGTATTGGACGAACCAGGCATATCCAGGCGTGTCGGCGGGTAGCGTCGCCAGCACCAGCACCGCCGTCGCCGCGTAGGCCAGCAGCACGCACTGCAGGATGAGGAACACGCGCAACGGCCGTCTCACGCGCGGCGCCAGCCCCGCGCCCGCGAGGCATCCCAGGCCGGACCCCAGGAGATAGAGCGCCAGCACGGTCCCGAAAGTGAATGCGGTGGCCTTGACCGCCACGTCCACGATCCGGAACCAGAGAATCTCCAGGGCGAGCGCGCAGAATCCGCTCAGCGCATAGAGCGAGACCCACAGGCCAAACGGATGCGTGCCGGGCCGATCGCCCCGCGCCGGTTCCTCGACGGAATAGACGGGAGCGGGCTCGGCCCCACGCCGCCAGGCCAGCGCGAGCGCGATGAGGCCGGCGGTGGCGTTGGCCGCGGCGGCCGCCGCGACCGCGCCGCGTATGCCCCAGAAGCGGATGAGGAGCCAGGGCGTCAGCATCGCCCCCACGCTCGCGCCCAGCACGTTGATGCCGTAGAGCAACCCGATCGTGCGCCCGGCCGCCCGCGGCTCCCGCAGCATGGCCCGGACGAGGAACGGAAGCGACATTCCCATCAATAAGGTGGGGGGCATGAGCGCGAGAAGGTGCACGAGGGCGGCGCGCCAGACGGCTTCGTAGAGCCACGCCGCCCGCAGGTAAAGCCAGTCGTAGTAGATCGTGCCGCTCGCCAAGCCGAACGCGGCGATCGCCAGCTCCACGAGGCCGAACGCGACCAGCGCCTGGCGCGCGCCCATCCGGGCGCTCCCGCCGCCGCCCAGGGCGGCGCCCATCCCGAGCCCCGCGAGGAAGGCCGCCACGATCATGGCGACCGAGTAGATGCCGACGCCGCTGTGGAGGGCCAGGATCCGCTGCCACGCGACCTGGTAAACCAGGCTCGCGGCCCCGCTGACGAAGAAGGCCACCCCGGCCAGAGACAGCCCTCGCATCGTCGCCACTATAGTCGAGGCTTGCCGGCGCGAGGCGGATGGCTTCGCTGCGCTGAGCGCCGGCCTGCCTACGGCGTGGCGAGCCTGCGCAGCCACGCAAGCATCGGCTCGACGGCCAGCGTGTCGTTGACCACGCCGCCCGACTCCCGGTAGGCGGCCTCTTGGGCGGGGAACTGGGTGAAGTGGTGATCCATCCGCGGGATCACCTCGAGGGTCGCGCGCTCCGGCTTCCGGCTGTTGACGACGCGCACCACGCCGCGGGCGGATTCGACATCCTCGAACCAGTCGTACTCGCCGTAGAGCACGAGGACCGGCGCGTCGATGGCGGCCCACGCGGCCGTCCAGTCCTGCTGCTGGGCCTGCTGGTGAAAGGCCGGAGCACGGCCATATTGGAGATCGCCCTCGGTCCCGACGATCTCGCCCCAGACCTGGCCGAGGCCGGGGTCCTCCGCCCGGATCTGCGCCGGCGTCTTTCCCTTCAATAGATACTCCGCGTAGAAGCGCGACTGCCGGCGCATCCGCGAAGAGATGCCGCCCATCTCCTCGCCCGCGAGCTCCAGGGCGTGGCGGCTGAACCCGATCTGGCGCTCGAACCACGTCCGGGCGCCGCCCCCCCAGATCATGACGCCGGCGACGCGGTGGCCCCGGGCGACGAGAGGCGCCATGTTGGCCCCCATGCTGGCGCCGAACACCACTATCCGATCCGGATCGACGTACGGCGAGGTCTTGAAGGCCTCCAGAGCCAGGCGGTGGTGGGACAGCTCGGTGTCGTAGTCCAGCTTCGTGCAGTCGCCCTCGCTGTCGCCGACGCCCGCCTTTTCGGTACGCCACATCACCATGCCGGAGCGCTGGGCCACGCTCCGCATCATGTTGGCCCAGCCCCCGCGGGCGGATTCCGGCAGCTCGATCGTGTCGCACGAGAGCCACTGGACGAACAGGATCCCGGGCCGCCGCCCCGTGCCGGCCTCCGGCCGGGTGACGACGGTGCGCAAGCGCAGCCCCGCGGGCGTCGCCAGCACGCCGTAGGTGCTCTCGAGGCCGGCGATGTGCTCGAGCGGCCGGCCTGCGCGACGCGGCAGGTCGCCCACGAGGCGGGCCGCATCGGCCTTGCACGACAGGAGCAAGCCAAATGTAATGAGGAGCGCGAGGCGCGGCGGGGTACCCATGTCCTTTGGACGACGCGCCCGCACCGCTTCTTCCCGCTCGAAAAAAAGCCCCGGCGCGGGAAGAACGAGGCCGGCTCGGTCGTCCAAAGGTGAGTGGGGGCCCGGAGAACCGGGATTGGCGAAGGTCATCGCCGGCGAGCCGGACCACTTGCTGCTCGAAGCCTGCGAGAGGGGGGAGAGGGACGCCTTCGCCCGTCTGTTCGAGGACTACAAGGACCGCGTGTACGCCGTCGCCCTGCGCCTTTCCGGGGACCCGGTCGAGGCCGCAGACGTCACGCAGGACGTGTTCCTCAAGCTCCTGACCCGCATCCACCAGTTCCGGAACGAGGCTCGGTTCGGCACCTGGCTGTACCGCGTCGTCGTGAACACGTTTCTCGACGGGCGCAAGGCCCGCCGGCCGAACGTCCCGTTCGACGAAGCCGCGCTCGGGGCGGCCGGCATGCAGCCGCCGGAGCAGGAGGAGTCCGCCGCCCAGGCCGACCTCGCCCAGGCCGTCGAGCGCTCCCTGGCTCGCCTCGATAGCGCCTTCCGCGCTCCGCTGGTGCTGCGGTACGTCGGCGGCCTGTCGTACGCGGAAATCGCCCAGACGCTGCAGCTCTCTCCGGGCACGGTCGCCTCGCGCATCTCGCGCGGACTGCGCGACCTGGGCCGGGAGCTCTCGTCCCTGAAGAGGACATGAGGATGTGGGGACACGTCGACGACCGCCTGGCGGCATTCTGCGAGGGGGCGCTTTCGGGGACCGAGGCGCGGTCCGTGGCCGCGCACCTGGCCGGCTGCCGCCGCTGCGAGCGGCGGCGCGAGGAGACCGAACGCGGCCTCGCCCTCGTTCGTTCCCTCGCGGCGGCGGCCCTGCCCGAGGATCGCGCGGAGCGGATCCGGCGGGCGCTGGCCGAGCCCGCCGCGGGGCTCCCCACGAGCCCACGGCTCGGTCGACGGCCGCGAGCCCTCGTCCTCGCCGGAGCGGCCGCCCTGCTCCTGGCGGCGGCGGGAGCGTTCGTGCGGCAGCGCGCTCCTGTCCTGAGCGTCGAGCCGGCCGGCGAGCCCCTCACGGACTTCGAGCAGACGGCGGCGGCGCTGCAGCGTCAGGCGGTTCAAGGCACGCTGCCGATGGACCTGACGAGCGATTCGCCCGCGGCGGTGCGCCACTGGGTGCAGGAGCGGACCGGCCTCGGCACCAACCTGGCGCTGCAGAGGCCCGGGGAGGACGCCGGACGGTTCCAGCTCATGGGCGCGAGGGAGGTCGCGGTCGCGGGAACGCGAGCGGTGGCCGTCGCCTACCGGATCGACGCGCGTCCGGCGGTGCTCCTCACGGCGCGCGCCGGCGACGTCGCGGATCGACCGCGCGCGTGGAGCCTGGCCGGCAAGTCGGTCCGGCATCACGTCGATCCCGCGAGCGGCGTCAAGCTACTGAGCTGGACCAACAGCGGCCAGATCTACACGCTGGCCACGGAGCTTCCGGGCCTGGGCCTGGAAAGCTGCTTCATCTGCCACACCGATGCGGATCGGCGGCGCTTGATCCGCGCAATCGAAAGGCCGCCGGCTCCTCCGCCATGATCCCGTGGATCAGTAGACCTCGACCTTGGCGGCGTGGCGCGGGGCCGACGCGAGTCTCGCGTCGCATGTGACCAGGGGAGCGATCAGCGTTTCCGCCAGCGCGAGATAGGTGGCATCGTAAGCCGTGACGTTTTGACGCAACTCCCACATGCGAGGCAACAGAACGTCATGGGCGTACCGGTGTACGGGGAAGTCGGCAAGATCCGTGAGGGCTTCCCGCCCACGTTCGGGCGACAGGTCCCCGGCCGCCGCGTAGCGGCGCAGGACCTGGGCGACCTCCACGTCGAGGAGGTGAGGCGCGTGAAGGGACTCGCCTCCTGACAGCAGCCGATCCTCTACCCTGACGCCGGTCTCGGTGCCGAGCAGCACTTCCAGCATGGCGGAGGCATCCACCACGATCAACGGGCCTCCCGTTCCTCTCTCAAAGCCTGCGCCGGGGAAACACGCGGCTTCACCGGCGTCCGTTGGGCGAGACGCTGGCGAAGCTCAATGAGCGACGGCCGTTCCGCAGCGCGGCGGACTTCAGCGAGCAGGTACTCGGACAAGGACATCCCCTCCAGGGCGGCCCTCGCCTTCAGTTTCCGATGCAGGGCCTCCGGCACGTTTCGCAGTTGGATCATCTTGGACATGTATCAAGCATATTCACATGTGATCTACATGTCAATCCTCTTCACACCACCGACGGCTCCTCCGGCGTGCCCGACCATTTCGTCATGTTCTCCGCCCCGTCCTCGGTGATGAAGATGATGTCCTCGTGCCGGATCCCCATCTCGCCGGGGACGTAGATCCCCGGCTCGTCGCTGAAGCACATCCCCGGCCGCAGCTTCGTGGTGTTGCCCCGCACGAGGTAGGTCCATTCGTGGCCGTCCATTCCGATGCCGTGACCGACGCGGTGGGTGAAGTACTTGTAGCCTGGCCCGAAGCCGGCGTCGACGATCACCTTGCGGGCGGCGGCATCCACCGCCTGGCACTCGAGACCCGGGCGGGCCGCCTTGAACGCGGCCTCCTGGGCGCGCCGCACGACGTCCCACACCTCGCGCTGGCGGGCGGTGGGGGGCGCGCCGAAGACGCCGGTACGCGTGATGTCGCTCGCATAGCCGTGGAGACGTCCGCCGCCGTCCATCAGCACGATCTCGCCCGCCTTCAGCGGCTGCGGCTTCGTGGTGCCGTGGGGGAAGGCGGCGTCGGGGCCGAAGAGCACCAGCGAGCCGCCTCCCATGCCGAGGCGGCGATGGGCCTCGACCGAGAGCCGCGACACCTCGGGCTGGGTCATGCCCTCCTTGAGCGAGGCGAAGACCGCGCGGTGCGCGCGCACGGTGATCTCGCACGCGCGGCGCATGAGCGCGATCTCGTGGGCGTCCTTGATCACGCGGCAGCCCGCCGTCACCGGCGTCGCGCTGGTCATGCGCGCGCTGGGCACGGCGCGCGCCAGGCCGTCCGCGAAGGCGAAGGGCATCGCCTCCTCGATCCCGACTCGGCCCGCGGCCTTGCGGTCGCGGAGGATGCCGGCCATCAGCGCGTAGGGCGACTCGTCCTCCTCCCAGGCCCGCACGTCGGTGCCTATGCGGATCTGCTCGAGCGCGCGCTCCTTCTCGAAGGCGGGCGTGACCCAGGCCGGCTCCTCCTCGCGCGTGAGGACGGCGCCGAAGAAACGCTCGCTGAGGCCCCACTCCGCGCCGGTGAAGTAGTTGAGGCTGGTGCCCGACGCGAGCACGACGGCGTCGAGCGCCTCGTCGGCCATCAGCTTCTGCGCGCGGGCGAGGCGGGCCTTCCGCTCGTCGACGGTGATGGGGGAGACGCCTTCCGTCATCGGCTTCAGCTCGGCAATCGGGGCGGGCACTTCGGGGGAGGCCGCGTCGCTACGAGCGGCGGCGCCCAGGGCCGCGGGGCCGGAAAGCTGCAGCAGTCGGCGTCGGGTGACGGGCATCGAGGGACCTCCAGGCGATGGCGTGAGCCGGGATCGTACACCGTGTGCTACGCTCCGTCTTTCATGCCCCGGGCCCGCGCGTCCCTGTCCCCCGCCTTCGGCAGGGCCGTG
>Ga0184632_10001180_pt1 | contig 10665 bp, 12 predicted proteins | sample PLM31_50_b1_FD_133153 | JGI IMG/M metagenome (GOLD analysis project Ga0184632, IMG submission 133153) | Groundwater sediment microbial communities from an aquifer in East River, Colorado, USA - PLM3-1_50_b1 | ecosystem: Environmental > Terrestrial > Soil > Riparian zone | place: USA: East... | reverse complement strand
GTAAACAGAGCCAATGGCAAGGTTCAGACTCAACGGGCGAAAACAGATCGTCATTCTTGGCGGTGGCAGCGGTGGGGTGGTCGCCGCGACCCATCTGGGGCGGAGCCTCGGCGATCGCCATAACGTCATCTTGATTGATAAGCGGCCGGACCATCTGTTTATGCCGGCTTTTCTTTTCCTCATGGTCGGCGAGCGCCAGTCCAATGACGTGAGTAGAAGTTTGAAACTCTTGGAGCGACGGAACGTAAAATTCATTCAGTCCGAGGTTTTGGGAATTGATCCAGTCAGGCAAGAAATCCATGTTCAAAATGAATCAATTAACTACGATTATCTAATCGTTTCTCTCGGTTTGCAGACCAGACCGGATCTAGTGCCCGGATTTGCTGAGGCGTCGGTGCATCCTTGGGAGCTGGATGGCGCCTTAAAATTGCGCGACAAACTAACTGCTTTTAGAAGCGGCCGTGTGGTGGTCGGCGGTCCGCTCGGCCCGTATCGTTGCCCACCTGCGCCCTATGAAGCACAGTGGATGTTGGACGATTATTTCACGCGGAAAGGGTTGCGCGAACGCGTGCAGATAGATTATTTCACCCGCGACCCCGAGCCCGCCGGTGAGCACCGCATGCCCGCGGTCTGGATGGACGCGGAAAGCCGGCGGCGCAACATTAAGCAGCACTATGAGTTCGTCGTGCGTGCGATTGATTCCGAAGCCAAAACGGTGTCAGGGCTTTACGGTTATAAGATTCCGTATGATCTGCTCGTTATGGTGCCGCCGCACCGGCCCGCTCAGGTGCTGTCGGATTGCGGTCTGGCCGACACTGAGAACGGCATTCGCGTTGACTATGAAACGCTGAAAACCAAATGGGACAATGTTTACGCCATCGGTGACTGCGCCGATTTGCCGGCGTCCAAATCCGGTGGGGTAGCGCACCAGGAGGCCGACGTCGTCGCGCATAATCTCACGGCTGAAATCACTGGAAAGGGCCGGCCCGTGGATCTCTGGCTTCACACCATATGACTGCTGGCGTTCGGCGCGGGCCGCGCCGCCGCAAATCGCACAACTTATCCAAGTGGCTGGCCGCCTTTCGGCGCTACCGAAGCTCGAACTTGGGGGCCCTCGCGTCTGATTTACTGGACTAAGATGGGGTTTGAGAAGTGGTGGCTCTGGCGATACTTTTAAAATGTTCCAATCGTTCAAAACGTTCAAGCAGTTCCAGTCGTTGAAGAATTAATTTCCGACCTGAAACCTGACGAACAAAATTCGCGCGTACTTTTTTAAAAATAGTGAGAGAGGGGCTTGGGGAAAGCGCGACCGCGGATTAGACCTATCTAGCAAAGTTTACATAATATATCTTATCAGACGTTACGTTTAGCCCATTTTACTTCGGTTGAGCGCCGGCTTTTGCCTCTAGAGCCGCAAGCTTCACGGTCACGGCGGATTCAGGATCATCCTTTAAATAGTCACGATAACTCGCGATGGCTGTTTGGATATCACCCATCTGTTCAGCGCAACGCGCCTTCCCGAGTCGCGCTTCCTGTTGCAAGGCATTTTTGATCTTCTCCGCTTCGTCATAGCGCGCAGTTGCTTGCTTGCATAGGTTTTGTTGTTCTTCGACGGCGGCAACTGTTATCAGAGCTATCTGGCGAAAAAGCGTATCCGGGCCGGTTGCCGCTAAGAAACGCTGCGCTGGCGCGGCCGCTTTAGCGGTTTCACCGAGACTGAGATAGCTATTCGCTTCATAGAGATATCCCAACGCCGCGTAACGCGACCAGCGGTAGCCCTGGACCTTTTGAAACTCCGCGATGGCTTCGCGGTATTTTTGTGCCTGATAAAGGGATAACGCGCCCCCGAACTCCCTGCTCGCCGCGCCGTCGTGACGCGCCTTGAAAAGCTGCCACCCAGAGGCAACCAAGAGAAGGACTCCCAGGGCGGCCAGTCCGGCAAGTATCTTCAGGCGGTGTTGGGTAAAGAGGTCGAGAGCTTTTTCAGTCGTTACTTGGAACCAGTCGGGCTGACGTAGCTCCTTGCGGGTGATTCTCTTACTCGACGTGGCCATTGCGGTAGAGCGGCGAACGGATGAATAGCGCGGCGGGCAAGTTCATGTCTTGTATTTGAAGTCCTGCGGCGTCATTTTTTCGAGGATTTCTCCCCACTTTTCCTGGGAAACGTTGGAGATATTCTCCACCGGTGCTTCCTTATTTTCTTCGTTCTGTTGCAGTACGCTCGATGCTTCCAAAACCGCTTTCGCTACGTAGATCGGACTCTTGGTTCGAAGCGCCAGAGCTATGGCGTCGCTGGGACGGGAATCGATGTTCAACTGCCGGCCCGCTATGTTGAGCCGCACTGAAGCGTAATAAGTGTTCTCCTTAAGCTCCGTGATTTCTATGGACTCTACCGCGCAGCCGACTTCTCCCAAAATGTTGCGCAAAAGGTCGTGGGTCATGGGCCGGGCCATCTTGACGCCTTCAATCTCCGTGGCCATGGCGGTGGCCTCCAAAAGACCGATCCAGATTGGCAAATTAAGTTTGTTGTCCGGGTCTTTGAGAATGACGATGGGCGTTTTCGTGACCGGGTCTAACGTCAAACCGCCAACTGACATCTCAATGGTGTCTTCCCTTTTCGTCATGCCGTTTCCCCTTCTGCGTAAATATCGGTTTGGGCCGTGGTATTCAAAATTGCCGCTATGAGCGAGTTCGCCGTGGCGCCCGTGATTCGAACCGTCTGAAAAGTTCCAAGCAATTTTTCCGCACCCATTGCGTTAACGATTCGATTGCCGCGCGTGCGGCCCATAATCTGACCGTTCTTAAGCCTTGAGTTGCCCTCTACCAATATAGTTTCTATGTCGCCTATCCTTTCCCTATTCTTCCTCAGAGATATGCCCCTTTGCAAGGACTGAACAGCCGTTAAACGCTCTTTTTTGACCTGTTCCGGAATGTCGTCATTGTAAAGTTTCGCGGAAACCGTCTGCGGCCGCGGTGAATATGTGAACGAGAAGATTTCATTATACTCTAGACAAGTCAGCAATTCTAGCGTGGCCTCGAATTCGCTCTCGGTTTCGCCGGGAAAACCGACGATGATATCCGTGCTAAGCGAGATTTCCGGACAACGTTCCCGCAGTCGCTCGATGCGGCCGACGTATTCGGCGCGGGTGTAGCCACGGCGCATCCGCGCCAGCACGGAATCCGAACCGGATTGCACGGGCAGGTGCAAGTGCTCGCAAAGCTTTCCCAGTGTCGCGAAGGCCTCGGTCAGTTCCGGCGACAGGTCTTGCGGATGAGAAGTGGTGAAGCGAATGCGTCGAATGCCGTCGACTTGATCGACTCGGCGCAACAGTTCGGCGAAGTGGATTTCACCGGGCATGGTCTTGCCGTAAGAATTGACGTTTTGGCCGAGCAGCATCACTTCCTTTACGCCCTGGCGCGCCAACGTTTCCACCTCAGCGATGATTCTGGAGCTGGGCCGGCTAATTTCTCGCCCACGCACATGCGGCACGATACAAAAACTGCAAACTTTGTTGCAGCCCTGCATGATCGTGACCAACGCCTTGGCGCCCTGCACCTGGACGCGCTCGTCGGGATCTTCAAGGTACGATGGATCGCGGTAAAAAGCAGTCTCCATCGGGCGCGCGCTGTAAGTTTCTACCTGCTCGATCATTTCCGGGAGCTTGTGAATGTTCTGCGTCCCAAAGACGAAATCGAGATGCGGCATACGTTGGAGCAAGCGTTCACCTTCCTGTTGAGCCACGCAGCCGCCGACGCCGATGATCACCCCCTCGCGATGTTCCTTGAATTCTTTCCATGTCCCCAACGCGCTGTAGACTTTTTGTTCCGCCTTGTCGCGCACGCTGCACGTATTGAGCAGAATAAGATCGGCGCTCTCGATGCGGTCTGTAGGGATGTAATCAAACCGGCCCAGCACTCGCGCGATGCGGTCGGAATCGTACTGATTCATCTGGCAGCCGTAGGTCTGGATGTAAAGCTTCTTCATGGCGCGATCAAATCGACGATCTTGTAAAGTTGGCTGATACTGCGGCATTCCTCGGCGACATCGCAATGGGGAGCGTAGCGTAGCATCTCGCTGTCGCCGACGCCCCAGGTCATGCGGCTTTCGGGGTTGAGCCAAATCAGCTGTTTGGCCTTGCGTTGGATCTCCCGGAGCACCCAATCGTTGGGACGATTATAATTGTTGCGCCCGTCGCCAATGATCAGCACCGTGGTCTTGGAGTCAACGGCGGATAGATAATTCCTGTGAAACAGCTCGAAGGCGCGCCCGAAATTGGAGTGGGAAAAGACGTCAATCACGTCGCCCTTTAGCGCCGCTTCCACCGCTCGATGGATCTCGTTTTCTTCAAATAGTTTGGTAACTTCGCCGATGTCGCTGACGAAGACGAAACTGCGCACCTTGGCATAAAGATCCTGGATTGAATAGACGAATTGCAGCATGAATCGAGAGGCATTCAACACGGAGTCCGAAATATCGCACAGCACCATGACCTGGGGTTTGGTTTTCTTGCGGCGGTCGAGCATGATCTCAAAGGGCACGCCGCCATATTGAAGATTCTTGCGCAGCGTCTTTTTTACGTCGAAACGGCCGCGCGCCGCTTTTTTTCGCCTTACCGACAGGCGGTTCTTCAGGCGCTGGGCGAGGCGGGTGACGGCGTCGTTCATGCGCCGGATATCATCCTCGCTGTAGAAGGCGAAACTCTTGTCGGCCAGTGAGCTGCGCGCGCTGGCGTCGCGCGGCTCATGTCCCTGTTTGCGTTGTTCCTGCTGAATCGCCTCGCGCAGCAAGCGGTTTAAATCGCGCAGGCGCTCGTCCAGATAGCGCATGATGTTTTTGAGATCATCGCCGTTTTCGCCAAGCATCTGGAGCAGCGCTTTGAAACGCTCGATTTCACTTTGTACTCGCTCCAACTCAAGGCGCGCCCCCAACCTCATGTAAGGCGTGAAACGGAAGCCGTCGAGACCGCCGCTATCCAGCTCCTGACGCGCGGCCTCCCGGAAGAGTCGTTCCAGCTCGGCACGGTTGGCGGTCAAGAGCGCTTTAGTCAGCTCGGACAAATCCCCTTCCATTTGCCGCAAGCGCTGTTGGATATGCTCGAGCATCCGTTGGTACTGCTCGGGGGACAGTCCGAGCTCTTCCATCATGCGCCGGTCGAGAGCGTCGATGGCCTGGCCTAGGCCTAAAAAGAAAAAGTCAAAAAGTTCTTCGAAGGGTTGAATGTCGCCGACGCGTTTGACCAGCGTCGTCCGCAAGGCGTCTCTGAATAGCTGTTGGTCTTCGATGCCGAGGCGCTCCAACGCGCGGAACACGTCCATATTTTCCGAAAGCGACACCCGCACGCCGTTTCGGCGCAGCACATTGGCGAATTCGATGATGCGTTCTTCCATGACGGCGTGCGATTTCGGTCCTAATGTAGATGATCTTCGTCGCTGCCCCTGGCCGCGCCGCGCTGGGCTTTGCGCTCGGCGAGATAAGTTTTAAGCTCCTGGTGCGCTTTGCGGACATCGGCTTCGTACTTCATAAGCACGGACAGCGTCTGGTCCACCAGCTCGTGGTCCAGTTGTTTGATGTTGAGCAGGGCAAGCGCTTTTACCCAGTCGAGAGATTCGCTGATGCTGGGAGTTTTCTTCAAGTCCAGCTTGCGCACCCGCTGGAGCAGACGCACGACTTCCTGCACGAGCTGGCTGCCGACCCCGGGAACTTTGAGCTTGATAATTTCCATCTCCCGCTCGCTGTCGGGAAAATCCAGATACAAATGGAGGCAGCGCCGTTTGAGCGCGTCGGACATTTCCCGGCTATTGTTGCTGGTTAGAACTACCAGCGGGATATGTTTCGCCTTGAGAGTGCCGATTTCCGGGACGGTGATTTGAAAATCGCTCAATACCTCGAGCAAAAACGCTTCAAACTCGGAGTCCGACTTGTCGACTTCGTCGATCAACAGGACCGTTGGTTTCTCGGCTAACAGAGCGCGCAAGAGCGGCCGGGGCAACAGGAAACGGTCCGAAAAAAACACCCCATCTTGGGCCGCAATGGAGTTCACCGCCTCTTGCAATGTCTCGGAGCCTTTGGTGATCTCACCGATCTTGTCTTTCAGGATCTGCGTGTAAAGCAGCTGCTTGGCGTATTCCCATTCATAGAGCGCCTTGGCTTCGTCGAGTCCCTCATAACATTGGAGCCGGATCAGCTCCAAACCCAAGGAGCCGGCCAGCACTTTTCCCAGCTCGGTCTTTCCCACACCCGCCGGTCCTTCCACGAGAATCGGCTTTTGCAACGCCGTACCGAGATATACCACTGTGGCCACGCTCTTGCCGCAAATATAATTTTGCCCGCCCAACCCAGCGATTACGTCATCCACTGACTGAAACATGGCGTTCCTTTCCAATTTGTCGAAACTAACATAATCGTTTGGCGACAACAATAAAGCATGTTTGCACATAGCCGAGGCTTTCTGTAGTAAACGGGGTGGATGTGTACTCTGGCGCTCTTTCTTAATGTTTTTGACAGGTATCCCCTGCTGGTGGCTGCCAACCGCGACGAGCGCTACGACCGCCCCGCAACACCGCCGGGCTTGATCGCCGCCAACCCCAAAATCATCGCGGGTAAGGATCTGCGCGCCGGCGGCACGTGGTTGGGAATCAATGAATATGGACTTTTGGTCGGAATCCTCAATCGCCGCGCCAATGGCGCGACACTCATCCATGCCAACCCCCGTTCGCGGGGGTTGCTCTGTATGGATCTGCTCGCTCTCCGAAGCGCAACGGAGGCCCGCGAGTTCCTCTGCCGCCATGAGGAAAATTACAATCCGTTCACCGTGGTTTACGTTGATCCGGGGGGCGCCGGCGTGGCCTTCAATGACAAGGGGAGCATCACGGTACGCGCGCTGAAAGCCGGGCTCCATGTATTCAGCAGCGCCGCGGCAGTCGATACCGCATCGGGCAAGGCCGATCGTGCCTACAGCCGATTTCTTAGCTGGGCCACCGAGTCGCCCGCGCAAAAACAATCGGGCGATTGGCTCGGCGGGCTCAAGACGCTGCTCGGCGACCATAGTATGCTTAGCGACGACGATCCCCGGGACGCTATCTGCGTTCATGGCACGGAGTCGGGGACGGTTTCGTCAAGCATCATTCATTACTCGGCAACGCAAAAACGTTTTGAGAGTTACTACTGTGCCGGCGCGCCATGCCAAAACTATTTTGCCGCGCCACTGGCGCTGGTCGTCTCATGATTCAAAAACCGCGCCTCGCGGCCACCGTAATATTGCTCAGGGCGGCCGAGCCGCGCGGCTTCGAGGTGTTTCTCACGCGCCGCCCCGAAGGCATGGCTTTTCTCGGCGGCATGTATTGTTTTCCAGGTGGCACCCTGCGCACTGAAGATTTCTCCGACGCCATGCTGAGCCGGTCCGCAGGAATGACTCCTGATCAGGCGCAAAAAATCATCGGCGCCGAGTTTGCTCCGCGCCAAGCGCTTGGGCTGTGGATCGCCACGATTCGCGAATTGTTCGAAGAGGCGGGAATTCTCCTCGCGGTCAACGGCGCGGGCGAACGGATTCTTTCGAACACCGGGCTTGCAAGCCGCCTTACCGAAAAGCATTCCCGCTTGCTCGGCGAGACGTTAAGCTTTTACTCGGTCCTCGAATCAGAAGGACTTTTCTGCGATCTCGCCGCTTTGGCCCACTTTTCCCACTGGCAAACACCGGCGCAAGTTTCCATGCGCTTTGATACCCATTTTTTTCTGGCCTCTTTGCCTGCGGATCAATCTCCCCTGCCGACATCATCTGAAGTCACTCAGAGCGTGTGGTTGACACCCGACGCTGCGCTGCGCTTGTTCGGCAAGAATGAGCTGCCGATGATTTTTCCGACGTTCGCGTCGCTCAGAACTTTGGCCGACTTCGATTCTTTGGAACGGGTGTTTAAAGAATATTGCGTCGGCAGCTAAATCATGACCCCTGGCTGGCGGTCCAGCAAAAGCCCCTTCTGCCTTATCACCCCATTATTTTTTTGCCTGCCCCTTACGCGTTAAACTCGATGTCTGAATCAGGTTATTGCCATCAAAAATGTACGAAGCGCAAAGAGTAGTACTCTTGGTATTTACCGCGCTGCAATAAGTCAGTTGATTCCCTGAGAGCTGGTCTGGTTGACCCCCGGGAGCGCTGGCGAGGCGCGATTTTTCTGCGCCGTCTTTGTGGCGCACCCGGACTTGATGGAGACCGCCTCGACTATCAACCCGGAAAAACTCCACCTCATCCTCATTGCAGTTTTGGTACTGGGAAATGGTGATGAGGCGCCCACTACTTTCCGGAAAGCGGATCTCCTTGATTTCTTCGCCTCGATTTTCCGTAAAAACTCGTTTACCCACGGGAAGCGCAACGTGAAAAGCTCTATTCTTCAGACTGACGATCTGATAATTTCCCGTATATCGTTTGCTGCCGCTCTTTCCCCCGCAGGAGTCGGTCCGCAGGATTTCAGTCTTCTCGTCATCGGCGTGGATAAACACCTCGACCAAGTCGCGACCAACCGTGAATGCGATCCGCGCGCGGCTGCGCTCTCTGAGTGACTTGATTTCAGGATCGGTTTCTTGCGGCGCGGCGGCCATAACGCCATGGTAAGCCCCAAACAACGATGCCGTGAGTAAAACGATCGAAAACATTGTATGTCGTTTCATCAGACCGTTGAAGCGCCAATCACACGATCGCTGGACATAGTGCGCCGCGCCATGCATCTTATTCTTCTCAGTCACTGCCGCTTTAAAATGTCATCGAGCTTTTTGCGGTCTCCGTCGGGGATATCTTCGCGCGGTCGCTGCGCGGGCAAAGGATCGCGGTTTTTGTCGAGTTCTCCATCGCGCGTCGAAGGTGCACCCTCACCCTTCCCTCTCCCAGAGGGCGAGGGTGGGGAAAAACCCCTGGCACCCGGACGGGTAGTGGCTTTGCCCGGCGCGACCAGCCGCATGATGTCTTGCCAGAAAAGCCAGATTAGGAAAGCAAGAAACCAGACGGTCAGCGGTGTTACAATAAAAAGAAAAAGCGGCCGGAGCCAACGATGCTTTTTTCTCCTTCTGCTCTGAGCCACTTGGGTTTGGGTGTGCCCTCACCCTTCCCTCTCCCAGAGGGAGAGGGTGAAAGAAAAATCGGTGAGCGTTGAAAAATTAATTTGCAGGCTGCTCAAAAAGATCTCAGAGGCGAGGCGCGCGAGAAATCGACGAGCGCAGGCGTACATCGTCAGTACGTCGAAGCGAGGTGATCGAGCGCAACGAAGCATATGAGTCTTTTTCAGCAGCCTGCTAATAATTTGGTTTGTGCTCGAAATAGTGCGTCGCGTTGATGACTCGGACCGTCAGGCTCTTAGAGCGCATCACCACCGACTGGGTTGTGGCGCCGCCGGAGAAAAAGTGCACCCCTTGGAGGTAGTCGCCGTCGGTAACGCCGGTGGCGGCGAACATCACGTCGCCGGCGGCTAATTCGTCGATCTTGAACTTTTTGTTGATGTCCGTCACACCCATTTTCATGGCCCGCTCGATTTCTTCGTTGTTGCGCGGTTTCAAGCGGCCCTGAAACTCACCACCGACGCAACGCAGTGCCGCAGCCGCCAGCACACCTTCGGGCGCGCCACCGATGCCGAGCAGGAGATCGATTCCAGTTTCGGGCTTGGTCGTGGCGATGGCGGCGGAAACGTCGCCGTCGCCGATCAGCCGAATCCGCGCGCCGGCCTTGCGCACTTCTTGAATGAGGGCATCGTGGCGCGGCCGCGCCAGGATAATGACCATGAGATCTTCCACCCCGCAGCCCTTTGCTTCGGCCAAAGCGTGCAAATTTTGCGTCGGCGTCTTGTCGAGGTCGACGACGCCTTTGCCGATAGGTCCAGCGGCGATCTTTTCCATATAGGTGTCGGGACAATTGAGCAGGTTGCCGCCGTCGCCCATGGCGATGACGGCGAGCGCGTTGGGCGCGCCAGTGGCACAGATGGTAGTGCCTTCCAGGGGATCGAGAGCGATATCGACTTTGGGACCCCCACAGCCGACTTTCTCGCCGATATAGAGCATTGGCGCTTCGTCCCGCTCGCCTTCGCCGATCACCACCGTGCCATCGATGGCCAGGGCGTCGAAGGCTTTGCGCATGGCGTCCACTGCGGCCTGATCAGCGGCCTTCTCGTCGCCGCGGCCGGTCCAACGGGCGCAATTGAGGGCCGCGGCTTCCGTTACTCGCACGGCTTCCAGAGCTAAGTTGCGGTCCATGCTTGCCTCCCTTCGATGAGGGCTTCCATCAATCTGAAAGCCTCCTTCGCCACTATCCCTGTCTTGGCGGCATCTTTTTCGTTGTATCCCACGGCGCCGTTATTGCGCGGCTGCAGGGCGGAGTAGAGCACGAATGGCACCGGCTCGGCGACATGAGTCTTCAGCGCAATGGCCGTGGCATGATCGGGCATCAGCAAGACGCGCCAGTCCTTTCGATGCTCCATGCCTTTGAGCACGGTGCCCACGACCTTTTCATCGAAGTCTTCGAGGGCTTGAATTTTTGCCTTCACGTCGCCCATATGGCCGGCCTCGTCGGTGGCTTCGACATGAATGAAGACAAAATCGTTTTTTTCAAGCGAACGCAACCCATACTCGCCCTTGCCCTTGTAATTGGTATCGAGAAAGCCGGTGATGCCCGGAACATCGATGCGTTC
>Ga0184632_10001179_pt1 | contig 10667 bp, 7 predicted proteins | sample PLM31_50_b1_FD_133153 | JGI IMG/M metagenome (GOLD analysis project Ga0184632, IMG submission 133153) | Groundwater sediment microbial communities from an aquifer in East River, Colorado, USA - PLM3-1_50_b1 | ecosystem: Environmental > Terrestrial > Soil > Riparian zone | place: USA: East River... | reverse complement strand
AGGATGTGCACTCCCATCACCGCCAGAAGCTGAGAGCGAGACCAGCCGCCCAGCTGCGAGGTGTGGCCGAAAACCAGCGCCAGCACGACCAGCCCGGTGCCCAGCGCCACCAGCGATTGGAAGAGCTGGATGAAGAAATTCACTCTGTACTGCATCTCGTTCATGACGCTCAAACGGAAATAGAGCCAGGTCAGCCTTAAGAGTCGGAAACGATCCTTCATGTGCCCACCGCGGTGAAGCGACGGACGCCGAACCGCCACATGAGCTTCACGGCGAGCGCGCCGAGGGTCACCCACATGGCCTGCATAGCCAGCCCGAAGAAGAGCTGCCCGGTATTGAGCTGGCCGATGAGCGCCTCGATCGGGAAGCCAAACGTCCACTTGAAGGGGAGGAAGGCGGCCACGGTTCGCACCCAGGCCGGCATCAGCGACAAGGGCACCAGGCGGCCCGAAAGCAGCAGTTCAAGTGCGAAGTACAGCTCGAAGATGGCGCTCACCCTGGTCGTCCAGAACGTGATCATGCCCAGCAGCCACAGGTTCATAGAGCGAATCAGGTACGCGCCCCAGATCGCGAAGGCGAATACCCCCACGCCCAGGCCGGTCGGATGGATCGAAGGGTGGAATATCAAGGACAGGACGACCGCGATCGGTAGCCACATCACGATCACAACGACCTTCCAGCCGGCGAGGTCGGCGAGGTCGTAGTGGATGGGATGCACGGGCCGGAGGAGGGCCCCGGCCAGCTGGCCCTCCCGGATCCTCCATTCCCATCCGTATGGCGTGAACACGATGTTCATCTGCCGCACGAGCGTCCACACGATGTAGTAGGCGGCGAACGCCCCGGGCGTGTAGCCACCGACGACTCCACCCTGGCTCCGCGCGATAGTCGACCAGACCACCAGGTAGATGACCGGTTCGGTGAGCATCCCGATCATGTAGAAGTAGTTCGCAACCCTGTACTGGAAGCCGACGACAACTGCTGTCTTCGCCGAGACCGCGTACAGATGCAACATGGACTTGAGCCGGCCCGCCTCCGGCAGGGGCGGTGGCTCGATCGGCGAGACCCCTTGCGCCACCTCCAACCTCATTCCGCACGCTCCTCGGCGAACACCCTCTCTATCACGTCCTCGATCGGCGGATCCTCGATCGTGAGGTCGGCCACAGCCTGCTCGGATAGCAGGCGCGCCGTGATCCGAGCCGTATCGGCCTTCGCCACCCTGAGCGTCACGGTGTCGCCGTCCCGATGGATGACCTCGCCATAAGGCGTCAGGTCGGCGGCCCCGTCGGAGACCGTGACACCGATCGTCTTATAGGCGGCGAATCGGCCGCCCAGTGCCGACAGATCCCCGTCGAAGAGGATTCGCCCATGATGGATCACGATGACGCGCCGGCAGAGCGCCTGGACATCTTTCATGTAGTGGCTGGTCAGGAGCACCGTCGCCCCGTAGCGAAGGTTGTACCCGGCAATGAACGTGCGGATACGCTTCTGCATCGTCACGTCCAGGCCGATCGTGGGCTCGTCGAGGAAGAGCACCCTTGGGCGGTGCAGGAGAGCGCCGACGATCTCCATCTTCATCCGCTCGCCCAACGAGAGGTTTCGAACCGGCTTGCGGACGAGGTCCTGGACGTCCAGCAGCTCGACGAGTTCGTCGCGGAGTCGCCGGAACTCGTCAGCGGGTATGCGGTAGATGGCCCTGTTCAGCTCGAAGGAGTCCGCCGCGGGGATGTCCCATTGGAGCTGGTTCCGGTTGCCCATCACCAGCGTGATCTGGCGGAGGAAGTCCTTCTCGCGTCGCGAGGGCACGTGTCCCAGCACCGATGCCTCTCCGGAGCTGGGGTACAGCAGGCCCGACAGCATCTTGAGAGTGGTGGTCTTGCCTGCGCCGTTCGGGCCTAGGAAGCCGACAACCTCGCCCGGGGCGATGTCGAAGCTGATCCCATCGACGGCGTGGACCTCCTTCGTCTTGCGCCGGACCAGGCTCCGGACAGCGGCCTTGAGGCCGGCGTCCCGCTCGGGGACGACGAAGGTCTTGCGCAGGTCCGCAACTCGCACGACGGATGTGGTTCCGGACACCTGTTGGCCTCTCCCGATGCTCGTCAAAGACAGTCGGCCAGCTTACCGCCCCGCCTACGCCTCGAAGAGCGCGTCGGTTACCGCGAGGTCCGCCGCGGCGCCAAGACGGGTGAAGATAGCTCGGGCTTCCTGCAGTGGCCCGGCCGCCCCGGCCCGTCCCACCTCAAGCAGGCAACGGCCCAGGCCGAGCAGCGCGTAGCCACGTTCGGGCACCAGGCCGAAGCTCTCCCAGCTGGCCGCCGCCGCGGCGTGCCCCACGAGCGCTTCGTCGAAGGCATGCCTAGCCTGGGCCAGGGTCGCGTGGACTGCCCGCAGCGCGTGCTCGTGGTAAGGGAACAGCGGCTCGAGGCCGGACGCGAGGCGAGAGGCCAGCTCCACATCTCCACCTTCGATCGCGGTCCGCACCATCGCGCAAAGGAAGGCCGGATACGTGGGACTGTCGCGGCTGTTGGGAGTGAGGTCGATCTCGGAGAGAAGCCCAAGCGCCCCCGCGGGCCGTCCGTCACGCAGGTAAGCGAGCGCGGCCGATGTGAAGCCGGAGATGATGTCCTCTACCCCGCCAGACTCGCGCGCAGCCGGAACGAGCCAGTCCGCGAGCGCGGCCGCCCTGACCGTCTCCCCCCGTAGGGCAAGGAGGCGCGTCTGTGCCCAGCGTGCCTGTAGGAGCGAAGCGACGTCTCCGCTCGCCTCCGCCAAGCCCGCTATGGACTCTGCCTGGTCCAGGGCCGCGTCCCACTCGCCGGTGTCGATGAGCTGGTCGAGGTTCCCCGCGGCCATCGACATCGCGATCTCACGGATGCCTCGGCGCTCGGAGAACTCGATGCCCTCGCGCCCCACGGAAAGCACACCTCTTGGCCCCTCTATCGCCAGCACGGCCACCGCCAGGTTGTTGTAGAGGACAGCGGCGTCCCGACCCTCCCCTCGCTGGATGGCCAGTTCGAGTGCGGCTCGCATCTCCTCGATTCCCTCCCCATCTCCCAGGGAGCACCGTGCATAGCCGCGGAACCCGATGGCTCTGGCCGGAACGTCCACGCCCAATTCCGCGGCCAAAGAGGTGGCTCGGTCCGCCCATGCGATCGTTTCTCGAGTGTCCCCCTGCACCAGTTTGACTCCCGCCATGCGCGCGTACGCGGCTACAAGATCCTGGCCCGGGGAAGCGGACTCGAGCAATCTCACGGCGTCCCTGGCGACATCCTCCTGACGTGAGTTCCCCGTCATGACGAAGACGCTCGAGAGCGTACCCAGGGCGCGCGCGGCGGCCACGCGATCGCCTCGCGCCAGGAAAGACTCGACCGACTGCTCCAGCGCCGCGGTGGCCTCGGAGGCGCGCCCCGTCTGGCGGGCAGAGTCGGCCCACTTCGCCAGAAGGTCAGGGCGCTCAAGATGATCGGGGCCCGAAAGCTCCAGCGCCCTTGCGTAATGTGCCTCCGCCCGAGCAGCGTCTAGGCCCAGCGCGCGGTCCCCCGCAAGCTCCAGGAACCGGATCGCGCGCGACTCGAGATCGGATGTGTCTTCCTGTCTCTTGGCGGCCTTGCTGAGCCCAAGCGCCGTCGTGTAGTGGTGCACCAAGACCTCGGCGAGCTCCTCCACCCTCTCCGAGCCCGCTGCCTCGATCCATTCGGCGGCCGCGCGATGCTTCGTCGCCCTAGCCGCCCTGGGGATCTGGCCGTAACAGACATCGCGAACAAGGGCATGGGAGAAGACAAGCTCGGCCTCGCCGGCGATGGATGAGGTGGGCGCCACGCTCACCAGGTCCCGGGATGTGGCCTCGTCCAACGATGTTCGGACCAGAGCCTCGTCACTGCCGCCGATGGCGGCCACCGCCCCAGGCCAGAACACCTTCCCAATGATCGAGGCATCCTGGAGGACGGCCTTGGCAGACGGAGCGAGCGTGTCTAGGCGCGCAGCGATCAGGGACTGGATCGAATCGGGGTACGGGATGTCCGCCCCCTCCACCAGCTCCCAACTCTCGCCAACGCGCGACAGCAGGCCGCGGTCCTTGAGCATCCGGACGAACTCCTGCGCGTAGAGGGGGTTGCCTCCGGCGCGCTCGAGCAAGAGCGCCAGGACCTGTGGGGGGAGCGAGGCTCGATCCAGCATGGCCGAGATCAGGCCGACGGTCTCATCGGCTGACAGTGGGTGCAGCGTCACCCAGCGTGCGCCCTCCGCCCATCCCGGATATCGGTCGCGAAGCTCGGGACGCGCGGTGCATATCAGCAGCAAAGGGACCTCGCGCGATGAGCCCAGCAGGTGTTCGATGAACTCGAGCAATGCGGGGTCCGCCCAGTGCAGGTCCTCGAACACCAGCACGGCCGGGCCCGTCAGGGCCATAGACTCCAGGAAGCGCCTCCACGCCATGAATGCTTCGTCCCGCTGGGCCGCGCTCGCCGCCTCCAGACCTATCAGCGGACCGAGTCGCTGCCGTAGCCACTCCCTGTCTGGCTCTCCGGTGGGGATGCCCGCGTCGAGCTTGGCCGAAGCCTCATCCGGCGGGTCGGACTCCAGGATCCCCGCATGGGCCTTGACGATCTCCGACAGAGCCCAGAACGTAATGCCCTCGCCGTATGGAAGGCAGCGACCCGATCGCCACCTGATCTTCCCCGGCCGGTCCTCTATTCGCCTGGACAGCTCGGCGACCAGCCTGCTCTTCCCCACCCCGGGCTCTCCCGTGATGGTTACCAGCTGTACCGAGCGCCCGTCGGCGGCGGCCAGATACGCTTCTTCCAGTTGAGCAAGGTCGAGGTCGCGTCCGACGAACGGGGTCGCGTGGGACCGCGCGAGCTCCGCTGACGATCGTCCCAGGGCCCTGATCGCCAGCCAGACCTCCAGGGGCTCGCCCTTGCCCTTGACGGTGACGGGGTCGAGAGGCTCGAAGACGAAGACGTCCTTAGTTGCGCCGTGAGTGGCCTCCCCCACCACGATCCCCCCGGCCGGAGCCACCGCCTGGAGTCGCGAGGCTGTGTTGACCACGTCGCCGGTGACCGCCTCGCCGATCTGAGGCCCGGCCCCGTACGCAACTACGGCCTCGCCAGTGTTGATGCCCTGCCGGACGGCGAGACGCAGGCTGGGATCGGCCTCGTTCAGCTCGGCCATCGCCGCTCGTATCCCAAGCGCTGCGCGGATCGCGCGCTCGGGGTCGTCCTCATGGGCAAGCGGAGAGCCGAACACGCCCAGGGCAGCATCGCCGATGAACTTGTCAAGGGTGCCGCCGAACGCCTCGATCTCACGTTTGAGCCGCGCGTGGTAGGGCCTGAGAGTGGCCTTGACGTCCTCGGGGTCGGCTCGATCCGAGCGGGCCGTGAACCCAACCAGGTCGCAAAACAGCACGGTGACGACCTTGCGTTCCTCCCGGCCGACCGCCGGGCCCGTCAGAGAGGCTCCGCAGAAGCCACAGAACCCGAATCCCTCGGGATTCTCCCGACCGCAGGACGGGCAGGTCAGTTCGGCCACAGGCAAAGTATGAGGGGAGTGGCCTGCGTTCAGCCGTTCAGGGCGCCACGGCGAGGATCTCGTCTCCCCAGAGGGCGACTGCCGACAAGATCTCGGCCGCGGACAGCTTGGGCCTCACGCGCCTGAAATAGAACGCGGCGACGACGAAACCGATCCCGAAGGGAGCTGAGGCAACCAACGAGATGATCCACTTCGCCTTGCTCATCCCGATCTGGGCCCACAGACGCTGTGGCCGGCCGATCGCGTCGACTATCCCCCAAACGGGCAGGGCCAGGAGGACGGTTGCGACCAGGCTCAGCCACAGCTCTCCAGGGTCCCCGCTGACAGCCTGGCCCGCGCCGATTATTCGCCCAGAGAGCAACAGGATCCCAGGAAGCACGAAAAGCACAGTGACGAACAACACCAACCTGCGGTTCGTCCTTACCACCCATTCGTCCAGGGCCATGATGGATCTCTGCAGGAACCGGTACAGGAAGAGGAGATAGATGATCGTGACGAACGCGACAGCGATCGCCTCCGCGAGCACGACCTGAACGCCCTCGGCGCGTCCCAGGATCATGGCCGCGACCAGGGTGTCCGCGAGCGTCGTTATGTTCGCCCCCATGATGTACGGCATCGCCTCCCGTCGGTCGATGTAGCCCTTCGCGGCAAGCGGCACGAGCACAGTTATGGCAACGGATACCGACAGAGTCAGCAAAGCAGCCAGACAGCCCAGGAGGAACATTGGCCAGGGCCGCTTCAGCCAGTGGGACTTCCCCTCTGCGGCTCGGTCGCTGTCGATCTGCGGAAGGACTCGGTCGAGGAACTTGAACGACACCAGGATCACGCCGAGCCCGAGTGGAAACAGTAGCCAGCCCGGCAGGTTGCCCTTTGCCACATCGAGCAAGGGCCCCCATATCCGGTCGATCGCCCCTTGGATCTGGCCGGACGCCGTCCAGTGGACGCCCGATAGAAGCCCCGACTTCAAGATGCCGTACCCGAGGAGCATCCCGGGCAGGTAAACGGCGGCCGTCAAGGAGAGCGCAAGGACACCCATACCCGTCGACTCCTTGCGGTTCTTGCTCTTCATCGCGTACAGGAACCCGACCAGCAGCACTATGAAAGAAGCACCCAGCCGCGACCCGGTGAGCATCGTGAACGCCTGCAGCTCGTTGATCGCCGACGCGGCGAATAGCGACAGAGCCACCGCGGCGACGGGCGAGCCGGACAGGACCAGGTAGGCCCCGATCCACCCCAGGCCGAGGGTGCTGACTCCGTTGTCCACGGGGAACGTGCCCTGGAGGTTGGGGGCGAGGACCTTCGCGCCCGCCTTCATCAGCTGGATCGCCAGGATGAAGAGAAAGATCGCGACAACGAAGTTGATCAGCTTGGACCCGAGCCGCCTCAAGCGGGCGCTCGCGTCAGAGCCCACCCGCTGCCCGACCTCGCTTCCTGTTCTCTGCAAGTGGTCACCATTCCAATCGAGAAGGTCCACATGATAGAGCGGCGGGCCCGATACACAACTCATTCACAGCGATCGCCAAGACGGCCCTCAGAGAGCGGTGATTACCTCATCCGCGTGAAGACCGACATAACCTGAGAAGGATTGGAGAACGCGGATGAGACCACGCATCCGGTTGGCCCACTGGAAGCGATGGCTTGTGATAGGGATCGGGACCCGCCGAGTATAGGACGGGCCTAGTGGCGCTACGCTCGCCGGATGACACTGAAGGTCACCTGGCAACAGGCGCTCGCGCTGCGCATGCGGCGACACTTGCTGGACCCCGTAGGCACGTTGGCCGTGCCGGGCGTCGTCCGACGCCTCTGCGGCGTCCAGGCGCAGGTCGCGTCCTCCGCGGAGCTAGCCGTCCGCGTGCGGCGACGGGGGTCCCGGAAGGGAGAGGTCGCTCGCGCCCTGTCCGACGGTCGTCTCATCAAGACGTGGGCCATGCGCGGAACCCTCCACCTGCTCACGCCGGAGGACGGCGGCGCCTTCCTCTCCCTAATCGCGGGAGGGAGGTCGTGGGAAGGACCTGGCTGGCAGCGCTACTTTGGCGTCACCACGAAGTCAATGGACCACCTTCGGGAGGTCGTGCGAGAGGCGCTCGACGGCACTGTCCTCAGCCGGGAGGAACTCGTGGCGGCTGTCACCGCTCGCAAGGAACTGGGACACCTCGGGGAGGGGCTCAGATCGAGCTGGGGCACGCTGCTGAAGCCGCTGGCGTGGCAAGGAGACCTGTGCTTCGGACCGAGCCGGGATGGGCGCGCCACGTTCATGCGGCCGGAGGCTGCCAGCTCGCGATGGGCCGGCGTCCCGGATTCGGAGGAGGCGGCCCCAGCTGCGATCCTCGCCTACTTCGGGGCCTACGGGCCGACCACCGCGGAGGCGTTCCTAACCTGGCTGGGATTCGGGAAGCGACGGCTTCGCGCATGGTTCGACGAGCTCAGCGACCGCTTCGTCGAGATCGAGGTGGATGGGGAGCGTGCCTTGATCCTGGCGGAAGACGTGGATGAGCTCGCCGCCGTCAAGGCGACCCGAGCAGTCCGGCTGCTGCCCGGCTTCGACCAGTACGTGCTCGGCCCGGGCACTGCTGACGCGCATGTAATCCCAGCGGCGCGTCGCAGGGCGGTGAGCAAGCAGAGCGGCTGGATCGCGCCCGTCGTGGTGGCCGGCGGCATGGTGAGCGGGACCTGGGAGCTCGACGGCGAGCAGGTCCGCATCGCGTGGTTCGAGGAGGCCGGCCGCCCCCCTCGAAAGGCCCTGAAGGAAGAGGTGGGCCGGCTCGCTCTGATCCTGGACCGCGACGTGCGTGAGGAGATCACGCTCGCGTAGGGGCTACCGACAGAGGGTGTCGCTGCTGGAGCGGACGACGTCTGTGGAGGTGGCGGGAATCGAACCCGCGTCCCCGGGCGACCATCTGGGTCTTCTACGGGCGTAGCCGGCGGTTAGATCTCGCCTCGAGGCTCCCACCGGCGGAGGACCTCTCGGCCAGCCCGGCTAAGGTTTCCGGCGGCGGCCACCAGGCGTAACCGCTGCCGTGAGCCTGCTCGCGACGCCCGATCCGCGGACGCAGGCGATCCGCGGCGGACGGCTGCCCAAGGTTAGTTAGGCAGCGAGCGCCATTTCAGAGTTGGCACTTGTTTGTTTCCGGCTTTTAACGAGGCATCCGGAGACCTCGGCCCGCTTCCCCCAGGTGGTTACCACCCGGGTCGAAGCCTGTTCACCCCCGTATTCAGTTGTCAGCTGACAAGTATAGGGCGGGCGCCTCAAGACCTTCGCTTGTCCTGAGGCTGTGCCTGCTGGAGGCTCTTCGCCCGGGCGACGTCGGGGTCCCTCAGGGACAGGGGCAAGATCGGAGAGCGCTCTTCCTTCGGCCTGCGTGGCTTGTCCACGATCCTTATCCGTTGCATCGTGCCTCTCCTGCCCTCATACCTGAAATCAGGTATCGGCAAGGATCTACCTGACATGAGGGCGGAGGCATCCACCGCTCGGGCGTTCTTTGAGTCCATTCCGGTTAGGCCGAACGCCGAGACGGTCGGCCGATCGGGTAAGGCCTAAGGTCGGCGGCTTGTCCGGCGGGTACGACCGCGCTCCATCTCGCGCCGGTGCTCGCGCTCCGCTATCGAGTCCCTCTTCTCGAACTGCCGCTTACCGCGGCCCAGCCCCAGCTCCATCTTCGCGATACCCCTGGTGAAGTAGATCTTGAGCGGTACCAGCGTCAGGCCGCGCTCCGCGGTCTTGCCCACAAGCCGCCGGATCTGCTCCCGGTGCAGCAGCAGCTTTCGCGCTCGCTTCGCCTCGTAGCCCCTTGTATCGGCCATCTCGTAAGGGGGGATGTGGAGGTTCTCGACCCAGAGCGCCGACCCCGTCTCATCGACCCGCGCGTACGCGTCGCTGATGGTGGCTCGGCCTGCCCGCAGTGACTTGACCTCGGGACCCGTGAGCACCATCCCCGCCTCGAAGGTCTCTTCGATCGCATAGTCGTGCCGGGCCCGGCGGTTTGTTGCGACTGTCCGGTCTGGGTCCTTGGCGGCGCTCACACGTCGAGGAAGCGGCGCATCGCCAGCAGGCCGGCCACGGCGGCCACCACCACGCTCGCGATCAGCAGCCAGGGAACGGTGGCTATCACGTCCGGGGTTCCCACCCACGGCACGAACCTGATCTTCGTACGCAGGGGGTCGAAGAAAGCTGCCTTCATGATGAACAGCCCAAGGATGGCAGCCCCCGCGCCGATGAGCCCTTCGATGATGCCCTCTATGAGAAAGGGCACCCTGATGTGCCAGTTGGTCGCGCCAACCAGGCGCATGATCCCGATCTCCTTGCGCCGGTTGAATACGGCGAGACGAACAGTGTTGCCGATCAGGACCGCGGCCGATATGAGCATGATCACGGCGACACCGAGCATCCCGACCCGGAACACTTTCGTGATGTCGAGTAGGCGATTCACGATCTGCGCATTGTCGCGGATGCTCTCGATTCCTTGCTGGCCCTGGAGCCGCGCGCTGACGACGGCGAAATCCTCCGCGTCCTTCAGCTTGACCCGAAAGGATGCCGGGAAGGCGTCCCGCGACACGTTCTTTATGACATCGGGCTGGTCCTTGAAGATGATGTCTCTGGCGCGCTCGTAAGCCTCCTCTTTCGATTCGAAATGCACACTCGCGATCTCCGGCATCTGGGTGAGCATGTCCGAGATGAGCATCTGCTGGGATGGGCTGATGGAATCCTGGAGGAACACCGACACCTCGACGTCCCCTTCGCTCTGAAGGATCAGCAGCCGCACCTCACGCTGGACCAACAGGGCCATGCCCACCAGGAAGAGCGCGATGAAGGCCGTCGAAACCGCCGCGAAGGCGACAAGGCCGTTGCGCCTGAGACCTTGGATCGTCTCCTTGAAGTAGTACTGGATCCTAAGCGCCATAGCCGTACACCCCGCGGGCCTGGTCGCGGATGACGCGCCCGCTGTCCAGCTCGATGACTCGCCGGCGCATCGCATCAACGATGGCGTTGTCGTGGGTGGCCATCACCACCGTCGTACCGATCTTGTTGATGCGATCAAGCAGCTTCATGATGTCGACCGACGTGGCCGGGTCGAGGTTCCCCGTCGGCTCGTCCGCCAGGAGGATGAGCGGTCGGTTCACGAATGCCCGCGCGATCGACACGCGTT
>Ga0184632_10001178_pt1 | contig 10674 bp, 10 predicted proteins | sample PLM31_50_b1_FD_133153 | JGI IMG/M metagenome (GOLD analysis project Ga0184632, IMG submission 133153) | Groundwater sediment microbial communities from an aquifer in East River, Colorado, USA - PLM3-1_50_b1 | ecosystem: Environmental > Terrestrial > Soil > Riparian zone | place: USA: East... | reverse complement strand
TTGATGCGGCCACTTTTCTCGGTCAAGCATTCGCCCAGCGAGACAAAAAGAAATGGGGTGCCGATCCGAATCGCTCCCCCCAGCACGGCAATTAAGACTCCCCACCAACCGACTTCCATCACGCTACCCCTTGTTTCTGCAACTTTGAAAATCGCCCGAACAGAGTCTCGCTAAACAGGATGACGAGGAAAATGATCCCCTGCATAACGAGCACGGTCGCATCCGGTAGCTCATGAGCTCGCTGCAACAATCCGCTACTCGCGCGGATTCCTCCCAACAACACAGCAACAGGCATAATGGCCAGCGGATTATTGCGTGCCACAAAAGCAACGAGAATGCCGGCATACCCATAATTGGCATTGAGGGTATCATTGGCCCTGCCATGGATGGCCGCCACTTCCACCATGCCTGCCAATCCACCTGCTGCTCCCGCCACGAAGCAGACGATGAGAATCAACCGCCCGACCGGCAATCCTGCGACCTGAGCGGCGCGAACATTGCCTCCTGCAATTTGGGACGCAAAGCCGAAGACGGTGCGATGCATGAGAAACCACGTCAGGACACAAGCAACGACGCCGAAAGCCAATCCCCAATGGAGGTCTGTCCCAGGGATGAGGCCGATCATATTGGCCTCTCCAATATGATGCGTCGAGGGATGATTGAGACTCTCCGGATCGCGAAAGGTGCTCGTAACGAGGTGGTTCAGCACCGCAATGGCGATATAGTTCAGTAACAGACTGCTGATGGTTTCATTTACAGCGCGATAGTGCCGCAATGCCCCTCCAATGGTGAGCCAGATCCCGCCGGCGACCATGCCGACGAGCGCCATGGTGGCAAGGACCACTATGGGAGGGGCAGTGGGCATGGTTAGAGCCGCTAACGCCGCGCCGAGACCCCCTATCACCACTACCCCCTCTCCTCCAATGAGGATTAATCCGAGATAGCCCGGCAATGCCGTGCAGAGGGCCGTCAGCATCAGTGGCGCGGCTCGTACTAACGTATTTTGCCACGAAAACGAAGAGCCAAAGGCGGCCCGATACATGGTGTGATACACCTCAAAGGGATTGGCCCCAGCCACCGCCACAAACCCTCCAAACAACACCATCGACACCGAGAGAGAGCCGACGATGATGAGGAACGGTTCCAGCGCTTTGTGGAGATTCTTCGGCATCGCTACGCTCATGACTTCGCCGAACCGATTACCCCTTCTACCAGCCAATCCATACTCTCCAGCCAGTAATCCGTTTGGACATATTCTTTGCCGGCCGGAATGACGACACGACCTGTATTGTCCTTGATGGGGCCCTTGTACACGATCATTGCCCCACTCATAAATTTTGCCTTGGCCGCGTCGGCTTGCTTGCGAACAGATTCAGTCACCACCTGGTTATAATCCGACAGCCTCACAAGGCCTTCCTTTAAGCCGCCACGTACCAAATTGGGGACTTTCTGCCCTTTTCGAATCATGTCGGCATAATCCATGTAGACTTTGGCCCAATTCCATTCGGCTCCGGTGAGGTATCCACGGGGGGCCAGCTTCACTTGGTTGCAGTGATAGCCGGTGCAGTAGATGCCCCGCTTTTCGCACATGGTCATGACGACTTTGGGGCTGTCTACATGGCAAGTGATCACGTCGATCCCTTGATCGACCAAGCTGTTGGTGGCTTCTGCCTCACGGACCGGCAGTGACCAGTCCCCGGTAAAAATTACATTGGTCGTGCAGTTCGGTCTGATGCTGCGGGCCCCGAGGGTATAGCTGTTAATATTGCGCAGCACCTGTGGAATGGGCTTGGCCGCTACAAACCCCAGCTTCCCGCTTTTGGTCATCCCGCCGGCCACGATGCCGGCCAGATACTGCGATTCGTCAATGTAGCCGAAGTAACTGCCGACGTTCTTGGGATGTTTGCCTTCTTGATAGAGCCCCCCGCAGTGCAAAAAGAGGATGTTGGGATATTGGGGCGCGACCTTGAGAATGTGGGGATCAAAATAGCCGAAGGATGTGGGGAAGAGAACCTGGGCCCCGTCCAGCTGGACCATGCTCTCCATAGTTTTTTGGACTTCAATGGTCTCCGGCACCTTCTCTTCATCGAAGGCCTTCACCCAGTCGAGTTTGGCCACCGACGATTTACCTTCAAAATGCGCCTGGTTGTAGCCATAGTCGTCTCGCGGCCCCACAAAAATGAACCCCATCTTGACCTTGTCCTGTGCCCCCCATGCTTGGCCGAGCCAGCCGAATCCGCCCAACATTCCCAGCGCTCCGACAGCGGCGGTTCCTTTCAGAACTTGTCGTCTTGTCAGTTTATGTGATGGAGCCATATGTCCTCCTTAATTGTGAAATGTGAATGCCGACGCACCCTCCCGCACAATGAACGTTCCAGTTTCACCGGCCAGGGCGCGACCAATATTGGGAGGATTGGTGATCAGCCCCATCCACCCGCCACCTTCCAAGAATTCGATTACCGCCTGAATTTTCGGTCCCATGCTGCCCTTGTCAAATTGATTGTCCGCGAAATGCCTCTTCGCTTCAGCCACTGTCATGCGATCCAACCATTGCTGATTGGGCTTATTGAAGTTGATGGCGACCTTTTCGACCGCAGTCGATACCAGCAACAATTCAGCACCGATACCGCGCGCCAGTAGGCTCGAAGCAAAGTCCTTATCGATCACCGCTTCGATACCGACCAAATTGCCCTCGACATCTTTGACGACAGGGATCCCGCCCCCGCCGCAAGCGATGACCACATACCCCGCCTTGGCCAGGCACCTGATCATCTCGAGTTCGACGATGGTCCTTGGCAACGGCGAGGGCACCACGCGCCGCCAACCATGCCCCGCATCTTCTTTGATGGTCCAGCCCTGTTGAGCGGCAAGCCGGCGCGCCGTCGGCTCATCCAATTGAGAACCGATGGGTTTGGTCGGATTGGCAAATGCCGGGTCATGACGGTCGACAATGGTCTGGGTGACCACGGCCACAGCCTGCCGATCAATCCGGCGCTTGCGAAATTCGTTATTCAGTGCCTTGAGGAACATGTAGCCGATTCCTCCCTGCAAGTCGGCACCGGCATAATCCATGGGCACAGGAGGCACTTCATGAAGTGACAGTTCCGACCGTCGCAGGACGAAGCCCATCTGTGGGCCGTTTCCGTGCGTCACCACCACATTCCAACCGGCTTCGATCATGTCGGCGATATAGTGCGCGGTAATCGCCGCTTCCTCACTCTGGTCTGGGATGGACTCATGTTGTTTGTCTCGAATCAACGAGTTGCCCCCCACCGCGACAACGGCGAGTTTCTTGGTGGCTGTCATCGGGAACATCCTCCACGTTCACTGACTGCCGCGCATGGCGCTTGCCAGCGCGGACACCGCCTGCGTGAAACAGGCCAGGGGCGCGCGCGTAATACCGGCCCCGATCTGTCCGACTCCGGCCTCACGGTGGGCAATCCCCGTATTGATAATCGGTTGAATGCCGGTATCGACGACCTTACGGACGTCAATGCCCGCCGGCGAGCCGGCAAAGTTCATCGCCGGCAACGTGAACGCACCATTCCGGCCGAGCGTGATATGGGTCATCGCCGTCGTATTGTCGATCGCATCCTGCGGCGTGCCGCCGACGAACTTGACGATCGCCGGGGATGCGGCCATCGCGAAGCCGCCTACACCCGCCGTCTCGGTGATCGCGCTGTCCCCCAGATCAGGCGCCGCGTCCACCATGGTGTAGCCGGGGAAGAAGAGTCCGTCGACCATCGGCGCCCGCGTGGTAAACCACTGATCCCCCGTGCCGCTGACACGGATACCGAACTCGACGCCATTACGGGCCATGGCCGTGACCATGCTGCTTCCTGGAACGCCGTGGGCGGCATCGAGCATGGCCTTGCAGGCGGTCATGGAGAGATTCAGAAAGAAGTGATCGTTGCCGGCGACGAAATCGACGGCGGCGGCGATATCGGCCGAGGGCGTACCCGTCTTCAGCAAAGCCGAAATCAGCCGTTTCAGGAATAGGGACGACGCCGCGACATTGCGGTTGTGCACCTCGTCGCCCATATGCAGCGCCTGCGCCATCAACGTTTTGAGATCAAGTTCACCAAGAGTCTCCACTCCCGCCCGCAACGTCGGTGCGAGCACCTGTCCTATCCATTTGAGGCGGTCGATCACATCCGGACTGTTGGCGCCGAACCGGAGCGCTCGGCCGATTCCCTCGTTGAAGTTACTAAACGCCTGATTGCCATGGGCGGCATTGACAACAATCCATACGGGCATGGACGGGCTGATGACACCAGCCATCGGACCGACGGCGGCATGATGGTGACACGGTTCGAAGACAATCTCACCACCGGAAGCCAGGGCGCACGCGCCGGTGGTATCCTTCGCCCATCCTTCGTAGAGGATTGCGCCGATGATGGCGCCCTGCATGGGACCACACATGTCTTCCCAGGCGATGGGAGGACCCCCGTGCAGGATCATGCGCTCCGCCATATCGGGGAGAACCTTGCCGGCAACCCCGATGCCCCGAAGGACTGGCTGGGCTGATAGGTACGAATCGAAGGCCTGTCGATTGGCCACCTCGACGGCCGGCAGATTCACAAGCCGCGCCAATTCACGACAGACGGTCTGATGACCCTGCGCGGGCGGGGCCCATTCTACCTGCAGCACCGTCCCGCCCGCCCTGGCGACCGATTCGGCAAACGAAGACAGGCCGACGTTCAACACCTGCAATTTCTCCTGAAACAAGGCCTGCATCACGGCATTCCCTCAACCCCACCTGCCCCTAACGCAACGGCTGCCGCCAAGCGGACTGCCTGGGCATTGCTTTCGGCCAGGATCACCCCTGCGTCTCGCAGGGCGGCTTCCTGTTTAGACAGATTCTGCGGGTCCGATGATGTGCCGCAAACAAACCCGACAACTACCAGATGCCTGCCCGCCTTGTCCGACAAATCTTTGGCCTTTTGGATCACCGGCACCATTTCGCTCGCCGGATCAGGATGAGAACCATATCCGAGTACCACATCCAACAGGATCACAGCCACCTCGGGATCCCCAGCCTCTTTGAGAATGCGCTCATTGCGCAGTCGGTGATGGATCATGGGATGGGGACGTCCTCGGGTGAAGAGATCGTCGCCCAGATCAATGACCATATGCCCCCGGCTGGTCCAGACATCGTCCAAGCGGTCTCCAGGATCCACAGGAGTGTTTGAATAGACCTGCCCCAAGGTTTGCTTCAGCAGAAGCGAGGCTTCGTAACAAAATGTCCCCCCACTGTAAAGACCGCGAAGGTATTGCTGCCCGGGGGCCAGCTTGGGGGGCACCGCAAAAGGCGAGCGCTCCAGCCTGCCCTCCTCAGGCCGCCGGCCGTCGGCGAGCGCCACCGCTGCAGCCGCCGCATCCTCAAGAGTCCGGGCCGCGAATACATTCGGACGCCTGATACCCTCCGGGTCCGCGCCGAGGAAATTCACCACCACCGGCTTTCCGGCCCCACCCGCAACATCCAGAACGCGTTCGGCAACCTCCGGCGACGGAGGCTTCGAAATCAGAACAATGACCGAGGTGGATTGATCGGCGGCCAATGCCTTCAGCCCTTGGAGCATGGAAATGCCTCCCACATCCCTGTGCAAGTCATGACCTCCGGTTCCGATCGCCTGCGAAATACCCTTGCCCCATCGATCGATAAGGCAGGTGACCTGCTGAAGACCGGTGCCCGACGCAGCGACGACACCGATCGCCCCGCGCCTCACGACGTTGGCAAAGGCGAGCGGGATCCCGTTGATGATGGCGGTCCCGCAATCCGGTCCCATGACAATGAGTTCGTGGGCCTGGGCGAAGCGTTTCAGCGCAATCTCATCTTTCAACTCGACATTGTCGCTGAACAGCATCACGTTGAGGCCGAGACTCAAGGCCTTGAGCGCCTCAGCAGCGGCGTATTCGCCGGGTGTGGAGATCAAGGCCAGATTGGCACCAACCATCTCTCCGAGACCCATTTCTATGCTGCGGGGGGCCATACCACACGACCTCCCATTTCCGGTCACAGGAGGCGGGTTCTGGTTCAGCGCCGACTCGGCCGCAGCCATTGCAGCATCAAGCGCGTCGTCGTCTCCCTGAAGCGCGATCAGCAGGTCGTTGGCACAGGCTTCGACAGTCCCGGTCAACAAACCCGCTTCCCTGAGCAGGCTGAGGTTGTTCGTAGAGGCCATGATTGCCGAGGCTTGTTCCACGCCGGGCAATTTGGCAAACGTGGAGGAGAGTTGCATCAGCGAGACCGAATCACGATAGAAATTGCGGAGTATTTTGGTCGCCCTGGCCATGTTCACGGCTTCCCCAATGACGTCTTTGCCTTCGCTTGTTCGTGGCGTTGAACGTCAGGCGGGTGGGAACTTCCCCGCCGGTGGCTTATCTGGCGAACACCAAATCCTGCAGCGTGATGCCTCGTCTGGGATGACTGTATGAACCGCCCCAAGAGAGATTTTCGGCTTGCGAGTCTTGGGATGTCGTGCCGTTCATTTCTAGGACGCCAACTTGAACACCAAATTGTATACCAAGTCAAGAACAAAGTACGGGCGGAGTCATTTTTTCTGTGAAATTTGGCCGCTGCCATTCGAGGGTCTCACCATGTGGAGCCTCTTCATCCTATGACCAGATGAGCAGCAAGCCTCGTTGCGCGCTACGCTCCAGCGGGTTACGGCCGGCGGTTGCACATCTTGCCACGTGCAGCCCTAGGGCCTCGGGTTCAGGGGGAATCGGCATTCTGGACGGCCGCAGAAACCTCAAAGATGGCATGAAGGAGGGTACGAGGCCGACTGTCAGGCAAGATGCACGTGTGTTCGAGTTCGATTCGCTGGCCGCCGCGATGACGATAATCGATATGCAGCGGGACGTTGTCGATCTCGGCCGGCGAAATACGCACCTGCCGTAGTCCCGGCGATCATTCCGAACATCGTTGGATGGGGCCAGACGCAAGTAGACTGTGCCCTCAATGCCGCCGGAAGCTCGACGGCTCAGGTCGAGCATGAAAAGCTTATGGGCCCGGCCGTTCTCTATCAAGGTATGGCATTGTTGGGTGACGGTGCGAGCCTTGCGGGATGGTGCGAGGGGCAATCGCCGCGTTTCTGTTTATATTAACCGCCGGTTCTAACAGCCTGGCTACTATGCCTTGGCCGGTGCCGCCCAGGCAATACAGCCAAGCAACAGCCCCAGGACGCCATCGGTCCCTGAGGTGTTGCCCACCTGCAGGGCGGTCCGTGTCGCTTCTCGGACGCTGTCCATGCTTTTCGCTTGCCCAAAACGTTGCGCCAGAGTCGCAATCGGCTCGGAGACATTGCCGTTGATCGCGGATTTAATGTAAGTGCAGCTGATTGCGTTGGTGCCTCCTGCGGCCTGAGACAGCCAAGCACCCAGGGATGACATGAACCTCAAGCGGGATGAATCACTGCCCGCCGTGCTCCACAATCCAGCCAGATACCCCACGATGAAATCATCGCCCGAAGGCGTCAAGCCTGGCCCCAGCCCGATCAAAGGTCTGATGGCGGTGATGGCGTCGTCAACCTGAAAGTTGCGTGTCGCATCTATCAGGGCCGAAACGGTTTGGACCGCCCTTTCGAGCAATGTCATTATCCCGGGCGATGTCACGGGATTTTGTCTTGGCACAGGAATGGTCTCGATCATTGCGGATATTCCGTTCCCGCGCCGATGTTTCCTCAGTTCCAGCCAGGCGACCGCCCACGCTTGAGCCGTGTCGCATTGATGTAGATCGACCCGCAATCCCTTGAGATCGATGTGCCAGAGGCTTGCGGTTCGCAGATCAATGGACAGCTCGGACCCGCTGATTCGGAGAATCCCTCCGCGGCAAGCGACCATTTGGCCCACCCTGAGCTGATTCAGAAAAGTGAACTTAGGGGGAGTCCCCAAACGGATCCCTTGGGAAAGGTTGCCTTTCTCTGATGAAACGAGGGCGAGTAATGCATCGCTTTCAAGACTGACATTACAAGCGTGGTGGAAAATACTGTGAATAACCCCGCTGAAGCACATGGTCGGTGCTTCAACGCCGGCCGAGAGAGCATTGAGGCGCATTGGGCACACTCCCATCGCCAGGCGACATTACGCTGTGCTTGTCATGAGATTGATTAGGTAACAGCGGGCTTGAGGAGGCATGCAGCCTAGAGGTTCCCCAGGCCGCAGGGATGATGGCGGAGAGTGGAATTTCCTAGAATGAGTAGGCTCTGGCCAGCGCATCCTTGATCGCTGCATGGACATTGTTCCGGCCCTCTTCGATATTCCGTTGCATGGCCTTGCGTGCACCCGATATATCCTTCGCTGCGATGCGTTTAAGGATTTCCAGGTGTTGGTGGCATGTGCTTTCGACCCGGTGTGTCTTGCCGAAATCTATCATGCGAAAAAGCAGCAACCGCTCGTTGATGGCGCGAAGTTGCCGCAATAGAGACTTGTTTCCTGCTGCATGGGCGAGCGTTTCGTGAAACAGTGTGTCCAGCCGGGCGAGATCCTCATCCTTCTTAGAAGATCCGTTCAGCAGAGAAGTCCATGTACGCTTGAGCGCATCTATGTCATCATTCTTCGGGGTGCCCCGCTTCGCCAAGCATTCGACGACAAACAACTCCAGGGCCAAGCGAACCTCATAGAGCTCCTCAATCTCGCGAAGGTTGTACTGCTTAACCGCGTAGCCCCGATTGGGCATCTTTTTGACGAACCCATCCGTCGCCAGCGTCCGGAGGGCCTCCCGCACCGGACTACGGCTGACGCCGAATTTCTGGCAGAGCTCTGCTTCGGTAAGCCGGTGTTCTGGCGGATATTGCCAATGAATGATCCGCTCTTTCAGTGTCGCAACGATCGACGCACTGAGATTTGAGAATTGTTTTTTGCCCATCCGATCACCCGTATCAACCATGCCTGCAGTTCACCTGAATCAAGTTAATACCTCTTCTGTGTCAGACTCCTGCGACCGATCTTTAGGGATAATCCAACCTGAATGGCTCCTAGAGTCTTGCCATGGGCAGGTTGGCAAGATCCTTAACATGACTCATCTTGGGACGAGGTAAGATTGTATACAATCTAGAGTACCATGTCTAACGCTTCTTTACTGCCATTGGGCGATCATGGCCATGATCCGCTTCACGGACGCATTCCAGACGAGCACCTGAGGGTCTAGTTATTATGATGTGCCAGGTATCCCTTGATGGCTGCAATCAAGGCAGGCATGTTGTCGAACGGTCACGTCGGAGCGTTTGTCCGTAATCTCGCGGATCCATCGTTCAACCGGAATCAGCCAGGATCAGGACAGCAGTGATTTTACGCCATCGGCAGTCCTAGCTGATGTGGTCAAGTACCTGGATCGGACTCTTCTCTCCGAAGATGCGGATTCACAAGGACCAGATGGGGGATCGGCAATTGAAGCTGGTGGGCTCCGAGAACGACTTGTATCGCGTGTGCGTGACCAACACGTCAACCGTTGACCGAGGGTTTCTCATGACCGCTGAGGAAAACCAATCGGTCACCACTGTTCTGATGGGGGGGAAGGTGTCAGACACCGTTTTCTTGAGCATGCGCGAGCGTCGTCTGTCAGAGGCCCTCACGACAGATCGGCATTTCGAACAAGAAGGGTTTGTGGCCCTGCTCCGTACTCGATAGAGACAACTCCTTTCCTGCCGCTGTGACGGCATCGCTGATCCTGCCTGATTCGGTCTCATCGACTTCAAAGTCTTGTTACTCGAAAAAATAGGGGCAGGGCAACCAGACTGCCCTTTGTGCTCGCGCAACGCGCACGATGAAGCTGTGCTCGTTGGACGCGCGCAGTGAAGGGCAATCTGGTCACCCTGCTGAGGATGGAGTAGAAGACACACCAGATCAGAATGTGCTCGTTCGACGGCCGCAGGTGGGACTAGCCACGCCACCCTGTAATGAGAGCGCGAAAGTTACGAATGTCCGATGGGGCAGCAGCTTGAAGAACTACTGCGGGATGAGTCCGAGATGTTGCTCGATAGTGTGGACCCGTTGCTCCAAACGTTCGACGCGTTCTTGAATTTGCCCGTAGGAGAGCTGGATGAGCGCGCGGGTTTCCCTGAACTGCTCATCCAGATAGGCTCGATCGTTGGCATGACGCCGGTCGAGATGCATCTGGAACCCTTCGGCAACCAACTGGAGTTCGTGTCGAACTCCTTCGGTCAGAACACCGGTGTGACGTTTGGAATCGGCAATTTCAACTCGAAGGGTTTCAGTTGCAGCGCCGACGATCTGCTGAATTTGCGCGAGCGATTCCTGATCCATACTGTATCCCCTTACGAGGTCGCAAAGTTTATGGCGTTAGCAGAAGGAAGTCAAACTGCACTTCCCTCTCCAGGATGGTCGCCCCGGCCACGTTCGGCCCCCTCGACTTCAAAGTCTTGTTACTCGGAAAACTAGGCGGGGCTCCGAAAGCCAGCTTCTCGGAGAACATAGGAAAGAGAGCAGGGCAACCAGACTGCCCTTTGTGCTCGCGCAACGCGCGGCCTCAGAGATGCTACGGCGCAGGCAGACCGTTCTTCTTGCTCGCAGAGCCCCCACGATAAGAAGGATGGAAGCGCACCCACGTTGGTCCTGTGCTCCCGGAACGCGCGCCCTGAGAAGGGCCTCATTCGACGGCCGCACGTAGACCAACATGGGTGCCCTTCCAAGAGAGGGAAAGCAAGCGAGCTT
>Ga0184632_10001177_pt1 | contig 10677 bp, 10 predicted proteins | sample PLM31_50_b1_FD_133153 | JGI IMG/M metagenome (GOLD analysis project Ga0184632, IMG submission 133153) | Groundwater sediment microbial communities from an aquifer in East River, Colorado, USA - PLM3-1_50_b1 | ecosystem: Environmental > Terrestrial > Soil > Riparian zone | place: USA: East... | reverse complement strand
TTGCCCCGTCACCGCGGGCTGATGGCCATCGACATGGAGCGGTCCGGGGACCCCGTGCGCACCGATCCTCTCCGGCAGCGGATCCGTGGTGGCCTCTACGGCGTGATCGAGACGGCACTGCGCGAGTCTGGCATTGCCCAGCCCGAGTGTGAGCTGCTCGACCAGGGCGACGGCGTGCTCCTGCTGTTCCTGCCGGAGGTCTCCAAGGGTCACCGGCGAGGCCCTCTACCTGGTCTTCCGCCTGCTCGACTGCGACGACCTGCGCGCCGAGCTGGCAGGCACTCCACGCGACCTGGCGGTGATCCTCTCCGATCCCTTCTACCAGGCGGTGGTCAGGCAGGGATACGGGACCATCCGGTCCGAGGAGTACCGCAGCACTCGCGTCCGCAACAAGGAGGTCGACACCACCGCCTGGCTCTGGACCCCGGCGCGGCACGATCGCCGGCTCGACGCCGCCGGCGCTCCCACTCCTGGGACCGGTGGCCAGCGCATCACCGTCGTCAACGTCAACGGCGACCTCACGGGTGATGTTGTGGGAGGTGACCAGCTCAAGCTATGACTCCCGGCACCGACGAACGCCCTGGGGGCCCGCGGGACGGCACACCGCCCCCTCCTGCCAACGACGACCAAGGCCGCCCCGTCCCACCTTCCGATGGCGAGCCGGCGGCGCGGACCGAGGATCCCGAGTCCGGGCTGCGCAAGCTCGCTGGCCGCATGCTCCGAGGCTCAGAGCAGGACAAGCTCTGGGTGGTCGAGGACGCGACCCGCAAGCACAGCGTCAGCGTGTACGTGCAGGGGAACCTCCTTGGAGACATCTTCGGTGGGTCCAAGCTGCACGGCGCGGAGGGGCGCGGCGGTGCCGCGCGCGCGGGGCCGGTTGCGCAGCACCTGCTCGACAAGGTCAGGGAGGTGTACGTCCGGCCCCAGGACTATGGCGTGGCGCAGCGCCTCCTGCGCCAGCAGCGCCTGGTGGTCCTGCAGGGCCGCCCTCACTGGGGCAAGGCGACCATGGCGCTGCACCTGCTCGACGGCATCGGCCGGGAGGACCCGGCGGGGCTCCGCGGCATCGAGCGGTTCGGCTCAGAGATCGACCTGGTGGAGCTCGACGGAACCGGGATCGCCGCCAGGCAAGGCTACTTGGTCGACACGCTCGCTCCGCATCAGGCCGGCAGGCTGACCGATGACCGCGTCGAGCGCCTGCTCGGGGTCCTGCTGGGGCGAGACAGCCATGCCGTGATCACCGTGGACCAGGCCGTCCGCCTGCCGCAGGGCCTGGTCCGGGAGCTGGTCGTCGGCTGCCAGGAGGCGCTCGACCCGGCGCTGCTGCTGCGACGTCACCTTCGCTGGCACCTGCGGATGCGCAAGGGTGACGCCCTGGCCGAGGTCGAGCCCACGCACCAGGACCGGCTCCTGGCGTGCGAGCAGGTCCAGGCCGAGCTGCTCGAGACGCCCTTGCCCCGCGAGCTCGACCGGATCGCGCACCTGCTGGCGGGCGTGCTGTGCGGCGACGACGAGGCCGAGACGCTGGGGCAGCTACGGCGCCAGTCGGCCAGCGCCATCCAGGACCACTTCCGGGACGAGGTGACCTCCCTCCAGGACCGAGCCTTCATGATCGCCCTCGCGGTGCTGGACGGTGCGCCCTACGAGGCCGTCGCCGAGGCGGCGGAGCACCTCGAGGAAGGCCTGCATCGAGTGGGGTCGCCGGAGGAACCGTTGGGCCGGGACCCGTTCGGGGTCCTGCGCGATGAGCGTCTGGACCGAGCGCAGGCCCGCATCGTCCAGCAGCAGGATGGCTCGGGCCCCGCCGGCACGATGCAGGCAGTCACCTTCCGCAACCCGGTCTATCCGCGCTCCTTGCTGGTCTTCGTTTGGCGGGAGTACGACGCCGCCCGGGTCGTGCTGCTCGGTTGGCTGGAGGAGCTGTCGCGGCAGCGCGAGCTGGAGATCCCGCTGCGTACCGCCGTTGCGCTCGCCACCCTCGGGGCGCAGGCGTTCCCCTACGTCCACGCGCGCGTCCTCGAGCCATGGGCGGCGAGCGGGGACAAGCCGCTCCAGGAGGTGGCTGCCCTGGCGCTCAGCACCCTGGTCGATCTCGAACGCGAGCTCGCGCCGGACATCCTCGAGCTGCTCGAGCAGTGGTGCGACGCGGGGCAGGACAGCGACCGGGACGAGCGCGAGCGCCAGTGGACCGCGGCCACCGCACTTGGCTGGCACGTTGGCGCCAGCTATCCCGACATGGCGCTACGCCAGCTCGAGCGGATGGCCGGGTTGGACGACCTGGACCTCGCCCTGACGGTCGCCCGGAGCGTCACGCGACTGTTCGACGCGGGCAAGCGCCGCGAGGTGCTCGACGCGCTGGTGGCGTGGACGGAGGTGCGCCCCCACACCGACGAGGACAGGGCGCTCACACGCACCGCGGTCCTCTGCTTCCTCAGGATCGCGGCGACCTCCCTCAGCGAGCCCCCGAAGGCGGGCCTCGAGGAGGAGCGGTGGCCGACCCTGCTGTGGCTGACCGACGGGGCCGTATCGGGCGACGCCGCCCAGGCCGCATGGTGGCTCGATCGGGTCGCCACACTCTGGCGGCGCGCCCTGGACACGTGGCTGGTCGTGGACGTCGCGCTCGCCGTCCTCCACGACTGGCTGGAGCTGACCGGAAAGGATGACCGGCTACTGCCGTTCCTGCGCCGGCTGCTGCCCCGCGTGCCCGCCGACGACCGAGGTCGCCGACGGCTCGACTACAACCTCCGGCGCTGGGCAGAGGAGCCGGTACATGAACGCGATGGTCAGCCGCTCTCGCGTGTCGCACGGGAGCTGCTGCGATCGCTACGGGAAGAAGGAAGGAACTGAGATGACCGTCCATCAGCCTGATCTCTGGCAGGGCATCGGCGTGTCCGGTGGCACCGCGGGAGGTGGCGACCATGCCGGCCTGAACGACCCGGTGACCGGCCCGTTCAAGCTGAGCGGGCTCACCCGCCCGCCTCCCGGACGCGCGCGGGTGTTCCTGGACAAGCGGGGGCAGATGCGCACCGTGATGCCGTCGACCGCGTTGCACTGGTCGCAGGGGCGGTTCGGCCAGTGGCGGGCGTACTACGAGGGCGATATCGCCGAGCACCCGCTCGAGCTCAGCCTGCGGCTGCCGTCAGCCACCGACGCGCTGGAGTTCGACTGCGAGGTCCGCCTGGTCTGGTGGGTGCACGAGCCCGAGGCCGCGGTGACCGCCAGCCTCCACGACGTCCGCACCCGCGTGCGGATGGAATTGGAGCGCAGGGCGCGTCCGATCACCTGGCAGCTCGCTCCCGAGAAGAGCAGTGAGGTCGAGCGACGCCTCAACCAGGCGCTCGGCACCGGCCCGCTCCAGCTCGCCCCCGGCATCAACGTCTCGGATCTGTACGTGGCGGTCACGCCTCCCAGGCAGCACATCGCGGGGGTCGAGCAGGACGTGCAGCAGGGCTTCGAGATCCGGAGGATCCAGCGGCGGTACGGGTTCTACCGGGAGCGCTTCGCGGAGGGACACGAGGCCCTGCTGGCGCTGTCGATTCAGGACCAGTCCGACGTCGGCACGATCGTCAACATGCTCATGGACCACGGGCAGCAGCGGGCGACGCGCAGCCTCGAAACGTTCAAGGCGATGCTCGAGACTGGCCGCATCGAGGACCAGGACCTCGAGGACATCCGCAGGGTAACCCTCGAGAACCTGGTCAGCCTTCTGCAGCACCGCCTCGTCGTCAGCGCTCCTCAGCTTCCCGGACCAGCACCGGGCACAGGCCAGTGAGCGGTCAGCTCAGGCGGGCGGCGATGCGGCCGGCGGCCCGGTGGGCCAGGCCCATGATCGACAGCATCGGGTTGACGCCGGAGGCCGTCGGGAAGACCGAGGAGTCGGCGACGTACAGGTGCTCGACCTGGTGGGTCTGGTGGTCGGCGTCCACCGCCGAGGTGGCCGGGTCGGCGCCCATCCGGCACGAGCCCATCTGGTGGTAGCTGAACATCGTGATCCGCCCGCCGCCGAAGCCGGCCTGCCGGACCGCCTCCGCCCAGGCCTCGAAGGCGCCCGGCTCGCCCGGGCGGAACGTGCGCCGCCGCGGGTGCAGGGACATGACCTCGGTGGCCCCGGCCGCCGCCAGCACCCGCCCGCAGGCGGCCAGCCCGGCGGCAACGTGCTGCTCGTCGGTGGCGTTGAGCTTGTAGAGCACCCGCGGGTTGCCGTCGCGGTCGACCCGCACCCGCCCGCTCGAGGTGTCGCGGGTGAGGGTGGCGCAGAGCGAGAGGTTGGCGAAGCGGTCCATGAGCGCCCGGTGCCCGGCCGCCGACGCCCACGGGACCGCGGCCGAGCCGGTCCCGGGGTGGACCGGCACGGTCTCGAGGATCGGCCCGTACTCGCCGAGGGTGTCGCGCAGGACCGCCGAGTAGCGCGCCTGCGTCGTGCCCTCCCAGAAGCGCACGTCCTCGTCGAACAGGCCGAAGGCGCCGGTGCCCGGGTGCAGGTGCAGGTGCCGGCCGACCTGGCCTTCCAGGCCCGAGCGGAGCAGCAGCGCCGGCGTCTCGATCGCCCCGGCGGCGGCCACCACCGCCTTGGCCCGGACCCGTAGGCGGTGGCCGTCGGCGCGCGCCTCCACCCCGACCGCGCGGGCGTCGTTGATCAGCACCCGGCGCACGTCCGCCCCGGTCACGATGCGGGTCCCGCGGGCGGCCGCGTCCTCGAGGTAGGTGCGCATGGTCGACTGCTTGGCACCGAGCCGGCAGCCCATCCCGCACCAGCCGCAGCTGGCGTCCTGGGGGCAGCCGCGGACGTTGCGGGGCAGCGGCGCGCAGTGCCAGCCGAGCTGCGCCAGGCCCTTCTCCATCAGGGCGTCACGGGCGCCCGGCCGGCTCGCCTCGGTGGTCACGCCGAGGCGCTCGGCGACCGCGTCGAGGGAGGCCTGGACCTCGCCGGAGACGAACGCGTCCACCCCGGAGACGCGGGCCCACTCGGCGAGCACGAAGTCGGGCGTCTTGAACGAGGTGGTGTAGTTCACCACCGTGCCGCCGCCAAGGGTCGACCCGGCGATGATCCGGCAGCCGAGGTCGGTGGTGGCCAGGGTCAGCCCGTAGAGGTAGAGGTCGCGGTTGGCCTCGTGCTCGACGTGGCTGAAGTCCGCCTCGGCGGCGTAGCCGCCCTTCTCGAGCACGACCACGTCGAGCCCGGCCTCGGCCAGCCCGGCCGCGACCGTGCCGCCGCCGGCGCCCGAGCCGACCACCACGACGTCGCAGACCAGCTCCTCGTCGGCCGTGACCGCGACCGGGTCGAGCCGTTTCGGCACGTCCGGGGCAGGGCCGAGCGGCCCCTGGTAGCCGATGCGCTCCAGGGCAGGGCCTGGCCAGGCGTAGAGCGCGGTCATGGTGGCGGCGACCACCGCCGACGCCAGGCGCCTCGGTACCGCCCAGCGGCTCTCCTGCCAGCCCCGCACCACCGCCTCTGCCTGCTCGTTGGTGAGCCGGGAGACCGGCACCGGGTGGCCGGTCAGGGTGAGCGCGCCCGCCCGGGTGGCGAGCAGCCGCAGGATGGCCAGGAGCTGGTCGCGGTCCCGGCGCGAGGCGAGCTGGTCCAGGGTGGCCAGCACCCGTCCGGGGATCTCGGGCGTGGCGTCGGGGCCGAGGATGCCGGCGGCCAGGGCGGCGAGCACCTCGGCATGCGGGCGCTCGGCCGGGGCGGGCTGCGCGCGCGTCACCGATGCCATGGCGCCGTTCGTACCACGCCGGACCCGTCCCGGCCAGCCCCAATCGAACCGGCTCGGTCCCCGTCCGACTGGTTTGCGGCTTCCGCCCGTCCGGGCGGGCGGGAAATGACGGGTTCTCGATGCGCTTGGTGGTTCAATGCTCCGCAAGAGCTGGCTTGTGGCAAAGGGGACGGCGCTGGCGGCGGCAGTCGAGCTGAAGGGCGTGCACCGGCGGCTGGGTCGAAGCCCGGCGCTTGACGGCCTCGACCTGCGGATCGAGGAGCGGGAGCTCTACGGCCTGATCGGCCCGAACGGTGCCGGCAAGACGACCACGCTGCGGATCACCCTCGGGCTGCTCCGCCCCGACCGCGGCGAGGTCCGCCTGCTCGGCGCCGACCCGCGCTCGGGCGACCACGGCCGCGGCCGGCGGGTCGGCAGCCTGGTCGACGGGCCGGCGCTGTCGCCCCGGCTGACCGGGCGTGAGCAGCTCGCGCTCATGGCCCGCTGGTCGGGGTCGCCCGGCTCCGAGGTCGACCGGGTCATCCGCCTGCTGGGGCTGGGCCGGATGACCGAGCGGCCGATCGCCACCTACTCGAGCGGCATGCGCCAGATCCTCGCCATCGCCGCCGCCATGGTCGGCCCGCCCGAGCTGCTGGTGCTCGACGAGCCGACCGTGGGCCTGGACCCGGGCCACCGCCGCCGCGTCGACGACCTGCTGGTCGAGCACGTCCGTGGCGGCGGCACGGTGGTGCTCTCCAGCCACCAGCTCGACGACGCCGAGCGGCTCTGCACCAGGGTCGGGCTGATGGCCGACGGCCGCCTGGTCGAGGAGGGCCCCCCGTCCGAGCTGGGGCCGGCCGCGGGCCGCTACGAGGTCACCGTCGGCGACCCGGAGGCGGCCCTGCAGGCGCTGCGCGCGGCCCGGCTGATCTGCTGGCACGACCACGGCAAGGTGGTTGTGGAGACGGGCCAGGCCTACCGGCCCGACCGTCCCGACGGCAGCACGATCGCGCGGGTCCTGGCCGAGGCGGGGATCTTCCCGTCCGACCTGCGCCGCTCCCCCACCCTCGAGCTGGCGTACGCGCAGCTCACCGGCGGGAACCTGGCCCGTGTCTAGGGCCAGGATCCACCCGGTCACCGGCACGGTCCGGCTGCGGGCCCGCGAGCTGATGCGCCGCCCGGTGGTCGCCGTGGCCCTGCTGGCCCAGAGCGCGGTCCTGATCGCGGTCGACCTCGTCGACGTCGTCGGGCGCGACGGCGACGCCGAGCAGGGGCGCGACCTGGTCCTGCTCGGGCTGCGGGTGGTCGCCGCCCCCGGTGGGCTGGTGTTCGGGGTGCTCGCCGCCGCGGTGGTCGGCTCGGAGTTCACCTGGTCGACCGAGCGCGCCCTGCTCGCGCGCGACCCGCGCCGGGGCCGCTTCGTCGCGCTCCAGCTCGTGGTCACCGCCACCCTCGCGCTCGCCTGGTGGGTGGTGCAGAGCCTGTTCGCGGTCGGCCTGGGCTTCGCGCTGCAGCTGCAGGCAGGCCCCGACCCGGCCGCGGCGTGGCGCTGGGCGGCAAACGGGCGGGCCCTGGCCGCGGTCGGCGCCGTCACCCTGGTCTACGGGCTGGTCGGCGCGGCCTGCGCGATCGCGGCGCGGGGCGCGCTGGCCGGGGTGGTCGCCGTGCTCGCCTACGGGCTGCTCGGCGAGCTCGGCCTTGCCCCGCTGTGGCACCCGGTCGACGACTGGACGCTGTGGACCTCCGCCACCCGGCTCGTCGTCGGCCAGGGCGACCCGGTCCCGGGCCAGTCCCTCGTGGTGGTGGCCGCCGTCGGGCTGCTGGCGCTGTCGGCGAGCTTCACCTTCTACGCCGGCCGCGAGATCACCCGCTGACACCCGTAGCATGGGAGCCGGTCCCCGAGCCGTCGAGGAGGGTGGAGGTTGGCCGACGAGCTGCTGGCCTGGCGCCGCCGCTTCCCGACCCTGGAGGGCGGGCCCTACTTCGCCGCCCACACCCTCGGGCCCATGCCCGACTCGGCCCCGGCCGCCCTCTCCCGCTTCGCCGAGGAGTGGGCGGCCGAGGGGGTGGTCGCCTGGGGCGGCTGGCTCGACCAGATCCGGGCCACCGCGGCGCTCCTCGAGCGGCTGCTCGGCGCCGCAGAGGGGTCGGTCGTGCTCGGCCCGAACGTCTCGGTCCTGGCCGCCCAGGTGCTCTCCTGCCTGGACTGGCACGGCCCGAGGCGCCGGCTGGTCACCACCGACCTCGAGTTCCCCACCTGCGACTACCTCTACCGGGCGCAGGAGACGGCCGGGGCCGAGGTCGTGGTGGTGCCGTCGGAGCGGCTCACCGTCGACCCCGAGCGCGTCGCCGCGGCGGTCGACGAGCAGACGGCGCTGGTCGCCGTCACCCACGTGGCCTTCCGGTCCTCCGCCCTGCTCGACCCGGCCCCGATCGTGGCCCGCGCCCGCGAGGTCGGCGCGCTCGTCCTGCTCGACACCTACCAGTCGGCCGGCACCGTCCCGGTCGACCTGGCCGCCCTCGGCGTCGACCTCGCGGTCGGCGGGTCGGTGAAGTGGCTGCTCGGCGGGCCGGGCACGGGCTACCTGTACGCGCGGCCGGAGGTGGCCGAGGGGCTCTCCCCCCGGGCGGTGGGCTGGTTCGGCCACGCGGCGCCGTTCGCATTCGAGCCCGCCCCGACCAGGCACGCCCCGGGCGCGGGCCGCTTCGTGACCGGCACGCCGAACGTGCCGGCGCACGTGATGGCGGCCGAGGGCTACAGGATCGTGGCCGAGGCCGGGGCGGCGGCGATCCGGGCCAAGTCCCAGCGCCAGACCGCGCGGCTGCTCGAGGGGTTCGTCGAGCAGGGTGCCGTGGTGCGCGGCCCGGCAGACGTCCGCCGGCGCGGCGGCAGCGTGGTGGTCGACTTCGACGGCGCCGGGAAGGCCACCGACGAGCTGATCCGGCGCGGCTACACCTGCGACTACCGGCCAGGCGCCGGCCTGCGTCTGGGACCGCACTTCTACACCAGCGACGAGGAGTGCGACGCCGTGGTCGCCGAGGTCGCCGCGATCCGCGCCGGCCGCTGAGGCCGTAAGAGAGGCCGGATCGACAGGCTCGTCCGCTTCTGGGTGGCCTGTGGACGAAATTCTTAGAAACGCGCATCATCGCTGTTCAAGCGCAGTACCAGCCGATCGTAGCGAGCCGGTGTTTGCGGTCGGAATGTTTGATTGCGGCTATCGCGGCTAGTTTGTGATCCGCCCGTACGCGGGCCGTGGCCACCTGCCAGCCGGAAGCGCCACCTTCCCCCCGGACCCAGAGCCATCCCCCAGAAGGCCAGGTCCAGGCGCCCACAGACAACAAGGAGTTCTACGCTCGTGCAGAATGCCCTGCGTTCTCGGCATGTCCCGAAACACGTCCTGATCCGCTCGATCGCCGTCACCGCGCTCGCTGGTGCGCTGGCGATCCCGTCCGCAGCCACCGCGCCGGCCCAGGCCGCGCCGGTGGCTGTTTCCGTCCACGCGCCCCGCGCCGTGGTGGCGGTGTCCTCGCTGGCGACCCGCAAGGCCGCCAAGCGGGCCCGTGTGGTCGCCTACGCAAAGCGGGCGATCGGCAAACCCTATCGCTGGGGCGGCGTCGGCCCGCGCGCCTACGACTGCTCGGGCCTGGTGCTGGCCTCCTACCGGGCGGTGGGCATCAGGCTGCCGCACAGCTCGCGGTTGCAGTGGAGGTACGGCAAGCGCGTGTCGGTCCGCAGGCTCCTGCCAGGAGACATCCTCTTCTACACCAGCGGGTCCGGGAGGATCAGCCACGTCGCCCTGTACGTCGGCGGCGGCAGGATGGTCCACGCCTCGCGCAGGGGCGTCCCGGTCAGGATGGTGAAGATGCGCAGGATCGGCCTGGTGGGAGCCAGACGGATCATCGTCTGACCCCCGCATGACCTGTTGACGCTGGCAGGGGCCACGTGCACGCCGCCGGTCCCGCCCCGTTCCCGGGGCGGGACCGGTTGCTATGTGGGGCGGGTGCCAGGTCTGTCCGGTTCACCTACGGAGCCGCCGTGCCCAAGAGCGCAGGCTCGCCGCCATGAGGTCGAGATCCGGGGATGACTCGCCGGAGATCGTCGCCACGGCGTGCAGACGGGCCAGCCCTCGGGCGTGCTGGGACGAGTTGATCATCAACACCCACGTCTACGGCATCCTCGCCGCCTACACTCCTTGCCTGCGCATTCGCCGCATCGACGGCGCCTACTTCAACACCTACCTGGAGTCGTTCGAGCGTGTATGGGCATCGGCTCGGCCGTTCGACGGTGAACCAGCGAGGCGGACATGAGTCCCAAGAAGCGCAGGCTTGACTACTGGCAAGACCCGGACGCGCCCAAGCCGACCAACCGGAAAGCCTCAGCGAGCGTGCTGGTCCGGGACGATGACGGCCGCGTGCTGCTCCTGCGCCGTCCTGACAACAAGCTGTGGACCATCCCCACGGGCGCGGTGAAGAAGGGTGAGACGGTCGCTGCCGCAGGTGTGCGCGAGTGCCGGGAGGAGACCGGCTTGGACGTCGAGGTCTCTGGCCTGGTCGGTGTGTTCAGCACACCGGATCATGTGATCGCCTACCTCACGGGCGAGAAGGTGAAAGAGGTCCGGCAGCCCATCAACGTCTGCATGTATGCCCGGCCTGTCGGTGGCTCGCTCACCCACACCGAGGAAGCCTCCGAAGTGGCCTGGGTCGCCCCCGCTGACTTGGAGGACTACCACATTCACCCTGCGATCCGGGTGCGCATCACACATGGTCTGTCCGCCCCGGAGCCCTACATCGAGTAGGACCGGGCCCGCGAGGACGTCAACTCCTTGCCCGGGCACGCAGCGGCCGGTCCCGCAGGGCCCCATCGCCGTCCGGGGCGGGGAACGGCTGGCGGAAGGTGAACGCCGCCGGGGTCGGTCCGAGAAGCCGCAGCAGGGCCAGGCGCTGCCTGGCCTCGTCGAGGCTTGGAACGCCGCCGGCAGCCACC
>Ga0184632_10001176_pt1 | contig 10677 bp, 8 predicted proteins | sample PLM31_50_b1_FD_133153 | JGI IMG/M metagenome (GOLD analysis project Ga0184632, IMG submission 133153) | Groundwater sediment microbial communities from an aquifer in East River, Colorado, USA - PLM3-1_50_b1 | ecosystem: Environmental > Terrestrial > Soil > Riparian zone | place: USA: East River... | reverse complement strand
GACGCGTATGGCATGTTTCGGCGTCTTGCGCCCGGCATAATAACCCGGATACTCGCTGAACGGACCCTCCGGTTCATAACTCTTGGGGTCGGGAGAGATAAATCCTTCGAGCACGATTTCCGCCGACGCCGGAACCAAGAGGTCGCTGGTTTCACACCGCACCAGCTCCACCGGCGCGCCGCGCAGCGATCCGGCCATTTCGTACTCGGGATGATTAACCGGCGTTGAGGCCGCGAGAAAAAGCGTTTGGTCCCATCCGATGACGACGGCCACCGGCATTTCCTGGCCGCGATTTTTATATTTACTGAAATGTTTTCCCCACCCCTGGGTCATCGCCAGCAAAACGCCTATGGTATTTTTCTTGGCGATCATGCCGCGGTAAGTGCCGGCGTTTAGAATGCCGGTGTCAGGGTCCTTGGTGACAATGCTCGCCGAGGTACAGATATAGCGGCCGCCGTCGTGGGGGTTCCATTTCGGAACGGGAAATTGAAATAGATCAACCGCGTCGCCCTTGATGATGTTTTCTTTCACCGGACCGGTATTGAGTGTTACCGGCTTCACAGCCCTGGAAAATCGTTCCTTAAAAACCGGCACCAGTTCGCGGTAGGTGGTTGACTCCGCCACGCCAAGAAAACGGCAGACGCGCTGCCGCGTGCCCGTGCCATTGGTGAAGAGGCGGCGGCAAAACGTATCCTTGTGATCTTTGATATTGTCAAAGAGCAGCGCTGGACCGAACTGGCTTGACACCTCGCGGGTGATGGCGCCAATTTCCTCGTCCCAATCGACCTCGGCGCCGATTGTTTTTAAATCGTTCCGCTCTTCAAGATCATCTATCCAAGCGCGTAGATCGCTAAACGCCACCTTGCCGGTTCCTCCTTGAAACGGAGTGCTGGAGTAACGGAGCATTAGAGTGCCGGCTTTGGGACCCATCACTCCACCGCTCCAACACTTCAGTGCTCCAGTCCCACTGAAATGATTGAGCGCACCTTTCAACAATGCTCAGGGCAGTCGGCATACGAGTCTTTTTTCAGGAGCCAGCTAAGAGCCCAGAAGCTTCCGAGCCATAGCGGCGCCCGGCTCTCTGATTTTATAAATTTTGTCTTCGGACTGGTTTTCGTATTTGTGGAATTGCTCGAGGGTCAGGAAATCCTTCGCCGCGACGACGCCATACTCCTTGAGCCAGCGGGTATCGACATCGAGCCGCCGCGAACCCACTCCCATGCCCCTCGTAAAAACCTCTTGCCCATCGCGGCTCAATAGCCAGTTGACGAAAACCTTGGCGGCGTTGGGATGAGGCGGATTTTTCAAAACCGTCAGGTGGCCATATCCGCCGCTCACGTAGAGACCCTCTTTCGGCATAGGTAACGGCAGCACCGGCAGATTCGCTTTGATAAACGGCAAAAACTCGGAATAGCCGATGCCGGTGGTCACCGCGATTTTGCCTTTGGCGAGATTCTCCGCGAGCAGACGCAGGTCCCGGGTGACGAATAGTTTTTGCGCCACGAGCCGTTTCAAATACTCCTCGCCTTTGATGTAGAGCATGTAGGACCACATGGAGGAGCCGGAACCCGGCGTGCGCGGATCGCTGATGCCGATCCTATCGCGCAACTTGGGATTGAGTAAGTCGTCGAAAGAGCTGAATTCAGCCGGCTTGTATTCGTTGGGGTTGGTCCAGAGACTCACCGTTTGATAAGCCACGAAGATGTAAAGGTATCGTTTGGCATTATCGGCCCAGAGATGGCCGCCCCACCATTGTTTGGGATCCTTTACCTCCGGCAAGACGAAGTAGGGATCCACCGCGTCCAAGATGTTTTCCGGCAACATGCCGGTGACCACCGACTCGGTGCCGCCGATATGCAGATCAAAGTAGCGCACGCCGGCCTTGGCCTCGTTGACCATGCGTTGGATAACGCTGCTGCCCCGCGCCGGAATGAATTCAACGCTGATGCCGTACTGCCGGGTGAACGAAAGCTCCATCAATTTTCTCAGCTCGGCGCTGGGTGGAATCGATGCGACGATTTTTCCTTCCTTGCGCCCAGCGTCGACAGTTTTGTCCCATTCGGCGGACTTGGATTGAGCAAGAGCTAAACTGCCACTAAAACAAGCAGCGGCAACCGTCACCGCGACTACGCTTGTCCGCAAAAGACCAATAAGACTTATAGGACTCATAATTAAAGCTCCCATGAATCCTCTACCTGAAAAGCTTCTCCGCCAGTTGCATGGCCGGTTTGCGAAACTTGATGACCACTTCCTCGGACCCATTTTCCAACTCATCGTATTTCTCCGGGGTCAAGACTTCTTTAGCGGAGGTATGGCCAAACTCTCTTGTCCAGCGCGTTTCCACGTCAAGACGGCGGGTGGGCTGCCCCAATGCTTTGGTCACCGCGGTTTGCCCGTCTTTCGACAGCAACCAGTTGACGAACACCTTCGAGGCATTGGGATGAGGCGCGTTCTTCAGCACGACGAGATTGCCGCTGCCCGAAGCAGCGTAATAGCCCTCTTTGATCGTCGAAATCGGTTTCACCGGCAGCCCTGCCTTAATGAACGGGAGATAAGTGTAGTAAGAAAGGCCGATGGAGACCGCCGCCTTGCCGCGCACCACCGCTTCGCCCAGTTGGCGCAGGTTGCGCCCAACCAACATGTCCTGGGCGGCGAGTTTGTTAAGGTAAGGCTCTCCTTTGATGCGCAACAAAAACGCCCAGGTGGATTCGCCGGAGCCGGGTGTGCGCGGATCCAAGATAGCGATCTTCCCCTTCCACTTCGGCTCCAAAAGACTATCCCAAGAAGTTATTTCTTCGGGCTTGACCAGAGTTGCGTTGTACCAGATAGTTTCCGTCATGTAGGCGGTAAAACCGTAGATATATTTCTTGGCGTTGTCAGCCCAAATATGGCCGCCCCACCAGTTTTTCTCGTCTCGTACTTCCGCGAGCAACATGGACGGTATCACGGGCTCCAACATTTGATTGGCCAGGAGTCCGGTAACGATCGAAGTCGTGCCGCCGATATGGAGATCGACGTTGCGCGCGCCGGCCTTCTGCTCTTCGACGATCTTGTTGATGTTGCTGGCGCCGCGGGCGACGCTGAGTTCCAGCTCGATGCCGGAGTATTTGCTTTTGAAGCCGGCCTCGAACTCTTTTCGTAATTCGGCGCTGGTGGGGATGGAAACGATGACGCTCCCTTCTTTCCTGGCGGCTTCGACAGTCTTGTCCCAGTCAGCCTGTGCGCTTTGCTTGACCGCTTGAGCCGACGCGAAAGCCGGATAGATTATCAGCACAAAGACCAGGGCGATTTTTCGAATTGCAGAGGTCATGTCCTTTTCACCTCCGAACCTGATTCTCTACAACCCAATATAATCAAACTGCGGCATTTCTATTCGGACGCCGGCTCTTTCAACCGCCGCCTCGAAGTCGCTGCGAATCTGCGGATCTTCGTCTTCGTACTCGATGAGCGTGCCGCCGACCCGGATGCTGGCGCGCACCCCTTCTTTATTAATGGCGCGCCAGCAGCCGAGCAGATATTTTCCCGACTCGCCGGAGTAGCGAAACGCGAGCTGGCGCGCCGGTTCCTCACCGGTGTTGAAATGCTGGTGAAACCAGCCGCTGGGTGGGCTGAAGACGCTTCCCTCCCGCCAGTCGACCCGCACCACCTTGCCGCCGTTGCCGGATTTATAGGGGCGAATGCCCGCTTCCTGCGGCCACATGAGCGTGTAGCCTTCGGAGCGAAGAATTAACAGAATCGCCCCGCCCTGATGAAAGTGGGCTTTGTGATACCGCCCCACCGGCCACTCTGCTATATGCCCCACCAGCGTGCTGCCGCCCATGTCGAAGGAGGTGATTTTCACGCCGAAGCCCTTCGCCTCCGAGGGGTCCACCAGCGCGCCGCGGGCATCAGCGATGAAGTTCGACTCCCAATTGACAAACCCGCCGACTGCCTGGCGCGCGGTTTTTGGCACGAAGTAGTCCGATTGCGCATCGAAGCGATCGGCGAATTTATAGTCGCAGCCGAAAAGAAAAGAAACATTGTGCAACAGATCGATCATCAACGGCGCGCTGGTCACCGCCAAAAAAATCGCCGGCTCGTTGCTGCCGTTAATCAGGCGATGGCGCGTGTTGAGGGGAATCGCGAACAAACTTCCTTGCTGCCATTCGAAGTGCATCTTGCGCTTCTCGTCGCCGGGAGAAAAAATTTCCGTGGAGCCGATGCCGCGCAGAATGTAAATCAACTCTTCGTACAGATGGCATTCGTAATGCATCGCCCCGCCGGCTGGAATCTCGCCGACGTACATTCCCGTGAAGCCTTCCATGCCCTTGAGATCGATGTAGGCGCCGCGGCCGCCGGTGCGTTTCCACGGCTTGCGTTCCAATAGCGTCACGTCTTCGACGCCGTAAGCTTGAATCAACGGAATGCCCTCTTCCTGCAAAAACAGTTCGTAGCTCGTCTCTCGTTTCGCCACTTTTAGTGTCCTTTCGTCACCTTTTTCGACTGAAAATACTCGCCGCGGGTCACCGCGTCCGCAATCGCGTCGTCTTCGGCGTCCCACATCCCGAGTGGATAACCGTACCAGGGAGTTTTGAGCTTCAACTCGGGAAGCTCTTCTTGCCGCCAAATTTGCAACGCCTGCTCCATAAACTGTTTCTTCGGCAGACCCACCGGAGGGAAGGGTCCCTTCCGCGTCGCATCGATCAACAACCCTGAACAACCGACGGGTGGCGGGTAAAAACGGTCTTCGGGGCCGGTCATCAAGGAGTGGGCCGAGGGATCCAGCAAGGGTACGCGGCCGGTGATTATTTCCACGTCGCGATGGGGTTGCATGGCGAAACTAAGCGCCCACATCACCATGTCAGGATCTTTGGGGTCGATGTCGTCATCGACGACGATGATCATCTTGCTAGTCGGATCCATTCCCGCAGCGGCATGGAGCGCCTGCTTCGGCTTACTCGCGTGGCTCTTTTTCATCCGGATGACCCACCAGTTCCAGCCGCCACCCATCTCCGGACAGGAGACTTCCAGCACTTCGGGCATGGCGCAGCTGTAACGGAGAAAATTGTAAAGCATCATCTCGCGGCAGGTGCGCGAGATGCCATTGGATTCGCTCGGAGGCAAGCCGACGAGAATCGCCGTGAAGATCGGATCGCGCCGGTGTGTAATCGCGGTGATGTCAATCACCGGTCTAAGGCCGCGCTCGGCCATGAGATAGCCGGGATAATCGCTGAAGGGTTCGCCGCGTTCCTGGCGGTCGACGGACATCAAACCTTCAATGACGATCTCCGCTTCCGCCGGCACTTCGAGGGGAATCGTTTTGCATCGCACCAGATCAACCGGTCGCTCGCGTATACCGCCGGCCACCGCCAGCTCGTCGAGCCCGTAGGGAAGATTGGCGGCGGAAACAAAGTTGATATCCGGCAGCGCGCCGAGCACGATCGCCACCGGCAGCGGCTCTTTTCGGCGCACCGCGCTGGTATGATGATAGAGCGCCGCATGGTGCGTGCGCGCAATGCCCGCAATGAGCTTCTCCTCGCCGCGAAAATGGCCGCTGTACATGCCGACGTTGCGGATACCATCCGCCGGATCCTTTGTAATAAACGGCGCGGTGACACGAATGCCGCCGCTAAATCCCGGCTCTTCCACCGGCGCGGGCAAGCTCGTGACGCCAAAGGCGCCCAACCGCTCCCCGGTATAAACGACCTCTTGAACCGGCGCCTCATTCACCATGCGTGGATCGATGGGCTGGGCCAGCGCGCGGCGCCACTTTTCGTAAATCTCCAGAGGCTCGTCACAGCCGAGACCCAGCGCCGCAACCGGCCGCGAAGAGCCGTACATGCCGGTGGCGACTCGAATGCCATGCTTTTTGCCGCGGCTGTCGTGTACGTTCTCAAAGAGAAAAACCTTGCGCTCCTCGTCGGCGATGCCGCGGTACTGAAGCCGCATGAGCGGCATCATTTCGGTGTCTTTGTTGACGGGACGCCGCCAGCGATGGAGCTTGCCCCGCTTCTCCAGGCAATCGATGTAGTCGCGAAAATCGGTGTAGTAGCTTTCAGTCATTTAATGCGTTCCTTTGTCAGCGTCGGCTCGCGGTGATGACGGAAGCCTGGGAAATAGTTGCCGCGCCAAGACCTAAGTAGATTCTCTTTCCACGCGCTGGGTTATCATCGAAGCTGTGCTACCGCGTTTTTATAAACGTTGTACGCAGGCTGCTCAAAAAGATCTCAGAGGCGAGGCGCGCGATGAATCGACGAGCGGAGACGTACTCATTTTGTACGTCGTAGCGAGGCGATTGAGCGCAACGAAGCATATGAGATATTTTTGAGTAGCCTGCTAAGGCAGCAGTTTCTGAGCGACTTTAAGCGCCGGCTCGCGCACCTTGTCGAGTTTTTCCTCGGACTGGTTTTCGCTCCGCAAATAATCCTGCAGGCCCATTACATCCTTCGCCGCCAGCACGCCGATTTCCTTGAGCGCTTTGGTATCCACATCCAACCGCCGGGTCGCCTGCCCGAGAGCTTTTGTCGAAAGCTCCTGGCCCTCGCGCGACAATAACCAATTCACGAAGATTTTGGTGGCGTTGGGATGCGGCGGATTTTTGATGACCGCGAGATTGCCGCTGCCGCCCGTGCCGTAGGTGCCGTCCTTCAGAGCCGGCAACGGCTTGATCGGCAGCCCGGCTTTAACAAACGGAAGGTAACTATAGTAGGTCAGGCCGATCGTGACCGCGACCTTTCCTCTGGCAAGCTGCTCGGCCAGCACTCTTTGGTCACGTCCCAATATGAGATCCTGTGATACCAGTTTTCTCAGATACTCTTCGCCTTTGACCTCCCACATGAAAGACCAGTTGGAATCGCCCGCCCCCGGCGAACGGGGATCGAGATAGCCGATCTTTCCCTTCCACTTGGGATTGAGCAAGTCATCGTAGGAGCGCAATTCAGCGGCTTTGACGGACTCGGTATGGTACCAAATACTTTCGGTCAAGTAGGCATTGAAGCTGTAGATATATTTCCCGGCGTTATCGATCCAGATATGGCCGCCCCACCACTGTTTGGGGTCTTTGACTTCCGGTAATATCAACAGGGACTCGACGGGATCCAGGACCGCTTCATCCAATAACCCCGATACCGCCGACGATGAACCACCGATATGGAGATCGAAATGCTTCACGCCGGCCTTGAACTCATCGGCCATCCGACGCACCGCCGAGCTGCCGCGAGCAGTAAACACCTCTACATCGATGCCGAACCGCTTTTTAAAGCCTTCCTCTAGTTGGCGGCGAAATTCAGCGCTGGCTGGAATAGAGACGACAACCTTGCCTTCCTTTTTGGCGGCGTCGAGAACCTGCCCATAGCCGGCGCCGGACTGCCCATAGACTGAAGCCGAATGGCAAATCAAAAAAACGAGAAGGCAGATAAACAATGAGGCGGCGAAGCAAAAAGCCCTACAGATAGTAGCCACTGGGTTTCCTAACACATTATATTGCGACCTGAGGATTAACCGACGTTCGTATTTTTATTGGATACCTTTTCTTTATATTCAAATATTATACGTGTCAAGTAATTTAGGAAAGCGAATTTTCCCGCCCACGTCAAACACTGACCTGGTTTGCACAATTCCTGGACCGAGGAATAATTGCGACACTGTGTCAGTCGAAGGGGTAAGCCCGGTTGCGCGCAGCCCTTACACCAGGGCCTCAAGTTCGCCCAGTGTAGTTGGAATCAGCTCGGCAACATTTGAAAAATGGCCGGCTCTTCGCAAATTTCATGGTCGCAGGTCGCTAATTGATCCGCTCACCCTGATAAAAGACGTGCAGTCGTTCCATGTCGGTTTTGAAGTGAAGACTCTGACCTCTTCGCGCGGGGTCAGTCGCAGACAACCGGACGACCAACCGGACGCCGGCGCAGCCGAGGTAGACGAACTTATCACTGCCAAGGTCTTCCACGAGATCCACCTCGCCTTGGATCGAAGTGTGATCGGGGTTCGTTGGCAATAGATCCTCGGGGCGGATACCAAGGGTTACCGGTTTCCCCGCGTAATCTGAGCCATGCCCGAAAGGGGCTCCCGTGAGAACGACGCGGAGCTCGCCGCTACAAAAGGTGGCTCCGTCTTCATCGATCTTTCCGTCGATCAGATTCATTTGCGGGCTGCCGACGAAGCGCGCGACAAAAACGTTGACAGGCTGATGAAAGATCGCAGCTGGAGAACCGACCTGTTGAATTTTGCCGCCATCGAGAACGACAATCTTTTCTCCCAGCGTCATCGCTTCCGCCTGATCGTGGGTGACATAGAGAATCGTCGCGTGAAGTCTCTCGTGCAAGCGCGCGAGTTCTACCCTCATATTAGCCCGCAGAGAAGCATCAAGATTTGACAGCGGTTCATCGAAGAGAAAGACTTTCGGCTGGCGGACGATGGCTCGTCCGACGGCGACTCTTTGTCGTTGTCCGCCGCTCAGCTGTTGGGGTTTGTGGCTCAACAGTTGCCCGATCTCCAGCAGCCCGGCCGCCTCCACCACTCTCTTCTCGATCTCATCCTTCGGCAGGCGCCGGAGTCGCAGGGAGAACGCGAGATTCTCGTAAACAGTCATGTGTGGGTATAGAGCGTAGTTTTGAAAGACAAAGGCTATGTCTCTGTCCCGAGGCGGCAGATGGTCGACCCGCTGATCACCAATAGAAATGTCTCCCCCCGAGGCATTTTCCAATCCGGCGACAAGACGAAGAAGCGTTGATTTGCCGCAACCGGACGGACCCAGCAGGGCGCAAAACTCCCCGTCGGCGACTTGAAACGAGATGTCGTCTAAGACCCGCGTGGCACCGAACGACTTGGAGACATTATTTGCCGACAGCGAAGCGATGGACTTTCCTCCCAAAAGCGGCACTGTTTCTCAGCGGTCAATCTATCAGAAGAAGAGATTTAACCTCAACGAGTACAAGGGTCATAAAAATTTTATCCCTTCACGGCGCCGGCAGACAACCCCTGGACGATTCTGCGCTGAAACAGCAGCGTGAGAACGATGAGGGGGAGTGTCGCAATGGTTGAGGCGGCGGAGATTTCGCCCCATGGCATGGTGTACTCGCCGGGGAACAAAGCGATTCCCACAGGCAAAGTTTGCAGCGCCGGGTCAGTGAGAATAATAAGGGCGAAGAAAAATTCGTTCCAGGCATGGATAAAAACCAGAATGGCAGCGGTAAAAAGGCCGGGCGCGGCTAGGGGAAGCACGACCTTCCTCAAGGCTTGCAGTCTTGTGCATCCATCGACTAGAGCCGCCTCCTCGATCTCATAGGGTAGCTCCTTAAAAAAAGTCGTGAGCACCCAGATCGAGAAGGGCAACGCGAGCGAGATGTATGCGGCAACGATCCCATGATAGCTGTTGAGCCAGCCAAGGCCGCTAAGAATGCGCCAGACCGGGCCTGCGATGGCGATCTGCGGGAACATAGAGACGGCCAAAAGCAGCATGAGGTAGTATCTGGACCAAGGAAAATGAAAGCGGGCCAGCGCATAGGCCCCGAGCGAAGCAATCGCAATGCTGATGACCGTCGTCGCCGCTGCCACGATGGCGCTGTTCCAGATGTATCGTAGAAGCCCGTATTCGTTTAAGGCAGAGCGATAAAAGTCCCAATGAAAGGTCGGGATAAGTTGCGGCGGGATGGCGGTGATTTCCGTCGGACTTTTCCATGAAGTGAGAACGAACCACAGGAACGGGAGAAGGCTGAACGCGCCGATTGTAATAACTGAGAAAGGTAAGATGACTTTTCTCATCCTTGGTCCGCCTTTTCCAGGATGCGCGTGCCCATAAGACGTATATACAAAAGCGACAACAACAGTGAGATGCCAAAGACCATAACGGCTATCGCAGAGCCGTAACCGATCATCCCTTCACCGAAACTTTTCTTGTAGCCATAAAATTGCAGGACATTGGTGACGTCGGCCGGCCCGCCCTGCGTCATCACGAAGACGAGATCAAAGACTCTCAGAGCATCGATGGTTCTGAAGAGCAGCGCCAGCAGAAGCGCGGGCTTGATCAGCGGCAGAGTGATATGGCGAAATCTCTGCCATGATCCCGCTCCGTCAACGCTTGCAGCTTCGTAGAGGTCTGCGGGGATCGTCTGCAGGCCTGCCAGGATAATCAGGGCGGCAAAAGAACTGGTTTTCCAGATATCGGCAATCATGATCGTCACCGGCGCCAGCGAAGGGTCGGCCAAGGGGGCAATATAAAGATCGGTCCTATCGCCGAAGAGAAAAAAATTGACGAGCCCATAACGGTCGTTGAAGATGAACCGCCACATCTGCGAGGAGACCACCGTAGGGATGGCCCAAGGGATCAGTACGATCGCCCTCAGCCAACCGCGGCCGCGAAAGGACACGTTCAGCACTAACGCCATGCACAGGCCAAGAATCACTTCCACAGGCGCCGTTACGGCGACGAAAGTAAGGGTCGTGACGAGTGACCTGAGCGCCACCGAATCGGTTAGAAGGTCGTGGTAGTTCTCCCAGCCGACGAATCTTTGGCCCAACCACGGGAGCATCAGGATCAAGCGATAGAAGCTTAAGCGGAAGGATTCGGAAATCGGATAGAGCGAAAAGAGGCAAACAAAGAGAAGACTGGGAAATAAATAGCGAAAGGCTGGAAAATCCCGACGGCTCATAAAGCCTCGCGTCCCCGCAGTAGATCCAAGACGCGGTCCATGTCTCGCGAGG
>Ga0184632_10001175_pt1 | contig 10678 bp, 9 predicted proteins | sample PLM31_50_b1_FD_133153 | JGI IMG/M metagenome (GOLD analysis project Ga0184632, IMG submission 133153) | Groundwater sediment microbial communities from an aquifer in East River, Colorado, USA - PLM3-1_50_b1 | ecosystem: Environmental > Terrestrial > Soil > Riparian zone | place: USA: East River... | reverse complement strand
CGGTGGCACCTCGCCAACCCCCCCGCCGACGCTAGCGATGACTTCTCAGCCGACGACGCCGCCCTGGCTGCCGCCACCCCCGCCGCCACCCCGCGCGACTAGTGGATCTTGGCTTCTGGCGGTGGTTATAGCCGCCCCAACCACCACGATCGTTTGTCAGCCGCGCCATCCCGCCGTTTCGAGGGCCAGTCGGATGTCGTGCACCACCTTCGCCGGCTGCGCCCTCACCACCCACGCTGGGAAGCGCAGGACGCGGTCTCCGGGGATCCAGATCTGGTTCTGCCGGTCCGAATCCAGCCACGCTTGCTGAGGATCGAGGTGGTGGGCTCCGTCGATCTCGATGTGTATGCCCCATTCCTCGAAGTAGAGGTCGAGGTAGCGACGGCGCCCACTCGAGTCCGTACGGACGCGCTGCAGGGTCGGCTTGGGTAGCCCCGCCTCACGCAGCAGCCGCAGCACGTCGAGCTCGCCGAGTGACTCGGCACCGCCGGACGCGTCGGCCGATGCCAGCCAGACGAGCTTGCGGCGCTTCGCCTTTGGCATCCGGCCGAGCACCTCGCGGATCTCGTCGAGTGATGTGAGCCGCTGCTGAAACACCATCGCCACGACGGTCTGGGCCTCGCGGTCAGACCTCGCCCAACTGGCGGCATCCACGACCGATCGGGCGGGCATAGTGCACGGTGGCCGGCAGGTTAGGCGAACATCACGGGGCGGTAGCAGCCGCGTGCGGTGTACCACGACACCGGGCGGCGGATCCGCCTCGCGCCGCTTTGCCGGCAGGAGTATGTGGATGCGGTCTGAGCCGAAGCCCCGAAGGCCGAGCACCTCGAGCGCGGTGCGACCTCCCAGCAGAGCTGGCGCGCCGTCCCCGGCGGCGAGCGACGCGATCCACCGTTGCTGCGCCGCTGTGACGGGACCGTTATGGGCGACCAGCACACCGAAATGGACGTGGCGCCAGCGGTCACTGTCGACAAGGTTGCGCAGGGCGGCACGCGACATAAGGTTCAAGGCCTGTTTAGTGCTGATCACGCCTTGTTGAAAATGCAGTAGGTCCGTGAGTTCGTCGGCGTCGACCGGGAGCGCACGCTCTTCGCCGATGTTCCACCCAGCGCCCCTCGTCATGCGTGAATTCTGGAGAGCACGAGCCCGCTGGCGCCACTCCACCCTTCGCACCTGTGGATAACCCGTGCATGACAAACGATCGTGGTGGTTGGGGGCGGCTATAGCCACCGCCAAATGCCAAGATTGTTAGCGGCTGCCGGCCACGTCCATTTGGCGGATCTCCTTCTTGAGCTCGGCGATCTCGTCTCTGATCCGGGCGGCTAGCTCGAACTGCAACTCGCGCGCGGACGCGAGCATCTGGTCGGTGAGTTCCTGGATCAGCTTGACCAACTCGGCGCGAGCCATGCCCTCGGTGGGAGCGCTGATCGACCTGGCCCGGCTGCGGGTCTCCTTGACGGGAGCCTTGCCCCGCGACATCTGGCGGCCGCTCCCCCCGATGATCGCGCCGCCGATAATGGAGCCGCTCACGAGCGCCTCGGCGTCGTCGGCTTCGCGGTAGATGTCGTCCAGAATGTCGCCGATCTTCTTGCGCAGGGGTTGCGGGTCGACCCCGTTCGCCTCGTTGAACGAGACCTGCTTGGCGCGGCGGCGGTTGGTCTCGTCGATCGCGGCCGCCATCGACGGAGTGATCTTGTCGGCGTACATGTGCACCTGACCGGAGACGTTACGGGCCGCGCGGCCGATCGTCTGAATGAGCGACGTGCCCGAACGCAGGAAGCCCTCCTTGTCCGCGTCGAGGATGGACACCAGCGAAACCTCGGGCAGGTCCAGACCCTCCCGGAGCAGGTTGATGCCGACGAGCACGTCGTAGTCGCCACGCCGCAGCTCGCGCAGCAGCTCCACCCGGCGCAGCGTGTCCACTTCGGAGTGCAGGTAGCGCACCCGGATCCCGTGCTCGAGCAGGTAGTCGGTCAGGTCCTCGGACATCTTCTTGGTCAGCGTGGTGACCAGCACCCGCTCGTTGCGCTCCGATCGCACCCGGATCTCATGCATCAGGTCGTCGATCTGGCCCTTCGTGGGCTTGACCACCACCTCGGGGTCGACCAGGCCGGTCGGCCGGATCACCTGCTCGACCACCACGCCCCCGACCTTCGCTAGCTCCCACGGACCCGGCGTCGCGGACAGGTAGACGGTCTGCCCGATCCGCTCCTGGAACTCGTCGAAGCGCAGCGGCCGGTTGTCTGCGGCCGACGGCAGGCGGAACCCGTGCTCGATGAGCGTCCGCTTGCGGGACGCGTCTCCCTCGTACATCCCGCCGATCTGGGGCACGGTCACATGCGACTCGTCGATGACGGTGAGGAAGTCGTCGGGGAAGTAGTCGAGCAGGCAATGTGGCGGGCTGCCCGCCTCGCGCCCATCAATATGGCGGGAGTAGTTCTCGATCCCGGAACAGAAGCCGACCTGGCGCATCATCTCGACGTCGTACGTCGTGCGCATGCGCAGACGCTGCGCCTCGAGCAGCTTGCCCTGGCGGTCCAGCTCGGCGAGGCGCTCCTCGAGTTCGGCCTCGATGCCCCGAATCGCCCGCTCCATCCGCTCCGGCCCCGCGGTGTAATGAGTGGCCGGAAAGATGAGCAACTCGTCCACCTCTCGCACCACATCGCCGGTCAGCGGGTGCAGGTAGTACAACTTCTCCACCTCGTCGCCGAAGAGCTCGATGCGGACCGCCAGCTCCTCGTACGCGGGGATGATCTCCAGTGTGTCACCGCGCACCCGGAAGGTGCCGCGGTTGAAGGCCATGTCGTTGCGGGTGTACTGGATGTCGACCAGCCGCCGCAGCAGCTTGTCGCGCTCCACCTCGACGCCGACCTGCACCTTTACCGATCGGTCGAGGTACTCCTGCGGGGTCCCCAGGCCATAGATCGCCGATACTGTCGCCACCACGACGACGTCGCGGCGGGTCAACAGCGACATGGTCGCGGAGTGGCGCAGCCGCTCGACCTCCTCGTTGACGGAAGAGTCCTTCTCGATGTAGGTGTCCGTCTGCGGGATGTACGCCTCCGGCTGGTAGTAGTCGTAGTAGGAGACGAAGTACTCGACCGCGATGTTCGGCATCAGCTCGCGGAACTCCTTGGCCAGTTGGGCCGCGAGCGTTTTGTTCGGCGCGAGCACGAGCGTGGGCCGCTGCACCCGCTCCACCAGCCAGGCCGTCGTGGCACTCTTGCCCGTACCGGTCGCGCCGAGCAGGACGACGTGACGCTCGCCACGCCGCACCCGCTCCTGCAGGTCGTCGATCGCCGTCGGCTGATCGCCAGATGGCGTGTAGTCGCTGACCACCGAGAACCGCCCGTCCAGGCGCGGAATGTCCAGACTCATGCATCCCAACCTACGCCGGACCTCCGACAACAAATCGAAGCCACGAATGCAAGCAGGAACGGGAGGGTATGCGGAGCGCCCCCACCAACACTCAGCGTTGTCGATGCTTTGGCAAGATTCCGATTGTGTGCCGCGCCGTGCCGCGCTACCGTCGACCCGTAGGCCGCCCGCGGCGGTCGACCGGTCCCGACCAAGCCTCCACACCGGCGTGGTCGACCCCGGCGCTCGGGTACGCAGCCCCGGCGACGCGCAAGCGTCCCGCTTGGGCTCCCCAGCGGATGGGCGCGTCCGCGGCGCACTCTGGTGCGTCGCACGCGTTCACCGGCCGTCGCGGGTGGCCCTCTCTTTACGCTCGCGGTAGCCGCGCCCGCGGCACGATCTGGTCACGCCAGGCCGCATCCACAGCGGCGCGAAGCTCATCGATCCTACCGTCATTGACGATCACCACATCCGCGACCGCACGTCGTTGCTCGTCGGTGGCCTGCGCCGCGATGCGCGATTGTGCCTCAGCGGCCGACATGCCGCGGCCGCGGGCGAGGCGAGCAATGCGCTTCTCCTCATCCGCGAGGACGACGATCACCAGGTCGTAGTTGCCGGACAGGCTCGCCTCGACTAGCAGCGGTACGTCGTTCACGACGATCGCTTCGGGCGGCGCCGTGGCCACGATCTGCGCCGCGCGGGACCGTACTCGAGGATGCACGATCTCCTCCAACCGGCGCCGCTTGGCGTCGTCGTTGAAGATGATCCGGCCCAGTGCCGGCCGGTCCAGCTCACCGTCGGCGGTCAGCACTCCCACGCCGAACGCCGCCACCACCTCGGCCAGACCGTCGGTGCCGGGTCGCACAACCTCGCGCGCCAGGACGTCGGAGTCGATGATGAGCGCGCCCAACTCGGCCAGCCGGGCGGCGACCGTGCTCTTCCCCGAGCCGATCCCACCCGTCAGTCCGACCATGAGCATGCGGCCAAGTCTGGCAGCCCGGCCATGATCAATCTTCCCCCGCGCCGAGCGCGCAATCGCTAATCTCGAACGCACCATGGATGTGATCGAAAACGGAGTACCCCCAACGCGCCTCACCTCGCGCTGTTGGGTGGTCCTCGCCGCGGCCGCGATCGTCGTGGTCGGCGGTCTCTACGGCCTGATCCGGCTCGGCGGCTCTGACGCCCCACCAGCAACCGCCCCACCAGCAACCGCCCCACCAGCAACCGCCCCACCAGCAGGCCCGCCGACGGCCGGTCCGGCGACCCAGCCCGGCCCACTCCGCACAGTCACGCCGACGGCCACCAAGGTCACCGCCACCGTACCGGTCGACCTGCAGCGCCGGGCCCTCGAGTCGGTTTCGCGCGAGCCAGGGACCATCGGTGGCGCGGCCTTCGACGTGGTGGGTTCCAGCTTCCTCAACGGCTCATCCACCCAGGGCTTCGCCGACGAAACGCTGAGCGGGCCTGGCCGTTACGTGGTGCGAATGCTGTGCCTCGGTCGCGGCACCGTCCTGGTGATCCCGGCGGACGACCCAGACGTGAACCCGTTGACCGACGACGGTGTCCGGATCACCTGTACGGCGGAGCCGGGTATTCCGGTATCGACCGAGGTCACCATCACCGGGGCGACGTTGCATCTCTACGTACAGCCCGACGCGGACACTGTTGGCGCGCTGGCGTACCGCGCACTTCCGCGCTCGTCGATCTAGGGCCTAGTCGCGTGGTTGGAGATCAACTCACGCGACTCAGCCCTAGATCGACGAGGAAGGTGGGGTCAGCCCTTGCCGCCGGCCAGCTTCTCCTTGAGCGCGGCGAGCGCCTCGTCGGTCGCGAGGGTGCCCTGGGGCTCCTCGGCCGGCTTGGCCGCGGTGGCGGCCGCGGGTGCCCCAGCCGGGACACCTTCCGCCGTCGGGGCGGCGGCCGGTGTGTCGGCATCGGCGGCGCGGGCGGTCTGCACCTGCTTGGTGTGGGCCTCCCACCGGACGCGGGCGTCGGCGTACTGCTTCTCCCACTCCTCGCGCTGCTTGTCGAAGCCGTCCAGCCACTCGCCCGTCTCCGGGTCGAACCCGTCCGGATAGACGTAGTTGCCCTCGGCGTCGTACGTCGCGGCCATGCCGTAGAGGGTCGGGTCGAAATGCTCCTCGCCCTCGACGAAGCCCTCGTTGGCCTGCTTGAGCGAGAGCGAGATCCGCCGCCGCTCCAGGTCGATGTCGATGACCTTGACCATAACGTCGGAGCCGACCTGCACGACCTGCTCCGGGATCTCCACGTGTCGCTCGGCCAGCTCGGAGATGTGCACCAGACCCTCGATGCCGTCGTCCACGCGGACGAAGGCACCGAACGGAACCAGCTTGGTGACCTTGCCGGGGACGATCTGCTGGATGGCGTGCGTCCGGGCAAACTGACGCCACGGGTCTTCCTGGGTCGCCTTGAGCGATAGCGAGACCCGCTCGCGGTCCAGATCGACGTCGAGCACCTCGACCTCGACCTCCTGGCCGACCTCGACCACCTCGGACGGGTGGTCGATGTGCTTCCACGAGAGCTCGGAGACGTGCACGAGCCCGTCAACGCCGCCGAGGTCGACGAACGCGCCGAAGTTCACGATGCTCGACACGACACCCTTGCGGACCTGGCCCTTGGCGAGCTTGTTGAGGAACTCGCTACGTACCTCCGACTGGGTCTGCTCCAGGTAGGCACGGCGGGACAGGACGACATTATTACGGTTCTTGTCCAGCTCGATGATCTTCGCCTCGAGCTCGCGGCCCACGTATGGCTGAAGGTCGCGCACGCGGCGCATCTCGACCAGGGAAGCGGGCAGGAAGCCGCGCAGCCCTATGTCGATGATGAGACCACCCTTGACCACCTCGATGACGGAGCCGCGCACGACGCCGTCGTCTTCCTTGATCTTCTCGATCGTGCCCCACGCGCGCTCGTACTGCGCCCGCTTCTTCGAGAGGATCAAACGGCCCTCCTTGTCCTCCTTCTGGAGGACCAGGGCCTCGACATGATCACCGACGGAGACGACCTCGGACGGATCGACATCGTGCTTGATCGACAACTCGCGCGAGGGGATGACACCCTCGGTCTTGTAGCCGATGTCGAGTAGGACCTCGTCCCGGTCGACCTTGACGACAGTGCCTTCGACAATATCGCCGTCATTGAAATACTTGATGGTCTCGTCGATCGCGGCGAGGAATGCTTCCTCCGAGCCGATATCGTCGATCGCGACCTTAGTTGCGCTCGAGGTGGCCTCGATGCTGCTCGTCATGTGGGCAGTTGCTCCGGTGGATGGGGTTGTCGTTACGTACTTATGCCGCGTTACGACGTTGTCGCGCCCGCAGGCCCGTCGCCACGCACGCTCCCGCCGCCAGCATGATCAACGGGAGTATTGAGGGCGACCGCGAGCCTGCTCCCTACCGAGGTCGCGACCCACGAGTGCATCGGACAGCTTACTCTGCCTATGAGCGACCGGTCCAACCCTCCCCGGATGCGGATGATCGCTGCGCTCACAGAGCATCGCGCGGTCAATTGCGGCCCACCAGGGTGTCGGATGGATCACAACCTCGCGGTGGACTCGCGCCTGGCTGGATCGTTGGGCCGCGGCGTTGGTCGTCACGCGGGCTTGGTGCGTACGCTTCGCGGGGCCGTGGGTACGGCGTCAAGCGGTACGCCGGCAGTGGGGAGGTGTCGTGCGACGGGGACGGCGTCGATACTGGCTCGTGGCAGGCGTAGTGATGGTGTTGTGCACGGCCGGGCTGGTGGTGATCGGCAGGGCCGATCCGATGAAAGCGCTGACCGAGTTCGACATCGATTCCTACCCGATGCGCACCACAGTCACCGCCTGCGCGGACCCACTTGTCAGCAAGCCGGGTGTGGCGGACTTCCGGAATCTGCTCCTTTCCCAGGTAGGCGGCGACGACGACGGACTCGCCGTGTGCAAAAAGATCGCCAATGACTCAGGCGACTACTCGGACCATGCTGACGGACGGGCCTGGGATTGGCACGTGAGCGCCAGCAGCCCGACCGACAGAGCCATGGTCGATCAGGTACTCAACTGGCTGCTGCGCACCGATGAGCGTGGCCACCGCAACGCGATGGCGCGTCGCATCGGCATCACGTACGTCATCTGGAACCACCTGATCTACCGCGTACGTGACGACGACGCGCGATGGGTGCCCTACACCAGCACCGGCGATCCACACGACACCCACGTGCACTTCTCGTTTTCGGTGGCGGGCGCCACGCGGCAGACGAGTTGGTGGACCGAACGCGGGCCCCTGGTGTGGAAGCGGTCCACCGAGCCAGACATCCCGCTGATCTCTGGAGCGGGTGCGCTGCGCCCGCTGGCCGGGGACTGGGACGGCGACGGCCGGGATACGGTCGGCGTCTATAACCCGGCGAACCGCAGGTTCTTGGTGCGCGGCGAGGTCACCTCTGGCGGCCCGTACGTGATGACACCGCGGATCGGGCCGTTCGGAGCGATCCCCGTCGCCGGCGACTGGGACGGCGAGGGCGGCGACGAGGTTGGTGTCTACGAGCCGTTGGCGCGTTCGTTCTCCTTCTACTCCATCCTTGGCGCGCCGGCGCGGCCGTCGCAGGTATTCGGCGTGGCCGGCGATCTGCCGATCGTCGGCGACTGGGACGGCGACGGCGTGGACGACATTGGAACCTACACTCCGGGAAGCCAGACCTTCACCCGGTTGCTGCCAGATGGCTCTGTGCGCGCCAAGAACTTCGGCAGCTTCAACGACACGCCCGTGGTGGGTGACTGGGACGGCGACGGCGTGGACGACGTGGGGGTGTTCCGATCGTCCAACCACACATTCCTCCTCGACGCCCCATCCCTCGACGGCGGCCAGGCCGTCAGGTCGGTCAACTTCGGAACCGCCCGACACCTACCGGTCATCGGCGACTGGGACGGCAACGGCACCGACAACGAAGGCATCGTGACCGAAGGCTGAAGGATCCCCGCGCCGCGTTGGTGTGGTCGACCGATTGCGCTTCGCACCGGCGCCGTACGGTGTGAGCCGTGACGGGCGAAAAACATGCGACGGAGCCTGCCCGCCGGTTGATCTCCGCGGACGCCAACCGACGGGCGTCGCGGCACTGGTGGGACATCGACGCCGACACCTATCAGGCCGAACATGGCGCGTTCCTCGGAGAGGTCGACTTCGTCTGGTGCCCGGAAGGCCTCCGCGAAACCGACATTCACCTACTCGGCAAGGTCACCGGACTACGGGTGCTGGAGGTCGGCTGCGGCGCGGCCGCTGCGAGCCGCTGGCTTGCCACCCAAGGCGCCCACGTGGTCGCCCTCGACCTGTCCGCCGGTATGCTGCGCCACGCGACCGCCGCCGCCGACCGCACCGGCGTACAGATCCCGCTGCTCCTGGCCGACGCCATGGCCCTGCCCGCGGCCGACGAAAGCTTCGACGTCGCCTTCACCGCGTTCGGAGCGGTCCCGTTCGTCGACGACTCCGCCGCGGTGATGCGCGAGGTGTTCCGGGTGCTCCGGCCGGGCGGGCGATGGGTCTTCTCGGCCACTCATCCGATGCGGTGGATCTTCCTGGACGACCCCGGCCCGCAGGGGCTGTTGGCCACCCACTCGTACTTCGACCGGCGTCCCTACGTCGAGTACGACACCGACGGCGAACCCAGCTATGTGGAGCACCACCGTACGCTCGGTGATCGGATCCGAGAGCTGGTCGAGGCGGGCTTCACGCTGCTCGACGTGATCGAACCCGAGTGGCCGGTGGGTCACGAGGCCATCTGGGGACAGTGGAGCCCGATGCGTGGGCGCCTCTTCCCCGGCACCGCGATCTACGTGGCTGAGAAGCCACTAGACTGATCAGGCTCGCCCTCCGCTAAGGCGTCCCCTAAGAAGTCCCAAGCCATCGGTGGTGTTCGAATGAAAGGGCTCGCCCTGGTCGTACGTTTCCTGCTCGAACTGGCCGCCCTCGCCGGGCTCGTCTATGCCGGCATCGCCGTGGTGGACGGTCCATCGGGATGGCTCCTTGGTCTGGGGATGGCGGCGGTCGCCGCCGTAGCGTGGGGGTTGTTCGTGGCGCCACGCGCCCGTATCGCGGTGCCCACGGCGGGCCGGCTCGCCGTGGAGGTGGCCGTCTTCGCGGCGGCTTGTTCGGGTCTGCTCGCCGCAGAGCAGTCCGTGCTCGCGGCCGTCCTCGCCATCGTCTATGTGCTGGACCGGCTCGCGCTGTGGGCCGCCGGCGCGCCCCCCTTCGAGCCGGCCCCGCCAAGCTCCTAGCCCGTCGACGGTCAGCGCTCCGGGCGGTGGGCGACCGTGAGTAGATGGGAGCTCGCCCCAAACAGGGTGACCTCGGACTCCACCTCTAGCAACAGATCGAGCATCTGCTGGGTGCGCCGCTCGTCGGCGAGGGCGTCGTCCAGCCCGCTGAGCATCCACAACGGACCTTCGACCAACACCACCCGCTCGACGACGAGCCCCGCTTCGGCGGCCTCGGCGGCCGGCTCGGCGGGGTGGTGAAAGTAGGCCGTCGTGAACCACCCGGCGACGTGCTCCGGGTTGCGATGCTCGCCGGTCGCGAGAGCGCAGCGTACGACGCCCTCGAAGTCCGGATCGGACAGGTAATCCTTGACGAATCCATCCAGCAGTGAGGCGAACCGGCTGATGGTGGCGGCCACCACCACGCCGCCCGGCTTGACGACGCGACGCGCCTCCCGCCAGGCGAGGAGCCGATCCTCGCGCTCGGTCAAGTGATATAGCGGGCCCAGAAGCAATGCCACATCGCAACAACCGGCCGACACAGGCAAGCCTCGGGCGTCGCCGACGACCGCGGCCACGCCTGGCATGCTCGCCGCGATCTTGACCTGCGCGGGCACCGGGTCGACCAGGGCCACCCGGTACCCTTCCGCGGCGAGCGGTCCCGCGTAGGCACCGGTTGCTCCGCCGACATCGAGCACGGTCGCTGGCGGTCGCGGCAGCACTCGGGTCAGGATGTCCCAAGTACGGAGGAACTCCAATCTCCCCGCGCCGAGCGACAGTCGCGCATTCTCGAGTCCCCGCTCGTAGTAGTCCCTGATCTCGGCCCGCATTCGACGATCATCCGCGCCGCGACCGCTACGGTGCAACGCCGTTTGGCGGGTCGGGGTGATCGCCAGGTGGCGGCCGGGTACTAGCGTGCGGTTGCATGGAACCGTCGCGGCTGCCGGGCCTGTCCCCGCTCTATTGGCTCAGACTGATCCCAGTGACGGCGACCTTCACGCTCGTGGTCCTGTTCGGCCTGCTCGCCGTCGTGGGGCAGCGGTTCACGGAGGCCGATGCTTTGTGGATCGCCCTTCCTCT
>Ga0184632_10001174_pt1 | contig 10682 bp, 3 predicted proteins | sample PLM31_50_b1_FD_133153 | JGI IMG/M metagenome (GOLD analysis project Ga0184632, IMG submission 133153) | Groundwater sediment microbial communities from an aquifer in East River, Colorado, USA - PLM3-1_50_b1 | ecosystem: Environmental > Terrestrial > Soil > Riparian zone | place: USA: East River... | reverse complement strand
GGGGGGAAGGCTGGTGGGCGGGAGGGATGGGCTCTGATGCCCGTCCGCCAGCACCAGAATAGGCCGATTCTCGATCGAGCCGATGCCGCTTCTTCCCCGAAGCTGCGGTTTCATCATTATCGTGGTGTCCATTGGGTTCTGTCGGGCGGGCCCATGGCGGAGGCTTACACCCCCGTGGTGGTTCATGACGACTGTCGGGGCTGCCTGGTTTGCGGCCGTACCACCGAGTGGTTCATGGAATTCGCGAGGCTTGCCTATCGTCTCACCGGGATAAACCTTCGCGACTGCCTTCACTGGGGCCATCTATTCGACAATCCGAAACCGCTGATCGTTCCCGCCTCCAACCTGCTTCGCTGCAATCTGGAGACGGTCGCGAGGTTGCGTGAGAGCTACTTCAACTCAAACCAGATCTCGCGCCCCCCCCTTAAGAAGGTCTGGCCGTCCGATGGAGTCCTCTCCCAGAGCGAACGTTTTGAAGACCGATTGACCATCGTTGGCAGGATGGTGGAGCTCTGGGAGGATGGCCAGTACATCGGCTGGCCAAGCTAGGCGCCGCTCGCCCCCGCCTCGCATACCTTCATTTTCGGCCCCGTACTAAGCCCCTTCCCCTCACTTTGGGCACTACCAGGAGAATGAGCGCGGAAAGGACGACCTTCGGCGGGGTACTGCTCGCGGGTGTGCGACCGAAACGGCGAGGCTTCTGGCGTGCTACAGAAAAAGCCGCATAGCCATGGACCACCCATGGCCATTGGGGGGAGGCGAACGTATCAGCGGGAGACTAGACTATACTGACTCGATCAGAGCCCTTTTGAGAGAACCCAGGCGGACGTAAGCACCGCACAGTCTACTCGCAGTTGGAGCCGGGGAGCGTTCTGCTCGTCGTGCTTGGGGCTACAAGTCCTGGGGCTTCAGGGTCTTCCGCTTGTTCGCCATGGCCCTGGCTTCTGCGGCGCCCACCATCTCTCGCACCTTCTTGTCCAGGGCCGCGTAGAAGTCGCTCGAGACGTTACACTTTTTCGCGGCGGCCTTGGTCCTCGTCTTGGAAATGATCAACTCGGCTGGCTTTGCGTGCTTTGCCATCTCTCAGCCCTCCTTTTTGTGCGTTGTTGCATGCCCCGTCGAGGAACGTTATACACTGTCAGGGCAGAAACTGCAAGAGGTTTCCGGTTGCTGGATTCGTGGGGTCGGGCCTCGATCTGCCTCGGTTCAGTCCCCGGCAGGAAGAACTCCTTAATCGCGTTCTTATCGTCGGGGGTCGTGGGAAGCCCTGACATGTAGTTCACCAGCACCGGCACGACGTTCTCCGGGGCGGTGAAGTCTTCGGCGGGCGTATCCTTGAGAACTCGCTGCATGAAGCGTATCCAGATGGGGAGGGCAAGGGTTGCGCTGGATTCGTGGGGTCCAAGTGAGCGCTTCGTGTCGTACCCGAGCCAGACTCCAGCGACAAGGCTGGGTGTATACCCGATGAACCATGCATCGGTGGCCTCCTGGGTGGTCCCGGTCTTGGCGGCGATGGGCCTTCCGAGAACCCGCGCTCGTGAGCCGGTCCCCCGCTCGACGACCCCTTTCAGGACATTCGTCAGAATGAAAGCCGTCTCCTCCTTCATGACTCGCCGACTCTCCGGGATATGCTGTTCCAGGATTGCACCTTTGTTGTCCATCACCTGCCTGATGGCATACGGTGTAGACCGCACTCCCGAGCGGGCAAGGACCCCAAAGGACGAGACCATCTCGGACAATGTGACTTCCGAGACGCCAAGGGCCAGTGCGTATTCCCTCCGCAGCTCGCTCGTGATGCCCATGTCGCGCGCCACGTTGATGACCGTATCAACGCCAACCAACTCGATAAGTTTCACCGCGATGACGTTGATCGAATGCTCCAGTCCATTCCGGAGCGTGGTGGGGCCGCGGAACTTCCTATCATAGTTGCCCGGTCTCCATTGGATTCGCTTGCCGTCCACCGGGATGATGTAGCTCACGGGTGAGTCTTCGATCATCGTCGAAGGGGTGAACCGTCGATCGAACGCGGAGGCGTAGACGAACGGCTTGAAGGCCGACCCCGGCTGTCGCCTGGCCTGCAGGGCGCGGTTGAACTTCGACCGCTCGAAGTCGTATCCGCCGACCATCGCCTTGATTCCCCCGTCCCGGGGGTCGAGAGCAAGTAGGGCGCCTTCGATTTCAGGATCCTGTTCCAGCGAGAGCTCGAGGCGCTTGTTTCCCTCATGGACCTTCAGCACCTGGACCTTCACCTCCGAGCCAGGCTGGAACTGTTTGTCCGTTTGAGAGGCGTCCAGCCAGTCCACTTTTTCAAGGACAATTTCGCCTTGATACCTCCCGACTTGGATCGTGATCGCCTTGGGCAGAACCTTTGTCACTGTCCCGGTGAGGATCTCGCCGGCTTTCAGCGCACGGTACGAGGTCGAGACCCTGCCTGAGGCTTGCCCGGTCGAGGGCGTATGCCTGATGGGGCGAAAGCCCCTGGCCTTATCGATTTCCCTGAGCCCTCCTATCAGGGCGTCATCGGCGCTCCGCTGCATGGGGATGTTGAGGGTGGTGTAGATCTTTAGGCCTCCATGATACACGGCGTGGATCCCGTATTTCTCCTCCAGGCTCTGGCGAATGTGTTCGACGAAGTAGGGGGCGAGGTTTCGAGTCCTCACGAATGACGACTCATCAAACGAGATGGTGGACGCCTGAGCTGCCTGCTCGTTAGTGATAAATCCACTATCAAGCATCCGGGCCAGGACATGGTTTCGGCGTCGGATGGCTCGCTCCCTGTCGATAATGGGAGAATAATAGTTGGGGGCCCTCGGCAACCCGGCAAGGGTAGCAGTTTCTGCGAGGTTCAGTTGATCCACCGACTTCTTGAAGTAGGTCTGGGCAGCGGACTCCACCCCATAGGCGCCGTGTCCGAAGTAGACCTGATTGAGGTAGAGTTCAAGTATCTTGTCCTTGGAGTAGTATTTTTCAATCTCGATCGCCAGAAGGGCCTCCTTGATTTTCCTGGAAAGGTTCTTCTCAGGGGTCAGGAACAGCACCTTAGCCAACTGCTGTGTAATGGAGCTCCCACCTTCGACAGGGCGCAGGGCCCTCACGTTCGCCAGCAGCGCGCGAGCGATGCCCCGGAAGTTAATTCCGCGATGAAGGTAGAACTGCACATCCTCGACCGCAATGATTCCATTGATCAGATGTTTGGGAATCTTGCTCAACGGGACCCAGATCCGCTTTTGCTCGAAGAAGGCGGCGAAGGGCTCATCGTGATCTGAATAGAGAGTGGTCACCAGACTGCGCCGATACTCTTCCAGCGCGTCGAGGGTCGGAAGGTCCCTGAGGTAGGCGGCGAACAGCCCACCGGCGATCCCTAATGAGATCGCCATCAACAGCAAGAAAGACCAGATCAGAGGTACAGCAGATTGGGTGAGCCGCGTCATTATGTGACTTCCATTCGGCCGCGAGACAGTTCATGAGCGGCACAAGTAACGACTATAGCAGAGCGGGTGTAGCCCCACAAGCGTTGCCGGAGTTATAGGCGCGCTGGCGCAACGCGCACCGGCAAGTTTTTGGGATTGCGACGCCAGACCCTTTGTGCTAAAAAGGCATCCACCCAGGCTGCCGGGATATCAGCGATGATTGATCTGAAAGCACGAGCCCTCTCGCAGCTTCGTGTGCTTGAGCGAGGCGTAGCGGAAATCGTTTCTAGAGACGAGCTCCTTGGAAAACTCGAGCGCTCGCTTCAGACCGGTGTGCCGCTCCGCGTGAAGCTTGGCGCCGATCCATCCGCTCCCGACCTTCATCTCGGTCACGCGGTCGTCCTGAGGAAGCTCCGTCAGTTCCAGGACCTGGGTCATCAGGTAATATTCCTGATAGGCGATTTCACCGGAATGATCGGCGATCCCACGGGCAAGGCAGAGACACGGAAGCCACTCGTCGTGGAGGAGGTCCAAGCCAACGCGGAGAGTTACAGGAAACAGATCTTCAAGCTCCTTGATCCACGGCGGACGGAGATCCGTTTCAACAGTGAATGGTTGGATGGAATGAGCTTCGCTGACGTGATCCGGCTGACGGCGGAGTACACTGTTGCGCGCATCCTGGAGCGGGATGATTTTCAGAAGCGGTACAAGGAGGGTCGCCCTATCGGCATCCATGAGTTTCTCTACCCATTGGTTCAGGGGTACGACTCGGTAGTTCTCAAGGCCGATGTCGAGTTGGGCGGGACCGACCAGAAGTTCAACCTGCTCGTGGGAAGGGACCTCCAACGGGCCCATGGGCAGGAGCCGCAGGTAGCGCTCATCACCCCCCTGCTCGAGGGGACCGACGGGGTTCAAAAGATGAGTAAGACCTTGGGAAACTACATCGGCATTGACGAGCCGGCCAGGGAGATCTATGGGAAGACGATGTCGATCCCAGACTCGCTGATCGTCCGGTACGCGGACTTGGCGGCAGGGATGCCACCCGAGCCTGTTGAGGCGATTGGGCAGGGGCTTCGAGACGGCAGCCTTCATCCGCGTAATGCCAAGGCGGACGTGGCCAAGCGCCTCGTCGCCCTCTATCACGGGGAGCAGGTGGCCGAAGAAGCGGCCAGCGAGTTTGATCGCATCTTTAGAGAAAAGGGTTTGCCGGACGAGATTCCAGAGTTCCTGGTATCCGAGGGCCATATCGATCAGGAGGGAGAGCTCAAGAATACTGTCCCTATCGCTTGGTTAGTTGCCGCGTCTGGTGGGACAACAAGCATTTCAGAGGGCAAGCGACTAATCCGGCAGGGCGCAGTCAGGCTCGACGGGGAGGTCGTGTGGGACCAACACTACCGGGTGAGGATGGATCGCGAATGCACGCTGAAAGTGGGGAAGCGATTTTTTCGAAGGATAAGAAGGGGACCTCATCTGCGAAAAAACACTTGACAGTTTTGATCGCTCTTGTTATAAAGGAAGGCCTGAACAGAGATTCAACACTATTGACGGGTTGCGTGCTCTTATATTGGAAGTAAGGTGTTTCGATCAGCATCGAAGCCGCTTGGTTTCGACGTGTGCTCTTTGACAATAGAATATCGTTGCTACTGACTTGAGGGCGGATGAAGTCAGCCAGAGCAGGTGGCTCGGCAACGGGCAACTTGCATCGAGGCTATCACCTCGTATGTTCGGTTTCGGAGAGTTTGATCCTGGCTCAGAACGAACGCTGGCGGCGTGCCTAACACATGCAAGTCGAGCGAGAAAGTCCCGGCAACGGGATGAGTACAGCGGCGAACGGGTGAGTAACGCGTGGGTAATCTACCCTCCAGCTCGGGATAACCTGCCGAAAGGTGGGCTAATACCGGATGATGTTCCCGTGGGGATCCTGCGGGAAGCAAAGGGGGCGAGCGTAAGCAGCTCTCACTGGAGGAGGAGCCTGCGTCCGATTAGCTAGTTGGTGGGGTAATGGCCTACCAAGGCGACGATCGGTAGCCGGCCTGAGAGGGCGACCGGCCACACTGGAACTGAGACACGGTCCAGACTCCTACGGGAGGCAGCAGTGGGGAATCTTGCGCAATGGGCGAAAGCCTGACGCAGCGACGCCGCGTGGGCGATGAAGGCCTTCGGGTCGTAAAGCCCTGTCGGGTGGGACGAATCTCCTGGTGGCGAATAACCACCGGGCTTGACGGTACCACCGAAGGAAGCCCCGGCTAACTACGTGCCAGCAGCCGCGGTAATACGTAGGGGGCGAGCGTTGTTCGGATTTACTGGGCGTAAAGCGCGCGTAGGCGGCCTGATAAGTCGGATGTGAAACCCCTCGGCTTAACCGAGGATCCGCAGCCGAAACTGCCAGGCTTGAGTCTAGGAGAGGAGAGCGGAATTCCCAGTGTAGCGGTGAAATGCGTAGATATTGGGAGGAACACCAGTGGCGAAGGCGGCTCTCTGGACTAGTACTGACGCTGAGGCGCGAAAGCTAGGGGAGCGAACGGGATTAGATACCCCGGTAGTCCTAGCCGTAAACGATGGGCACTAGGTGTGGGAGGTATCGACCCCTCCTGTGCCGCAGCTAACGCATTAAGTGCCCCGCCTGGGGAGTACGGCCGCAAGGTTGAAACTCAAAGGAATTGACGGGGGCCCGCACAAGCGGTGGAGCATGTGGTTCAATTCGACGCAACGCGAAGAACCTTACCAGGGCTTGACATCCCACGAACCTTCCCGAAAGGGTCGGGTGCCCGCAAGGGAGCGTGGAGACAGGTGGTGCATGGCTGTCGTCAGCTCGTGTCGTGAGATGTTGGGTTAAGTCCCGCAACGAGCGCAACCCTCACCCCTTGTTGCCACCGGGTAAAGCCGAGCACTCTAGGGGAACTGCTAGCGTTAAGCTGGAGGAAGGTGAGGATGACGTCAAGTCATCATGCCCCTTACGCCCTGGGCTACACACGTGCTACAATGGCCGGTACAAAGGGATGCGAGACCGTGAGGTGGAGCTAACCCCAAAAAACCGGTCTAAGTTCAGATTGCAGTCTGCAACTCGACTGCATGAAGGAGGAATCGCTAGTAATCGCGCATCAGCACGGCGCGGTGAATACGTTCCCGGGCCTTGTACACACCGCCCGTCACACCACGAAAGCCGGTTGTACTCGAAGTCGCTGAGCCAACCCGCAAGGGAGGCAGGCGCCGAAGGTATGGTCGGTGATTGGGGTGAAGTCGTAACAAGGTAGCCGTACGGGAACGTGCGGCTGGATCACCTCCTTTCTAAGGAGTACCATCACACTTCTAGGTCGATTTACCCCAGGTCGGTAGCAACGGTATTTTCTTACTCTAAGCCGAGCCTGTGGGCACTGACCGGTGGCCAGCACCCCGGGGGAAGGTGTCAAGCCTTCCCCACTATTTTTCTGGAGACGGTTGGTCTGGAGGGGCCTTTAGCTCAGCTGGTCAGAGCGCACGCTTGATAAGCGTGAGGTCCCTGGTTCGATCCCAGGAAGGCCCACCACTGAAGCTGATGGTCCCCTCCCCAGAGCCAGACTACCGGAGGAATCCGTAGATACCGAGTGAAGTGAATTTGGGGGGAGGCAGGCGGTCCCTGGCCGAGCGCAGCGAGGCTCGGCTGTGCCGAGGCCGCCGTCGGAAGGGGGGCAGAGTCCCCCTCCGAGGTGTCGGGGGATGTAGCTCAGACGGGAGAGCACCTGCTTTGCAAGCAGGGGGTCAGCGGTTCGATTCCGCTCATCTCCACCAACTGACTAGCGGCGCTCGGGTTCCTGACTGTCAGTTCTACACAGATGCGGCAGGAATGTATTCTAGTTTTGCGATTTCGCGAGTACAACTCGCGTTGCTCTTTGACAATTGAATAGGTGATCCGGGTCTCCACTAGATTTAGACCTCGAGTGGCAATGCGATTTGGGGTCAAGCTACTAAGAGTGTACGGTGGATGCCTTGGCATCAGCAGGCGATGAAGGGCGTGGTAAGCTGCGATAAGCCTCGGGTAGTCGCAAACAGACGCCAATCCGAGGATGCCCGAATGGGGAAACCCGGTCCGAGTCATGTCGGACCATCGCTGGGTGAATCCATAGCCCAGACGAAGCGAACCGGGGGAACTGAAACATCTCAGTACCTCGAGGAAAAGAAAGCAACTGCGATTCCCTGAGTAGCGGCGAGCGAAACGGGAACAGCCCAAACCGATGGCGTGTGATAGCCCGTGTGCGTTGCGCCATCGGGGTCGAGGGGTCTCGCCCAGCCCTGATACGGCGGGGCTGAAGAGTTACAAATCTCGTTCCTAATCGAACGATCTGGAAAGATCGGCCATAGAAGGTGATAGCCCTGTAGAGTAAAGGAACGGGACTCTTCGTGCGGGATACCCAAGTATCACAGGACACGTGGAATCCTGTGAGAATTCGGGGGGACCACCCTCCAAGGCTAAACACTTGCTGATGACCGATAGTGAACCAGTACCGTGAGGGAAAGGTGAAAAGAACCCCTGTTAGGGGAGTGAAATAGTACCTGAACCCGTACACTTACAAGCAGTCGGAGGGCTATGCTTCGATGGCAACATCGGAGAATGCCTGACGGCGTGCCTTTTGTTTAATGAGCCGGCGAGTTACTTGTGCGCAGCAAGGTTAAGCCGCAAGGCGGAGCCGTAGCGAAAGCGAGTCCGAATAGGGCGTTCGAGTTGCGTGCAGTAGACCCGAAGCCAGGTGAGCTACCCCTGGCCAGAGTGAAGTGCCGGTAACACGGCATGGAAGCTCGAACTCATCACGGTTGAAAACGTGTGGGATGAGCTGGGGGTAGGAGTGAAAGGCCAATCAAACCTGGAAATAGCTGGTTCTCCCCGAAATAGCTTTAGGGCTAGCCTCGCAACGTAAGTGATGGTGGTAGAGCACTGGATGGGCTAGGGCTCCTAAAAGGGTACCGATCTCAACCAAACTCCGAATGCCGTCAACTGGAATTGCGGGAGTCAGACTGTGGGGGCTAAGCTCCATGGTCGAGAGGGAAACAGCCCAGACCGCCAGCTAAGGTCCCGGAATGCAGGCTAAGTGGGAAAGGATGTCAGATCGCTCAGACAACCAGGAGGTTGGCTTAGAGGCAGCCACCCTTTAAAGAGTGCGTAACAGCTCACTGGTCAAGTGCTCTGGCGCCGATAATGTAACGGGGCTCAAGCCTGCTACCGAAGCTGCGGGATTCGGTTCGCTTCGGCGGATCGGATCGGTAGGGGAGCATTCTGCAGTCAGTGAAGCCGGACGGTAACGACCGGTGGAGAGTGCAGAAGCGATTATGCCGGCCTAAGTAGCGATAAACTAGGTGAAAAACCTAGTCGCCGTAAGTCTAAGGTTTCCTGGGGAAGGCTAATCCGCCCAGGGTTAGTCGGTTCCTAAGCCGAGGCCTGCGGGCGTAGGCGAAGGGCAACAGGTTAATAGTCCTGTACCATCTGGCGGCGACAAAGACGCGATGGGGGGACGCAGGAGGGTAGGCCATGTCCGTGTCGGAATACGGACTCCAAACCGGTAGGGGGTCCCGATAGGCAAATCCGTCGGGGCGTTAACTCCGAGAGGTGATGGGGAGGCCGCAAGGCCACAAACTGGCTCAGCCCATGCTGCCAAGAAAAGCCTCTAGCGAGTCGTCAGGTTTCCGTACCGCAAACCGACACATGTAGGCAGGGAGAGCATCCCAAGGCGCTCGAGAGAACACTCGCTAAGGAACTCGGCAAAATGGCCCCGTAACTTCGGGAGAAGGGGTACCATGCCTCGGTTAGCAGGTTTACCCTGTGAAGCCGGGGAAGGTCGCAGTGAAACGGGCCAAGCGACTGTTTACTAAAAACACAGGTCCGTGCGAAGCCGAAAGGCGCGGTATACGGACTGACGCCTGCCCGGTGCCGGACGGTTAACAGGAGGGGTTATCTGCCGCAAGGCGGAGAAGCTCTGAATCGAAGCCCCGGTAAACGGCGGCCGTAACTATAACGGTCCTAAGGTAGCGAAATTCCTTGTCGGGTAAGTTCCGACCTGCACGAATGGCGTAACGACTTGGCCGCTGTCTCAGCGAGTGGCTCGGTGAAATTGTAGTACCGGTGAAGATGCCGGTTACCCGCAGCAAGACGGAAAGACCCCGTGAACCTTTACTGTAGCTTGGCATTGGATCTTGGTGCAGTATGTGTAGGATAGGTGGGAGGCTTTGAAGCGGGGGCGCTAGCTTCCGTGGAGCCAACCTTGAAATACCACCCTTACTTCGCTGGGGTTCTAACCTAGGTCTGTGAATCCAGGCTGGGGACAGTGTCAGGTGGGCAGTTTGACTGGGGCGGTCGCCTCCTAAATGGTAACGGAGGCGCCCAAAGGTTCCCTCAGCACGGTCGGTAATCGTGCGTTGAGTGCAAAGGCATAAGGGAGCTTAACTGCGAGACCTACAAGTCAAGCAGGTGCGAAAGCAGGGCTTAGTGATCCGGTGGTTCCGAGTGGAAGGGCCATCGCTCAACGGATAAAAGGTACTCCGGGGATAACAGGCTTATCTCCTCCAAGAGTCCACATCGACGAGGAGGTTTGGCACCTCGATGTCGGCTCATCGCATCCTGGGGCTGAAGCAGGTCCCAAGGGTTGGGCTGTTCGCCCATTAAAGCGGTACGCGAGCTGGGTTTAGAACGTCGTGAGACAGTTCGGTCCCTATCTGCTGTGGGCGTAGGAGATTTGCGGGGATCTGTCCTTAGTACGAGAGGACCGGGATGGACGAACCTCTAGTGTGCCAGTTGTCCCGCCAGGGGCATCGCTGGGTAGCTATGTTCGGAAGGGATAAACGCTGAAAGCATCTAAGCGCGAAGCCCACCCCAAGATGAGATCTCCCGGGCGTAAGCCCCTAAAGACCCCTTGTAGACCACAAGGTTGATAGGCCAGAGGTGTAAGCGCAGGAATGCGTTCAGCTTACTGGTACTAAATCGGTCGTGCGGCTTGACCCCAAATTTTTCATTCTCTTATGCAGGCTCGAGGTGAATAAACGGATCGCACTGCTGATCGTTGGATGGCTCATCCTCTCGACAGGTCTTGTTGTCGGCCTGGCTCGCTGGGGTGGCGTGTTTTCAGGCATGGCGGCTGGCGAAGCTGACCTTCCATCCAAGCCGATCGAATACAGGATCGATATCAACACGGCGTCGGTCCGCGCGCTGGATAAGCTGCCGGGAATAGGACCAGAGTTGGTCGAGCGGATCATGCGTCATCGTCCATACAAGAAACTTGACGAGCTCATTACAAAGAAGGTCCTGGG
>Ga0184632_10001173_pt1 | contig 10683 bp, 11 predicted proteins | sample PLM31_50_b1_FD_133153 | JGI IMG/M metagenome (GOLD analysis project Ga0184632, IMG submission 133153) | Groundwater sediment microbial communities from an aquifer in East River, Colorado, USA - PLM3-1_50_b1 | ecosystem: Environmental > Terrestrial > Soil > Riparian zone | place: USA: East... | reverse complement strand
TTCAGTCTGTAGTATCGTGCCAGGACATCGGCGGCGATCGTCGTATAGGCGTGCCCGATATGCGGGACATCGTTGACGTAATAAATGGGTGTCGTGATGTAAAAGGTTTGGCTCATGATGACGTGAGACTACGCTGCCTTCGATTGCAGCGCGGCGCGAAGCCGAAGCAGTAAGCCTTCCAACATGAGTTGCTTATTGAGGTTGCGCTCCAGTCCTTTCTCCATGGACTCGACACAACCGGCGAGCTCCAAAATCTTGTCGAGCGGCAATCGGGCGGCGAGGCGGTCGAGCTCCTCCATACAATCCATGTTGATCAGGCGGGCTCGGTCGCTGCCCGTCTTTACAAGGGCCAGGTCCCGGAACCAGGTGGCCAACCATTCGAGAGCAGCCTCCGCCTGTTCAGATTTGGCGACTCCGGCGCACACTTCAAACAACCCGCCCACACTCTCCAGCGCCTCTCGACCCACCAACTCAAGAAACGCTGCGCGCTCGGCGCGGAGCGCCGCTGCGTCCGCCTCCAGCGCGAGCCCCAGCCGTCCGCCGGAGATCATGGCTAAGAACTGAGCGTCCGGTTCCGAGAGACCGCGCCGGCGTTGGAGGACTTCCTTGACGGTGGCGATAGGAAGCGGAGCAAAGCGGATGTCCTGACACCGCGATCGAATCGTGGGCAGCAGTGAGTCGGGCCGCGAGGACACCAGAATGATGAGGCTGTCGGGCGGCGGCTCCTCGATTGTCTTGAGCAAGGCATTGGCCGCTTCCTGCCGGAGCAGATCCGCGTTATCAAGAATCACAATTTTCCGCGTCCCGACCAGCGGACGGTAGATGAATCGGGATTCGATCTCGCGTGTCTGCTCGGTTTCGCCCTTTCCGCTGGTTGCCGTGAAGATCGTCACGTCGGGATGCGTCCCTGAGGCGATGTGATGACATGACCGGCACACTCCGCACGCGTCCGACGGGGACATCGGCGGCTCCAATTCGCAGTTGACTGCCTGGGCCAACACCTTGGCGACCAATCGCTTGCCGATTCGCTCCTCGCCGTGGAAGAGCAGCGCGTGCGCCAGGCGGCCGCTCTCAAGCGCGGCTTGCAGGAAGCGCTTCGGCTGCTCATGGCCGACGATGGTATTAAACAGCATCAGGCTCGACCCTGGTTAAATACGCATGCGTCCCGCGCAATCGCTCGTCAACGATGCGGGATACCACCCGCGTGACCTCATCGGCCGGCGCGGTTCCATCAATCACTCGGATGCGACGCGGTTCTTGCTTGGCGATCCGCAGATAGCCTTTTCGCACCGCCTCATGAAACATCTCGCGCTCCAGATCGAGACGATCCAGTCCGCCGGCTCGCCGCTTTCGCTCCAGTCCGATAGAGACCGGGATATCCAGAAGCACTGTGAGATTCGGAACGACCCCGCCGGCTGCGAACTGATTGAAGCGACGAATGACCGAGGCGCCGAGTTGCCGACCGTACCCTTGATACGCCAGGGTCGCATCCGCAAAGCGGTCGCAGAGCACGATGGCCCCTTTTTCCATGGCGGGCCGAATGATGTCGCCCAGATGCTGCGCACGGCTGGCCAGGTAGAGGAGGAGCTCGCATCGGCGATCCATCCCGCGATTGCTAACGTCCAGCAGGACGGAGCGAATCTGCTCACTGATCGGAGAGCCGCCGGGTTCGCGCGTTTCCACGACAAGATATCCCAGCGACCGGAGCCGCTGAGCGAGGCGCCGAAGCTGAGTGGTCTTCCCACAGCCTTCAATGCCTTCGAAGCTCAGTAAAAACCCCCGCTTTCGTCTCTCCCGCGGCACCCCGTTCGCTCCCCCATTAGGATGGCTAGTTTAAAGTACGGAATAATAGTTTAAGTCATTGAAAATAGCAAGAAATAGCTTGCGTGGTTCCGTGGAAGTTTGTATGATGAACGGCTACGCATGTAGCGGCAGGAAAGGCCATATCTCCGATGCTCAAAGTGTCGCTGAAACGCTACTTTTTAACCGGTCTTCTGGTCGTGGTGCCGATCTGGGGCACCATCCTTGTTCTTAAGACGCTCTTCGTGACCTTTGATGGCCTCCTCGGGGACCTGCCTGAGCGGTACATGACGCGCCGTTATCCCGGCTTAGGCATCCTCGTGCTGCTGATCGTCATTTTTCTGGCCGGTCTTCTTGCCACCAACATCGTGGGGCGGCGGGTCGTTACGCTCTGGGAGGACCTGCTTCAGCGCGTGCCCCTTGTGCGTGGAATTTACGCGACCATTAAATCCATGATGGATGTGCTGTCCTTCCAGGAGAAAGAGAAAGGCAAGGAAAAGTACAGTCGGGTCGTGATGATCGAGTTTCCGAGAAAAGGCCAATACGCCCTCGCCCTTGTGACCGGTGTCACCCCTGGTGAGGTCCAGACAATCAGTTCGGAGCGGGTCGTCAACGTGTACGTCCCGACGTCGCCGAATCCGACTTCCGGTTATTTGCTCTTTGTCCCTGAAAGCGAATTGATCCCGGTCGGCATGACTGTGGATGAAGCGATGAAGATGATGTTCTCCGGTGGCATGTATACTCCCGCCCCTCATCCATCATCGGAGGCGGTCGGCACAGGCGGCGCTTCCCGCCTGCGTTGAAAGTGATGAAACGACTGGCGGTCATCATACTAGCGGCGGGTCAGGGAACCCGCATGCGATCTAAATTGGCCAAGGTGCTTCACCCGGTCGGCGGTCGCCCTATGGTCCTGTACGCGGTGGAGCTTGCCCAGGCCCTCACCAAAGGCGGCAAGGGTAATGTTGCGGTCGTAACCGGCCATCAAGCCGAAAAGTTGAAAGAGGTCATCGCCGGATACGATGTGGCCAGTGTCGTGCAGACGCGCCGCCTGGGCACCGGCCATGCGGTCGTCCAGGCGCAATCCGTGTTTCAGAACGGGGATGAGTGGCGCAAACGGCGATTCGTTATTCTCAGCGGCGATACACCGCTCCTGACGGAGGCGACCCTTCGAGACATGCTCGCGTATCATGATCGAGAGCGCGCGACTGTCACGGTGCTCACCGCGCATCTTGACCGTCCTGCCGGCTATGGGCGGATCGTCCGTGGCCGCGAGGGGTTTATCTGGCGAATCATTGAGGACCGGGATGCAACGCCCTCGGAGCGTCGGATCAGCGAGATTAATGCCGGCAGCTATATCGTCGAAGGCGACTTCTTGTTCCCGGCATTAAGTCAGGTCAAGCCCTCCAATGCTCAGAAGGAATACTACTTGCCCGGCATCGTGTCGGTCGCGGTGGGTCAGGGAAAACGCGTGGCGGCCTACCCCGCCCCGGATCGTGTAGAAGCGCTGGGGATTAACACCCGGCAGGAATTAGCCGAGGCCGAGCGCTTAATGCGGGCTCGGATTCGGGCGCGGCTGATGGCGGAAGGTGTGACTTTTTTGGCTCCCGAGACCAGCTTTGTGGATGCGGAGGTACGGATCGGTCGTGATTCTGTCATCCATCCGCACACGACGATTGAAGGCTGGACACGGATCGGTGAAGACTGTGTGATCCGGTCCCATTCGCGCATCGCCGAGAGCGTATTGAGCGATCAGGTGACGATATTGGATGCCTGCGTCATCGAGGGAGCTCGGCTGGAGGAGGGCACAGTGATCGGACCCTTCGCGCGCCTGCGGCCCGGCACGGTCATCAGGCGAGCCGCCAAGGTCGGCAACTTCGTGGAGATCAAGAAGACCGAACTCGGCATTGGTGCCAAAGCGAATCACCTCAGCTATCTGGGCGATGCGCAGATTGGAAAGCGTGTCAATGTCGGCGCGGGGACAATAACTTGTAATTATGACGGCGTGAATAAATACCAGACGGTGATTGCGGATGATGTCTTCATCGGCAGCGATGTCTCATTCGTGGCGCCGGTCAAAGTCGGCAAGGGCGCCGTCATCGGAGCCGGGTCCGTCGTGACCGAAGATGTGCCGGCCGATGCCCTGGTGCTCGGGCGGAGCAGACAGGTGATCAAACCGGAGTGGGCGAAGGAACGGCGCGAGAAGATGGGGAAGATCAAGCACTAGCTTTCAGAAACCCTCTCCCCTGGGAGGGAGAGCGGAGGTCGTTGTATGTGCGGGATCGTCGGATACATCGGCAGCCAGAATGCGATACCACTCCTGCTTGACGGCCTGAAGCGCCTCGAGTACCGGGGCTACGACTCGGCCGGCGTCGCCGTCCTCTCGAACGCAAAAATTGATATCCGGCGCAGTGTGGGCAAGATTGTGAACCTTGAAAAGAATTTGGCCGGTGGCGCTCTCAGTGGCCCGGTCGGCATCGGTCATACCCGCTGGGCGACTCACGGAAAACCGTCCGAGCAGAACGCCCATCCGCATCGCTCCGGCACGCTGGCCCTCGTCCATAACGGCATCATCGAAAACTACCTGGCCTTGAAGACGCGCTTGCAAAAGGACGGAGTCCGGTTCCAATCCGAGACGGATACGGAAGTGGTCGCGCATCTGATTGCACAATCGGTCAAGGCGGGACTGGGGTTGGAAGAGGCGGTGCGCGCGGCCGTTCGGGAGATCCGGGGCAGCTCCGCCATTGCCGTTATCTGCGAAAACGATCCCAGTACGCTGGTTGTCGCCTGCTCGGGCTGTCCACTGGTCATAGGCCTGTCTGACCACGGCGCATTCGTCGCTTCGGATGTCACGGCCGTGTTGGCTCATATCCGCGATGTGATGTTCCTACAAGACGGCGAAATGGCGGTGCTGTCGGTCAATGGCTTACTGGTTAAAGACGCCGATGGGAAGGCGGTGAACCGGGCGACGACTCGCATTACCTGGGATGCGAGCGCGGCCGAAAAGGGCGGGTACCCGCATTACATGCTGAAGGAGATTCACGAACAGCCCCAGACGATTCTCGACACGATGCGTGGGCGCTACAGCTACGACCAAGGGGAAGCTGATCTGCCGGATATCGGGGTGACGCCGGAGCAGTTGGCCAACACCGGCCGGATCTGGATCGTCGCGTGCGGGACTTCCTGGCATGCCGCAATGGTGGGCAAGTACCTTATCGAGGAATTGTGTTGCGCCCCCGTGCAAGTTGACATCGGTTCGGAGTTCCGCTATCGCAATCCGCTCATCCAGAAAGACGATCTGTTTGTTCCCATTTCCCAGTCAGGAGAGACTGCGGACACCTTGGCCGCCGCGCGGGAAGCCAAGCGCCAGGGAGCGCGTGTCCTATCAATCTGCAATGTGGTCGGCAGCACGCTGGCACGCGAATCGGACGGCGTGCTGTATACCCGGGCAGGGCCTGAGATCGGCGTGGCGTCCACCAAGGCCTTCACCGCGCAATTGACGGCGCTCTACCTGCTGGCCCTTCACCTCGGGCGGGTGCGTGGAGCCATGTCGGCGGGGGACGGAAAGGTCTGGTTGGATCGCTTCGTGACGCTGCCGACCCATGTCAAGCACCTGCTCGGACGCGAAGCCGAGCTGGTCTCCATCGCCAAGCGGTATCACACGAAGCGTCATTTCCTGTATCTCGGCCGGGGAATCAATTACCCGATCGCGCTGGAGGGCGCCCTCAAGCTAAAGGAGATTTCATACATTCATGCCGAGGGCTACCCGGCCGGCGAAATGAAGCACGGTCCGATCGCCTTGATTGATAAAGACATGCCGGTCGTGGTGCTGGCGCCCCGCGACCGTCTCTATGAGAAGACCGTGAGCAATCTAATGGAGGTGAAAGCCCGGGGCGCGCCGGTCATTGCGTTTGTCACTGAAGGCGAGCGTGAGCTGGGTCGCACGGCGGATGCGATCTTTACTATTCCGGATGTGCACCCGTTGATGTCGCCGGTCCTATTCGTCGTACCGTTACAGCTGTTGGCCTATCACATCGCGGTGTTGCGGGGCACCGATGTGGATCAGCCCAGGAATCTCGCAAAGAGTGTCACCGTGGAATAACAGGATGCTGAAAAAGGTCCCCAACTTCGTTCTCAGTCGCTCAGACTCCTCACGTACACAAAAAAGTACGCTGCAGGGTCTTCACTCCCTGCGACCGCGCCCGGGAAAAGGCGCGCTTGGCGCGCCGGGGCTGGGCGGGTGAGAATGACGGCCTTTTTGAGCGTCCTGTCTTGTTCTCCTTTGAGCAACTTGTGGTTGGATCGGATAGAATAAGCCGATGGAGATTACGCAAAAAGAGGTTGAGCATGTCGCCAAGCTGGCCCGGCTGGAACTCAGCGAAGACGAAAAAGTCACCTTCGCCCGCCAGCTCAGCGGCATCCTGAACTATATGGACCAACTCAAGACGCTCGACACGACAGGCGTCGAGCCGACGGCAACGGTCCTTCCGGCGGACAACATCTTTCGCGAGGACGAGGTACGGCCGTCCTTGCCGCGAGACAAGGCGCTGGCGAATGCGCCGGACCAGGCTGAGGGTTTCTTCCGCGTGCCGCGGATCCTGGAAGACCGTTAGGGAAGATCGCATGTTTCGACAGATGCTAAGGGCCAAAATCCATCGGGCAAAGGTCACGGATGCCTGCTTGGAATACGAGGGCAGCCTGACGGTGGATGAGACCTTGCTGGAGGCGGCCGGCATTCTGCCGTATGAGGCCGTGGTGATTTCCAATCTCAACAATGGAGAGCGCTTTACCACCTACGCGATCCCGGCACCGCGGGATTCCGGCACCATCTCGCTGAACGGACCGACCGCCCGCAAGGGCGCGATCGGAGACCAGATCATCATCTTTTGTTACGAGTACTACAATGAAGACGAGATTAAGCGGCATGAGCCCCGGATCATTAAGGTTGACGACAACAACAGAGTGGTCACCTGATGGCACTGCACCGACTGACGCTTTCCGAGCTGCAGACCCAATTCACTCAAGGCAAGATTTCTGCCACCGAGATCGTTCGCGCTTTCCTCAAACGCCTTCAGTTCGTCGAGCCGAAGATCAAGGCGTATATCACGCCGGCCCCAAAAGAGAGCGTGCTCGCCGAGGCCGAGGTGTTGGATCGCCAGCTCCGGGGTTGGCGGAAGACAATGCCGCTCATGGGGATGCCGATCGCGATCAAAGACAACATCTGCACCGACGGGGTGAAGACCACGTGCGGGTCCCGTATGCTGGAGAATTTCATTCCGCCGTACGATGCCACGGTCATCACCCGTCTGAAGGCCCAGCAGTATTTTCATATCGGGAAGACGAACCTGGATGAGTTTGCCATGGGTTCCTCCACGGAAAACTCAGCTTTCGGGCCGACGCGCAATCCCTGGAACCTGGCTCATATTCCAGGCGGGTCGTCCGGCGGTTCGGCGGCCGCGGTGGCTGCGGATCTCTGTGTCGCTGCGCTGGGATCAGACACCGGGGGGTCCATTCGACAACCGGCTGCCTGCTGCGGGGTGGTGGGTCTGAAGCCGACCTACGGGCGGGTGTCGCGGTACGGGCTGGTGGCCTTTGCCTCTTCCTTGGATCAGATCGGGACGATTACCAAGGACGTGCGGGACGCCGCTGCGCTCCTGAAGATCATCGCCGGGCAGGACGCCCTCGACTCGACTTCTGCCGATATTGAGGTGCCTGATTATATGAAGGCCCTCAAAGAGAACATGCGAGGGATGAAGGTCGGCATCCCCCAGGAATTCTTTGGCGAGGGCCTGGATCCCGAGGTGGCGCAAGCGGTGCTGGAAGCCATCGAGGCGATGAAGAGCCTCAAGGCTGAGGTCAAAGAGATCGCACTCCCGAGCACTCAGTATGCCATCGCCACCTATTATCTCATCGCGACGGCTGAGGCCTCTTCTAACCTGGCGCGCTACGACGGGGTGCGCTATGGATTCCGGGCAGCCAAGGAGAAGGGTTTGCTGGAGATGTACATGAAGACCCGGCAGGAAGGTTTTGGGGCAGAGGTCAAACGCCGAATCATGCTGGGTACCTACGCGTTGTCGGCCGGATATTACGAAGCCTATTACGGCAAGGCGCAATCGGTCCGCACGCTGATCAGGCGAGAGTTCGACGAAGCTTTTAAGGAAGTGGACGTCATCGTCACGCCGACGATGCCCACGACCGCCTTCAAACTCGGCGAGAAGATCCAGGATCCCTTGCAGATGTACCTGTCTGATATTTTCACGATTTCCATCAACCTCGCGGGGGTACCCGCGATCTCTGTGCCCTGCGGGATCAGCAGCGGAAAGTTGCCGATTGGCCTCCAGATCATCGGCCGGCCCTTTGAGGAGGAAAAGATCATTCGTGCGGCGTATGCCTACGAGCAGGCAACCGATTGGCACAAGAAGAGGCCGGTGCTGTGAGGGACCGCTTCTGTAAGAACGGGCGAGGGAGAAAGATATGCGGAGGCTGACATGATTATTGAGATCGAAGTTGGGCTGATTGCGGCGGCAGCGCTTGTGCTGGCGGCTTTTTTCGTCCCGGTGCTGATTCAGCTTCGCAAGACTTTTGAAGAATCTGAGCGCCTGCTGAAGAATCTTAATTACGAATTGCCGCTTCTGCTGAAGGAAGCAACGGGGACCGCTCAAACTCTCAATCGGGTGGCAGCCGATGTCCGTGCGGGCGCCGAAAAAGCTAAGATTCTTGGGGAGGCGATCGGCGCGATCGGGGGGACCGTGAACCAGGTTCATGGGGCGATTCGGACTGGAGCGGCGTCGCTCTGGCTGAACGCAACCGGCGTGCTGTCCGGGGTGCGGGCGGCAGTCGGAGTGCTGGCACGAGGAGTCCGGCATGACCATCCAGATGGCCATCGCGGTTCCGAGTTCTGACTGTATGGAGGTGAGGATCATTTTTTAGGTTTCATTTTCAAACAAGGAGGCTGAGACCATGGGGCAGGATCATGAAATTCAGGGCTTTTCCGGAGGGGCTGTCGCGTTCGCGTTCTTAGCGGGGACAATCATCGGCGCAGGGGCCGCCTTGCTCTTGGCGCCGCAAACGGGGGCTCAGACCAGGTCCATGTTAAGAGATTACGCGCAGAGAGCTGAGGAAGAACTGCGCGATAAGGTCAAAGAGGCCAGGGTCACTCTGGACACCGCGATTGACCAGGGAAAACAGTTCATTAACGAGAAAAAGTCGGTTCTAAGCGCGGCGTATGAAGCCGGCAGGCAGGCGATGAACAAGGAAGGGATGAAAAAGGGCGGCTGAAACAGAATTGTGAGGGCGAGCGAAGCGTAAGCATGGCATATGAAGTTGTCATCGGACTGGAAGTTCATGCGCAGCTCCTGACCCGCTCTAAGATGTTTTGCGGCTGCAGCACGGTCTTCGGTGCGGCTGCCAACACTCAGACCTGCCCGGTATGCCTCGGCATGCCGGGCGTGCTGCCGGTGATCAATAAGAAAGCGGTTGAGTTCGCCGTCCGGACCGGCTTGGCCCTCAATTGCACGATTGCGCCGCACAACCGCTTCGCCCGTAAGAACTACTTTTATCCGGATCTGCCCAAGGGCTATCAGATTTCCCAGTATGAGCTGCCGATCTGCGAGCATGGGTGGATCGAGATCGGGCAGAACGGGACCACCAAACGCATCTGTATCCGCCGGGCGCATCTGGAGGAGGATGCCGGGAAGAATCTCCATGAAGGAATCGCCGGCGCCTCTTACGTGGATCTGAACCGGGCCGGAACGCCGCTTCTGGAAATTGTGACCGAACCGGACATGCGAGCACCGGACGAGGCCGTGGCCTACCTCAAAACGTTGCGCGACATTTTGGTGTACCTGGAGGTATGTGACGGCAACATGGAGGAGGGGAGCCTGCGATGCGAGCCGAACCTCTCGCTGCGGCCGGCCGGCTCGAAGGAACTCGGCACCAAGGTAGAGCTGAAGAACATCAATTCCTTCCGCTTTGCAAAGGCGGCGATGGAGTATGAGATCAAGCGGCAGGAGAAGGTCTTGAGCGAAGGCGGAAAGATTCTGCAGGAAACGCGTCTCTGGAATCCGGAGAAGGGTGAGACCGCGCCGATGCGCAGCAAGGAAGAGGCGCACGACTACCGCTATTTCCCGGATCCGGACCTGGTGCCGCTTCGGATGACTTCAGACATGGTGGAGGAGGTTCGAAAGAGTCTGCCGGAACTTCCGGCTGCGATGCACAGGCGCTTCATGGAGATATACGGTCTGCCGGAGTATGATGCCGGCGTGCTGACCGCGGAGAAACCGCTCGCCCGGTTCTTTGAGGATGTCGTGAAAGTGCAGGTCGAGGCGACGGGCACCTCAAGCAAGGAACTCGGCAAGGAGACGAGCAACTGGGTGACGGTGGAGCTGATGGGACTCTTGAACAAGGGAATAGCATCGGCGGGTGGCGAAGTGCAAGCCACCACCATTGCTCACAGCCCGGTGTCCCCCAAGGCCATCGCGGAATTGTTGGCGCTTAAGCGCAAGGGGGAGATCAGCGGGCCAACTGCGAAGGCTGTGCTGGAGGAGATGTTCCAGACCGGCCGGAGCGCGGAGGAAATCGTCAAGGTGAAGGAGCTGACTCAGGTCTCGGATGAAGGCGCCTTGGAGAAAATCATTGATGAGGTGATGGCGAAGAATCCGGCGCAGCTTGAGCAGTATCGCGGCGGCAGAGAGGCGGTCTTGGGGTTCTTCGTGGGACAGGTGATGAAGGCGTCCACTGGAAAGGCGAACCCCGCCAAGGTGAATGAGTTATTGAAGAGGAAGCTGGCGAAATGAGGTCGCGGGTCCTGTCACCGCATTACCCTGACGTGCTCAGACGGCTTCCCCGTCGCAGCCCCGATGACTCGGGTGTGCCGCCTTCCGCTCC
>Ga0184632_10001170_pt1 | contig 10697 bp, 9 predicted proteins | sample PLM31_50_b1_FD_133153 | JGI IMG/M metagenome (GOLD analysis project Ga0184632, IMG submission 133153) | Groundwater sediment microbial communities from an aquifer in East River, Colorado, USA - PLM3-1_50_b1 | ecosystem: Environmental > Terrestrial > Soil > Riparian zone | place: USA: East River... | reverse complement strand
TGTCACGGTGTTCACCGCAAGCGCGAGTCTCGCGATCACCGGACAACTCCCGCCGGGTGCTCGCGACGTCGCTGCCGGCTATCTGGCACAGATGGGACTGTTCCCGGTCCAGAGGCTCGAGGAATCGACACAGCTTGCCGCTCCGCACACGACCGGGGAGCCATTCGGACCGGCGGACGCAGCCAGAGACGTTCGGCCCATGTGGCTGTGGGTGTCTCAGCCCCAAGGAGATGAGGGGATCGACCCACCGCGCGTAGACCCGACGCCGATTGACCCGCCGCCTGTCATCGACCCGACGCCGGTTGACCCGCCGCCCGTGGTCGATCCGCCGCCCGGCGAGGATCCGCCGCCCGTCATCGACCCGCCGCCCGGCGAGGACCCGCCGCCCGTGATCGACCCGCCGCCCGGCGAGGACCCGCCGCCCGTGGTCGACCCGCCGCCCGTGGTCGACCCCCCCGACGAGGAACCGCCGCCCGCTGTCGACCCGCCCGGCGAGGACCCGCCGCCCGTCGTCGACCCGCCCTGCGAGGAACCGCCGCCCGCGGTCGACCCGCCCGGCCATGGACCGCCCTTCGCCACGCCGCCGGGCGACCCGCCGCCCTTCGATACGCCGCCGGGCGACCCGCCGCCCTTCGACAACCCGTCCTTCGACCCGCCGCCCTTCGTGTGATCGTCGGTGCCGCGGGGCCGTCGTCCGGCCGGATGGCTCCCCGTGGCGCTCGCTGCTCGCGGGACGCCTGTGACGGACCCCGGACTCATCGGTCGATGTGATGGCCGCTCGGCGAGCACCGAACCCATGAGCTGCGGATCATGATCGGTCGGGAAGATCCCAGCTAGTCAATCCACAGGCCGGCTCCGAGGATCGCTGCGTCTTTGAACTTGGTGCACCGAGGAGTTTTCGCAGAGATTCCGGGGAGTGGTCAGGAACCCTCCGCTGACTCTCCAATCTCGCCCCCAGAGTGTGCGATCCGGAGAGAGGGGTGACGAAACGTTCTGGAGAGATCCGTGACGTTCCGGAGCCATTAGTGACACAGCCCGAGTGAGGCCGCAGCTTCCGCCCGTTCTAGGTGGCGGATAGGCGGCGGTGGCGCTGAGGGTGGTGACGATGGCGAACTTCGGCTCGCCGTGCTCATGGAGTCAGGGCGCCAGGTCCCGGCGCCGGGGTCCTGCCTCTAGCACTCGCGGCGTCAGCCGCCGAGTTCTTCGCGCTCATCATGGCCCCATTGCAAATTCCAACTCACGGCCTGATGGGCAATCGGTGCCGGAAGGAGGTGTCGACGGATGGTCCAGCCACTCGTTCCGAACGCGGGTCTGGCAGCCGCCTTTCTCGAGTGGGTTGTGGATCAGGCCGGGGACTGCGATCGGAAACGACGTCTCTAGGGAGCGAGCAAGTCGCGGCGTGAGCGCGGGAGGGCTGAATGGATCGAATTGACCCGATACGAGCAGCACGGGGACCGATCCAGCCACGGCCGCGCGGACGGTCGCAGGCGCCCGAGGCACGTTCCAAGCAGAGCACGACTTCAGGTAGGGGTTCGTCTCCAATGCGTGCGCGACGCCTGGAACCCGGGGACCCACTTCGCGCCAAACAGCGGGATCGGCGAACGACGCCTGGTCCATGCACAGCACGGAGAGGTACACGCCGGCGCTGAAGTGAGGGAGGCAGTCGAACCTGTACCCCGCACACAGCGACCCCTGTGATGCCAGCGCCGTCGCAATGTCGATGTCCACGCGGCGGTGGCTCGCGCTGGCGACTAGTTCGGGGAATCGAGGGAGCTCGGCATCGTCCTCGAGGACCGCTACCATGCCTCGGACGAACGAAGCCCCGTCAACGAGCACGGTCCCGATCGGTGTCTGCGCCTCGACCGGACGTGCGTCTAGCCTCGTGATTGCGCTGCCCCACTGGTTTCGAAGGCCCGGGTATCGCGCTTGGCACGACGCTTGCGCTCGGCATGCCCTGAACAGTGCGTCCAGGACGAGTCGCGTCCCGAGGGCCGCCTCGGTGGGCTCGTCCAGCTGGGAGAACTGCGGAGAGTCCAGGTAAGCCGCGCGAACATGGTCTGGGTACTGTCGCATCACCTCCAGGGCCAATCGCGACCAGCTGCCGTACGCGGCGAGGTTCCACGACTCGAGACCAAGCGCTCGTCGAAGATCCTCGACGTCGGCCGCCATCGTGGTGAGATCGAAGTCGGAAGGATCGATCCCGCTTGCCGCCAGACGCGACCGACACTGGTTCACCGCTTCGAGGAGCTCCCGTCGGAGGGACGGGTCGCCGGCCGGTCGAGTGAGCCCATCCGACGAGACGCGTTCGAGTTCCGGACAGGACAGGAGCGGACGTGAATGACCCGTCCCCCGCTGGTCGAGGATGTAGATGACGCGGTGGAGCCGCGTGGCCTCGCCCTGGAGTTTGCCGTAGTCCGGGACGGCGCCGATCTCGTCGCCCAGAATGAGCACCGGATCGGAGCGAGAGCGCGGATCGGGCGGTGGGATCATGAGCACGAAGAGCCTCACGCTGCCGGAACGTGGTCGGGTCCTGTCCTCGGGGACGCTCAGATACCCACACGAGTGGCGCACGAGCAGCTTGAACTCGACGTCCCGGGGGCACTCGGCGATCGCGAAGCTCCGCGAGGAAGACTCGGACCGGCCGAGTGTGCACACGGTCAACAGCGCGATGACCGCCGCGATGAGTGTGGCCCGCTTGCTGTGCACCTCAGTCCTGCTTGGTGAGAGGAAAGCTCGCGAACAGCGTCGTGTTGTACACACCGTCGTGACGCGCGCACTGGTGGATCACGCTCAGACGAAGCAAACGGCCGGCCCGCACGCTGAACGAGTAGGTTCCCGTGCACCTCGGCGAGGAGATCGTGAGGACGTCGCCCCTCGAGACGGCGTACGTGGCCTCGTAGCCGGTGACCGGCGGGCCGCCGTCACCGCTCTCGAACTCCACGAAGGATCCGTCCTCGAACCGCAGCGTGATGACGGCGTAGCGCTCGGCGCCGCCACCCAGCTGGGAGAAGAAGGCGCGTCCCTCCCTGGCCGTCCCCCCGGCCGCCACGAACCGGCGGACGATGTCTGACTCGCTCAGCTTGCCCGACTGCCACGTGCCTTCAAGAGGCGAGCCGGGGCGGGTCGCCGGCCGTGACGGGTTCTCCAGGCCACCCAACGACACGGCAGCCCAGACAATGGCTCCGGTGATCACAAGGCCCACCACGGCGGCGCCGATTCGGCGTCTCTGCGTCCGTCTTCGCTGCCGATCCAACATGCGCTCGAGGGCGCCCGGCGCGAGGTCGAAGCTCTTGCTTTCGCGATCGAGGGCGTCTCGGAGGTCACTCATCTGGCCCCCCCAGGATTCTTGCCATCGCCGTCCGTCCCTGCGAGGCCAGCACGCGAACGGTCACCGGGCGGGCTCCCATGATCTTCCCGGCCTCCTCCGAGCTGTAGCCGAGGAGCTCGGTCAGGACGACCGCGGTTCGCTGCCTCCGCGTGAGCTGGCCCAGGGCTCGCCGGACGATATGCCGATCTTCGGCGACAGCGAACTCATCGACGTCCGGCTGCATCAGCACGGCGTGTCGAAGGACCCGGGCCGCGCGGCGCGTCCGCTTGTGCACCACGTGGAACGCCGTACGGTACAGGTAGCCCGTTGGGTTCTCCATCGCGCTCACACGATCCCAGCGCTCGAGCACGCTGATGAAGGCGTCCTGCATGACCTCTTCCGCCTCCTGGGGGTTTCCGGTGACAATGCACAGGCGCCGATACAGCATCGGGCTCTCCGCCTCGAAGAACTCCTCGAACCGGCGCGCCTCACCTACCGGCTCAGGCACGGGGATGCCCTCGCTCGCCACGAGCCGGAGAGGCCTGCCCATCCCGAAGAACGAAGGCTCCCGCGCATCGGATCGTTTAGCGCCGGCGAGGCTTCGGCTGGAGCCGTCGAGCGCCATGGCCGCACTGTAAGCCTCACCCGCCTTGGAGAAGCCGCCCGTCGGCGGTCTTCGCTGGATCTGGTGCCCTCGCTAAACGATCCGGTCCGAATCGACCTTCGTCCTTGAGAGCGCGATCGGTCGAGCAGAGGACGAGAGGCAAGGAGGGAACGATGAGAAGGATCACCCTGGTTCTCGCGGCGACAGCGTGCCTCGCGGGGCTGGCCCAACCCGCGTACGGGACGCCGACGACGGGGAGCTTCGAGCAGGAGATCACGTACCTCGATGACGGCGCAAGCGCGGCCTGCGGCTTCGCGGTGACATTTCACCAGCTGGATCGAGGCACTTATCAGCTCTTCTTCGATCAGCAGGGGGATCTCACGCGAGTCCAGGTTCAGACGCTTGTGAACGGAACGGCGACCGCGAACGGGATCACGCTGCTTGTGCACGGTCGAGAGAACAATTTCTACGACCTCGTGACAGGTACGCAGATGGATGCAAGCCTCGAGTTCCGGGTGTGGCTCCCCGGCCTGGGCGTTGTGATCATGGACACTGGTCGTCTGCTGTTCGACGCCCAAGGCAACGTCGTCTTTGAAGCGGGCCCGCACCCCGCACTCGAGGGAGACTTCGCAGCATTGTGTGCGGCCCTCACCCGGTAGGCGCCGGATGATCATCACGGTCCGTCAAAGGACGATGCTGAGGTACCGAAGACGCCTGACCGCGGGCAGATAGGGTGAGGAAGCCGGCAGACGCCGACCTTGGCATCGGATGGGTCAAGGTCGATGTAGGTGCGAACGGGTTCTCCGATGTTCAACGCCGGGGGCATCTCGGCCAGCGCTCATAAGAGTCCCTGCGTGCCGCTGTTTGCACCCGTCTGGAGGGGACTGGGGTCTGCCAAAGGCCTGCGAAGGAAGGTGGGCGCAATGCGAAGGCTTGGAGGCACCTGCCCATCGCGCTTGGCTTACGATCCTCCTGATCCCGACGGACGCACGTCCGAGACTCGACCCCCCCGGACGATCGGGCGTGGATCTCGTCGCGGTTGATCCAAGAGAAGGATGGCGCTGTGGTCTAGCCATGCCCCGACCGGGGAGAAATCGTGGAGCTATGGGGGAGGGTCGGCGCTCAGGATGGCTGCATGTTCGGGGGGCTGCCTGATCATGCAGGATCGCAGCCTCTCGTCTTGCCAAACCCTTCGTCCTTCTCAACCGACGGGGTGCGCAGGGATTGCGACCCTCACTGGCGTTCGGGCTTCCGATATCCCTCCCGCCGAAGCTTCGCGTGACGGGTGCTCAGAGACAGCACGTGCCCATCTACCTGCGGACATTTTTTCGACTTCTGTTCAGTTGGGTGCACCGAGGAGTTTTCGCGGAGTTTTCGGGGAGCGGTCGGAAGGCCCCCGCTCACTCGCTCCCGTCTCTACTGGCCCGGCGAGTGCAGGCACCCACAGGGGGTAGGCTCGACATGCGGGACGCGTGGAGCAGCGGCCCTGACGGGTCTGGCTCAAGTGACCGGGTGGCGGATCGGTAGGAGGTGGGGCGGTGCTTCGATGGCTGTTGATCGTGTTCTTGATCGCGCACGGACTCGTCCATGTGGCGATCTGGGCACCGAAGTACGACCCGAAGAAGGTCCCGTTCGACGCGTCGCACTCCTCGCTGATCGGTGACCAACGGCCGCTCGCGCAGGTGCTCGCCTTCGCCGCGGCCGCCCTGCTCGTCCTGGCCGGGATCGCGCTGGGGTCTCAAGGCGGTTGGTGGCGGCCGACCGCCGTCCTCGGGCTGAGTATGTCGACGGTCCTGCTGCTCCTCTACTTCACCCCCTGGTACCTGTTCATCCTCCCGGTCAATATCGCCCTGATCGTCGGCATCGCGTTCATGGACTGGCCCGCGAAGACGACCGTTGGGGCGTGATCGGCGCTGGCGACGGGGTTCGGGTCACCTCGCGGTCGAACGCTCCACCGCATCGCGGACGTCGGCGTCGTGGAAGGCCGCGATCGGAGCGTGAAGGGCCGATACGGCCCGACTTCCGGGCGACCCGGGATGGAGGCAGCTCATTGCGCGTATCCCGATCGGCAGGCACCAGCATGAGGGTGGCAGACCGCGCTCCCATCGGATCATCGACACCGGACGCGGGCCTGCCACGGAGGCGGCGCGTTCGGACGGTCGTCCTCGCGACGCTCGGTGTCATCGGGGTGCTCCTGGTGGTCGCCTTCCGCGTCCTCTACGCGTTCTTCCGGCGCGATCTCGCCCTGGCGAAGAACAGGCTCGCCGGCATCTCGAGCGACATCTACGCGTCGCGCTACGGGGACATCCAGTACCGCGTGGTCGGCGACGGCCCGGCCGTGCTGATCTCGCACGGCATCACGGGCGGCATCGATGCCGGAGAGTACCTGGTCACAAGGTGGCGGAATCTAAAGGAGAACTATCGCTTCATCTACGTGTCGCGCTTCGGCTACTTGGGGTCGTCGATGCCCGAAGACGCGACGCCGCAGCTACAGGCGGCGGCGTACAGAGACCTGCTTGATCACCTCGGGATCGAGCGAACGTTCATCGTCGCGAACTCGGCTGGTGGTGCAGCCGGGATGTGGTTCGCGATCGACCATCCGAAACGGACGAGTGGGTTGATCCTGCTGTCCTCGGCCGTCCCAGGTCCGCTCGCAGACCCGATCCCCAGGTTCGTGGCCGAGAACAACTTCGTCTACTGGGCCGTGATCAAGTTCGCACCAGACACGCTGATCGGGATGCTCCTGCCGCAGTCGATCAGGGAGACGCTGACCAAAGACGAGAAGCAGTTCGTCATCGAGAATGCGTACATGGCGAGCCTGCCGATCTCGGAGCGCACCAAGGGGATCGTGCTCGACAACAAGGTGTCGAACCCCGCGATCAATGGCGTGCCGTTCGAACGGATCGAGACGCCGACGCTGATCCTCCAATCGGTGGATGATCCGCGTGAGCTCGAAGGCGGCCGCGAGATGGCGCGCCGGATTTCAGGCAACGAGTACATCGGGCTGACCGGTGGGCATTTCTTGCTTCGCCACCAGTCCGAGATCCGGACGGCGATCGCTGAGTTCATCGCTGAGCACGCGGCATAGCCGAGGCGGGCGGGTAAGAACAACCACCCTGGGCAGCGGAGGGAGGGCAGCGAATGAGACCTCGATCGCTCGCGGCGAAAGTGGCGTTGTTCGGAAGCGCTGCCGCTGCCTACACCCTCCGTGGCCGGCGGTGGCAGCTTCGATGGGGTGCCACCGACCAGGAGGTCGATGAGGCCCTTCCCGGCGACGGCCTCATCGCTAGTCCCAACCTAACCGCGACCCGCGCCATCACGGTTCGCACATCCGCTGACCGGGTCTGGCCGTGGATCGCGCAGCTCGGGCAAGGCCGCGGGGGCTTCTACAGCTACGACTTCCTCGAGAACCTTGTGGGCTGTGAGATCCACAGCGCGGATCGGGTCGTCCCCGAGTGGCAACACCCCCAAGTGGGTGACGAGGTGAAGCTCCATCCGGAGGTCGCGCTGGGTGTGGCTGCTCTCGAGCCGGGGCGGTCGCTCGTCCTTCGCGGCGGTGTTCCGATGGGGCGGACGCCGCCCCCGTACGACTTCACGTGGGCCTTCGTCCTCCGCGAGGGGCCGGACGAAGCCACGCGCCTGGTAGTGCGCGAGCGATACGGGTATACGCGTCCGTGGGCTCCGGTCCTTGTCGAGCTGGTCGAGGTCTTCAGCTTCACCATGACTCAGAAGATGCTCCGTGGGATCAGGGACCGGGCCGAACGGACCCCAGCGGCTCCCGAGGGTGTAGCGACGTGACCCCGGTGGTGGTTCCGTGCCTGTGGCGCTCCTTTCCTCCTTCGGCGATCGGCACGTCGTTCCGAGCGCCCGCCCTTCGGACCGCCGGGCGCGCCGCTCCTTGCGAGGTTCGCACCGAGATGTTGAAGCGAGATCGCGGGTGAGCCGACGAACCTGGCGTGCAGCCGAGCGGGCGCTCGAACCGCTGCCACCTCACAGACCAGGGCGGGTGCGCCACCGCCGTCGCTCGCGAGCGACCCCTCGACCTCGAAGATCTCGTTCCGTAGTCACGGGGGGATCTGGGAGTCTGCCTCCGGCCTCCCCGTTCTCTCCACGCTCGGGAACCAACTGAAGCGGCAGCCGCAATCGGCTGCCCGGACGTTCCCTGCGAGCACTATCGGGTCGCCGGCAGAGATCCACTCGCCGATAGCCGTCCTTCCGGTAACCGGCCCGACGAAGCTTGGCGTGACGGCCCTATCCAGTTGGGTGGGAGAAGTCGTGGAGTCGGTCCCGGCTCCCCTTTCTCTCCTTCGCCTCCAAGTCGGATCCCGGATCGCACAACGACTTCACATCGGTGGGCCTGGAGAAGCTTAGGGAGGTCTTCCGCGGCGCCGGCACGCCAGGATCATGCTCCTTACTCGGCGAAAGAGGCCGGGCTCCGAGCTGTGCAGGGTGCAGAAGAAGGTCCCGGCAACTGCCGCAAGGGCCGGGGACCCTCGGTTCCTTCCATCCGTCGGCCATCGAGGGACGCGATCGCAGACGGCTGAACCCTCTTGACGATGAGCCAGCCGCCGGAGTGACAATCGGGTTCAGCCGGGTTCGTGAGGAGGAGACGACAACGAACCGAATGCAGGAAGGAGCCGATCCAGCGACCGCCGAACGCGGCGCCCGCCCGCTCGATCGCGTGACCGCGCCGGATCTGATGTTGATCTGGCCCGAAGAGGAGGGCTGGCCTCAAGAGATCGGGGCCCTCGCCATCCTCGACGGCCGATCGCTGTTCGACGCCGACGGTGAGTTTCGGCTTGGGGCGGTCCGCGAGACCGTAGGTCGCCGGCTGCACCTCGTCCCACGGTTCCGCCAGGTCCTGTACTGGCCCAAACTCGGGCTGGGGTGGCCGGTGTGGGGCGACGCCCAGTCCTTCGACATCACCCGGCACGTCCGCACCTACCAGGCCCCGTCCCCCGGCGACGAACGGCATCTCCTTCTCGCCTGCGAGAGACTCCGGCGTCGCCCACTCCACCGGGGCCGGCCCCTGTGGGAGATGTGGTTCCTGACTGGCTTGGCGGACGACCGGATCGGGTTCTTCATCAAGATGCACCACGCCATCGCCGACGGCGTTGCCGGAGTGGCGACCCTGGCCGCGTTCGTTGACCCCATCCCCGACCCACCCGAGACCAGCACGCCACCGTGGGTGCCCGAGCGACTCCCGTCCACGCGAGAGCTGTTCCGGGACAACCTGCGCCGGAGGCTGGGCGAACTCGACCGGACGCTCTCCGCGATGGCGAAGCCCGTCACCACGGCCCGGGGCCTCCTGCGCTCGTGGCCCGCGGCGCGGGAGATCTTCGCGGAAGGACGGGCCCTCCGGACGAGCGTCAACCGCAGGATCGGCTCGGACCGCCGGCTCGCCCTCGTCCGGAGCTCCCTCGAGGTGACCAAGAAGGTGGCCCACGCCAATGGCGCCACGGTCAACGACGTGCTGCTGGCGGCCGTCGCCGCCGGGTACGCCGAGCTGTTCCGCAGTCGTGGCGAGCCAACCGACGGCGTCGTCCTCCGCGCCTTCGTGCCTGTCTCCCTGCACCAGGAGCAACCGGGCGCGGCGCGGGGGAACGTCGACGCGGGGATGCTGGTGCCCCTTCCGATCGGGGAGCGCGACGACGTCCGGCGTCTCGAGCTGATCGCTGCCGAGACGTCGGAGCGCAAGAAGAAGAGCCGACCCCCCGCCGGCAGCATGTTCCGGACCGTGCTTCTGCAGCGTGCGTTCCTGCGCCTCATGCCCCGCCAGCGGTTCATGAACGCCTACGTCGCGAACGTTCCCGGCCCGCCGATCCCGCTGTACTTCGCTGGGGCGCTGCTCCTCGAGTTCTTCCCGATCGTGCCCATCACGGCGAACGTCTCGATCGGGGTCGGCGCGCTCTCCTACGCCGGACAGTTCAACCTCACGGTGGTCGCCGACCGCGACCTCTGCCCAGACCTCGGGGTGTTCGTGGCTGGCGTGCAGCGCTCACTCGAGGCGCTCGAACGTTCGGTTGCACTCACGGCTTCCAATCCGGCAGACCTCGATCCTTGACGTATTCGATTGAATCGCACCCTCTCGGCGTGACCGGAACCCAATCGGGCACCCGCATGATCCCGGCCCAGCCATCCTGGGCGCACGCCTTCAGCGGTCAGAGGATCCCCCGGAGAAGGCCATTCATTCCCTCGGCAACCGGAACTCCGGTTCTGTGCACTGTTGATCGTGTTCTTGATCGCGCACGGGCTCGTACACGTGGCGATCTGGGCACCGAAGTACGACCCGGAGAAGGTCCCGTTCGACGCGTCGCACTCCTGGCTGATCGGTGACCAGCGGCCGCTCGCGCAGGCGCTCGCCTTCGCCGCGGCCGCCCTGCTCGTCCTGGCCGGGATCGCGCTGTGGTCGCACGGCGGTGGCGGGCGACCGCGGTTGTCGGGCTCGGCGTGTCGACCGTGCTCATGCTCCACTACTTCACCACCTGGTACCTGTTCATCCTCGCCGTCAACCTCGCCTTGATCATCGGCATCGCGTTCATGGAGTGGCCGGCGAAGACGACCGTGGGAGCCTGAGTGGCAGTGAAGGACCTCAGGTCAGCTCGCGGACGAACGCACCGATCGCGTCCCGGACCTCCGCGGCGTGGCCAAGGAACCAGTGGCCACCGCTTTCGATGCTGACGAGCTTGGCGCCGGGGATGCGCTCTGCCGCCCTGACGGCGAACCGGTACGGCGCGAACGACGTGTCGTCCCTGGCGTTGATGACCAGCGTCGGAACGGCGACCT
>Ga0184632_10001169_pt1 | contig 10699 bp, 10 predicted proteins | sample PLM31_50_b1_FD_133153 | JGI IMG/M metagenome (GOLD analysis project Ga0184632, IMG submission 133153) | Groundwater sediment microbial communities from an aquifer in East River, Colorado, USA - PLM3-1_50_b1 | ecosystem: Environmental > Terrestrial > Soil > Riparian zone | place: USA: East... | reverse complement strand
CGGCAACGTCAACGCGCTGCTCAACTCGCTCAAGAATCTCGCGTACGCCCGTCTTTCCAACTACGACCTCGTCGTGATTCCGCTGTTCCTGCTGATGGGCCAGTTCGCGACGCACGGCGGATTGTCGAAGGCGCTGTTTCGTTGCGTCAGCGCGTTTCTCGGCCACCGCAGGGGCGGCATCGCGATGGCGGCCGTGGGTGCGTGCGCAGGCTTCGGCGCGATCTGCGGCTCGTCGCTGGCGACGGCGGCCACGATGGGGCAGGTCGCGCTGCCGGAATTGCGTCGCTATGGCTATTCGGGGTCGCTTGCGACTGGCGCACTTGCGGCAGGTGGCACGCTGGGCATCATGATCCCGCCGTCGGTGCCGCTCGTCATCTACGCGATCCTGACGCAGGAGTCGATCGGCAAGCTGTTCATGGCCGCGGTGCTGCCCGGCATCATCGCGATGCTCGGGTACATGCTGGTCATCAAGATCATGGTGACGTGGAGGCCGGAATCTGGTCCGGCGGGGCCGGAGGTATCGTGGGGCGAGAAGATTCGCAGCTTCATCCAGGTATTCCCGGTCGTGATCGTGTTCGTGGTCGTGATCGTCGGCATTTACGGCGGCTGGGCCAATCCGACGGAAGCCGCCGCCATCGGCGCCGCCGCCTGCGGAATTCTGGCCGTGGTCAGCGGCGGGATGCGAATGCGGGGACTCATCGACAGCGCGCTCGGCATGGCACAGGCCACCGCGATGATCTTCCTGGTGCTGCTGGGCGCCGACATGTTGAACACAACGCTCGCGTTGTCGCAGATGCCCGGCGAGCTCGCGGCGTGGGTCAAGCAGAGCGGACTCTCGCCGGTGTTCGTGATGTTCATGATCCTCGTGATCTACATCTTCCTCGGTTGCGTGATGGATTCGCTGGCGATGATCCTGCTGACGATTCCCATCTTCTACCCGATGGTCATGGGCCTCGACTACTGGGGCATGTCGCAGGACGACAAGTCGATCTGGTTCGGCATCCTCGCGCTGATGGTGGTCGAGATCGGCCTCGTGCATCCGCCGGTCGGCATGAACGTCTACATCATCAACCGGCTCGCCAAGGACGTCCCGCTCACCGAAACGTTCAAGGGCGTGGTGCCGTTCCTGATATCGGATCTGCTGCGGACCACGCTGTTGTTGTTTTTCCCGATCATCTCGCTGTACCTCGTGCACACGTTCAAACAGTAGGTCAAGGAGGAAACGTCATGAAACGCGTCAAACCCGTCATGCTGGCCGTCGCGGCTTCGCTCGCGCTCGACGCCGGCGCCGCCCGCGCGCAGGAACTCGTCCTGAAGCTCCATCATTTCCTGCCGCCGCAGGCGACGATCCAGGCGCTCGTCTTCAATCCCTGGTGCGAGAAGATCGGCAAGGAATCCGGTGGCAAGATCAAATGCCAGATCTATCCGGCGATGCAGCTGGGCGGCACGCCGCCGCAGCTCTTCGACCAGGCGAAGGATGGCGTCGCCGACATCGTGTGGACGCTGCCGACCTACCAGGCGGGCCGCTTCATCAAGTCGGAAGTGTTCGAGCTGCCGTTCATGGCGAAGAACGCGGAGACAGGAAGCCCGGCATTCTGGGATTTCGTGCAAAAGAACTCGCTCGACGAATTCAGGGGCGTGAAAGTGCTAGCGTTGCATCTGCACGACGGGTCGCTGCTGCATTTCAAGGACAAGAAGGTCACGAACCTCGAAGAGCTGAAGGGCCTCAAGGTGCGTGCGCCGACACGCATCGGCACCAAGTTCCTCACCGCAATCGGGGCCGTGCCGGTGCAGATGCCGGTGCCGCAGGTGACGGAGTCGCTGTCGAAAGGTGTGATCGACGGGGCGATGGTGCCGTGGGAGGTGGCACCGGCGCTCAAGCTGCAGGAAGTCACCAAGTATCACGTCGACACCGCGCCCGGCGTGCCCCGGATGTCGAACTCGATTTTCGTCATCGCGATGAACGAGGCCAAGTACAACAGCCTGCCGCCCGACCTCAAGAAAGTGATCGACGCCAACAGCGGGCTCGAGTGGTCGAAGCAGATCGGCAAGATTTTCGACGGTACGACGGCGCCCGGGAAGAAACTCGCCGCGGATGCGGGTGGTGTGTTCGACACGCTGTCGCAAGCCGAATACGACCGTTGGGTGAAGGCGACCGAAGGCGTCAACAAGGAGTGGGTGACCGAAGTGGGCGCGAAGGGCGCCAACGGCGAAGTGTTGCTCAATGACGCGCGGTCACTCATCAAGAAGTACGGAGGTTGATGCACAAGAGTGGCCGTCGGTTCGCGATTGGTATCGCGTCGAGGGATCGGCGGCGAACGGCCCGTGGTCGGCGCGTGGACACGTCTATGCCACTGATCGTCCCGAGGTTCTTGAACTCGCGATCTCTCGCGCTATCTGCATCACCGCGCGGCACGCAAGTGTCATATCGCCTTGCCGCGACATCGCGAGTGCTTTGTGGCACGAGATCACGGGATTCACAATCTTCGCGGCCTTGATCCGACAGTTGAGCTTTCTCGCGCCTCCCGTCGGAGTCGTTCGCAGCCATTTGCGGTGGCCCGAGGAGCGCCGATAAGCAGCATCTTGCCCGCATGTATCAAATTTGATACAATGCCTCAGGATGAGTAAGTCCATCGACTGGCGAGGATCTTCGCTCGAGGACTTGCGCGCATTTCCCGAGGTAGCGCGACGGCGGGCCGGCTACGAATTGCGGAAGCTGCAACGCGGCGAGCCTCCTGATGACTGGCGACCGTTCCCGGAAGTCGGACCGGGCGTCAACGAGGTCCGTATCGTCTCACCGGACGGCTGGTTCCGCGTGATGTACGTGGCCAAATTCGAGGAAGCCATCTACGTGCTACACAGTTTCCAGAAGACCACTCGGAAGACTGCTCGAAGCGACGTCGAAATCGCCAAAGCGCGCTATCGCGCGGTGTTGGCAGAAAGGAAGACATTGAAATGAAGGTTGATACCAAGTCCCGTCATCGGACGAAGGCCGGTGGTAACGTGTTCGTGGATCTTGGATTTCCACCGAAAGAAGCAAAGCGTCTACTGGCCCATGCCGACGCTCAAATTGATGAGTCGATTCGGCTGAAGCAGCAGCTCATGGATGAAATTGCGGAGTGGATGAGAGCGGCGAGCGTGACGCAAGCTGCAGCCGCAGAAGTTCTTCATGTCACGCGTCCTCGTGTATCGGATGTAGTGAATCACAAGGTTGAAAAATTCACGATCGATGCGCTGGTGGGCATGTTGGCACGTATCGGAAAGCAGGTCCGGTTGGCCGTGCATCAAGTGTGCAAGATCCGACATTGAGCGCAGCAGAAGCGGATTGGATGTCGTAGCCGCCTTCCTCCGTGGGCGTTGGTCCGAGAAGTATCGTGTCAGTCATCGATTTCCACCCATGACAGCGCGCGCGCTGACGGCATCAGTGAAAACGAGCGAGGGGGTCAGTCGCACTTGAAGGCTCTCTCGAAGCCTATTTTCTAGTCGGCGGCAGAACCAGAGGCGCATTCTGGTTCTTTACGAAGAAGACGAGCAATTTCGCCGGCTTCGTCTCGCTGAAATTGCGGCCGACGGTGCACGTCCTGCGGATTTTCGTAGAACGTGTCGCCGGCATTGAGGATGACCGGCTTGCCGCCCTCCACCTGCATTTCAACCGTGCCTTCCAGCTCGATTTGCGCGCCGTGGCTAGCTGAGCGCCACCGCGCGCCTCAGGCCGCAGGCTGGTAGCATCCTTGGTATCCGATTGAGGAGATGACTCATGGCTGCAAGCCCTGCGGTATGCGACTTCGGCGCCCCGGCGCCGGACTTTGACCTTGTTGCAACCGACGGACGCGGTTACCGCCGTGACGAGCTTCGCGGGCCGAACGGCCTGCTCGTGATGTTCATCTGCAACCACTGTCCTTACGTCAAGGCGGTCATCGACCGCATCGTTCGCGACGCCGCCGAGCTCAGCAAGCACGGGGTCGGCTCTGTCGCGATCAGCAGCAACGATCCAACCGACTATCCGGAAGATTCGTTCGACAACATGAAAGAGGCTGCGGCCCGGTGGCGCCTTCCGTTCCCCTATCTTTGGGACGAGTCGCAGGCAGTAGCGAAGGCATACGGCGCGGTGTGCACGCCCGATTTCTTCGGCTACAACGCCGATTTCAAGCTGCAGTACCGCGGCCGCCTCGACGATTCCGGGCGCTTTCCCAAACCTGGCGCCCCGCGCGAGCTGTTCGACGCGATGGTTGGCGTGGCACGCACGGGAAAGGGTCCCGCGGAACAGATCGCGAGCGTCGGGTGCTCCATCAAGTGGCGCGGGCCGCCCTGATGAAGGCGTGACGCTGCGCCAGTTCAACCTGGTGACGATCTACATGGACGCCATGCCGGCGCCCGCACAGGTCGGCGACAAGCAGGATTGGTCGCGCAGGCCGGAAGACTGATGGGGTTGCCCTGGCGGTAGGGCTGCACCGCACTTTACACCCTGCGACGTCCCCCTTGGCCGATTATGATGTCCCAATATGGTGATCGATCGCCGCCGATTTCTCGCGGGTGTGTCAGCGGCGCTCGTGGATGCCCGCATCGCTCATGGCGCAGCGCCGATGACGACTTTGTTCCTGTGCGGCGACGTGATGACGGGTCGCGGGATCGATCAGATCATGACCAAGCCCGGCAAGCCGCATCTGTACGAGTCGTACGTTCGGTCTGCGACGCGGTACGTTGAGATCGCGGAGCGGGCGACCGGACCGATCGTCCGTCCGGTGAGCGCTTCCTACATCTGGGGCGATGCGCTGGCCGAGCTCGATCGCGTGCGGCCGTCGGCGCGGATCGTCAATCTCGAAACATCTGTCACCACGAGCGAGGACGCGTGGCCCGGCAAGGCCATTCACTACCGTATGCATCCGGCGAACGTCGATTGCCTAAAGGCGGCACGACTCGATTGCTGCTCGCTTGCCAACAACCACGTCCTCGATTGGGGATACCGCGGGCTCGCGGAGACGATCGGCGCCTTGCGCGCAGCAGGCATACGGACGGCCGGGGCCGGCGGCGACCAGGACGAAGCGCTCGCGCCGGCGATCATCGAGCTTGCCGGCGGCCGCCGCGTGATCGTGTTTGCGTTCGGCACGGACAGCGCAGGAGTCCCGCACGAATGGGCGGCGACCAAAGAGCGCGCGGGTGTGGCCTACCTGCCGGACCTCGCGCCGTCGACGGCACAAGCGATCGCCGCCCGCGTGCAAGCGGTCAAGCGTATCGGCGATATCGTCGTCGTGTCGATCCATTGGGGCGGCAACTGGGGCTACGAGGTGACGCGCGCGCAGCGTGCGTTCGCACGGCTGCTCGTCGATGGCGGCGTGGACGTTGTGCACGGCCACTCGTCGCACCATCCGAAGGCGATCGAGATCCACCGCGACCGCCCCATTCTTTTCGGGTGCGGGGATTTTCTGAACGACTACGAAGGAATCGGTGGATACGAGCGCTACCGAGGCGAGCTCGGGCTCATGTATTTTCCGGTCTTTGGCGCGAGCCGCGCGCTCGAGCGATTCACGCTCGTTCCCACGCGCGTACGCCATTTGCGCGTCAACCGCGCTCGCGGCGAAGATGTCGCGTGGCTTGCGACGATGCTGACGCGGGAAGGAGCGGCGTTCGGCACGCGCGTCGTGCACGAGCCCGACGACACGCTCACCGTACACTGGCGCTGACGAAAGGACACCTCGATGAAAGCAGCGTATTACGAGCGACTCGGCCCGGCACGAGAAGTCCTTCAGGTGCGCGACGTTCCCGAGCCTCATCCCGCTGCCGGTGAAATCCGCGCGCGCGTGCAGTGGTCAGGCGTGAATCCATCCGACGTCAAGTCGCGCGCCGGCTTGCGCCCCATGCCCTTTCCGCGAGTCATCCCGCACAGCGACGGGATGGGCGTGATCGATGGCGTTGGCGACGGTGTCCCGGCGCAGCGGATCGGGCAACGCGTGTGGCTGTGGAATGCCGCGTGGGGCCGTCCGCATGGCACGGCGTGCGAGCTCGTGTGCCTTCCGCAAGCGCAGGGCGTGCTGCTGCCCGATAACGTCGGCGGCGAGGCCGGCGCATGTTTGGGGATTCCGGCGCTCACTGCGTTGCACGCGGTGATGATGGACGGCGGCGTCGCCGGCAAGACAGTCCTAGTTGCAGGCGGCGCCGGTGCCGTGGGGCATTACGCGGTGCAGTTCGCAAGTCAGTTGGGCGCCGCGCGCGTGATCTCGACCGTGAGCACGCCGGCCAAGGCCGCGTTGGCACGCGATGCGGGTGCCGACGACGTGGTGTTTTACAAAACCGAGTCCTTGACCGATCGTGTTGCGGAGATGACCGGCGGCAAAGGCGTCGATCGCATCATCGAGCTGGACCTTGCCGTCAATGGCGAAGCCGACCTGCAAATGCTTCGGGTCGGTGGCGAGTGCGTGACCTACGGCAGCAGCGCGAGTCCACTTGAGTTGCCGTTCTTTCCGCTGATTGCGAAGAACATTGAGCTCAAGTTCTTCATCGTGTACCACCTCGCTCCACAGGACCGCGAAAGGGCAGTCGCCACGCTCACGCGCCTACTGGCGCGAGGCACTTTGCAGCACAACATCGCTGCGCGTGTGCCGCTGCAGGACATCGCGACCGCCCACGAGATCGTCGAGCGCGGCGAAGCGACCGGCAACGTCGTGATCAGCGTGAGTTGACCGGCTTTGTGACGGCCGTGAGGACTGCCGGCATCGGGTAGCCCTGTGCGGTTTTGAAACTTCTTCACGTCGTCGGCACGATCATCGGCAACTCGCTACATCACGGCGCGCCGCTTTTGACGAACCGATGAATAAGGCTCAAATGCGATGTAACTCCAAGACGGCGTTGTATGTCGCGCGCCACTTCGACACAGTGTTCGAGTTAGGACATCGAGATCGCCCACTAAGCGCGTCTCGCGCTCATTCGGTATGGAGTCCGGGAAGTGCAAACTCGCCGTGCTGCAGCTGCTCCTGCAGAAAACGCACGCAGACGCGTACCTTTCCGGAACTCGAAAGGCGCACCGGCGAGACCGCCCAGACCTCAGCAGATTGCCGATACGCAGGAAGAACGCGGATCAGTTCGCCGGTGTTGAGATTTTCTGCGACGTCCCAAATCGCCCGCAGCATGATGCCGTGTCCCTCGATCGCCCATGTTCGCACGATGTCGCCGTGATTGCTTGCCATGGGACCTGTCACCTTCACTGTCTCGAGCCCGCTGGGACCATAAAGGCGCCACACGCCGAAACTGTGATCGCGTTCGTGGATCACGAGGCAGGCATGCTGCGCAAGGTCGGCCAGCGTCCTGGGCTCACCGTGCCTTTCTAGATACGCGGGCGATGCGCACAGGATCCGGCTGCTCGCAACAATTCGATGCGCAATGAGATTCGGCTCCGGGACTTCTCCAACGCGGATGTCGAGGTCTATCCCTTCGTCGACGAGGTCGACCACACGATCGAAAAGATCGAGACGGATCTCGAGCGCGGGGTAGCGACGACGCAGCTCGGATAGCACAGGCGCGATGTAGTTGCGACCCAATCCGAAACTCGTGCTGATCCGGAGCAAGCCCTGCGGGCCGGACTTCGCGGCGGCCACGGCTTCCATCATCTGATCCACGTCGTCACTGAGTTTCTGGGCCCAGCCGTAGATGGTTTCGCCCTCTTCGGTAACCGCGACGCGCCGCGTGGTTCGATGGAAAAGTTTCACCTGCAGCCGCTTCTCCAGGATGGCAATGCGTTTGCTGACGAATGCTCCCGAGGTTCCCAATTCGTTTGCCGTCGCGGCGAAGCTGCCGCGCCTGGCGGCGATCCGGAACAAGCGCAGGTCCTCTAAGAGTGGGCCATTATTCACGATGCGTTGTCCATGGAGTAACAGATCCGATGATGATACATGATCTGTTTAATATTAATCTTCCTCCTGTTGGCTGGTCGTGAGCGCGAGAAGCGCGAATTACCGGTTAACGACAACGGCGCCGGCCAAAGGGCCGGACATTCGACCCGCAGGAGGAAACGTGTTCAGCAGACTTGTCACATCCGCTTCTCTTTTGATCGCTCTCGGCACGCCGGTGGCGATGGCCCAGCAATATCCGACGAAGCCGATCACGATCGTCGTGCCCGCCGCGGCCGGCGGCCCCAGCGATACCGTTGCGCGCGTGCTTGCGCCGGCATTGGCGAAGGAGCTCAAGGGCACCGTGATCATAGAAAACCAGGGCGGCGCCGGCGGCACCATCGGCGCGGGCCGCGTTGCGCGAGCCCCAGGCGACGGATACACGTTGTACCTGTATCACATCGCCCATTCCACGTGGCCGGCGCTCTACCGAAAGCTCGCGTTCGACGTAGTCAACGACTTCGAGCCGATCGGTCTCATCAACGACGTTCCGATGACACTCGTCGGCAAGAAGGATCTGGCCGCCAAAGACTTCAAAGAGCTGCTGCCCTGGATCAAGGCGACTGGCAAGCAGGTCACGATCGGCAATGCGGGTGTCGGCTCGGCCTCGCACCTTTGCGGGCTGCTGTTCATGCAGGCGATCCAGACCGAGCTCACTTCCGTGCCGTACAAGGGAACCGCTCCCGCGATGAACGATCTTCTGGGTGGCCAGATCGATCTGATGTGCGACCAGACCACGAATACCACGAGTCAAATCAAGGCTGGCAAGGTCAAGGTCTACGCGGTGACGACGACCACACGGCTGCCGACGATGAAGGACGTCCCCACGCTGAACGAGCTCGGACTCAAGAACTTCGAGCTGTCGGCGTGGCATGGCCTGTGGGCGCCCAAGGGGACGCCGAAGCCGGTCGTCGACCAGCTTTCCAAGGCGCTGCAGGTAGCCATCAAGGATCCCGGTGTCACGCAGCGTTTCGCCGACCTCGGTGCGGTGCCAGTGACGGACGCCGATGCGACCCCCGCGGCGTTGCAGGCACGGGTGAAAACCGAAATCAATCGCTGGGGCCCGATCATCAAGGCCGCCGGCCAATACGCGGACTGATGTACGCCGCTGCGAACTCAATTCAGAGCAACCAAACCTAGAGAGGAAATGCAATGCGCGAATACAAGATAGCGGCGATTCCCGGCGACGGGATCGGCCCGGAAGTGATTGCGGCGGGGCTTGAAGTTCTCAACGTCCTCGCCGAACAGGATGGCGGATTCCGGTTGAAAGTCACCGACTTCGATTGGGGCTCCGACTACTACAAGAAAAACGGCGTCATGATGCCCCCGGGTGGTCACGAGCAATTGCGCGATTTCGATGCCATCTACTTTGGCGCGGTGGGCGCGCCCGATGTCCCCGACCACATCACGCTGTGGGGACTGCGCCTCGCGATCTGCCAACCGCTCGACCAGTACGCCAACGTCCGGCCGACGCGCATCCTGCCCGGAATCCAGAGTCCGTTGCGCAACGTCGATACAGGCAAGGAGCTCGACTGGGTCATCGTGCGTGAAAACTCCGAAGGCGAATATGCCGGCCATGGCGGGCGTTCGCATCGGGGTCATCCGCAGGAAGTGGGCACCGAACTGGTGATCTTCACCCGCGCCGGCGTGGAGCGCATCATGCGCTTCGCGTTCGAGCTTGCCCGCTCGCGCCCCCGCAAGCAGCTGACGGTGGTCACCAAGTCGAATGCACAACGCAACGGCATGGTGATGTGGGACGAGATTGCCGGCGAAGTGGCGAGCCAGTATCCGGACGTCAAGTGGGACAAGATGCTGGTCGACGCGATGACCATGCGCATGGTGCTGAAGCCGGAGTCCATCGACACTATTGTCGCTACCAATCTGCACGCCGACATCATTTCGGACCTTGCGGCCGCGCTCGCGGGTTCGCTTGGGATTGCGCCGACCGCGAATCTCAATCCCGAGCGGAAGACGCCGTCGATGTTCGAACCGATTCACGGATCGGCGTTCGACATCACCGGCAAGGGCATTGCCAACCCGATCGCGACATTCTGGACGGGGGCGATGATGCTCGAGCACCTGGGCGAGAAGGGTGCTGCCGAGAAGTTGATGAAGGCGGTGGAGAAAGTCACCGGTGACAAGGCCAACCACACGCCTGACCTTGGGGGCTCGGCCACTACGCGATCGGTGACCGATGCCGTGAAGAATGCGATCAGGGATCGGTAACGGATGCAGCGGCGGGCACGGAATACCGTGCTCGCCGTCAAGAGAACGCCTTGGGATCGGGACTTGATGGAACCACGAACACTACTGGAGACGATGTTCAAGGCGACGATCGCCGCCGCGCAGCCGGCCTTGTGCGTGCCGCCGCAACTGCCCGCGCCGGCCAAGGGGCGGACTATCATCATCGGCGCAGGCAAAGCGTCGGCGGCGATGGCCAAGGCGGTCGAGGAGAACTGGGCGGGTGAGATTGAAGGTGTCGTGGTCACGCGATACGGGTACAGCGTTCCCTGCCAGAGAATAGAGATCATCGAAGCGGCGCACCCGGTGCCGGATGCGGCGAGCATGATGGCCTCGCGGCGCCTTCTCGATGCGGTGAAGGATCTGCGGGCGGATGACCTCGTTGTGTGCCTCATCTCCGGTGGCGGTTCTTCTCTGCTGGTGGCCCCACTCCCGGATTTGACGCTTGAAGATAAGCAGGCCGTCAACCGCGCGCTGCTCCAGTCCGGCGCCAGCATCAGCGAAATGAATTGCGTGCGCCGCCATCTCTCGGCGATCAAAGGGGGACGTCTCGCGGCGGCGTGCCATCCGGCCAGGGT
>Ga0184632_10001168_pt1 | contig 10701 bp, 14 predicted proteins | sample PLM31_50_b1_FD_133153 | JGI IMG/M metagenome (GOLD analysis project Ga0184632, IMG submission 133153) | Groundwater sediment microbial communities from an aquifer in East River, Colorado, USA - PLM3-1_50_b1 | ecosystem: Environmental > Terrestrial > Soil > Riparian zone | place: USA: East... | reverse complement strand
CCCTCACGGGTTCGCCCGTGGGGGCGTTTTCGTGCGTCTCAAATCCAGCCGCGCCAGCGCGAGACGCCGACGATCGTCGCGGCCAGCGCCAACATACCAGCCACGGCGAACCAGAAGTTGGCCGGCTCCTCGAAGAAGCCGATCTTGAAGTTCATGCCCATCACGCCCGCCAGCACGATGGCCGGCAGCAGCACCGCGTTGAGCACGGTGAGAACCTTCATGACGTTGTTCGTGCGGTGCGCCGCACGCGCCATATAGACGTCGAACGAGCCGAGCAGCAGGTCTCGGGCGCTCTCCGTCGCATCCATCGCGCGCTCCAGGCGTTCGACGAGGCCTGCCCACGCCTGACCGAGCTCGGGGATGTCGAGGTCGGGACGGGCCAGCGGCGCGAATGCCGCGCGATGCGGAGCCAGCGTTCGTCGCAGGAGCGCGATGCGCCGGCGGAGCATCACCACCTCACTGAGGAACGCATCCGGCTGGGCGCCGCGCAGCGCCATCTCGTCGAGGACGTCGATGCGCCGATCGATCTCCTCCACGACGTGGAGGCATACCGAGAGGACCGAATCGACGAGGGCGCCCATGAACCCGGCCGCATCCAGCCGTCCGAGGTGCGAGTCGCCGCGGATCTCGGACTCGAACTCATCGAACGCCTCGACGTCGCGGTCGTGCACGGTGACGATCATGTTCGGCGCCGCGACGAGGTCGATCGGCGCGGTCTCGAGACGAACGCCGGAGCCCTGGCCTTTCCTGCCTGATGGCTGTACGGCGATGAGGCGCAGGAGCACATGACCGGGGAAGCGAAGCAGCCGCGCCGTATCCGGAGCATCCGCGAGGTGTCGGACGGCATCATCCGGCAGCTCCAGCATGGCCCCGACCTTGGCGATCTCCTCCCCGTCCCGCGCGTCGAGGTCGACCCACAGGAGCTGGCGCTTGCCTAGCTTCGACGAGATCCCCTGGCGGAGCTCGACCTCGCGGTCTTCGCCGGAGGCGTCGTACAGGGTCGCGCGCACGCTCAGCCGGCGCTGGAACGGGCGGGACCGAAGAGCTCCTCGCGTGCCGTCTCGCGGCGACGTTCCATGCGCTGTCCCAGTGTCTCGAGCTCGTCACGATCGAAGGCCTGGCGCGCCTTCGTGAACATCTCGCCCTCCTCCTCCTCGATGTGGTGCTCGATGTTCTCGGCCATCACGTTGGCCTTCGGGCCGAAGCGCTCGTCGGTGGGCTCCATGCCGTCGAGCTCGCCCATCAGCCGGCTCACAACGTCGTGCTCCTCGTACCCCTCCAGCACGATCTCCTTGGCGCGCGGGTGCGCTCGCAGCGCCGGGTAGAAGATCTCCTCCTCGATCAGCTCATGGATTGTGAGGTCGGCCTTGATCCGCGAGAAGAGCTCAGATCGCCCCTTCTCCGCCCGATCGGTCGTCTCCTTGAGCTGCTGAAGGAGCGGCTTGATCACATCGTGGTCCCGGCGCAGCAGTGTCAGCGCGTCCATGTCGGCGTCCTCCTCGCGGTTGGTTTGCGAGGGAGGCCCTTTGCAGGAATCGGTCCAGGCCATTCAGCGGCTGTTGGAGAACTCCACCTGCCAGCGCCACGCGCTACCGTCGTCGGCGTTCCACCAGGCAACCAGCTTCCCAACCTCTCCACCTGGCAGGATGACCAGGGCGCCCAGGTCGTCATCGGTCGGCCAGCGGTCTTCGCGGACGAGCTGCCCTTCGGCCAGGCTCAGGCGCGTCATCGGCAGGTAGCTGCCATCCCGCGAGACGAGCCCGCGCGCCACGGGGCTGCCGTCGTGGTTGCGCACCGCCACGTCCAGCTTCTTGGGGGCGCTGTGGACCCAAAGGACCTCGGTCGGGTCCATCTGGCCGCGGGCGAAGGGCAGGCCGGTCGCCCCACCACCCGGATACCAGAGATCCCAGGTCTGCAATGGCTGAGGGTGGATCATCGGGCTTGCCTCCGGCTGGTGGTGGGAACGCGCACCATCCTAATCCGGGCTTGACACCATGACGCGGAGGCCGAATAGGGGTAGACTTGCGGCTCCCCCTGAGCGTCAGGAGGTCTCGCGTGGTCGTTGGTTCCTTCTCGAGCCGGCCGTGCGTCGACGCCGCCCCTATCGAGAAGAACTGCGAGGAAACGCTCCAATGGCCACCGGTACAGTCAAGAAGGTCATCTCGGACCGCGGGTTCGGCTTCATCACGGCCGACGATGGGAAGGACTACTTCTTCCATCGCGATGCCCTCGACAGCTCGATCGACTTCGACCGCCTCGTCGGCGGTGAGCAAGTCACCTTCGACGTCGAGTCCAGCCCCCGAGGCCCGCGTGCCAGCAAGGTGAGCGCCGCTTCGGCCTAACCTTTGCAACAGACCGATGCGCCCGGTCCCGCAACGGACCGGGCGTTTTGGTGTCCGCCGTACGATGATGCAGCCATGACCCAGCTGAGCACCAAGAAGCGGACGACGCTGCCCGATAGCGCCTTTGCCTACGTCGACTCGCGCGGCGTGCGGCGCCTGCCGATCCACGACGAGGGACACGTGCGCAACGCGCTCGCCCGGTTCGGCCAGGTCGCGTTCGAGGACGACACGGCCCGCGAACGCGCACGGACCCGCCTGCTGAAGGCGGCCAAGAAGCACGGCATCCTGCCGATCGGCTTCATCACTCGCCAGCTCCGATCCCCGAACGCGCCGCCCTTGCCATCTGGCGTGGTGACGTTCCTGCTCGCCGATGTTGAGGATTCAACCGGTCATGTCCAGCGGCTGGGCGACCGATACGCGTCACTGCTGAGGGACATGCGGCGCCTGCTGCGCTCGGCGGTCCGCGGCGCTGCCGGCTACGAGATCGACGCGCACGGCGACGAGCTGTTCGCGGTCTTCAAGGACGGCTCCGCCGCGCTCACGGCGGCGCTCGGCATCCAGCGGGCCATGCGCGACCACGACTGGCCCGATGGCGCCGACGTGCGCGTCCGGATCGGCATCCATAGCGGCCGCCCAACCCTGACCGACGGCGGCTACGTCGGGCTGGCGGTGCACGCCACCGCCCGCATCTGCTCGGTCGCGCATGGCGGACAGATCATCCTGTCCGCCGCTGCCCTGCGGGCCATTGGCGAAGCAGGAGACGAGATCTCCGTGCTGGAGCTGGGGACACATCGGCTCCAGGGCCTGCACGAGCCCGAGGTGCTTTTCCAGGTTGGGACGGCCGACCTGCCAGCCGAATTTCCACCGCTGCGCACCACATCGTGAGTGCGGTGGAACGCGACAGCTTCGTCGAGGTTCCGGGCGGCAGGTTGTACGTCGAGGCGGCCGGCGCGGGACATCCGGTGCTGCTGCTCCACGGCAACCTCGGCGACAGCCGGATGTGGGACGACCAGATGGCTCCCGTCGCCGAGCGCTACCGCGTGATCCGCTACGACCGCCGCGGCTTTGGGCGCAGCGAGACGGAGCACGTTGAGTTCTCTGAGCGGGACGACGCCGTCGCCGTTCTCGCCCACGCGGCGCCAGGCGAACGCTCCTGCCACGTGATCGGGCAGTCGATGGGCGGGATCGTGGCGATGGACCTGACGATCGAGCGCCCCGAGGTCGTGACCGCGCTGGTGCAGGTCGGATCGGGGGCTGGCGGCTTCGAAGCTCAGCTCCCCGCCGACGTCCAGCCGCCTCCGTGGGACGAGATGGAGCGCCTCTGGAAGGCGAAGGACTGGGGCCAGCTGGCGGAGATCGAGACGCAGGTGTGGGTCGACGGCTGGGGGCAGCCTCCCACCAGGATCGATCCCGATCTGCGGGCGCGCGTCCACGACTGGATCCTGACCACCTACCGCGCCGAGAACGAGGAGGGCGAGCCGCAGCGGCTCGACCCGCCCGCCGCCGGGAGGCTTGACGAGGTGCGAGCTCCCACCCTGGTGCTGGTCGGTACGGTCGACGAGCTGGGCGGGGTGATCAACGGTCGCCGCGTGGCGGAGCAGGTCGAGGGAGCACGCCTGGTCGAGTTCGAGGACGTGGCGCACATGATCCAGCTCGAGCAGCCGGTGCGCTTCAACCGCGTCGTCCTCGACTTCCTGGCCGACGTGGACGCCGCGCGAGCCTAGCCAGCGGCCATCCACTCGCGGTCGAGCATCGCGTAGATGAGCTCATCGGTCCATTCGCCCTTGAGGAGCTCGTTCTCGCGAAGGTGCGCCTCCTGTCGCATGCCGAGCTTCTCCATCAGCCGTGCCGAGGCGACGTTGCGCGCATCGCAGCGCCCCATGATCCGATGCAGCCGCGCCTGCTCGAAGCCCAGGCGCAGCAGCAGCGCCGCGCCTTCCGTGCCGTAGCCGTGGCCGTGATGATCGGGATGGACGACGAAGCCGATCTCGCCCTGGTTGTGCTCGTGGCTGACGCGCCACAGGCTGAAGTCGCCGATCAGGGTGCCTGACGAGGGCAGGAGGGCGGCCAGGCGCAACGCGTTCGAATGGTCATCGATTGCCGTCATCCGCATCAGCCGGTCGAGCATCTGCTGGGCCTCGTCTCGCGACCGAGGACCCCACTCCAGGTAGCGGGTGACGTCATCGCGGCTCTGCATGGCGTACAGGGCCTCGAGGTCGTCGGTCTGGAATGGCCGCAGCAGCAGGCGCTCGGTTCGGATCGGGAAGGAGGGTCGCAGCATGACGGCCAGCATCGTAGCCGCCGTCTGGATCGGGAGGTCGCCGGCGAGACCGCTCGCCTCGCCGGCGGCGGTGCTGATCAGGCGGGACGCAACCGCGCGACACCCGGCAGGGAATCAATCGCTGCTCGCAGCATGCCGAGCGGCGAGCCGTAGACCCGCATGACGTCGGCGGCCAGCAGGGTGAGGATCGCGACTTCGATCGCCTTCGCCACCCAACCCAGGTTGAAGTACGGACCGATGACGAGGTAGGCACCGATGGTCAGCAACGTGTAGCCGGCCAGGCCAAGGCGCGGCAGCCAGCTGAAACGGTCGATCAGCGCGTGCGGACGGGCGGCGCCGATCGCAACTGCCGCGGCCAGCACGACGTAGCCGATCGCATTCAGCGTGAAGAGGAGCCCGCCAAGGCTCAGGTGGATGTACGCGGTGGTCAGCGTCAGCTCGACGATGGCCGCGGTCAGCGCCAGCCCCGCGAATCGGCTGGTGGATCGTGTCGCGATGGACATCGCTCGTCTCCTCGAAGCTTCAAGCGGGCAGTTCCCGCACTCTCTAAACTTGCTATGCCAAGGTAGCGAGTATAGACCTCCCACGTGCTACTGTCAATGAGCACGTTACGGGGAGGGGCGGGCTCCTGAAGGCTCGCCGCTCACCCCGGAAGACGTGAAGTGGCAGATGTCCCGCGCGCGCCGGGAATAACCGGCCTAAGCCACCTCACGACGGAGGGTCGCGGCCGCGGCCACGATCGCCGCGATGCAGAACGCGGCAATGACGGCAACGTCGAGCCTGATCGAGCCCCAGGCGAGATCGGCGCCCTTGAGCATCACCTCGCGGAGCGCATCCACGGCGTACGTCAGGGGCAGGGCGTTGCTGATGACTTGCAGCCAATCGGGCTCGCTGGAGACCGGGACGATGAGCCCGGACAACAGAACCTGGGGCGCCACGATGAGCGGGATGAACTGGACGGCCTGGAACTCGTTGCGCGCGAAGGTCGACAGGAAGATCCCCAGGTTGACGGCGGCGAGCGCCAGGAGCACCTGGATCCCGAAGAGCAGCGCCACGTCGCCGGCGTTGTACAGGTTCAGAACGAGCAGGCCGAAGGCGAGGATCTCGGCCGCCTGCACGACCGCCACGACGCCGAAGCCGAGCATGTAGCCGACCGCGATCTCCGTCCGCCGCAGCGGTGTCGCCATCAAGCGTTCGAGGGTCCCGAGCGAGCGCTCGCGCAGGAACGAGACCGAAGTCACCACATACACCAGGAAGAAGACCATCATGCCCATGAACGGCCCACCCAACAGGTCGAGGCCGTCGAGATCGCCACCGCCGTACCGATAGGTGATCTTCGGGTCGATCTCCGGAAGGGCGGGCGCACCCGGCGGTGCCTGGGCGGCGATGAGCTCGCGGATCCCGGCCGCCATCGCGCGCTGGACGGCCTGTTGCACCACCACCGCATCCTGCTGGCTTGTGCCCTCGACGGTGATCTCGGGAGCGACGCGGCCCGCCATGGCCGAGGCGCTGAAGTCTTTTGGCAGGACGACGTATCCAGCCAGCTCCCCCGCCTCCAGATCGGCGCTCGCCTCAGCCTCCGTCGTGGAACGCGCCTCCACGAGGTCGGAGGCGTCGAGCTGGCGCGCTACCGCCGGTCCCAGCTCTCCGGAGTCCAGCTGGATGACCCCGAGCGCCGGCGCCGCCGCATCGGCTCGGAAGAGTGCGGCGAACAGGCCCAGGATCACGATCGGCACCACGAACAGGATCGCAAGCGTGCGCCGGTCGTGGCGGAACTGCGCGAAGAGCCGGCGGGTGATCGCCAGCGTGCGACGCGGGTTCATCGGTCCGCGCTCGCCAGCGTCAGGAAGGCCTCCTCCAGCCGATCGGTGTTTGCCAGCGCGCGGAGCTCGTCGGCCGACCCTTCAGCGAGCAGGCGACCGGCCAGGATCAGGCCCAGCCGATCGGTCCGTTCAGCCTCATCCATGACATGGCTCGAGATGAGGATCGTGGTCCCATCCGCGGCCATCCGCCGCAGGCCGTCCCAGAGCTGCGCCCGCAGCTGCGGATCCACGCCCACCGTCGGTTCGTCGAGCAGGAGCAGCTCCGGCCGGTGCACGAGCGCGCACGCCAGCGACAGTCTGGTTCGCATCCCGCCGGAGAGCGTTGCGGTCACGCTGCCGCGCCGCTCGAACAGATCCACGAACTGCAGCACCTCGGCCACGTCGCCCCGGCCGTACAGCGACGCGAAGAAGCGGACGTTCTCCTCGGCGGTCAGGTCGCCATACAGGGCGGCCGCCTGCGTCATGTAGCCGATGTTGGAGAGGATGCCCCGGTCGGGCATGTGCCGGCCGAGCACCTCCACCTCGCCTTCGTCGACCCGCAGCAGACCGACGATGGCGCGGATCAGCGTCGTCTTGCCCGCTCCGTTCGGGCCGAGCAGGCCGTACACCTGGCCGCGCGGGATCGCGAGCGTGATCCCATTCAGGGCCGGGATCCCGCCGAACCGCTTGACGACGTTGCGGACCGCGATGGTGGGCGGCGCACCGGCGGCGTTCATCGTCGCGCACCGTCAGTGGCGAGCCCCCGAAGCGCCATGCGCGCGAACTGGGCGGCAACGTCCTCGACCGACGTGGTGAAGCCAAAGAAGCGCTCGGCGAGCGGCCGGGTGAGCAGGTGGAAGGCAACCGGCCCGAGCAGCAGCTGGATCGCCAGGATCGGATGGGACCGACGGATCCTGCCGGCCGCCATCTGCCGTTCCAGGTAACCGCCCAGCCTGCCCACGACCTCCGGCAGCATCGGCTCGGCGCCGGCGACGGCATCCGGGTTGGCGGTCGCGACATCACCCATCACGGCCCTGAGGAGGCCGATGCGCGGATACCCGACTCGCGCCATGGCCCGAGCCAACTCCGGCAGCACGACGTCAGGCGGATCGTCCCAGCGCCGCGCGAGGACGGCGAGGATCTCGTCGAATGGCGAATAGGCGCGGACCAGCTCGGCGAAGAGGGCCGCCTTGCTGGGCACAAGCCGGTAGACGGTGGCGCGCGAGACCCCCGCGGCCTCGGCCACCTGCTCCATCGTGAATCCATCGATCCCGCGGGGCCCGATCAGGTCCGCGGCTGCCGCCAGCACGCGCTCGCGCGCCGAGGCCGGCGGCTCAAGGTCGATCGCCCGCAGCAGCGCATGTCGCGAGCCGAAGTGGCGGTAGAGGGTCGCGCGCGACACCCCGGCACGACGGGCGATGGCTGCGATCGGCGTCCGCCGATCGTGCTGCAGCAGCTCGCGAGCGTTCGCCATCACCTGGCGGCGAATCGTCGGATCGGTGGTGGGAGCTGCGACCATGACCGCTTGAAACTATGTGCGACAGAGTGTCGCGTCAAGTCTCAGGCTGTCGCAACTTCCGCTGCCGGCGCTAGGATTTGCGCATGACCGGTTTCATCGCCGAGACAACGGCTCTGCTGGCACGAACTCCGGAGATCCTCCGCACCCTGCTGGTGGGTCTGCCCGACGCCTGGACCGATACCCCCGACGCCGCCGATGGCTGGCGTCCGCGCGACGTGGTTGGCCACCTGATCACGGGCGAGCATACCGACTGGATAGTCCGGACGCGACGGATCCTGGAAGACGGCACGTCCCGGCCGTTCGACCGCTTCGAGCGCTTCGCCATGCTCGAGCGCGATGCGGGCGTCCCACTGGACGACCTGGTCGAGCGCTTCGCGACGCTGCGCGCCGCCAATCTCGCAGCGCTAGATAGCCTGGTCGCCGAAGCCGATCTCGACCGTCGCGGCATGCATCCGACACTCGGCGAGGTCACCTTGCGGGAGCTGCTCGCGACCTGGGCGGTCCACGACCTCGATCACGTTGGTCAGATCTACGCCGGCCTCGCCGGCTCGCACGACGCGGACGTCGGGCCGTGGAAGGCGTACCTGGGGATCCTGCTGCGGCGCGAGGATCCATCCGCCGTCGCCCGCTAGCGAGGCCTATCGGCCCTCGGCCTTCAGCTTGCGCCAGCCGCCGGCGCGGTTGTTCGCGATGATCTGGCGGAACATCGCCAGCAGCGCCCGCGCATTGATGTGTTCTCCCTGGCGAATGGCCACGGCGCGGGCCGTCTTGTTGGTGTGCCCGCTGGTGATGATCCCCTCCGGATCCGGAACGATTGCGCCGTCGTAGAGGAACACGTTGACGTGGTCCTTGGCCGCCAGCAGGGCGCAGATATTCCCCTGGAGCACGAAGTACGGCTGCCGGGTGCGCTTGATCGTCTCGACGACCTCGGGGTCCGCTTCGTGGACGAGGTCGCGGACCTGGCTGCAAACCGCCTGCTGCCATTCGGGCAGCGCCCCGATGTAATCGTCAACGCGCGAATCGGTCTGGTAGGCCAGGGCTCGAATGCCTCCGTCGAGCGCGGGAGGTTGGTCGGGGCGAGAGGATTTGAACCTCCGACTTCATCGTCCCGAACGATGCGCGCTACCTGGCTGCGCCACGCCCCGACCGTGCCATCCGTGAGATGAGCCCGGTGAGTCTACCAGCCGGGTAGGCGAGGGTCCAACCTGCCAACCGTCCCAGGGAGCGCCCGTACACTGCGGGCCAACATGCCCCGGCTCTCCAGAACCGATGCTCTGCTCATCGGCCTGACCCTGTTCTTCAAGGTGGCGCTCCTCGCGCTGGGCGCGATCGCCTACGGTCCGTTCGCCGGAGGCACCATCAAGGACCCCGTCGACCTCCTCGCAATCTGGAACCGATGGGATGCGTGGCACTATCTCGACGTCGCGGTCTACGGCTACATGGCCCATGACCCGGGGATCACCCCGACCTACAGCCTGACCGGCGACCTCGACCTCTTCATCGTCTTCTACCCGCTCTATCCGTGGCTGGTGGGCGCCGTGAACTGGCTCGTGCACGAGCCGGTGGTCAGCGGGTTCGCGGTGACTGGTGTGGCCTCGCTGTTCGTCGCCCCTTTCCTCTACCGGCTCGTGAGAGTGGACGAGGGACACGCGGTTGCGTTGCGCTCCGCCTGGTTCCTGCTCATCTTCCCGACCGCCTTCTTCCTGCACATCCCCTACACCGAGGCGCTCTTTCTGGCGCTGGCGCTCGGCTCATTCCTGGCGGCGCGGACGGGCCGATGGTGGCTGGCCGGCGCGCTCGGCGGCCTGGCCGCGCTGACGCGCGTCAATGGGCTGGTCCTCATCCCTGCCCTGGCGGCGGAGGCGGCGACGCAGTGGTTCGAGCGGCCGTCCGAGGAGCGCCGGCTGCGCGCCGACTGGCTGGCGATCGGGCTGGTGCCGGTGGGCTTCGCGGTCTACCTGGGCGTCAACTTCCTGGTCTACGGCGACCCGTTGGCGTTCTTGCGGATCCAGGACGAGCACTGGTTCAAGTCACTCGCGCCGCCATGGGAGGGTTTCGGGGTGGCGCTGCAATGGTTCGAGATCGGCAACCCGGACGAGCGTCTGATGTACGGAGGCATGGAGCTCGCGTTCACAGCGCTCGGCCTGCTAGCGGTCGTCCACGCTGCGTTCCGGTTCCGCGCGTCGTGGTTCGCGTGGATGATCGGCAACTGGATCCTGTTCGTCTCGACCGCGTTCATCGTGTCGGTGCCGCGCTACTCGCTCACGCTCTTCCCGCTGTTCGTGTCCTTGGCGCTGTTGACGCGACGGGCGTGGCTGCTGGGCCTGCTGACGGTCTTTTCGATCGCGGGATTGGGCTGGTTGGCGGTGCGGTTCGCAACCGGCGCGTGGGCCTTCTGAGGTGGTCGGGGGTGGCGGAGCGTTGCTCGACGCCGGGCAACAAAGTGTCCCGAAGGAACCGCGGCGACCGTTGATGTAATCTCCAGTCGGCCAGCTGCCCCTCCGGGACGAGATAAGCATGACAGCCCCGGTCGAGGCGGCGCAAGGGGACTTGTCCACAACTTCCCGGCCAATCTCCGAGGTTATCCACACCTCGTCCAGAATCAGCCTGCGGACCCGATTGCCATGGCCAGCAGGCCGGGCAGCGCGTCGACCGCGGCGGCGTTCGGGAGCGGCAGGCTCCCCGCGATGTGCCCGTCCGGACGAATCAGCCAGGCACGATTGCCCGCCGGCCCGTAACGACGCGCCAATCCGCCCT
>Ga0184632_10001166_pt1 | contig 10709 bp, 8 predicted proteins | sample PLM31_50_b1_FD_133153 | JGI IMG/M metagenome (GOLD analysis project Ga0184632, IMG submission 133153) | Groundwater sediment microbial communities from an aquifer in East River, Colorado, USA - PLM3-1_50_b1 | ecosystem: Environmental > Terrestrial > Soil > Riparian zone | place: USA: East River... | reverse complement strand
TCGGCTGAACGGCTGCCGCGGCTCGAGCTGGAAGCGGACTATGGGCTGAGCGGCGTGCGCATGCCCGACGCGATCGGCACCCGGCAGGTCGCCGTGCAAGTCACCGTGCCGATCCTGGACGGGTTCCGGCGTGAAGGCCGCATCTCGGAGCAGCAGGCAGTGCTGCGAGAATCGGAGGTACGTCTGCGTGATCTGCGGCTGCAGGTCGCCGCGGACGTGGACGGTGCTCTGCTCGATCTGCGGTCGGCGGGCGCGCAGCAAATGATTGCAACGGAGCGGCTCCAGCTCGCCGCGCAGGAAGTGTCTCAGGCCCGCCAACGCTTCCAGGCCGGCGTCGCCGGCAACATCGAAGTGATCACCGCGCAGGAATCACTGCTGCGCGCGCGCGATGCGGATATCGACGCGCGTTTTGCCGCCGTGTCGGCACGCATTGCGTTGGCTCGCTCGATGGGCAGCGCGCGTACACTGCACTAATTAAGGAAGCGAACCATGGCTACGACGATGGAACCCGAGACTGAGGCGCGTCCCCGCCCATCCGTTTCGAAACCCGCTCCGCGGCGCTCGCGGCGCGCCGTTTTCATGATCATGGGCGTCGTGCTGCTGGCGCTGGTCGTCTTCGGGGCGCGCAGATGGTGGTTTGGCCGCTCGCACGTTTCGACCGACAACGCCCAGGTGGACGGGCACATCGTCCCCATCCTTCCGAAAGTCGGCGGCTTCGTCGCCGAGGTCCGGGTGGATGAGAACCACTCGGTGAAGGCGGGCGACACGCTGGTCGTGCTCGATGACCGTGATTTTCGCGCGCGCCTCGCGCAAACAGAAGCCGATCTGGCCGCGCTGCTTGCGACCGTGAGCAGCCGCACGCGTGTGGGCCAGGCGGAGGCGGCGGTGGCGCAGGCGCAGGGGAATGCGCTGAAGGCGGCCGCCGACCTGGCGCGGATCGAGCCGCTCGCGGCCCAGAACGTCGTCAGCCAACAGCAGCTCGACGCGGCGCGCGCCGCGGCGACGGCGGCCGCGGCGCAGCTCGCCTCTGCGCAGTCCGCGCTCGTGGGCGCCGATGCCCGCGTGGCGGCGGCGCGCGCGTCTCGCGATCAGGCCGCGCTGCAGCTCTCCTACACGCGCGTTGTCGCACCGTCCAACGGCGTCGTCTCGAAAAAGGCGGTTGAGCTGGGCCAGCTGGTGCAGCCGGGCCAGCCGCTGATGACCGTCGTGCCGCTCGATGACGTGTGGATCACGGCGAATCTCAAGGAGACCGAAACGGCGGACGTCACGCCGGGCGACTCGGCGGACGTGACCGTGGACGCGTACCGGGGCCTGCATTTCCGCGGCCATGTCGAGAGTCTCTCGCCTGCCACGGGCGCGAAGTTCTCGCTGCTGCCCCCTGACAACGCGACGGGCAACTTCACCAAGGTGGTGCAGCGGATCCCGGTCCGGATCCGCCTGGACGGCGCGGTGGACCCCACCCATCCGTTGCGGCCCGGCATGAGCGTCGTCGCTACCATCAAGACGCACTGAGATGGTTGCGGCCGCGCTGCCGATTCCTCAAGACAGGTACCGATTCAAGTACCTGATCGCGATCACGGTGTCGCTGGCGTCGGTGCTGGAGCTGCTCGACACCAGCATCGTGAACGTGGCGATTCCGCACATGATGGGAAACCTGGGCGCGACGCTCGATCAGATCGCCTGGGTGTCGACCGGCTACATCGTCGCCAACGTGATCGTGCTCCCCATCACGGGGTGGCTGTCCGCCTACTTCGGCCGGCGGCGCTATTTCGCCGGATCGATCGCGCTGTTCACGATTGCCTCGTTCATGTGCGGCAATGCAGGGTCGCTCGAATCGCTGGTCTTCTGGCGCATCGTGCAGGGATTGGGCGGCGGCGCGCTGCTTTCGACGTCGCAGGCGATTCTCTACGAGGAATTCCCGCGCGAAGAGTACGGCACCGCCATGGCCATCTTCGGTGTCGGCGTGATGGTCGGGCCGACGCTGGGGCCGACGGTGGGAGGTTGGATCACCGACATGTACGGCTGGCCGTGGATCTTCTACATCAACATCCCCTTCGGCATGCTGGCGCTCGCGCTGACGATGTCGTTCATCACCGACTCCCGACACCAGGAGCGGGCGCAGGGGGTCGATTGGCTGGGGCTGGGGTTGCTGGCCGTCGGAGTCGGCGCATTGCAGATCATGCTCGAGCGCGGCGAGCGGCTCGACTGGTTCGCATCGGGCTCGGTGCGCCTGCTCGCGATCGCGAGCGCCGGCTCGCTCATCACGTTCATCTGGCACGAGCTCCGCACGCCGAGCCCGGTGGTGGACCTACGTATCCTCAAGAGCCGCCAGCTGGCGGTGGGCGTGGTCTTTGGGCTGGTGCTCGGCGTGTGCCTGTATGCCACCGTGTTCGTGCTGCCTGTCTACCTCCAGAACGTCCGGAACTTCACCGCCAACCAGACCGGGCTCGTGATTCTGCCGGGCGCGCTCGCCAGTGCGTTTACCATGGCCTTCATGGGCCGGTTGCAAGGGAAATTCGACGGGCGATTATCCATTGCGGCAGGCGTCGCGGTTTTCGCGCTGTCGATGTGGAAGCACGCCCACTTCACCACCGAGAGCGGGATGAGCGACTTCTTCTGGCCGCTCATTTTCCGCGGCGTCGGCCTCGGCCTGATCTTCGTGCCGCTCACCAATCTTGCGCTGGCTGACCTGCCGATGTCCAAAATCCCGAACGGCACGGGGCTGTTCAACTTGATGCGGCAGCTGGGCGGCAGCATCGGCATCGCCCTCTCGGCGACGCTGCTGCAGCGCTTCACGGCGATTCACCGGGCCGACCTCGCGCCCAATGTGACGCTGTACGCCGAGGCCACGCGGGAGCGGCTCGCGGCGATCACGCAGGTGCTGATCGGCCGCGGGGAGCTGCCTGCAGTGGCGCAGACCAAGGCGATCGGGTTTCTGAATGGCATTGTCGGCAAGCAGGCGATGATGCTGTCGTTCGAGCAGCTGTTCCTGCTCTTCGGTGCGGCGTTCGTGCTCTCGCTACCGTTGCTGCTGTTGATGCACCGCAGTAAGGGAGGGGCTCACTGAGCGTCGGCCATCGCGGCGGTGACGAGCAGGGCGCGCACGATGCCGAGCGCGCCCTTGTCGTTTTCATACCATTCCGTGGGGAGATGCGCATCGCCCGCACGGCCGCCCGCGCCCAGCGCCACCGCGGGGACGCCGAGGGCGATGGGGACGTTCGCGTCGGTCGAGGCGCAGGCCAGCTGGTGGTCGTGGCCGACCGCCCGCGTCGCGGCGACGGCCGTCTGCACGAGCGGGTGCGTACGCGGCGTCAGTCCCGAAGGCCGGTCGCCCACGCGCCGGACAGCGACGGTCAGGGGAGCCGTACCTGGGACGCGGTGGCGATTTTCCTCGTGAAGTGCCTGTGCCACAGCCGACTGAACCGCCTCATCGAGTTTCTCGAGCGCGCGTGGGTCCTCGCTGCGCAGATCCACGTCGAACCAGGCGGTTTGCGGGATCGAATTGAGACTGGTCCCGCCCCCTAGGCGCACGACCGAGCAACTCGTGCGTGGTGCGTCGTGCGTCGTGCGTGCAGCGATCTGGGCGACGGCGCGACCAATGGCGTGTGCCGGATTGGCGACGCCGAAGGCCGCCCACGAGTGTCCGCCCGGTCCTTCAAACGTGATGTGATAGCGTCGCGCGCCTAAGGCGCGATGCACGATGCGTTCGATCCCGGCGCCGTCGAGCGCGATGAAGGCGGATGGGCGGATCGGCGGATGGGCGGTCGGGCCGAGCAGATGGCGCACTCCACGCAGATCTCCGGAGCCTTCCTCGCCCACCGTGGCGGCGAACAGAATCGGGCGCTCCGTCCCAAAGCGTGCCCTGGTCATGGCTTCGCCCACGGTTATCAAGGCGGCAAGGCCACGCGCGTTGTCCGAGATTCCAGGTCCTTCGAGACGCTTCCCGAGGCGCGAGACCGTCACGTCGAGCTCGGGGCCAAACACCGTGTCGAGATGCGCGCTCAGCACGACGCACCCGTTTGCCGTTTCCCGTTTGCCGAGCCATGCGCGGACGTTCCCTACCTCGTCTACGCCAATGTCCGCCAGGCCGGCTTCGTCGAACAGCTCGGCAACTCTCGCCCCCCGTTTCGCCTCGGCGCCGGTCGGTGCGGGAATCGCCGACAGCGCCGCCTGCCGCGCGAGCGTCGCTTCGTCGGAGCGCTCGATGTGCGCGCGCGCGCCGCGCACTCTGGTCTCGTTCAACAGGGCGTCAATCGAGTAGGGCATGTGTGTCAGCAATCTATATATGACTTGTGGGGCGTCCGGCAACGGCACGCTTGACCTGGACTAGCGCGCACGCGACACTAAACGGATGAAGGAGCGGGAACTCATTTACGACTGGAACAGCACGGGCGGGCCGGACGGCGGCTTCGATTGGACCAGCGCTCGTGTGGACCTCAACGACGAGACCCTGCGCGACGGGCTGCAGTCGCCCTCGGTCACCGATCCCTCGCTCGACGTCAAGAAGCGTCTGCTGCACCTCATGGCCGACCTGGGCATCGTGGCCGCCGATATCGGGTTGCCGGGCGCGGGTCCACGGGTCGTCGATCAGGTGCGCGCGCTGGCGATCGAAATCCGCGATCACAAGCTCCCGATCTTCCCGAACTGCGCCGCCCGCACGGTGGTCGCCGACATCGAGCCCATTGTTCGCGTGTCCCAAGAGGTCGGCATCAAGATCGAAGCGGCCACGTTCATCGGTTCATCGCCGATTCGACAGTACACCGAGGATTGGACCCTCGATCGGATTCTGACCGCCACGGAAGAGGCGGTCGGCTACGCCGTTTCGCACGGGCTGCCCGTCATGTACGTCACGGAAGACACGACGCGCGCCAGGCCTGAAACGATCAAAGCGCTGTATGGTGCGGCCATTGATTGCGGCGCAGGGCGGATCTGTCTCGCAGATACAGTTGGGCATGCAACTCCAGACGGCGTTCGGGCGCTCGTCAAATTCGTCAAAGAAGAAATCGTCAAAAAGAAGGACGTGAAGATCGACTGGCACGGTCATCGCGACCGTGGCATGGGGCTGATCAACTGTCTCGCCGCGATCGAGGCGGGCGTGGACCGCGTGCACGCGACGGCACTCGGCGTCGGCGAGCGAGTCGGCAACGCCGAAATGGATTTGCTGATCGTGAACCTGAAGCTGCTGGGCGCGCACCAGGCCGACATCCGGAAGTTGCCCGAGTATTGCCGGCTCGTCGCCGAGGCGGTAGGCGTGCCGATTCCCGTGAACTATCCCGTCGTGGGGACCGACGCGTTTCGCACGGGCACCGGCGTGCATGCGGCGGCGATCATCAAGGCAAAAAAGAAGGGCCACAACTGGCTCGCCGACCGGGTGTATAGCTCCGTGCCGGCGGAGGAATTCGGCTTCGAGCAACGGATCGAGATCTCGCCGGTATCGGGACTGTCCAACGTGAAGTATTGGCTGGAGCAGCACGGCTACGATCCCAACGATGACGAGGCCTGCCGGACGTTGTTCGATGCGGCCAAACGCACCGACCGTGTGCTGTCCGACGAAGAGTGCCATCGGTTACTGAGCGCATGAGCTTCCGCGACATCGAGCAGTCGTTTTTCGACCTCCATTGGCACATGGACCCCGTCGCCGCCACGCAGGCGGGCGTCCCGGGCTATGACGACCGCTACGGCCGGTTCAGCCCGGCCGCGCTCACGCCGCAGCTTGCGGCGCTGAAATCCATCGCGGCGTCGCTCGAGGGGGCGAATGCGGCCGATCTCGATGAAGAAATCGACCGCACGGCGCTGCTGAACGAAATCCGCGTCTCGCTGCACCGCTTTGAGCAGCTCAAGCCCCAGGCGAAGAATCCGGAGTTCTGGCTTTCCCATCTGCTCGGCGGCCTCCATCACCTGCTGCTCTCCGCCGACCGGACGCCGGCCGAGAAGGCCATGGCGGCGATCGGCCGGCTCGAGGACATCGCCGCGTTCCTCGACGATCTCAGGGCCACGCTCGACGAGCCGGTGCGCGTCTTCGTCGAGACGGCGCTGCGCATGAGCGAAGGCGGGCGGCTGCTCGTGAAAGAGCTGGCCGCGGCGCTGAGCGCGCAGGCGCCGATGCACGCCACGCGGCTCGCGGCCGCCGCGGAACAGGCGAGCGCCGCGCTGTTCACTTTCGATGCAAATCTCAAGCGCTGGCTCGAGATGGGGACGGAGCATTTCGCGATCGGCGAGGACGCGTTCAACTTCCTGCTCCACTACCAGCACGCGCTGCGCGATACGGCGGCGAAGCTGTGGCGCTACGGACTCAGGCTGAAGGAAGAAATCGAAGCGGACCTGGTGCGCCTGGCGGCGCGGCTGGACGGCGGCAAGCCGTGGCCGGAGCTCGTGGACAAGCTGCGCGCCGATCACCCCAGCCCCACCGAGCTGGTGGACGCGTACGCCAAGGAGATGGCGCGCGCCCGCGATTTCGTCGCGGAGCGGAAGCTCGCGCCCATTCCGAAGGCCCCGTTGGGCGTGATCCCGACGCCCGCGTTCATGCGTCCGGTGATCCCGTACGCCGCGTACGACAGTCCCGGCGCCTACAGCCGCGACCGGACCGGCTGGTTCTACGTGACGGTGCCCGATTCCCGGCTGCCGGCGGCGCAGCAGGAGCGGATTCTGCGCGACCACTGCCGCTACGAGCTCGCGGCCACGGCGCTCCACGAAGGGTATCCGGGGCACCATCTGCAGCTCGTCATCGCGAAAGAGCTGCCCTCGCACGTGCGGAAGAACCTCTGGACGCCGCTCACCGTGGAAGGGTGGGCGCTGTACTGCGAGGACATGATGGGGGAGGAGGGGTTTTACGCGTCGGACGAAGAGCTGCTCTTCCAGCGCGTGCACCTCCTGTGGCGCGCGATGCGCATTCTGCTCGACGTCGGCCTGCACACGCGCGGCATGACGCGCGACCAGGCCGTGGATCAGATGGTGAACGAGCTGCACGTCGAGCGGGGCAACGCGGAGGCGGAGGTGCGGCGCTACTGCGCGTGGCCCGCGTATCAGCTCTGCTATGCCGTCGGACGGCGCGAGCTGCTGCGGCTGCGCGACGATTTCCGCAATGCGCGGGGAAATAGCTTCACGCTGCGCGCATTTCACGACGCCGTGCTGCCCTACGGCGGCCTGCCGGTGTCACTGATTCGCTGGGGACTTGGCTTGGGTGAGTGATCGTCAGCCTCTCCCGAGGCAGGTCAAGCTGTTTGGTGCCGTCTCCCTTCTCAACGATTTCGCGAGTGAGATGGTGTACCCGCTGCTGCCGGCGTTCGTCACCGGCGTGCTCGGCGGCGGGGCTGTGGCGTTGGGCGCGCTCGACGGCGCCGCTGACGCGGCGGCGGCCCTCGTAAAGCTGGTTGCCGGCCGCCTCGCGGACCGGCCGTCGCGCCGCGGACCGCTGATCGTGATCGGCTACTTCATCGCGGTAGCGGTCCGGCCCATCATCGCCTTGACGGCGGCGGCGTGGCAGGTGATCGGCCTGCGCGTCGTGGACCGCCTCGGCAAAGGTTTGCGTACGCCCCCCCGCGACGCGCTGATCGCCGACGTCACGCCGGACGCGATTCGCGGTCGTGCGTTCGGATTGCAGCGGGGGTTGGACCACGTCGGTGCCGTTGTGGGGCCGCTCGTAGCTTGGGCTATGCTCACATCGGGCGCGGACGTGCGGCGGGTGATTCTTTGGAGCATGGTGCCCGGAGTGTTGGTGCTCGTGCTTGCGATGTGGGCAGTGAAGGATCACAAGCCCGTGACCGTCACGTCACCCACGCAGTTCAACGCCTCTCCACGCCGCTCCACGCCGTTTTCTCTCATCGCCATCGCCCTCTTCTACCTCATCAGAATGCCCGAAACCCTGATCATCCTCCATGCCCAACGCCTCGGCATCGCGGTCGCGCTCATCCCGTTACTGTGGGCAGCCGTGCACGTCGTCAAAGCCACGACGAGCTTCCTCGGCGGTGCGCTGTCGGATCGGATCGGGCCGCCCGTGACGATGTGGATCGGTTGGCTGATATACGTTGCGCTCGCGGCGGGGATGGCGTTCGCGACGGGACCGGTTGCAGCATGGGTATTGTTTCTCGCGCTCGGCGTCGTGGCGGGACTGACTGAGAGTCCCGAGCGCGCGCTGGTTTCGGCCGCGACGGGAGGGCATCGCGGCAGCGGCTTCGGCACGTATCACGCCCTCACCGGAGTTGCTGCCCTCGCCGGCGGATTGCTGCTCGGGGTCGTTTTTCAGAGCGCCAGTGGCGCGACGGCGTTTTTCGTAAGTGCCGCTGCCGCTGTAGGTTTGGTGATCCTGTGGCCTTTCTGGATGCGCTCGCATAGCGTTCCTCCCCGATGAACGCCCCCATTCCACCGCATACCCAACGTCGCGGTCGTTATCTCGCCGGCCTGGCCATGGCGGCGCTGGGCGTCGTCTACGGCGACATCGGGACCAGCCCGCTGTACGCGATGCGAGAGGCGTTCCACGGGCAGCACGGCATTGCGGTCACCCCAGGCAACGTGTTTGGCGTTCTGTCGCTCATCTTCTGGTCGCTGATGCTCATCGTAACCGTGAAGTACCACGTGGTGATCATCCGCGCCGACAACAAGGGTGAAGGCGGCGTGCTCGCGCTGATGGCACTCGTGCAAGGCAAGCGGATCGCGCAGGGCCTTTCGCCGCGCCGGATCATGATCGTGCTCGGCATCTTTGGAGCGGCGCTGCTCTATGCCGACGGCGCCCTCACCCCCGCCATCTCCGTCCTTAGCGCGGTCGAGGGTCTCGAGGTGGCGGCGCCGGCGTTGGCACGCTGGGTCATCCCGATCACGCTCGTGATACTCATTGGTCTCTTCCTGCTCCAGAAGCGGGGCACGGCTCAGATCGGCGCGCTGTTTGGGCCGGTGATGCTGCTGTGGTTTCTCACACTCGCCCTCCTCGGGCTGAGTCACATCATGCAGCATCCTGCCATCCTCGCGGCGGCGTCGCCGCAGCACGCCGTGCGCTTCCTCTCCGAAGATCCGGGGCGGGGATTCCTGGTGCTAGGGGCGGTGTTCCTGGTGGTAACCGGCGGGGAAGCCCTGTACGCCGATCTCGGGCATTTCGGCCACACGGCGATCCAGATCGCGTGGTTCACGGTTCCGCTGCCGTCGCTGGTGCTCAACTATTTCGGCCAAGGAGCGTTGCTGTTGGCACGCCCCGAGGCGGCGGTGAACCCTTTCTATCTGCTCGCGCCGCCGTGGGCGCTCTATCCGCTGATCGCCCTGGCCACTGCGGCGGCGATCATCGCTTCGCAAGCCGTCATTTCCGGGGCGTTCTCGCTCACGCGTCAGGCCGTGCAGCTCGGTTACATGCCGCGCGTCGAAATCGAGCACACCTCCTCGCGCGAGATCGGGCAGATCTATGTTCCGGCGGTCAACTGGGCGCTGATGATTCTGACTTGCTTCTTCGTCCTGGGCTTCCGCTCGTCCAGCAACCTGGCGGGAGCCTACGGCGTGGCGCTGGCGACGCTGATGGCGCTGACGACGGTGATGTTCTATGTGATGAGCCGAGAGGTTTGGGGCTGGAGTTTCGTGAAGGCCGCATCGGTCTGCGGAGCGTTCCTGATCGTTGATCTTACGTTTCTCGGCGCCAACGCTCTGAAGATCTGGAACGGCGGCTGGGTGCCGCTCGCGATCGCGCTCGGTCTGTATTTCATGATGAGCACGTGGAAGCGTGGGCGCGAGATTCTCGCCAAGCGCATGATGGAGAAGACGGTTCCGCTGAAGTTGCTGCTCGCCGATCTGGCCGCCGAGCCGCCGATTCGCGTACCGGGGACGGCGGTGTTCATGTACGGGAGCGCCGATGGAACGCCGCCGGCACTGGTGCTCAATCTCACCCACAACAAAGTGCTGCACGAGAAGATCGTATTTCTCACCATCATTACAGAGGATGTGCCGCACGTGAGTCCCGATCAGCGCGTAACCGTAAAGCGCAGCGGCAAGGGATTTCACGCCGTCGTCGCCCGCTACGGCTTCATGCAGGACCCTGACATCGACGAGGTGCTGGCCGCCTGCAAAGAACAAAAGCTCGACATCCCGATCGAAGGCACGACGTTCTTCCTCGGCCGTGAGACGCTCATCGCCTCCGATCGGCCCGGGATGGCGATCTGGCGCGAGCGGCTGTTCGCGTTCATGTCGCGCAACGCCTTACGCGCCACAGCCTTCTTCAAAATCCCTCCCAACCAGGTTTTTGAGGTCGGTGCGCACATCGAGCTTTAGAGAGCCGTCCTGCGGAGATCGAGTGTTTTGCGACGAGGGTTAAAGCTTCAGCAGAGCGATTAGCGTGCCCAGGGTTCCGACCCAGAAGAGGAACATCCAGCGAATCAGCTTGGTCTCGAGGTTGGCCAGGTCGGCCCGGACTTCTGCAATTCGCTGTTCGAGCCTTGCCTCGAATCGCGCCCAGTTCACCTCATTGATCTCACGCAGCTCGGACCGATACGTGGCGTCCACCTGATTGAACCACTCCACGAGCTCGTTGGTGAGGTCGTCCCCGAACCTCTCATAGAACTTGCGGGATAGCTTGGCGGTCACCGGCATCGGGAGCTCCAGAAGGATCCGGTGACACGATCAGCTTACGCTCGGCGGGGCAGATAATCAATCGGTTGCTGGGACGGTTGAAAAAATCGCGCACGATCGAGGTCACGCCTGGCGACCGCGGGGATCACCCGCGATCGCCAGTTGTGTGC
>Ga0184632_10001165_pt1 | contig 10710 bp, 9 predicted proteins | sample PLM31_50_b1_FD_133153 | JGI IMG/M metagenome (GOLD analysis project Ga0184632, IMG submission 133153) | Groundwater sediment microbial communities from an aquifer in East River, Colorado, USA - PLM3-1_50_b1 | ecosystem: Environmental > Terrestrial > Soil > Riparian zone | place: USA: East River... | reverse complement strand
GTGCGCTATACGGGTCGATGGGTGTCGCCCTCGGCGTGCTTACCCGCAATCAGACGGTCGCGCTGGTCGCCGCACTGCTCTGGAGCCTGGTCGCCGAGAACGTCGTGCCGATTGTCATGCGGGTCCCGCAGCTCTACGCCTGGCTACCGGGCGGCGCCACGGACGCGATCATCGGCAGGGACCGCAGTGGGCTGCTCGACCCGGTGGGCGGTGGTCTTCTCCTCGCCGCCTACGCGGTGGCGCTCGCCACGACGGGGACGCTGCTCATTCTCCGCCGGGACACCGCCTGACAAGCGCCGAGGTTAGGCGAGCATCGAGACGTGGATGTGGTCGAAGTGGCCGCCGACGGCCTCCTCCACGTCGTAGATGCCTCCGCCGTCATAGGCTCGCCAGCCCTCGGCGTCGCGCTGCTGCGACCAGATCCGGCCTTGCCAGATGACGTACTTCACACCGAGCGCCTTCGCGTTGATGCGTAGCCACCAGGCGATCAGCCAGCCGAGCTCCTGCTCCTGGGCGCTCGCGAACTGTCCAGCCGGTCCGACGTAGAGGTCGCAGGCCTTGCCGAGCGGATGGTCCGAGGTGGGGTTCCACAGGTGCAGGTCCCAGCAGCCGAGCGACGTGACGATCGGCCCCGGCAGGCCGCCGAAGGCGCGACCCAGCTCCCCAAGCATCCACTCCGTGCGCGGCGTGATGCAGCCGCCGCCTGGAGACGGGCGGATGCAGCCGGCGTCAGGCTTGGTGTACGGACGGGGCCTGGCAATGGGCACCATCGCAGCGGCACCCTGGCTGAGCAGGTCATTGGCCGAGGACTGCGCGCTCGCCGGGGGAGTCGCATGATCGAAGGGACGGGCCGGGTTGATCGACGGCCTGGGGTCGCCGGCAAGCGCCGCGGCCGGTGCCGCCGCGCCTAAAGTCAGCGAGACCGCGAGCACGCCAATAATGGGGCGCGCCGCGAGCAGCACCGCTCGCCGGGACCACATGCTCCGACCATAACCGAGGACGTGCGAATGGGGAATCGTTGCCGGAAGGATCGCGACCAGGTCGCTGCTGTCGGCCGATCGCTCCGCCACATCTCATCTGGCGAGACGACCCGCCGGATACCGAGACAACGCCAGGCAACGCCCGTTAGGCTCGTGCGCACTATGCGGTTCGTACTCATCCTTCGCCGCCGCGACTGGGCCTGATAGGCCGGCTCCCCGTCGCGGCAATCGGCGTCAAGGATCCGCCGGCCACCCGAGCCGACGGATTGCGAGCCAGCACATGACGAACCCGCGACCACCCCCTCCGCCACCGCTGCGCGGGGCCACCCCGCGCATCCGATCGACAGCACCGGAAGCAGTCAACGCGGCGGAGGAAGTCATGACAGAGGAACAGACAGAGGGGCAGGAGAAGGGCAGCCAGGCCGTCCAGGAGGCACTGGATCGGCGAGACAACGGAGGCCCGACCGGCCGCATCAGGTGAGCAGCGCAGAGCCCGCGCAGCCACCATCGTCGATGCGCTCGCTTCGCGTCGCGGTCATTCCCGGCGACGGCATCGGTCCCGAGGTGGTCGCCGAGGGCCGCAAGGTACTGGAGATTGCGGCGGCGGACAGCGGTGTAAAGATCGAAACGACCGAGTACGACGTCGGCGCCCGCCGTTGGCACGCGACCGGCGAGACGCTGCCCGATTCCGTGCTCACCGAGCTGCGCGACCATGACGCGATCCTGCTCGGTGCGGTGGGGGATCCGACCGTGCCCAGTGGCGTCCTTGAGCGCGGTTTGCTGCTGCGTTTGCGGTTCGAGCTCGACCACTATGTCAACCTGCGGCCGGTGCGCCTCTATCCCGGAGTGCGCACGCCGCTGGCCGGCGTCGAGCCTGCCGACATCGACATGCTCGTCGTACGGGAAGGCACCGAGGGCCCATACACCGGCGCCGGGGGAGTGCTGCGGAAGGGGACGCGCGACGAGCTCGCGACCGAGGAGAGCCTCAACACGGCATTCGGCGTCGAGCGCGTCGTCCGTGACGCGTTCCGCCGCGCTGCAGCTCGCCCGCGGCGGCGGCTGACCCTCGTCCACAAGACGAATGTGCTCACCCACGCAGGCGATCTCTGGCAGCGCACCGTCAGCGCCGTGTCAGCTGACTTCCCCGACGTCTCCGTCGATTACTGCCACGTCGATGCTGCTGCCATGTTCTTCGTCAGCCAGCCGCGTCGCTTCGATGTCGTCGTCACGGACAACCTCTTCGGCGACATCCTCACCGACATCGGGGCCGCCATATCCGGCGGCATCGGCCTGGCTGCCAGCGGAAACATCGACGCCAGCCGCCGTAACCCCGCCATGTTCGAGCCCGTCCACGGCTCCGCGCCGGACATCGCCGGTCGGGGAGTCGCCGATCCGACCGCGACGATCCTTTCCGTCGCGATGATGCTCGACCACCTCGGGTTCGCCGAGGCGACGGCGAAGGTCGAGGCGGCGGTTGCCGCGGATCTGGCCGCCCGTGGTGCCGCCCTTCGCCCGACCCACGAGGTCGGCGACGCGATCGTCCATCGAGTAGCCGCCTGACGGGTTCTGGCGGTCGGGGGCCGTAGGCGTCCACATCTTGGGATGCGTCGGCTACCGTTCCCTTCAGGTGACCGGTGTGACACACGCAAGCGAAGGGCGTGGCGAGATGACATACGGGACCACTGACGTGGAGATCGAGCTGCGGCCGACGGCGTCGCCGCTCGCCGCAGATGAGCGCGCCCGACGGGTAGCCGATCCTGGGTTCGGCCGCTACTTCACCGATCACATGGTCACCGCGCGATGGAGTGCCGACCGCGGCTGGCATGACGCGCAGCTGCGGCCCTACGGCAGCTTCGAGCTCGACCCCGCGACGATGGCGCTGCACTATGGCCAGCTGATCTTCGAAGGCCTCAAGGCGTACAAGCAGGTCGACGGGACCATCGCGCTCTTCCGGCCGTACGAGAACGCCCGGCGCTTCCAGCGCTCCGCCGCCCGGCTCGCCCTTCCGCGGCTGCCCGAGTCCCTCTTCATCGATGCTGCACATGCACTGGTGACCCAGGATCGGGACTGGGTTCCAGAAAGCCACGAGCACAGCCTTTACCTGCGCCCGTTCATGATGGCGACCGAAGTAGGTCTCGGGGTCCGCCCCGCTGACGAGTGCCTGTTCGTCCTCATTGCCTCGCCCGCCGGCGCTTACTTCCCCCGCGGCGTCAAACCGGTCACCGTCTGGCTCTCCGAGGACTACAGCCGCGCCGCGCCCGGCGGGACCGGCGAGGCGAAATGCGCCGGCAACTATGCCGCGTCCCTCGTCGCCCAGGCCCAGGCCGCCGACCAGGGCTGTGACCAGGTGGTCTGGCTCGATGCGGTCGAGCACCGCTGGGTCGAGGAGATGGGTGGCATGAATCTCTTCTTCGTGTACGGATCGGGGAGCACTACGCGGATCATGACGCCGTCGCTCACCGGAACGCTCCTCGCCGGTGTGACCCGAGACTCGCTTCTGACCCTCGCGAAGGATCTCGGATACGGCGCCGAGGAGGGCCGAATCAGCGTCGACGAGTGGCAGGCCGGTAACGCTGACGGCTCGATCAGCGAGGTCTTTGCTTGTGGCACGGCCGCCGTCATCACACCCGTCGGATCCGTCAAGAAGGTCGGCGCCGGGTGGACGGTAGGCGATGGCGGCCCCGGCCCGGCGACGATGCGGCTGCGCGAGACACTGCTGGACATCCAGCACGGCGCCGCCCCTGACCCGCACGGCTGGATCCACAAGGTTCTCTAGACAGGCAGCCCGCATGATCGTAAGCCCGGGGATCGCCACCCACGTGAGAGGCTGAGGATCATGCGGGTTGGGGTGCTTGGGCCGGTCGAAGGTGCCGACCTTCACTGACACCCGGCTCACAGCAGGCTGACACGCCATGTCAGCGGCCTTCGGCGGACGGACACGGCACCCACATCCTGAGACGAGCTGTCCATCGCGCGGATGAGTGTGGGAGGCTGGCGGCGATGCCCACGTACACGATCATTATCGGCAGGCGCGCCGGCACCTAGAGCACGACGGACGGCGCGCAGACCCTTCGCATCCGCGAGGGGTCTTTTCGTTTGGTGAGACAGAACCGAGCAGGAGGCGAGGATCCGCGATGGGTGGCGAGGAGCACGCAGCAGCCGGCCAGCGCACGGTGGCGACGGATGCCTTTCATGTGTACGACACCACGCTGCGCGACGGTGCTCAGCAGGAGGGCCTGTCCCTGTCCGTCGCGGACAAGCTGACGATCGCGCGGCACCTTGACGAGTTCGGCGTCGGCTTCATCGAGGGCGGCTGGCCCGGGGCGAGTCCCAAGGACACCGAGTTCTTCCGGCGCGCCCAGACGGAGCTGGATCTGCGGCGGGCCACGCTCGCGGCCTTCGGAGCGACCCGCCGGCCGGGGATCAAAGCCGCCGCCGACCGGCTCGTCGGCGCACTGCGCGACTCCCAGGCGCCGATCGTGACGCTGGTGGCCAAGTCCCACCTCCGCCACGTCGAGCTGGCGCTGCGAACGACTCCGGCAGAGAACCTCGCCATGATCAGGGACACGATCGAACATCTCCGGGCGGAAGGGCGTCGGGTCTTCCTCGACGCCGAGCATTTCTTCGACGGGTATCGGGCCGATCCCGCATATGCGCTGGAAGTCGTTCGGGTCGCCGCCGAGGCGGGCGCGGACGTTGTCGTGCTCTGCGACACCAACGGCGGGATGCTGCCGGGACCGCTCGCCGAGGTCGTCAACGACGTCCTCGCTCGCACCTCGGCACGGCTGGGAATCCACTGCCACGACGACACCGCCTGCGCGGTCGCCAACTCCCTCGCCGCCGTCGACGCCGGGGTCACCCATGTCCAGGGCACGGCCAACGGCTATGGGGAGCGGTGCGGCAACGCCAATCTCTTCTCCCTTGTGGCGAACCTGGAGCTCAAGAAGGGCCGCCGGGTTCTCCCGCCCGGTGCGCTCGGCGAGATGGCCAGGGTCGCGCACGCGGTAGCGGAGGTCACCAACGTCGCGCCGAACCAGCACCAGCCCTACGTGGGCCTGTCTGCATTTGCGCACAAGGCCGGCTTGCACGCCAGCGCCGTGAAGGTGGACCCCAGCCTCTACCAGCACGTCGAGCCCGGCTCGGTGGGGAACGACATGCGCATGCTCGTCTCCGACATGGCGGGACGGGCGTCGATCGAGCTGAAAGGCCGAGAGCTTGGCTACGACCTGGCCGGCGATCGGGCCACGCTGACCCGAATCACCGAGCGGGTGAAAGCGCTGGAGGCAGCCGGCTACACCTTCGAGGCGGCCGATGCATCCTTCGCTTTGCTGCTCGGTGAGGAAGTCGACGGATCGCGCCCGCGCTTCTATGAGGTCGAGTCGTACCGAGTGATCGTGGAGAACCGGCCCGGCGCCGGTCCTGGCGCACCGCACACCGCGGTGAGCGAGGCGACGGTCAAGCTGATCGCGAAGGGAGAGCGGATCGTCGCCACTGGCGAGGGGAACGGGCCCGTGCATGCGCTGGACACAGCGCTCCGGCAAGCGCTCGAGCGGATCTACCCGGAGCTCGCCGGCCTGGAGCTCGTCGACTTCAAGGTGCGCATCCTGGAGGGCGCGCACGGCACCGGGGCCGTGACGCGGGTCCTCGTGGAGACGAGCGACGGGATGGACACCTGGTCGACAGTCGGGGTCCACGAGAACGTGATCGAGGCGTCCTGGCAGGCGCTGGACGATGCGGTCACCTATGGCCTCATCCGCGCCGGTGTGACAGAGGTGCCGCGCCCCTAGGCAGGGACACCGGCGGCCGTGTCCAAAGTCTCTTTGCGTGGCCTGGTCCGCCACCGTCAAATGACCTCGGACGCGGGACACTAGGGTTGGCGGGTGCGGATCGCGAGGTTCACGACCGAGGGCGGGGAGCCCAGATACGGCGTGGTGGAAGGCGCGGCCGACGGTGAGTTGGTGGCGGTGGTGGCCGGCGACCCGCTCTACCGGCCGGTGCAGTTCACCGGCGAGCGGCTGCCCTTGGCCGACGTACGCCTGCTCGCTCCCGTCATCCCGCGCAGCAAGATCGTCGGAGTGGGCCGAAACTATGCCGACCACGCCGCGGAGTTCGGTCAGGTTGTCCCGGAGGAGCCATTGCTGTTCCTTAAGCCGAACACGGCAGTGATCGGCCCAGGCGATGCGATCGTCCTCCCGCGCCAGTCACACGAGGTCCATTTCGAGGGCGAGCTAGCGGTCGTGATCGGCAAATTGTGCCGCGATGTTCCCGCCGAGAGGGCGCTCGACGTCATCTTCGCGTACACCGTGGGAAACGATGTGACGGCGCGTGATCTTCAGCGCACCGACGATCAGTGGGCGCGGGCGAAGGGCTTCGACACTTTCTGCCCGCTCGGCCCTTGGCTGGAGACCGACATCGACCCCGCCGACCTGACCCTCCGTACGGTCGTGAACGGTGAGGTAAAGCAGGACGTTCGGACGTCAAAACTGATTTTCGACATCCCCACGCTCGTCGCGTACATCTCGGCGGCCTTCACCCTGCTTCCGGGCGATGTCATTCTCACCGGTACCCCGGCGGGCGTCGGTCAGATCGTCGCCGGGGATCGGGTCGAGGTGACGGTCGAGGGGATCGGGACATTGGACAACCGGGTGGTTTCTCGTGACTGATAGACCGTCGACCGAGGCTTCGCAGGCCGCTGACGTGGCGGAGACAAGGGTCAGGTTCGCACCCTCGCCCAGCGGTGACCTGCACGTCGGCAACATTCGCACGGCGATCTACTGCTGGGCATATGCCCGCCGAACCGGCGGCAGCTTTGTCTTCCGCATCGAGGACACCGACAAGTCCCGCGTCACCGACGAGTACATCCATGCCGCGATCGAGTCGATGCGCTGGCTTGGGCTCGACTGGGATGAAGGACCTGAGGTCGGCGGCGGATTCGGGCCCTACCTGCAGAGCCAGCGGATGGACATCTACCGCGAGTGGAGCCGGCTGTTTCTCGAGGAGGGCCACGCCTACCGCTGCTACTGCACGCCTGAGGAGCTTGAGGAGCGCCGGGAGAAGGCCCGCGCCGAGGGTCGGCCACCGGGGTACGACGGCCGCTGCCGCAACCTCAGTCCCGAGCAGATCGCTGCGTACGAGGCAGAAGGCCGCAAGCCGGTGCTCCGGTTTCGCATGCCGCCAGGCAAGACGACCTTCGTCGATCTGGTCCGCGGCGAGGTGACCTTTGAGCACGAGTACGTTCCTGACTTCGTCCTCGCCCGCGCCGATGGCTCCCCGCTGTACACGCTTGCGGTGGCGGTGGACGACGTACTCATGAAGATCACCCACGTCGTACGCGGGGAGGATCTGCTCTCGTCGACCCCTCGGCAGGTCGCGGTCTACCGCGCCATGGGTGTGGCGGAGGCCGACCTGCCCCGCTTCGCGCACCTGCCCTTCGTCATGGGGCCGGACAACACCAAACTGTCAAAGCGGCACGGCGCGACGACGATCGGCGCATTCAGGAACAAGGGCTACCTGCCGGAAGCGATGTGTAACTACCTCGCTCTGCTGGGGTGGTCGCCGGGCGACGACCGGGAGTTCTTCTCGCTAGCCGAGATGGCGCGTGAGTTCGACCTGGCCCGAGTCAACGCCAGCCCGGCTCGGTTTGACGTGCGGAAGCTCGACGCCATCAACGGTGACTGGATCCGGGCTCTCGCTCCGGCTGACTTCGAAGCGCGTCTTGTGCCGTTCCTCCAGCATGCGGGTCTTATGTCACGGGAGCCGACGGATGAGGAGCGTCGGATGGTCCATGGGGTCGCGCCCCTGATCCAGGAGCGGGTCGCCCATCTCACCGAGGCTGCCGACATGGTCGGCTTCCTCTTTGTCGACGACGCGCACTTCACCGTCGACCAGGAGGCGGCCGCTCGGCTGCTCACCGCGGAAACCCGGCCAGTGCTCACCGCCGCGAGCGAAGCGCTGTCGGGCGTCTCGGAGTGGAGAACCGCCGAGATCGAGGCGGTGTTGCGGGCGGCGCTCGTCGACGGCCTCGGGCTCAAGCCCAAACTCGCTTTTGGTCCCGTGCGGGTCGCAGTGACCGGTCGGCGGGTGTCGCCGCCGCTGTTCGAATCCCTCGAGCTGCTCGGTCGCGTCCGTACCCTGGCGCGCCTCGAGCGTGCTCGGAACACGGTCTGATGCTCCTCGCCGTACGGCCTCCCAATGTCCCGGTTTGCGGAGTCTAGCCGCGCAGCTGCCACAAGGTTCTGATCATGTTTAGGCACAGCATGATTGAGGTGGATCCGTTTGAAGGCGCGACCGCGCGTCGGGTATCCTCGTCGTCGGCTCGTCGCCGCCATCCCACGACTATGCGGTGCATTTGCTGTGGGCGCGGAGGCCGCCGAGGAACCGATGGGGTATGGGGTAATTGGCAGCCCGACGGATTCTGGCTCCGTTAGTCTAGGTTCGAGTCCTGGTACCCCAGCTCCAGTCGGAGCCCAGTTCGGCTGGGTTCCGATTTGTGGTGCAAGCCACATGGCCCCGTTGTGTAGCGGCCTAGCACGCCGCCCTCTCAAGGCGGTAGCGCCGGTTCGAATCCGGTCGGGGCTACAGCGCAGAACCACGAAGGGTGGGTGCGGCCTCACTGCGGATGGATCCATCCACTCCCCACGCTTAGTGACGGGCGATGATCGTCCAGGCGCGCCAGTTGTAGTAGTCGTCGAAGCCGTAGCGCTCGGCGAGCATCTTGCGGATGTGCACCCACGTGATGTCGGTGCAGTGGCGGGCGAAGCGCTCCTCGATGCGGTCCTTGCTCAGCTCGTTGACGTGATAGAAGCGCCTGGGCTGGACGCGGTGTTCGGGCTCGTCGAGCATCAGGAAGAACGAGATCAACACACCGCGACGGGTCACCCGGCATAGCTCGTCGACGGCCCGGTTGAATGCGCTCGGGGAAAGATGCTCGAGCAGGTCGTGCGCCAGCGCCCAGTCGTACGAACCGTTCTTGGCCGGAATGTCCTGGACGTCGCCCACTCGGAAGTCGATCCCTGGAAACATCAGCCGGGCGTTGTCGATGTTCGCTCGGGTCAGGTCGAAGCCGGTGTAGTTGAGCAACGGCGCCAAGCCGTATCGGTCGAAGTAGCGGTAGTCATTGGCCGATCCGCAGGCAGCCTCGATCACCGAGAGCCCATGATGCGGCAGCCCGCGAAGTGCGTCTGTCCACACCGCTGCGTACCGGTCTTGGTCCCACATGATCTCGTCGTATGCCGCCCGCCATTTGCCCGACCGCTTGATCTCACGGAAGTCCACGCCATGCTCGAGTGGCAGGTCGCGCTGCCGCTTGCGCAGGTCGCGATGCTTCTCCACGGCCCAGCGCAGCTCTTCCTCCATGAGCTCATCGTGCGTCCCCCCGTCGAGCTCTCTGATGATCTCGTGCCTCGCGAGGATGCTTTGCACGTTGATCACGGGATTCTGGTAGCCGCGAACGAGGTAGACCTGCAGCCTCTTGGGCTGGGCATGCAGCCAGGCGCGCTCGAGCAGATGCCGTTCGATCCGGCGTTCGACCCGTCCGCCAAATGCCGAGCCGACGCGTCTGGCCGCCCGGCTGTAGCGCTCCCGCCACCGCTGCCGCGCCGTGGTATTGCTCGTCGCCCGTACTACCATGTCGCTCGGTCCCATCGGTGTGGGAGACATCGCACCCCAAAGGCTGTCGGCGCCACTTTAATCCCGCGCGGGAACGCGAATGCCGAACTCCGGCATGTCGTCGCCAGAAGGGCACTGGCGAGGCTTCTGGACCGCTGTCAGCTGACCTCAGGTCGGGCTTTGTGCGAGCAGCCGAGCGTAGTTGGCCACGGAGCGCTGATACCTCGTCAGGTGATGCGACAACGCGGTCAGCGCGACCGACACCGCCTCCCTCTCGCGCCCCGTATCCACGAGAGCAAGGGCGAGGAAGGCGCTCACCGCGTCGTCCAGATCATCGGATCCCGCGTCGCGCTCGGCCGTCAGCAAGGCAACGCTCTCGGTCGCATCCCCGAGGTTGCGCAATGAGCTGGCCATTTGGATCACCGCCTGACGCCGGCGCTGTCCACCCAGTCCGAGCTCGAGTGCGCGCCGGTACAGCGGGACAGCCAGGTCGGAATGGCCGGTCGAGTCGAGCGAGGATGCCCGCTCGAATGCCGCGACTGGGCTGTCCGCTGGCAGCTCGCCGGCGAGCGTTTCCATCCGTGCGACGAACTCCTCCTCGGTGTGGTGGTCGATGGACGCCCATAGATCCGATACGCGCTGCTCCCAGTCCGGGTTTTCTGATGTCATCCGAGACAACCTACTTGTGGCGTGAGGCAAGTCAGACACTCCGTCCGGGCTGACGGATGGCGCGGTCGTGTTCGCCGCGTTGGTGTGCTCGACTTTGGTAGGTCGGTCGCGTCGGGGCCGCGTCGGTGTCGCGATGGCGACGGTGATCCGGTCGGGTCAAGGCGGGTCGGTGTCGTCGCCGGGGGCTGGTTCGGTCGGGTGGTCGGTTTCGTCGTCGTCGGTGATGGGTCCGATGGCCTCGGGTTCGCGGGGGTAGGTTTTGCCGGCGGGGGGGGTCCAGACGAACCGGCCGGGTTCGGGTTGATCGAGTTTCCAGTGGAGGCGGGTTTTCAGGTCGTGGTGGGGTCCGCAGGGTGGGCCGAGGTTGGTGGCCGCGGTGGGCCCGTCGGGGTAGCGGATGGTGTGATCAAGCTGGCAGCGGTGCGCCGGCTGGCCGCAGACGGGCAGGATGCAG
>Ga0184632_10001163_pt1 | contig 10729 bp, 5 predicted proteins | sample PLM31_50_b1_FD_133153 | JGI IMG/M metagenome (GOLD analysis project Ga0184632, IMG submission 133153) | Groundwater sediment microbial communities from an aquifer in East River, Colorado, USA - PLM3-1_50_b1 | ecosystem: Environmental > Terrestrial > Soil > Riparian zone | place: USA: East River... | reverse complement strand
GTCGCGGAGCGTCTGGTGCTCGTCGAGCCGGCCCCGGCGGGCCGTCGCCGCCTGGAAGGTCCGCTCCGGCAGGGGCCCCTGGCGGAAGAAGACCTCGGCGACCAGGGCGGTGTAGCCGGCGGCGGCCAGCCGGGCGCCGAGGTCCTCGTAGAAGGGGCTGCGGCCGAAGACGTCGGGCACGACCAGCACGCCCGGCCCCTCCCCCGCCGCCGGACGGACGAGCAGGGCTGGCAGCTCCTCGCCGCCGGCCAGCGGCACCGCCACCTCCTCGCGCAGGACGCGCGGTGCGCTCTCGGGAGGCGCTTCAGCGTGGCACATGGGCGTGGTGGTGCCCGTGGCAGCCGTGCGGCTGGCAGCCACAGCCGGAGCCGTCCCCGTCCTCCCCGCACGGCAGCAGCACCGCGCCGACGCCAGGCAGCGCCCGGGCCCGGGCGCCGGCCAGCAGCGCCTCCGCGGCCTGCCTGCCGTTCTCGCCGGTCCGGGACATACGGGCGGCGACCAGGCCGGCGACCAGCGGGGTCGAGAACGACGTGCCGCTCCAGCGCGCCATGCCCTGGAACGTGCGCCGCTCGCCGGCGTGCGGCGGCTCCTGGCAGACGAAGGTCCCGGTCGCGTAGGCGTTGACGAGCCCTTCACCCGGCGCGTAGACGTCGACCCAACCGCCGTGGTTGCTGAAGGAGGCGCGGCTGCGCCAGTTGGCCGCGAGCGCGCCCACCGACACCGTCCAGGGGAAGGCCGCCGGCCAGAACGGTCCACGGTCGCCGTCGTTGCCTGCCGCGGCAACCAGCGCGACCCCCTTGTAGTGCCGCAGCCGCCCCTCCCAGAAGGCCTCGAAGCTGAGCAGCGGCAGGTTGGACCAGGTCCTCGTGCCGGCCGAGAGGCTGATGACGTCGGGGTTGCGGTCCAGCACCCTGTCCAGCCCTTCGACCAGGTCCGACTCGAGCAGCGCGCCCCCCTGCTGGAACACGCGCTCGACGAACACCTCCGAGGCCGGCGCCATGCAGCGCAGCACGCCGGCGATGAAGGTCCCGTGCCCGGCATAGGGCCGGATCACGCCGCCGCCGTCGAACGGGTCCTCGATCCCGCCCTGCACACCGGCGAGCCAGCCGTGCTGGCTGGGCGCGTCAGCCAGCAGCCCGGTGTCCACCACGGCCGTGAGCACCCCGGCGCCACCCTGCTGGCCAGGGCAGACGTCGGGGTCGGGGTCGGTGGCGCCGGTCTCCTCGGGCTCGGTCGCCGGGCAGAAGCTGCCCGGGGTGATGGACACGACGTGGTTGGGGGTGGCGACGCCGGTACCGAGGAGCCGGTCGAGCACGGCCAGGACCTCAGGGACAGGGATGCCCCGCCGCTCCTCGCCGTCGTCCAGGACCCCCCGGAACGACAGCAGGGTCAGCCCGTTGATGAGGCTGTCGAGCACCACGTCGTCCAGCAGCAGCGCCCGGACCCGGTCCAGGTCCTGGTCGCGGACCAGGATGGCGTCGCGCTGGTACAGATAGTCGACCGCACCCGACGCGCGCCAGTCTGCTGGCGCCACGTCGACCTGCCTCGGCGGCCGCGACTGCCCCAGGCCTTGGACGACCAGGCCGACCTGCGCCTCGAGCTTGGTGGCCGGGTGCCTGGTGGGCTGGTTCTCGACAGCCATGGTCTCCCCCTCCATGGGAAGCTTCGGACGACCGGCCGTGCAAGGTAACATTGATCGCGTGGCTGGGGAAGAAGGCCGGGCCGCCCGTGCACGGCACGCGCCGCTTGAGCTGCTGCCCCTCGCGATGTCTCGTCCCAGGGAGGCGCTGGCCCGGGCGCGCGCGGTGCTGGCGACCGCGCCCGGTGCGTACGACGCCTCGGTCGCCCGCCAGGTCGTGGGGATCGTCCTGCGCGACTTCGGGGACGTGGGTTCTGCCGTTCGCGAGCTGCGCACGGCCCTGCGCCTGGCCCGGGCATCCGGCGCCCCCGACCGCGAGGCCGACGTGCTGGCCACGCTCGGGATCGCGCTGGTCTTCGCCGGTCGCACCACCTCGGGGCTGGCCGCGCTGGACGCCGCGGTCCGGCAGGCCGAGGGCGTGCTGGCCGGCCAGGTGCTCACGCGGCGGGGCGGGGTGCTGATGGTGCTCGGGCGACACCGGGAGGCGCTCGACGACCTTCGCCCCGCGGTCACCCTGCTCGGCCGCGCGGGCGACCAGGTCTGGGAGGCGCGCGCACGCACGTTCCGAGCGCTCGTCCACCTCGCGCTCGGCGCCCCCGGACGCGCGGAGGTCGACGTCGGCCACGCCGAGCGGTTGTTCGCCGCGGCGGGCCAGGAGTGGGAGTCCGCCATCTCGAGGCACAACCGCGGGCTGGTCGCCTTCCGCTCGGGCGACCTGCCGGCCGCCCTCGCCCACCTCGACGAGGCGGCGCGGCGCTACGAGACCCTCGGCACGGCAATGCCCGACCTCAGCATCGACCGCTGCGCCGTCCTCCTGGCGGCCGGCCTGCCCCGTGACGCCCTCCAGGAGGCGGACACGGCGCTCCGGAGCCTGGAACAGACCCGCGGGCAGGCCACGAAGCGGGCCGAGCTGCTGCTCACCGCGGCCAGCTCCGCGCTGGCCGCCGCGGACACGCAGGCGGCCGTGGAGCGAGCCAAGGCGGCCGCCCGCCTGTTCGGCTCCCAGCAGCGGGACTGGTGGCACGCGCACGCCCGCTTCCTGCTCCTGCAGGCCAGCTACGCGGCGGCCATGGCCTCCGGCCGGCTGCTGCGGCAGACCGAGCGGACCGCCACCCGCCTGGAGGCGCTCGCCTCCGACGAGGCGGCACGCGCCCACCTGCTCGCGGGGCGGGTGGCGCTGGCCCTGGCCCGGTCCGCCGAGGCCGACCGCCACCTCGCCGCCGCAGCGCGGCAGCGGCGCCGCGGGCCGGCCCTGTCGCGCGCCAGCGGCTGGCTCGCGGCGGCGCTGCGGGCCGAGGCGGCCGGCGACTCGCGCCGCATGCTCCACGCCTGCCGGCGCGGGCTCGAGGTCCTCGACGAGCACCGGCTCACCCTGGGCGCCTCGGAGCTGCGGGCGACCGCCACCGCGCAGGGCGCCGAGCTGGCCGCGCTGGCCCAGCGGCAGGCCGTGCAGGCCGGAGACGCCCGCCGCCTGCTCGCCTGGAGCGAGCGCTGGCGGGCGACCGCCATGGCCGTCCCGCCGGTCCGGCCCCCGGACGACCAGGAGCTCCAGGCCGACCTCACGGCGATGCGCCAGATCACCAGCCGTCTGGAAGCCGCCAGGGTCGGGGGGGCGGACCGGGGCCTGGGCGTGGCGCCCGCGCTCCAGCGCGAGCAGCAGCGGCTGGAACGGTCCATCCGCGCTCGGGTGATGCGCGCCCGCGGCAGCGGCAACGGCACCGCGGGCGGGCACCGCTTCGACGTCAGGGCGTTGCTGGAGGAGCTCGGCCCTGCCCGGCTCGTGCAGGTCGTCGACGTCGACGGCGGCCTGCACGTGCTGGTCTGCGGCGCCGGGAAGGTGCGTCGGTTCGCGGCGGGGCGTGCCGCCGAGGCAGCCAGCCAGGTCGAGCTCGCCCGCTTCGGGCTGCGCCGCCTCGCCTACGGCGGCTCGGCGGCCCGGGCCGAGGCGGCGCTCGCCCTGCTTGAGGTGGCCGGCCGGCGGCTCGAGGAGCTGTTCCTCGGGCCGGCGCGCCGGCACCTGGGCGACGGTCCCGTGGTCGTCGCACCGCCCGGCAGGCTCCATGCGGTCCCGTGGGCGCTCCTGCCCGCGCTGCGGGACCGGGTGCTGAGCGTCGCGCCCTCCGCCAGCGTCTGGGTGCGCGCGCGCCAGGCCACACCGCCGGCACGGCGCGACGTGGTCCTGGTGGTCGGGCCGGGCCTTGGCACGGGCGGCGCCGAGGTGCCGATCCTGGCCGAGCGGTACGGCGGCGCCACCATGCTCGGCCGGGGCACCGCCACCGCGGCGCGCGTGCTCGAGGCGATCGACGGCGCCTGGCTCGCCCACATCGCCGCGCACGGGACCTTCCGCGCCGAGAGCCCCCTGTTCTCCTCGCTCCGCCTCGACGACGGGCCGCTGACCGTGCACGACCTCGAGCGGCTGCGGCGTGCGCCCTACCGCCTGGTCCTGCCGAGCTGCGACTCCGGGCTGCTGGCACCGGCCGGCGCCGACGAGCTGCTCGGCCTCACCTCGAGCCTGGTGCCGCTGGGTACCGTGGGGATCGTCGCGAGCGTGGTCCCGGTCAACGACCTCGCCGTGGTGCCGCTGATGCTCGCCCTGCATGAGCGCCTGCGACGCGGGGCAACCCTCGCCGAGGCGCTGCGCGACGCCCGCCACGAGCTGGACGGCGACCCGGTCCTCGCCGCCACCGGCTGGTCGTTCATCGCCCTCGGCGCGGGGTAGGTCGTCGGAGGGCGGGATCTGCTCGGCCACGGCACAGGCGCTCTTGGGGGGCCGTGGGGGGAGCGAGCTCCCCCCACATGGAACGAGGACTACCCCGAGAGGTCCAAGTTGGAGCGCCTCGGCACCAGGACTACCCGGAGACGTTCGGGTCAGGGCCGTCGCCGTCCAGGCCGAGCCGCCTGGCCTGGGCGGCGGCCTCGACCCGGGTGTGCACGCCGAGCTTGGCGAGGATGTTGCTGACGTGGACGCTGGCGGTCTTGGGGCTGATGAACAGCGCGCCGGCGATCTGGCTGTTGGAGCGGCCGGCGGACACCAGGCGGAGGACCTCGAGCTCGCGGGGGGTCAAGCCGGCGGCGGCAGGGCTCGGCGCCATGGCTGGGCCGAGGTCGAGGCGGCCCCGACGGGCCAGCGCCTCGACCGCTTCCCGCAGCGGCTCGGCGCCCAGCCGCACGGCGGTCGCGTGGGCCGCGCTGGCCGCTTCCAGGGCCTGGTCGCGCTGCCCGCTCTCGAGGAGCGCCTCGGCCAGGCGCCAGCGCGAGCGGGCCTCCTCGTACACGTAGCCGTAGGCGAACGCGTCGGCAGCCGCCTCCCAGCGCTTCGGGTCGGCCTGGCCCTCCAGCCGCACCCACTCGGCCTCGGCCCGGGCCAGCCATGCGAGCGCCTCGGGACCGACCTGGCGGCCGGCCTCCCGGGCCGCGGCGAGCGCGGCCCGCGCCCGCTCGAGCAGACCGGCGCCCGTCGCCGTGGCCTCGGCCACGGCGGCCTCACCGGCAGCGCCGCCGGCCCTGGCCTGCGCGGCCCGGTCGGCCTCGGCGGCCAGCCCCAGGGCGGCCGGCCAGATGGCGCTGAGGGTCCATCCTTCGTCGGCGCCGGCCAGGCCGTCCACGGTGGCGCGGGCCAGGGCGCTGGCCCGTTCCAGGTCGCCTCGCCAGCGGGCCAGGTCGGCGCTGCAGCCACCGGTGAGGAAGGCCACGTAGCCGTCGTTCTTGCACAGCGGTTCGAGCCGGGCGAGCCGCTCGTCGGCGCTGGGGCTGCCCCGGCCGACCTCCACGTACAAGGAGGCGGCGGAGAGCGCACCGGCGGCCGGGCTGCGGTCGTCGATGGCGACCGCCAACCGCTCGGCCTCGTCCCAGTCGCCGGCCTCGTAGTAGGCGACGCAGCGGAGGAGCCGGGCCTCGGCGCCGTAGGGGTTCCAGGTCAGCCCGGTGCGCTCGGCCAGCTCGACGGCGTCGTCCAAGGCGGCGCAGGCGGCGGCCAGGTCGCCGGTGTCCAGCGCGAACCGGCCGAGATGGCACTGGACCCGCAGCTCCAAGGCGCTGACACCGGCGGCGGCCGCCCGGCTGCGGGCGTCGCGGAGCAGGGAGGCCGCCGCGTCCACGTGGTCGTGGTGCCGGGACAGGTAGGAGAGCGAGATCAGGGCGTAGGTCTCGTCGCCCATGCTGCCCGCCTCCCGGGCCGCCGCGAGCGCCTCGTCGCACCAGCGCTCGGCCTCCTCGTAGCGGCGCGCGAACACCAGGGCGTGGGCGAGCCCGGCGGTGACCCGGGCCCGCAGGGGTGTCGGGGGGTCGGCAGGCACCAGCTCGACCGCCTGGCGGCAGGCGGTCACGGCGTCCTCCCTGTCGTTGACCTCGACGAGGTAGTCGCCCAAGCGCTCGTAGGCCACGGCCGCCCGCAGCGGTGCCGCTCGGGCGTCGACCGTGGCGGTGGCCTCCTCGGCCAGGCTGGCCGCCCGCCGGAACTCGCCGGAGTTGCTGGCGGCCTCGGCGGCGCGCAGCAGCAGCTCGACCCGGTCGACACCGGCCACGGCGGGAGCGTCGGGCACCTGGTCCCACAGCTCGATCGCCTGGGTGAGGTGGCGGTAGGCCTCTGCCGGGGCGGAGACGGCGTTGGCGTCGGCCGCGGCCTGGACCAGGGCGCCGAGCGCGCCGGGCAGGTCGTGGCTGGCCAGCGCATGGTAGGCCAGCTCGGCGGCTGGCCCGCCGGGGCCAGCCTCGCCCGGCTCGGGCTGGGTCAGCAGGCGCGCGTAGGTGGCGTGCAGGCGGCTGCGCTCCCCGGGCAGCAGGTCGCCGTAGACGGCCTCCTGGAGCAGTGCGTGGCGGAAGCGGTAGCTCTCGGTGGCCGGGTCGGCGACGAGGACCTGACCGGCGATCGCCGCGCGCAGCCCCTGCTCCACCTCCGGCTCGGGCTGGCCGGCGACGGCGACCAGGAGCTGGTGGCCGACCCGGCGGCCGGCGACCGAGGCCACCTTGAGGACGTCCTTGGCCAGCTCGGGCAGGGCCTCGACCCGGCCAAGCAGCACGTCGGTCAGGGCCTCGGGCAGCGCCACCTCGGCGCGGGCCGCGCCGGCGGCGACCAGCTCCTCGGCGAAGAAGGCGTTGCCTTCGGAACGGGCCAGGATGCGGTCGACGGCCGCGGCCGGGAGCCGCTCACCTGCCAGCGCCGCCAGGTGGTCGGCCAGCTCGTTGCGGCTGAACGGGGGCAGCTCGACCCGTTCGAGGTCGGGGACGCGGACCAGCTCGGCCAGCAGCGGCCGCAGCGGGTGGCGGCGGTGCAGCTCGTCGGAGCGGTAGCTGGCGACCAGGCCGACCCGGCCCGTGCGCAGGGTACGCACGAGAAAGGCGAGCAGGCCCCGCGTGGAGGGGTCGGCCCAGTGCAGGTCCTCGATCACCAGCAGCACCGGAGCCAGCTCGGAGAGGCCGACCAACAGCGACAGCACCGCGTCGAAGAGCTGGATCTGCTCGAAGCCGTCGTTCGGGGGCGGGCCCGGTCCGCGGGTTTGCTCATCGCCCGCGGACGGCAGCAGCCGGCCGAGGCTCGGCACGGCGGTGCCCCAGCTCCGGAGCAGCTCGGCCTCGCCGGGCCTGGCGCCCAGGTCGCGGAAGGCGTCGACGAACGGGACGTAGGGAAGCCCCACGTCGCCGACCTCCATGCAGCCGCCGGCCAGCACCCGGGCGTCGCGCTGCTCGGCGTGGCCGGCCAGCTCGGCGAGCAGGCGGGTCTTGCCCACCCCGGCGTCGCCGGCGACCAGCGCGACCGCGGGCCGGCCCCGCTCGGCCCGCTCGAGCACGCCCAGCAGCCTGCCGAGCTCCTCGGCGCGGCCGACGAACGAGGGACTGGTCGCGGTTGCCATGCCGACAGTATCGCCTGCCCCCGCGACGATCGGCACGCGGGTACGGTCAGGTCACCGGCCGCGACCCGCGCACGGTGGCCAGCATGCGGGTCCGGCGGTGCAAAGGTGGCCAACGGCCCTTCCCACGCGGATCCCGCGTGTCAGGCGGGACGGACGTCGACCCGGACGGTGTGCCAGCCGGTGGCGCCGTCCGGGATCGGCGGAGCCACCACCGGGGTCTGCGTGCGCCCCTCGCCGTCGGTGGCACGCACCCGGAGCGTGTGCCGTCCGGGGGTCGCGTCCCACTCGAGCAGCCATTGCCGCCAGGTGTCGCGGAAGCCGTCGGCCAGACGGGCCTCGCTCCAGGGCCCCCTGTCGACCTGGACCTCCACCTTGGAGATGCCGCGGTGCGGCGCCCAGGCCACGCCAGCGATCGGCACCCGGCCGGCCTTCGGCGGGCGGTCGGGGTTCGGCGTGTCGATGCGCGACTGCGTCTTGACCGGCGCCCGCTTCGACCATCCGCGCCGGATCCAGTAGGCGTCGAAGTCCTCGAAGCGGGTCAGCTCGATCTCCTGCAGCCACTTGCAGGCAGACACATACCCGTAGAGCCCGGGCACCACCAGCCGGGCCGGAAAGCCGTGCCTGTCGGGCAGGGGCACGCCGTTCATCCCCACCGCGACCAGGGCGTCGCGGCCGTCCAGGGCGGCCTCGGTTGGGAAGCCGACGGTGAAGCCGTCGATGGAGCGCCCCACCACCTGGGTCGCGCCTGGCCGGGGGCCGGCCCGGCGCAGCACCTCCGCCAGGGGCACACCCCGCCAGAGGGCGTTGCCGACGAGCAGGTCGCCGACCTCGTTGGAGACGCAGACCAGGGTGACGTACGCCTCGACCATGGGCAGCGCCGACAGCTCGGCGTAGGACAGCTCGTAGGGGTGGTCCACCATCCCGGTGATGCGCAGGCGCCAGCGGGCGAGGTCGGGCGACGGCGGGAACAGGGCGGTGTCGATCCGGTAGAAGCGGTCGTTCGGGGTGACGAAGGGACTGACCAGGCCGGGCACGTCGAAGGAGGTGGTTCCCGCCGTCGCCGGGGTCGGCCGGGCCACCCCCGGGAGCGCCACCCCGGCCCGCGCGCGGGCCCGCACCTGGTCGGCGAGCAGCCGCCCGGTGGTGGCCGATGCAGCTGCCGCTGCCAGCACCGACCCGGTCGCGACCAGGAACGCCCGCCGGGTCGGCACCTGCCGGGACGTACCCGGCGCGTCAGCCCCCGCCCGCCCGGGAGTGGGCTCCGGGGCGGGGCACGGACCGCCGGGAGGGTCGGGGTGGGCTCCCGCGGCGCGGGGGCGGAACCGCAGGAGTGCGAGCAGGCAGGCGATCCCGGCGAGCGCGCCGGTCGCGCCGACGACCGCCCCCGCCCACGTCGAGGCGGTCGGGTCACGGCGGGCCGCGAGCGCGCCGAGCAACGCGAACACGACGAAGCCAGCGGCGGCGAGCCGGGGCCGGGTCGCTCCCACCACCCCGAGCCACGCGCCGGCGGCGAGCGCCACCGTCACGATGCCGGCGGCCAGGATCGGTTTGTCGTTCTGCCCGAGCAGGTCGATCGCGACGTGGACGACGCCAGAGGGCGCGGCGTCGATCACGGCGGCGGCCACGGCGACCAGCAGCGACGGCGCGCGCGGGACGGCGGCGGCGGCCAGCTCCGTGACGCCAAGGGCCAGGGCGGCCGAGGCTGCCCCGGCGGCGGCCAGCCGCCAACCGCTCTCCTCGCGCCCGTCCATTCCCACCTCGCAGCTCCGCCGGAGGACATCATCCTGGTAACCCAGCCGGCGGGCCATCACCTCCCGGACGGCCTTGTGCACGCAACCGCCCAGGCCACGCAATCGGCACCGTTGTGATCGTGGTGTCAAGGATATGTGGATGACGGCCGAGGTAGTCCGTGGGGGACCACTCTGTGTGGTCGCCGCCGGACTATTGCCGTTCTCGTCGAGGGTCAGATGGCCGAGGAGCCAGGACACGGAGCGCGGGCCACCCGCGAGCTACCTGCGCGCCGGGCCGCGCGGCGCCTGCTGGTCCTGCTCGTCGGTGCTGGCGCCGTCGTCGCGCTGGGTGCGGGGCGCGCACACGCGGGCGACGGGCCTGGGACGCTCCGGGACCAGGTCGTGCACGCTTCAGGGCAGGTGGCTGCCGGCCGCGCCGACGTTTCCAGCCGGGCCCTGAGGCCACCGCCTCCGAGGCCAACCGGCAACTCCAGGCCGGGCGCGATGGCAGCCGCCGTGACCCGCACGGCTCGGCTGGTGCAGCCACGAACAGCGCGACCGCCGGCCCCCGCCGCTCGGAGGATCCGGCCATCATCGGCCGAGCCGGTGCCGGCCGGGTCGGTCCTGGGCGACCTCGTCGGGCGGGTGGCGACCGCCCTGCCGATCCCAGCAGTGGCCGGCGCGGCAACGGCAGCCCTCGTACCCATCGCGTTGGGACCGCCGGCACCGCGGGCGGCCATCCTGACCTCGGCGCGAGCCGCCGTGGTCCCGGCGGCCGGCGACCGTGCCCTGGGGTCGCCGGCGCCGTTGGTCCCACGGCTGGTCTTCTCCGTCCGGGTCGGCGCCGGCCCGGACGGGACGGCAGTCCCGGCCGGCGGCGCGCGGCCGGATAGCCGGTCCCGGCCGGCGCCGGTCCCGCCGGCCCGGACGCTCCCAGGCCCGTCGGTGACGCTCACCGCCGCGCCACCACCACTGGCCGCGGCCGGCATGGTCACGGCGGCCCTCCTCGGGGTCGCCCTCGCGCGGGGGCGCCGCGCGGGCGACCTGGCCGCTGCGCTGCGCGACCGCGCAACCCTCCCTCTGATCTTCCCCGCTTGACGGACGCGGGTCCCGGGTCGACGCGTCGCACGCGGTCCGACCATACCGCAGCAATCCGACCGTTCCGTCAGACGAAGGAGCCCGCAGCAGTGAAGACCTGGAAGAACCATCTCCTCGGGGTCGCGGCCCTGGCCGGAGGGCTGGTCGCCCTCAGCGCCTCAGCCGCGCACGCAGCCGGGCCATCCGGCTCCCCCACGCCAGCGTCGGCCAGCCTCACGGCAGCCGGCAACGCCTGCGCGAGCGCGCTGGTCACGTCCTTGGCCGCTTGCACCAGCACCAGGACCGGCGCGGCACTTGAGGCCGCCCCGCAGCGGTCGGCCCGTGGCAGCTCGGTCAAGGCAGGCGCCGCGGCCACGACACGCCCCACGCGCAGCACACCGACCCAGGGCAGGACACCGACCACGGCCAGCGCG
>Ga0184632_10001162_pt1 | contig 10732 bp, 10 predicted proteins | sample PLM31_50_b1_FD_133153 | JGI IMG/M metagenome (GOLD analysis project Ga0184632, IMG submission 133153) | Groundwater sediment microbial communities from an aquifer in East River, Colorado, USA - PLM3-1_50_b1 | ecosystem: Environmental > Terrestrial > Soil > Riparian zone | place: USA: East... | reverse complement strand
GTTTTACAGACTTTTCACGAAATTAACTATGAGTTGATTGACTTGTCGGGCGTGTTCCCTAAAAACGTAATGACCGGCATGATTGAACGCGTGAAATTCGGTCCGAGCTACCACCGAACCGATCACGTGAAGTAAATCCATTCCGAGCTTTATGGGAGAGGACGGATCGTTTAACCCCCAAATTATTAGTGTGGGTGCCTTCAAGCGGGCTGCCTTGATTAATTCCAGCGTCTCGTACTTTTTCTCTCGCATACTGGGAAGAAATAGCGCGTCCAGGAAATGCTCCATTTTCTTTCGCGCCTCCAACGTCCTCGGCAGCCGACCAATTCTCAGCATCTCCTCAATGAAATCGTCGGTGATATGATCTGTTGAATAGGAGTTGGCGACCGGCTCTCTGAGGATGAACTCTCGATCGGGTACCGGCGGTGCACCAACCTCCAGATTTGTGTAGAAGTCGTCGCGCAGCGAAGGATCCTCGGCGGGCAGGGTACTGCTGTCAAAGATTATGAGCGCCTTTACGAGTTCAGGGTGATCTACGGCGATTCGAGCGGCGGGCAGAGCTCCCCTGGAATGGCCCGCCAATGTGGCATTTTTAATGCCGAGCGTTTGCACAAATGCGCGAGCATGCTCGATCACTGCTGCCATTGTATAATCGGCATCGCTCTTCGGGTTATCTGTGTCTCCCATCCCTAATTTGTCAAAGGCATAAACGTGAAAATGCTTACTGAGTTCGTCGAAATTCAAACTCCAGTGATAGGCGCTGTAAAATGTCCCGAACTTGCCGCCATGAATGAGAACCAAATCCTCACCTGTACCAGCCTCGAAGTATCTCGTCCTTATGCCGCCTAGAGTAACGAACTTAGGATTCTGCATCGTTCCCTCTTTTATCGAATGAAAGAAACCTGAAAAGTGAACTACTATTTCCCAAAAAGCGAGCGGTTGTCAAATAGTGAGTCACTAAACCATTTTGCCTAGCCAGTTCAGAGCTCTGCGCCGGTATTTATCTTGACATGCGGCAGAGCGGAACGATAGATTACCCATCCAATCCCGCCGGGCTAACGTTTGCATCGGAGATGTAAAATGTTGCGAAGAATTAAGCGGTTCTGCCAAGTGATCTGCCTATTTATCTCGCTTGCAGCGACTATCGAATGCACCATAGCTCAGACTCGAGTGTCCATCGGTGTCACCGAAACCATCGAAACCTTTAATCCCTATGGCGACAGCGTCGCGCTTCTATACGGCATGTGGAGCGAGATCACCGGCCCCTTTTGCACCTACAACTACGAGAAGGGAGACTTCGAGGGCCGTCTGGCGGAACGCTGGAAAGTCGAGAATCCGACCACCTGGGTCTTCTACCTAAATAAAAATTATCGGTTCAACAACGGCACGCCGGTTACCGCCGATGACGTCGTTCACTCGATGATGAACCGGGTGATCAACGATTCTCAATCCAAGCAGAAGGTTTCGGTGGCCGGCCCAATCATCAAGGCCGAGGCGGTCGACAAGCTCACCGTAAAGTTTACAACCGATAACCCGTCGGCGCCGCTGTTGAGTTTTGTTTGCGATCGGCTCATCGTCACCAGCAAGGCGATTTTCGATAAATATGGCCGCGATGCCGCCGACAAAGAGCATATGATGGGCGGCGGTCCTTACCGGGTAAAGGAATTGATCCCCGGACAACGGATCGTCCTAGTGAAACGGCCAGACCATCCGGAAGCGAAAAAAAACCCGGGCGCACCCGATGAGATCGTTTATCGCATCATGCGCGAGACCGAACAGCGGGTCACGGCGTTGTTAAACGATGAAATCCAGATCGCCCAATTCATCCCTCCCCATCTGCGCCACCGAGTGGAAAAGGCGGCCAATTTGAAAATAACAACCACGGATTCCGTAGAAACTATGTTTCTCGCCATGCAAGCCAAGCCCCCTTTCGACAAAAAAGAAGTGCGCCAGGCGGTTTGCCATGCGATCAATCGCGATCAGATTATCGCCACTCTACTAGAAGGTTTTGCCAGCCGACTCGACGGCCCTCTGGGCCCCGGTCACTATGGCTACGATCCGAACCTCAAGCCAAAGCAGAGTTACGATCCGGAAAGATCCAAAAAGCTCTTGGCCCAAGCTGGCTTCCCCGACGGCGTCGATATCGAGCTGCAAACGCCCGTGGGCCGATACACGTTGGACAAACAGCTCACGGAGGCGATGATTCCGATGTTGAACGCGGTGGGTTTCCGCGCCAGACTGCTTACTCCCGAGTGGCCCACGCTCTGGGCCAACGTCCAGAAAGGAACCGTCCCTTTTTTTTATATGGGTCGCAGTCCGGCCCCCGATCCCAGCAGTGCGCTGCATCAGTACTTCCGATCCGGCGTGACGCCGAGAATAGGTTACTCCAATCCCAAGCTGGATGAGCTTTTGGACAAGGAACAGGCGGAGTTCGACCCCAAAAAACGCAAACAATATCTCTCCCAGGCAGTGAGCATTCTTACCGAAGACGCGCCGGCCTGTTTTTTGTGGCGCCATAAGCTGCTGTGGGGACTCAACAAGCGCATCGATTACAAACCGCTGCCGTACGCCAATATTTTCGGCATGGATATCAAAGTAGTGAAGAAGTAGGATCGACGATCGCGCGCCGCTCATCTAGAGGGGCGGGGGCGGGAGTCAGGCAAATAGCCACTCAGTCTCCCGGCCGCTCTCGACACCTCACCCAATTGTGATGTTATGTTTGAAGACCTCGAAGCCACTCGCAATGTAGGTTTTTAAGTTGACTCTGCAGGGAAAAGTAAAAAAGCCATGTCCGATCTGCGGGGCGTCTCGGGCTCTATGCCTGTGTGACGTGGTGCCGAGGATCGAATTGAAGACAAAAATTACTCTGGTCATTCATCACCGAGAACTGTCGCGCAACAGCAATACCGGACTGCTCGCCCTCCGAGCTTTGGTGAACAGCGCAGTGCGGATACGCGGTGAAGGAAGAGAAGCTCTCGATTTGCAAGAGCTCTTGACCCCGCTGTATCGGACGTTTTTGTTTTTTCCCTGCGCGGACGCCGTCGAATTGCATAGAACACTGGCGACCCAAGACCGAAGACCTATCCAGCTCATCGTTCCCGATGGCACCTGGCGACAGGCGAGGAAGATTCTTATCCGCCATCCAGAGTTAAAAGAGCTGCCCAGGGTGAAGATCAGCGCCCCGAACCATTCGACGTTTCAGTTGCGCGCCCAGAGCAGACCGGAACGGATGGCGACGTTGCAGGCCATCGCGCATGGTCTCGGGGTGATCGAAGGCGATCCGGTCCGGGTTCAGTTGATGAAGCTTTATGATGCAAAGGTCGAACGCACGCTGATCGGCCGCGGCATTCTGAGAGAAAAACAAGCTCTTGAAAAAGCCGGCCGTTCGCCAGCCTGATATCTAGTGGCTCGGGGATGAAAGCCTCGAATTATTCGCGCGAGCCGCGGCGGGCGATGAAAATCGCAAGAAGAAATGTCACCACCAGCCAACCGGGGCCGATCAGCAGAACCATCATCCACGAGTAGCGGCCATATGGAGTCCGGACGTCGGCGGCGAGATCGCTCACCAGCAAAACGGCGAGCACCATCGACCTAAGCTCTCGTTCCACCGCTGCGCTCCGTTCCAGACGTTCCAGTCGTTCCAAGCCTTGTGGCGGTTCAAGGTTCAAAGTGTAGCGGAAAGAACCCGGAAGGAGTATTCCCATATCTTGGGAATTCTCGAAACCTCGACCTGAACGTTAATGACGAGCCAGCTTGCTGAAGCACATGATAGGATAAAACACGAAAGCGGCAAAGACCGTTCGGAAAAGCGGACTGGCAAGCGGAGATGGCGTCGATGTTTGGACTCGGGAGTATGTTGCGTCCGCGTGTCGGAATTAACGGGGTTGGGGGTCTTTTGACTTCACGCGCCATACCCGAAGCGATGACGGTTATCGAAAACCACTTTATCATGGAGAATCGACATGAGAAGCAGAATCTTTCTCGTCGCGGTCATATGTATAACCCTGGCGCTGTGTGGTTTGGGTGTTTCCTTGTTTGTGCCTATGCAGAGCCGAGAGCGGGTCGCTGATATTGCCTACGCGCAGACCCCGTCTTTTTACCAAGGAAAGACCATTCGCATCATCGTCGGGAGCGACAGCGGCGGCCTTTACGACCTCTGGGCTCGGCTCTTCGCCAAGCACATGCCGAAGCACATCCCGGGTAATCCGAATATGATTGTTCAGAACATGCCTGGCGCCGGCGGTCTCGCGGCGACGAATTACCTTTACGGGCTGACTAAATCAGACGGACTGACTTTGGGGATGTTTCAGGCGCACCGGTACATGCAGCAACTCACCGGGGCGGAAGAGGTCAAGTTTGATCTGCGTAAATTCAACTGGATCGGCACCATGGAAAAAACCGAGGTCATGTTTTATGTCCGCGCCGATGTTCCTTACAAATCTTTCGACGACGTCCTAAAGTCGAGCGAGCCTCTCAAGTGTGGTGCCACAGGCTCTACCGACGGTACTTACTTGCTGGCGAAGATTTTTGAGGAGACCCTTGGAGCCAAATTCAATCTGGTGGTCGGCTATCAAAGCGGTAATGCAATCGACCTGGCAATGGAAAAAGGCGAGGTTGTTTGCCGCGGCATGATCGTCACAGGCCATTTCAGCCGGGAGCCCTTTCTCACATGGCACAAAAAGGGTTTTGATCGTCACTTGGCTCAGAGCGGTCAGAAAAGAGACCCCAGAATGGCCGAGGTTCCATCGCTGGTAGAACTGATGGACAAATATAAGACCGCTGAAGTGAGTCGGCGCGTCGCTCAGGTGATATTGGCCGGCAACGAGTACGGCCGTCCCATGGTGGCTACTCCGGGGGTTCCTTCGGATCGAGTTAGAATACTGCGCGAGGCTTACTCAAGGGCCCTAAAGGATCCGCAGCTTCTGGAAGAGGCGAAACAGTCCAAATTGGAAGTTGAACCGGCCTCCGGAGAAGAGTTGCAAGCTCTTACGGAAAGAGTGATGAATCAATCTCCAGAGGTTATCGAAAGGGTTAAAAGGCTCGTAGCCAATTAGCGTTCGCGATGGAAGTCCCTCTGACTAAATCCCAGGTGTAGTGCATCTCACTAAGCGAGCTGGTTTCCGCCGGCCAACAGTTTCCCCCATCCGGTTACCGGCGGAATAATTCCTGGAAAAACAAGATTGCGCCAGACCTCGGCACTAGTTCTGGTAAAGGTAGGTTTGCCAAATTCCTCCTCGATTACGGGTATGACGTGGAGGCTCATTGTCGCCCCACCCGGAACGAAGATTGCCTCTGCATCTGAGGCCACGCGAGCAGCCTCACGGCCAACCTCCAGCGCTATCTTTAAGCCTTCCTCAAACGACATGGCAAAAGCCTCCTTTCCCCACTGGCCGCGCTTTGTGATTCCAACTACCTTGATGCCGCCGTCCTCCAGATATCGTACGACGGCCTGATTGAATTCATCTGTCCATCGTCCTCCCACCGCGAGCTTTTTCAATCCCAGGTGATGCATCGCTGCAATAGCGGCTTCGAGAGGCGCATCACCACGTATGCCGGTCTTGTCTTCGGCCTCTCTTAATAACCTTACCACGCGAGGCCGTCCCAACTGCGCGGATACCGGAGTCCCACCAAGAACAAATACATCAACCTTTTCTTGCGCCAGCGCATCGACGCAATTCCAGTAGTTTGGAATGGCGGCCTCCACAGCGTCCCGGGTAAAATCTCTTATCCCCAGAACCGCAGTGACCAACATAATATTGGTAGGGACAATCTGGTAAAACTCGTAACCAGGTCCGCGTCTAGCTCTGCGCGCCTCGACGGCGGCCGGATCAATGTGACCAAAGCGAAATTTTGGTATGAGCCTTTCCATACTGCCCCCTCCCGTTCGAGAACCTCATAGTGGTTTGCGCGCGGATTATTTCATCGCGTAGTACAGGGAGATCCGGGTGTCAAGCTACGTGCGCATCGGACGACGGTGATGGTGGTCGGAAGTTTATTAGGGGGTCCGAATTGAATAGCCAATTGGACTGCAACGCCAGTGGGTGTCTGGGTCAGGCTACTTTCTGTGACCTTGGTGGGCAGGATCACCATGCTGCGCGCCTGAATGCTCGTCATGTCAAGTAACGACGACGCTCTTAGATGGCTTAACGTTGTCGGCGAAATCGCCCACGCCCTCAGTTTGTTGAAGCCGTATCCCCCGGATGATATTGAAGGCTACGACGCGTCACTGTTCGTGAATAATCCCCGGCACGATTCGCCGGAATGCATGCGCCCGATTGGAGGTTAGCCACGATGATGGAACGATACAAAGGGTATGGGAAATCTCGGCCGGATCTATTTTTTGGAGCCTTTTTTTGCGTATTCCTGATTGCTCTTTTCATTCCTGATTACGCCATACCCCAGGCCCCTTTCTACAAAGGGAAGACCATCACTTTCATCAACGGTGTCGAGCCGGGCGGAACAGGAGACCTCCGGGGTAAACCCATCGCAACGTTTCTTGCCAAACACATTCCTGGGAACCCAACTGTCGTTACGGAGTACATGCCGGGCGCCGGAGGCCGAAAGGCGGCCAATCACATGTACAGCGTTGCTCGCCCGGACGGCCTCACTATCGCCCGTATTTCCAGCAGCATGGTGCCGAACGCCGTCCTGGGCGAGACCGGAGTCCGATATGATCTCGACAGCCTCATCTATCTTGGGGCGGCTGAGAGCGTTTTTCACTTCGTTCTTTTTACGCGCAAAGATGCTGGACTAAACAATCTGGAAAAGCTGCGCGTTACTCCGCAGGTGCGGATCGCTGCCGGGCCAGTGGGACATAGCACGTATTACCTGCCCCGGGTATTTGCTTACCTCATCGATATGAAGGAACCGAGGATCATTCCGGGATATGGCGGGGCGGAGTCGGATATTGCTTCGATGCGCGGCGAAGTGGACCTAAGAGTCGTCAGCACGGGTAGTGTAAATCGCGAGTGGATCGAGAAAGGTCTCGTAGATTTTCACGTGGCGCTTGAGATTCCACGGGGCAGGAAGTTTCCGGGCTTTACCCATCTGCCCGAGCTCGAGAGCTTTGTCAAATCGGAAAAGGATAGAAAACTCCTGGCCATGGTGCGAGCGTTCAGGCAAACCGGCGCACCTTGGATTCTTCCGCCAAAAACACCCAAAGAGCGGGTGCAGATCCTGCAGGAAGCTATGCGGAAGACTTTTGTGGACCCGGACTTTCACAAGGAGTACAAGAAAGTCGCCGGCGATGATGCGACGCCGCTTCTGCCGGAGGATCTGGAGAAAGTGATAAAGGACCTTCCTCGCGATCCTGAGATCGTCGAGCTTTTCAAGAAGTTCGTCGGCGGAGGACCTTTGCCCTCCTGATGATCGGAGATGGCGTCGATGTTTGGACTCGGCAGTACGTTGCGTCCGCGTGGCCGGCGGCGGACCGAAAAGAAAAGTAACCTGTCCCGTTTTTAAGCTCCATAGGACCACTTTATTGTCGCACTCACGGAAGGAGAGTCATGACGTTGCCAATCACAGCAATTGCTAAACTTCTGATGCAACTCGCCACTATTACCCCTACGGTCAATAATTCCATCGAGCAAATTCGGCGCTTAATCGATACAATTCGAAAACCTGGAGCCGGGACTCAGAATCAGCTAGACGATCTAAAGAAGGCGATAGAATTACAGGCCGCAGTCAATAACGAGATGAACGACAAGCTGAAACTCATCGAAACGGTTCTTCAGACCGTGCAAAAGTCCCTCAAGATCTTGGCCGTGACCGGAGCGGCCGTAGGACTAATCGCGCTAGTAGCGTTGGGCGTCGCGGTCGTGAAATGAAAGACATTGTGATCGGTTAATCCAGGGTATTCCGCTGACTCCCGGTAATGAATACGATGCTGTTGTTGTTGGCGGCGGGCCCAACGGGCTTGCCGCCGCCATTGTCATGGCGCAAGCCGGCAAGTCGGTCGCTGTTTTCGAAGCGAACGATACGATCGGCGGCGGCGTTCGGTCAGGCGAACTTACGTTGCCCGGTTTCGTGCATGACCTCTGTTCCTCGGTTTATCCACTCGCAATAGGCTCGCCGTTTTTTCGTTCGCTGCCGCTTTCGCAACACGGTCTCGAGTGGATCGAGCCGCCGGCCCAGCTCGCGCATCCGTTCGACGACGGCTCGGCGCTGATCGTCGAGCGCTCGGTTGCAGCAACTGCGGCAAAATTGGCGTCCGACTCCGCCTCCTATCAAAAGCTCTTCGGTCCGTTGTGCGCGGACTGGGATAGTCTCTCGGTAGATCTTTTAGCTCCGCCCCGGTGGCCGAACCGACCGATTAAATTCGCGCGCTTCGGACTTGCGGCGCTTCAGCCCGCCCGACGCTTTGCCGAGCGGCGCTTCAACGAAGCTCGGACGAAAGCCCTGTTTGCCGGCTTGGCGGCGCATTCCATGCTGCCTCTCGAGACGTGGGGATCGGCGGCGATCGGCTTGGTCCTGGGTGTCGCCGCGCATGCAGTCGGTTGGCCCATTGTGCGCGGCGGTGCGCAGCGCCTGGCTGATGCCCTATGCTCCTATCTTCATTCACTCGGCGGTAAGATATTTCTCGACCATCCGGTGCAAACACTGGCAGAGCTGCCGTCATCGCGAATCGTTTTGTGCGACGTGACACCGCGCCAGTTAGTGAAAATAGCCGGCCCGCGGCTGCCGTCGTGGTATCGCGACAAGCTGAAAAAATATCGTTACGGGATGGGCGCCTTCAAGTTGGATTGGGCGTTGTCGGCTGCCGTACCATGGAGCGCAAGAGAGTGTGGCCAGTCGGCCACCGTGCATCTCGGCGGGAGTCTCGCCGAGATCGCGAGCTCGGAGCGCAAGGCCTGGCGCGGATTGCACGCGAACAAACCCTTCGTGCTGCTCGCGCAGCCTTCGTTATTCGACGATTCACGAGCGCCCGCAGGAAAGCACACGCTTTGGGCCTATTGCCACGTGCCGCATGGATCCGACTTCGAAATGACCGAAAGAATCGAGGCGCAGATCGAACGCTTTGCCCCCGGTTTTCGCGCGACGATCCTTGCCCGCCATGTTTCTCCGCCAGGCGAGTTGCAGCGCCGCAATGCCAATCTCGTCGGCGGCGACATCAACGGCGGCGCGGCCACTCTGCGCCAATTGTTCTTTCGTCCGACCCGACAGTTGTATTCGACGCCGTCGCCCGGACTGTATATTTGCTCGTCGTCAACGCCGCCGGGCGGCGGCGTCCATGGCTTTTGCGGTTACCATGCCGCGCGCACGGCTTTGCGCCAGATGATGTAGACGAGGAGCTCGGGCTCAGACATTAGAATGGATTTTGCTAATAAACCTTGGGAATGCTTCGACTAGGCTTATACTTCGGCCCTTCGAGGGGCCTCAGGGCCCGCTCGACAGCCTTGTTCAAAGTGTAGCGGAAAGGAGCCGGAAGGAGTATTCCCATATCTTGGGAATTCTCGAAAATGTCGAAATGAATACTAGATCAATAAGAGGAAGGAAGATGCTATGAAGATCATGAGCCTAGGCAAGAAGCCGAGGAAAGCGACCGCCGAGGAGATCGCGGAACTGGAAAAGCCGTGGAATCGTTACGCCTCGCCCGGCACGCGTGTGGAGGTCGCTTTTCCTGACGATTTCGAAGGGTCCCAGGTCTGGGGAGTCCTCGCCCAGCAAAAAATACAGAACGGCCTCGATCACATTATGGAGGCGCCTTCCCTCATCCGGAAGATCGTGTGGGCGGCGGAGAACGGCTACGACGCGGTCGTCCAGAGTAACACGTTCGATCCGGGCATCGATGGCGCGCGGCTCTCTGTTTCCATTCCCGTCATCGGCCCGTTCCGGACCACGATCCACATAGTCGCGAATCTCGTTGACCGGATCGGCATCGTCGTTCCGCTCCCGTCCCACGTTCCCTATACGTGGCGCCTGCTGCGGACCATGGGCATGGACGGGTTCGTCACCGGCATCCGGAGCCTCGATATCTACGGCGCGGACGTCAAAGAACGGAAGGAGGAAATCACCCACAAAACGGCCGAGCTGATTCGCAGTCTCGTGAACGACACTGGTGCCCACGGCGTGATCCCGCTAGGCGGCGCGCTGATTCCCAGCGTGGTTGATCCCGCGGATCTTCAAGAAATAACCAGTGTGCCGGTCTATAACACCAAGGCGATCTCGGTCCGGGTTGCCGAGATGTGCGTAAACCTGGGGTTGACGCATAGCCCGATAACTTATCCGCGCGGCAAGCTCAGGTATCAGGATTTCGCCGGCAAGCTGGCATGACTCCGCCTGCGGGGCGGCTTTTCAATCAAGGCACTGACCTCGCCCCGAACGATCTCAGTTACTCGCGGACGCGGGTGAATGCGTAGCGCTGGGGAAGGGCGGTTGGCTTATCAAGCTTTCCATGAGGGAACAGGTAATACGAGCCGAAGCGGCAATAAATCAAGCGGCGCTTGTCCATCGGACCAGGTCAATTTCTCTTCGGGAACGTTATTTTCCACCAATATTGGCGCCCTTCTCGACAATTAGTTGATCGAAAAGCTCCACCAGCTCTTTGGCTCGATCCCCCCATTTTTCGGCTGAAGGGCTGACTATTCTTCGATCCCGCAGATTGTCGGGATCTTTAGCGTCGATGCGGCCGACCCAACGGCCGTGGCTCGTCATAATATCCTGCCCCTTCTTGGACAAAAGAAAATCGACCAAAAGCGCGGCGCCGTGCGGATGGGGCGGATTGGCGGAGACG
>Ga0184632_10001161_pt1 | contig 10742 bp, 12 predicted proteins | sample PLM31_50_b1_FD_133153 | JGI IMG/M metagenome (GOLD analysis project Ga0184632, IMG submission 133153) | Groundwater sediment microbial communities from an aquifer in East River, Colorado, USA - PLM3-1_50_b1 | ecosystem: Environmental > Terrestrial > Soil > Riparian zone | place: USA: East... | reverse complement strand
CTGGTCGGCGCGCCCCCGGGCTACATCGGCTACGAGGAGGGCGGCCAGCTCACCGAGGCGGTCCGCCGGAAGAGCTACTCGGTGGTGCTGTTCGACGAGATCGAGAAGGCGCACCCCGAGGTCTTCAACATCCTGCTCCAGATCATGGAGGACGGGCACCTCACCGACGCCCAGGGCCACACCGTGGACTTCAAGAACACCGTGAACATCATGACCTCGAACCTGGGGACCCGAGACATCCAGAAGGGGCCGGGCATAGGCTTCGCCGCGCACCCCGACGAGAAGATCACCTACGAGAAAATGAAGGAGAAAGTGCTGGAGGAGCTGAAGCGCTCCTTCCGGCCCGAGTTCCTGAACCGCATCGACGAGGTCATCGTGTTCCACTCCCTGTCACGGGAGGACGTGAAGGCCATCGTGGATCTGATGATGAGGCGGGTTCGCGAGCAACTGAAGGCGAAGGATGTCGACATCGAGTTGACCGACGGGGCCAAGAACCTGCTCGCAGAGAAAGGCTACGACCCCGCCCTAGGGGCCCGACCGATTCGGCGGACCATCCAGCGCTTGCTAGAGGACCCGCTGTCCGAGAAGCTCCTGTTGAAGGAGTTCAAGGCCGGGCAGACGATCATCGTCGACGTCCGGGACGACGAGATCTTCTTCGAGGGCGCGCCCATTCTGCCCGACACCCCCCCTGTGGAGCTCGCCGGACAGGAGTCATAGAGCGCATCCATCCGACGGGCTGATCTGCCGAGTCAGCTCGCCTCGAGGCGACCTTAGCCGCACGTCTGCGCCGCCGCGAACGGCTCAGCCGCGTCGTGGCCGAAGTTCGGGGTCTCCTCCTAGGCGAAGACCATCCCGCAAGCAGATCGAGGGAGGTTTAGAGACCGCCGCCCTAGGCCAGACTAGGCGACCCTACCGCGGCCGATTGTAGCGAACACCTCCGGCTACTCCCCCGACCACCGCTCGATCAGGGTTCGGGAGTTACTCTCGCCAGTGTGACGTCATCTCCGGCCCTCGTAACCAACCCGCTCCGGGTGGCGATGCTTGCCTCGATATCGTGGCGGGTGCCGCCGCGTCACTACGGGCCATGGGAGCAGTTCGTGTCCCTCTTGACCGAGGGGCTGGTCAGCCGGGGAGTCGACGTCACCCTCTTTGCCACGGCCGACTCGATCACCGGGGCGCGTTTGGTGGGGACCGCACCGACAGGATACTCCGAAGATCCAGGGTTGGACCCGAAGGCCTGGGAGAGCTTACACATCTCGGCTGTTTTCGAGCGAGCCGAAGAGTTCGACGTGATCCACAACAGCTTCGATTTCTTGCCGCTCACCTACAGCGGCCTGGTCAGCACCCCGGTCGTCACCACCATTCACGGATTCTCGTCTGAGCGAATCGTGCCTGTGTACGAGAAGTACAACGAGCGCGGCTACTACGTGGCGATCAGCCAGGCAGACCGGCATGCGAAGCTTGCCTATGTGGCCACAATTCATCATGGCATCGACATGCAGGAGTTTGCGGTGCGTCCGGGGCCGGGCGACTACTTGCTGTTCTTCGGGAGGATCCATCCGGACAAGGGAACCGCCGAGGCCATCGAGGTGGCCGAGCGAGCCGGCATGCCGCTGACAATCGCCGGGATCATCCAGGACGATGATTACTTCGACCGGTTCGTGAAACCACGGGTGGATGGACAGCGAGTCAGGTACATCGGCCCGGTGGGTCCCGAAACGCGCGGGGAGCTGCTCGGTGGTGCCCGGGCACTCTTGCACCTCATCAACTTCGACGAGCCGTTCGGTTTCAGTGTCGTCGAGGCGATGGCCTGCGGGACGCCGGTGATCGCCCACCCGCGAGGGTCGATGCCCGAGATCGTCCGAGATGGTGAGAGCGGCTTCCTGGTGGGCTCCGTCGATGAGGCAATCGCAGCCGTCCGCGCCTCGGGCGGCATGGACCGGATGGCGGTGCGCAGGTCGGTCGAGGATCGCTTCGACGCGAACAGGATGGTCGACGAGTACCTGGCCGTCTATCACCGCGTCGTGGGGCACCACCGGACAAGACGAGCCGAAGGAAGCAATGTCCGCTGACCCTGGACCGCCGGACCGGAGCGAACGTTTTCGGCTGGCGGTTAACTACTGGCCGGCTCGCATAGCAATGGGCTGATGTACAGACTTCGACGATGTCGAGGTTGGCGGCGGATCGACCCTGGGGCACCGAATCGGCGACATCCAGTGGCGGGCCTCCTGCCTCGCGCGTAGGGCATCGAGGGCGGGGGTCAGCTGAGCGTCTTCTCCGGCCACATCCAGTCTCCTCCCGCAGCAGCCAGCCGTCGCATCGCGGATGCCGGGTCTCGCCAGCACTCGACGCAGCCGCCTGATCGAGTTTCTGAGCCCCCACCTGATCTTGCTGGGCCCCACAGGATGTCCTCGACCGTGATGATCGGGTTGCCCGGATGAGGATTGAAGATCTCGGTACCGCATGCCCGTTCGGCGTCCGAACGATAGTCTGACCCTTCCGGTCAGGAAGCGCGGTGCGAGCGACCGACGGTAGCGGACGCGTCCCCGATAGGGCGCCGGGCGACGAGCGCGGCGGGGAGCGCCTGGCCGTCTCGGGTCCAGCCGAACGCGCCGGCGATCTGCAACTCCTGGGACCGGAGCAGGGCCGACAACCAGGCCAAGGTGGATTCGGCCCCCTGGTTCTCGTTCGTCCCGTGGGGGCCCAACCCATCGCTGCACCCACCGGTCCGCGGGTCGTACAGAGGCAGGCCGAGGTCGTTGTCGCCGAGGAACCATCGGAGGGCGAGCATCGCCTCGTCGAGCCAGTAGGGGTCGCCGGTCACCTCGAAGGCTGCGGCGCAGGCGGCGACGGTCACGTCGGCCTCGATGGGCTGCTGGTCGAACCGGGCCCTCGGGCCGCCGCTTCGGTACCAGCCCTCGTTGCCGATCGGGGCGAACCGCGCGTCGATCGTCTGGACGCCGAGCAACCAGCGGAGCGACGCGAGGGCCGCTTCCACCAGGTCCGCGCGCTCTAGAGCCGCCCCGGCCAGCAGGAGCGCGTGCGGGAGGCTCGCGTTCCCCCAGGTCAGCGTGTCCTCCGGCCACGGCCAGTCTTCACGTGCGGCATGAACCCAGACCTCCGCCAGCCGGTCAGCCAGCAACTGCCGCATCCGCTTCGCATCGCTGTCGCCAGTGAACCACCCCAGGTACGCGTCGAGGCCGAACAGCGCGAACGCGATCGGTCGGAGGTGATTGATGGGCTCGAGCACAGGCAGCGCGTTGCTGAACAGCGTCGCCGCGAGCCGCCGGAGACGCTCGTCCTCCGCCTGGGCTGCGGTGACGCCGAGGGCCCAGATGGCACGTCCCTGGCAGTCCGCGGAACCGGCGTCCTCGGTCCACCGGCGCTCGTAGCTGAGGAAGTTCCGGAAGCCTTTCGGGCCGAGGGCGTGGCCGACGAAGGAGAGGTAGCGGATCACAAGGTCGTCGATCCCTGGATCGTCGGTCACGAAGGACCGTGCGAGCATGACCACGATCAGCGCCCGTGCGTTGTCGTCGGTGCAGTAGCCGTGGCGGCGATCGGGCACGATGTACTTCGCATGCTGGAGCACCCCAGTGTCGTCGGTCATGCGCTTCAGGTGGTCCAGGTTCACGTCCGGCAGCGCGACGGCGCGGGCGGACGCGGCCGGGCGTTGGGAGGCCGGGCGCGGACGGCGCCGGCGCTCCCGGGTCACGGTCCTGAACAGCTCCAGGTAGCTGGCCGCCACCCGGTCCCAGGTCATCTCCCGGGTGAAGGCGTAGGCGCGCTTGCGCGCCTCCGCGCGCTCGGTGTCGTCGTCGAGCATCCCGACGATCGCCTCGGCGAGCCCATCCGGATCGGCGAAGGGCACGAGCCGCCCGCGCCCGTCGGAGAGCATCTCGCGGGCGTGGCGATAGGGCGTGGACACGACCGCCTTGCCGGCCCCCATCGCGTAGGTGAGCGTGCCCGACACGATCTGGTCCTCGTGCGCGTAGGGCGTCACGTAGACGTCGGCCGCGCCGATGTACTGCGAGAGGTTGTCGGGGTCCACGAAGCGGTCGTGGAAGACAACCTGGTCGTCCACCTGGAGGTCGCGCGCGAGGCGCTGCAAGCTGAGGCGGTAGGACTCGCCCGCGCTGCGTCGCACGTTCGGGTGGGTCGCGCCGAGGACGATGTAGACGGTGTCCGGTTGACGCTCCAGGATCGCCGGCATCGCCTGGATCATGTGTTCGATGCCCTTGCCCGGCGACAGCAGCCCGAAGGTCAGGACGACCTTCTTCCCCTGGACTCCGAACCGGTCCTTGTGAAAGTTCGGGTCGATGAAGGGGAGATCGGGGATGCCGTGTGGGATGACGTCGACCCGGCCGGCCGGCACGTCGAAGTCCTCGATCATGAGGCGCCGGCCGGTGGCCGAGAGCGTCACCAACCGGTCCGAAACGTTCGCCAGTCCGTGGAGGATGTCGCGCTGGGAAGTGGTCGGCTCCATCGGGATGGCGTGGATCGCGGTCACGATCGGCATCCGCAGGTGGTTGACCAACCCCAGCACGTTGACGCCGTCCCTGCCCCCGAAGATGCCGAACTCGTGCTGCAGACAGACGACGTCCACCCCGCCTGCGTTCAGGAAGTCCGCGGCCAGGCGGTAGTCCTGGAGGCGGTTCTGTTCGATCTCGAAGGCGACCTCGTCGGGGTACGGATAGCCGGCTGCACGGTCGTTGACGGCCACGACGCGCACACGTGTGTCGCCGGCCGTGGTCAGCGCGCTAGCGAGGTCCGCGGTGAAAGTGGCGATCCCGCACCGGCGCGGTACGTAGGTCCCGATCAGCGCGACAGTTTGCGGCCTCGGTTCTGCACGCCTGCGAGAGCGCTCTTTCGATGAGGTGAGGCCAGGCAGCATCTTGATCGCTCCAGTGGGGGTCGTGTGTGAGGCACCGCGTCGGTCGCGGTCGCCAACAAACCGCCCACGATCTCGCGATCCGGCAACGACGGCCCGGCACCAACGATACAAGGTGCGGTCCTCGGTGGCGGCACGAGCCCCTCAACCGTCGGACCTCCGCCTTCACGACCTCCGCCCTGTCGCGTTCTGTTATCTGTGCACGCCTAACCCGTCAGTGCTCGGCGGCGTCGGCCTCCGCCTTCGTCTCGTGGACGGTGCCCGGGGCGTGCTCCGGCGGCGCGTAGACCGTGTACAGCTTTAGGTCCCCATCCCCGAAGTTCACGAAGTTGTGTTTGGTGCCCGCCGGGACGAACACGAGACGCCCGGGCCCTATCGGGGTCCGCTCGCCCTCAAGGACCGCCTCCCCGGCGCCGGCAACGAAGACCAGTACCTGATCGACGTGGTCGTGGGTCTCCTCGCCGATCTCACCGCCGGGCGGGATGCTCATCAGTACGACCTGGCAGTGCTCACCGGTCTCGACAACCCGTCGGAAGGATGTGTTCTCCATCGCCAATCCGACGATGTCCTTGTTGGCTGCCATCGTCCGCTCCTCTCGGGGCGCGCCTGCATTCCAGGGAGCGCCCACGCCTGCGCTCGTTCTCGGCCGACATGCGTCGGGCCGAGGCCATCCTAGATGGCCGCCTGCAATGCAGCTTTTCTTCCCGGGTCGTTAAGGTCGAACGGCTCCATGTCGTCTGCTCTGAGACGGCCTTGGGATGCTGGTCAATTCTGGGGCGGTAGCGAAAGGCAGGCAGTCACCCGCTACCTGAACGCGGGGATCGGCACGGCGTTTGACCGTGGTCGTGGTGGCGAGGATGCTGAGCTGAACAGCAGGCAGGTTCGCGACGGCCAGGAAAGGAAGGGATTGCAAGTGACTACTGGCACGGTGAAGTGGTTCAACCCCCAAAAGGGGTACGGTTTCATCTCCCAGGAGAACGGCCCCGACGTGTTCGTGCACCATAGCGCCATACAAGGCGAGGGGTACAAGAGCCTAGAGGAGAACCAAAAGGTGGAGTTCGACGTGACAGAGGGGCCCAAGGGCCCTCAGGCCGCTAACGTCCCGCCGGTCGCGCAAGGGTAGCTCGCAACGCTTACCTTGTTGCTACTTCCGCGGGAATCGCGACAGATCCGCTTCGGCCTGCGCATACTCGAGGAAGGACGCGCACCCCGCCAGTGACGGGAGAAGATATTCCACGGGTTCGCCTCCGCCGAAACCGTCCCACCGTCCTTCTCAGGCTCACGAGCCGACAATCCGGAGCGCTTCTCGCCTCTTGACCCGACTCAGGGCTCGCCGCAAGGGCGCTCAGGGCAACTAGCGAAAAGGAGCACTACATGCAGTATCTACGTGTAGCAAACTACAAGATCAACAAGGGCACCTTCCCCGAGATCGTCGACACCGCGAAGGTGGGCATGCTCGGGACCTTCAAGGCTCAGCCCGGGTTCGTCCGTTACGGACTCGCCGACACCGGCAACGGAACCTGCCTCTCGATCAGCCTGTGGGAGACCCACGCCCAGGCCGAAGCTGCGGCGCCCGTGGCCGCGACGTGGGTGCGCGAGCACCTCGGCGACAAGATCGAGCTTCGCTCGAACCAGGTAGGCGACCTCGCCTTCTTCGAGGGCGTGCCCACCACCGTCTGACCGAACCAACCGATACATCGACCGCAGTGGGCTGCAGCCAGCCAGGGGTCGACCGAAGGGAGCCCACGGCCGTGGGCTCCCTTCTTCATCGATATCATGACCGCGACCTCCCCGTTTGGTTCTTAGCCTCATGAATCTTTGCAGCCTGCCCCGCTTGGGCCGTCTTGACGAGTACGCTCCTCGTCCGATGCAAGGGGCGTACCGGATCTCGGGTGCACCCCACCATGACCTTGTGGAGTCCTTCGTGGCGGCCCCAGGGCCAGCCGGGTGGCGCTATTTCGGCCGGGCCCGGGACGCTGACACCGGCGAAGAGCTGTTCAAGGTCGATTACATCGTCGACGCGGGGTGGGACCTGATCCGGTTTCGGGCCATCTACGGGGGCGGCCTTGAGGTTGTGGTCGTCCCCGTGCCCTTCGGCTTGGAGGTCTCGATCGGGCAGCCCGGCGAGGAACGGACGCAGGAGTTCGCCGGGGTCTCGGCCGTTTGGTCGCTCTCTCCGTGCTCGCTCCTGGTCGTGGACCGCCGGCTCCGCGCTTCAGGACAGGACGAGCTGGTCGCCGTGAGGATCAAGCCGTCCGGCGAACCGGAGGCCGTCACCGTCCGGCTGAATCGCCGAGGATCGCAGGCGATCCCCACTCCCGCCGGCGGCGCCACCTCGGAGCGGGTGGACGTGATCGTGGACGGCTGGCGTACGAAGGCCCTGATCAGGCCGGACCTCCCTCTGTCCGCCGAGGGGTGGTTCGAGCTCCTCGGGTAAGGACGCCTCGCCTCGAGGGAGTGCGTCCGCCAAGGGTTCGACCTGATGGACGGGCAGCTTCGGACGCTCGAGGAGGTCGCCTCCGGGTCCGGGTGAGGAACGTCGCGGCCCCGACCCCCGATAGCTCCCGATAATGCGCGAGCAGTACCGTCCCAGCCGGCATCAGCCGGACCTCCGGAACACCGCATTGCTGTCGCTCACCGCATTCGCGGGGTATGGCCAGTGGTCGGCGGTGAGGATCGGGTTCCCCGGGTACCGTACGAACAGCCCGTGGGAGGCGCTCATGGGGCCATGCCTTTGATCGTGCCTGGATCGCCCCTGGCCCCGGCCGTCTCGGTGGCCCTAAGGGCGATCTGCAGAGCCGCGGCAGCGTCCTCCAGGGTCACGGCCAGCGGCTCCTCTCCGGCCGCCGGCGCCTCGAGGTTCGCCGGGAGGGCCCGAAGGCACTCCCTATACACCTCGACCTTCGACTCTCCCAGAGCGAAGCGACCCCGCTCTGCTGGGAACGTCCCGGGGTCGACAGGGCCCCAGGCTCGGTGCAGGAAGCGGCCGAACTGACCATACCCCACGATCCCCACTTTCAATTCCGCCATCCTTCAGACGGGCGGTCGCCGCGCCGAGGCTTTTCGTTGAAGATCCACCGATCGGGGGAAACCGACCGGTAACATGCGGCCCGCGAGAGCCCGACCATGCAGACGACAATCTCCGCCCGGCGGCTCAGCCCCACCCCCATCGTGACGGCCGGCTCGGTCGAGGGGTACGGGCCGATCTTCAACGCCAGCGTGATCCACCACGACGGTCGGTTCCATCTCTTCGCCCGGGGCGTGCGGGACGGGTACCGGCGCAACCCGGGCCCCGGTCCTCGTTTCCTGGACTACGTGTCTGACGTCCTGGTGCTCACCTCCGAGGACGGCCTTCGCTACGAGTACCAGCAGGTGCTAATGGCCGCCTTCTCTGGGGGCGTCCACTCCGTCGAGGACCCTCGGGTACAGGTGATCGAGAGCCGAGGGGCCGAGCACGTCCTGATGACCTACACGGACCTTCCCGAGTCGGGTCACCCGTGGCGGATCGGCGTCCACCGCCTGATCTACAACGGCGGGCGGTTTCGCCTGAACGAGAACTCCGGGCAAGTGCTCGACCCGGCCGGACACCCCGACAAGAACGGGGTCGTCTTCAACCTCGCCGACGGTCGGGTGGCGCTGATCCACCGCATCCACCCAAACATCCAGGTGGCGCTGTTCGATGATCTCGATGCGCTGCTCGACCCTCAGCCCGGGTACTGGGAGGCTTACGTTCGGCACCTGGAGCGACACAGCATCCTTTCTCCCGCCCCGGGTGCCCAGGCAGTGGGGGCGGGACCTCCGCCCATTCCCACCGCGGCCGGCCTGCTGCTCTTCTTCCACGAACGGATCGCGGACGGCTCTTACACCGCCAACATCGCCCTCCTCGACCCGACCACGGCGAGGCTCATCGTCAGATTGCCTCACCCGATACTCGCACCCGAGCTCGAGTGGGAGCGGCTCGGCGACGTCGACAACGTCGTGTTCGTCCAGGGAGCGGTCCGGCTGCCGACCGGGGAGATCTACCTGACGTACGGCGCCGCCGACAGGTGCGTTGGTGCCGCCGTGGTGGACGAGGAGGAGCTGCTCCGAGCCCTCCTGGCCGCGCGGGCCTCCTCGGCCGGGACCGGGGCCCGCTCGCGGCGCGGCTCGAGGAAGGGACTCAACCGGCAAGGCGGTGCACCTGCTGGAACGTCGTGATCATCGAGAGCGTGGACTCCGCTCCTTGGTTGCGGTTCACGCCCGCCGGTTCCAGCCCGTCCAAGCACCCCTGGGTCTCCGGGTCGTAGAGGGGCACGCCCACGTCGTTGGCTCCGAGGAACCAGGCGCCAGCCCGCTCTACCTGTTCCTCGGGACAGCAATTCCAGAACTCGGCGAACGAGCCGGTGTACATCCTGTTCGACGACTACACCCACGTGAAGTTCAGGCTCGCACCTCAGCGCGACGGCTGGCGGGCCCTGCGAGTGGGACGCATTGCGAACTCGCCCGCCAGGCCGATCACTTGATTTCATCGCTCGCGGTGTGGTTCAGTGAGTTGTCCGGCTATGTGACAAGGAGGTCGCCATGTATGCGCGCCACGTAACTGTGCACGGCTCACCCGGCCGGCTCGATGAGGCGGTGCGGTCAGTGAGAAACAACGTCCTTCCCGTGCTTCAGGGTTGTGCGGGATTCAAGGGTCAGCTGCTCCTGATCGACCGAGCGAAGGGCGAGGCAATCGGGATCAGCCTGTGGGACACCGAAGAGAACATGAACGCGAGCGAGGAGAAGGTGGCGGCCGCTCGCCAGCAGACGGCAGACCAGGTTGGAGCCAGCGGTGCCCCCGAGGTCGCGCTGTACGAACTTCCGATCTTCGAGACGCCGTAGCTCTCTAGCCAGCTAGGCCGCCCGACCATCGAATGGGTCCGGGTGATTTCCGTCCCGAACCGCGAGCGCGAGGCCAGCGCCTGCCAGATCGCCACAGGCTTAGCCTTGCCCTTGACCTGAAAAGGGTTCGAAAATGCCGGTCGCGCTCATGCCGCCCAGTGGTACTCGTGAATGAGCCCGTCCAGGACGTCTCGCCGTCGGGCGATGTCGCATGAATGCCGGCGGGTCGGGGATCGGCCTCTACGAACGTTGCGGTGCGGGCACCCGGCCCGTGAGCGTCGTGTCCGGCTGTCGAGAGCAAGCCTGACCGCTAGCGAACCGATGCCCCTTCGGGAAACGTCATTCAGCTAGATGACTTGCTCACGGAAGCACCGCTTGGCAAGTGTTCTCTGTTTCGTCGTATTGCTTAGCGCATGTGCCTCCGCGACAAAGAGCAGCGGGCAAGCCACATATCGCTTCACGCCGACCACATCCCCCGCGACCCCGACCCCATCTCCCGCCACCTGCAATTTTCCGTTGTATTGGCCGACATATCTACCCTGGATAGCACCCGGCGAGTCAGTTCCGGACCCGGCCAGAGATCTGACCTCCGCCGGCGGCGGTCCGCAAGGCCTGGACCCGGGGTACGCGCAGCTGGTTTGGGCATTTGGAGACATCAGTACGGCCGGAGGTCCAGCGCTCAAGGGGACACTAACCCTTTGGCGGTCCACCGAGAGTGTAGGGGCGTTCCCAGTCGACCCACAGGTTCCATCTTTGCCGGACGGATCCGACGGCCGGTTCTACGAAGGAGAGACAGGGGACTGGTCAATCGTATGGTCAGATGCATCAGAGAGCACCTATGACGACCCCTGCAATCAGACAACCCTCGGTCTCACTATGCCGAATCTAACGAACGAGGAGCAACACCAAGAACTGGTCAAGATTGCCCGCTCGCTCGTCTCTCAGTCTAGGTGAAAGCTTCGACGAAGCCCTGGTCAGAGCGTGGATTCTAACG
>Ga0184632_10001160_pt1 | contig 10743 bp, 10 predicted proteins | sample PLM31_50_b1_FD_133153 | JGI IMG/M metagenome (GOLD analysis project Ga0184632, IMG submission 133153) | Groundwater sediment microbial communities from an aquifer in East River, Colorado, USA - PLM3-1_50_b1 | ecosystem: Environmental > Terrestrial > Soil > Riparian zone | place: USA: East... | reverse complement strand
TTCGTGCCGTTTCTACACTGCGCGGCCGCCCGAAGCCCTTCGTGCTAACTTACATCGGGACAAAAACACGGAGCGCGGAGCGCGTAGTGTTTTTGGCACGTTCGGGACCGAATCGTGGGCCGCGCGAAGCCGGCCCTCATGATTTGGTCACGTCGCCCTTACGATCTCGGCCCGACGGGCTTCAATGCGTTCGCGGTGGGCTTCAGCGGTACCGCCTTGTTGGACTTCGCCTGCTTGACCGCGCCCTTGGTCGCGACCGCGCGCTTGGTGCTGCCACCGGCCTTGGCCACCGGGACCACGTCGCTCGTCACGCGCAGCTTCTGCCCCGCTGCCAGTGTTTCCCGGGAGATCCCGTTCCACGTCTTGAGCTCCTGCGCTGTGACGCCGTAGCGCACGGCGACGCGTTGCAGCGTGTCGCCGCGCTTCGCCGTGTAGTAGAAGGTGCGCCCGGCCGGCACCGTCGTGAATACCGCTTGCGCGAGCGTTAGCGCAGCCTCGCTCGACGTCCGTTGCGACGGCACCAGCAGCGTATGTCCGACCGGTACGCGCGACTTCGAGGCGATACCATTGACCGCGCGCAGCGTCTCGACCGACATCGCGTATTTGGTCGCAACCTGCAGCAGCGTTTCGCTAGGCTTGAGCCGGTAGGCCTGCCATGACACCAGCGGCTGGTCGGTCAACTGCAGCTTGGCGGCGAAAATTTCGGCATTGTCGATGGGCAGGAGGATCGACTGCTGGTCGGCACCCGCAATCACCGGCCGGTTGTGTTGCGGATTGAGCGCCAGGAAATCCTCGAGCGACAGTTCCGCGAGTTCCGCCGCGCGCTTGGTGTCCATCTTGCGGCTGGTCTTCACCACGGTGAAAAATGGCGCGTCCGGGATATCGGCCAGCGCGAGGCCATACTTCTCCGGGTCGCGAACGATGTTCTTCACCGCCTGCAATTTCGGCAGATAGTTGCGGGTTTCGGCGGGCATCGCGAGGCTCTCGTAGTCCGCACCGAGACCTTTCGCCTTGTTTCGCGCAAGCGCACGGCCGACGTTGCCTTCGCCCCAGTTGTACCCGGCGAGCGCCAACTGCCAGTCACCGAAATCGCCGTGCAGCTTGGTCAGATAGGTGAGCGCCTTGTCGGTTGCGGCGAGCACGTCGCGGCGCGAATCGACCCAGAAGTCTTGCGTCAATCCATAGTGCTTGCCGGTCGACGGAATGAATTGCCAGATTCCCGACGCGCGGCTAGTCGACATCGCGATCGGGTTGTACGCGCTCTCGATCATCGGCAGCAACGCGATTTCCGTGGGCATGCGGCGCTCGGTGACTTCGGTGACGATGTGATACAGGTAACGACGACTGCGCTCGACCATCCGCGCCATGTAATCCGGGCGTGATGCATACCACTGCTCCCACTTCTCGACGAGCGGACCATCGAGATCGGGCATCGCATAGCCGGCGATGATCCGGTCCCACAGGTCGCCGACGGGAGGCGGCAGCGGTTCGAGATCGGCGCCCGCGGCTGCAGGAAAAAGTTCGGGTTCCTTCGGTACGGGCGGCGGTTCGGCAAGAGGCTCCGGCGGGATTTCCGGAGCAACCGCCACAACTTGTGGTGGCGGTGGCGAGGGCTCGACAGGAGCGGGAGCCGGTGTGGCGCAGGCGGTAAGCAGCACTGCGACAGCGAGGATCAGGTTATTCGGTAGGCGCAATTCGAGCTTCCGATAACGGCACATGGCGTGCCGGGGCACATGGGCGTCTCACCCAAATTTGGGCCCGATGGTAGGCCCCATCGCCGGGACCGTCAACCAACGGGACCACGCGCAACGGGCGTTAAAACGCATTCTTCCACGTGCGCAGCGCCGCAAACGTCTCGACGTCGTCCGCTAACTGACGGCCGGCGTGCGCCTCCGCAGCGGCCCTTACCGCGGGGATTTTCGCGCGCAGGAATGGGTTGGTCGCGCGTTCGAGATCGATCGTCGACGGCAATGTGGGCTCGCTGCGGTCGCGCTTGGCTTGCTCGCGCGCCTGGCGCGCAAGAATATCGGCGCTCGCCGGTTCGACCGCGAGCGCGAAACGAAGATTCGCAAGCGTGTATTCGTGGCCGCAATACACACGCGTCGCGGCCGGCAATTGCGCAAGCGTCGACAGCGACGTCCACATCTGCTGCGGCGTGCCTTCGAACAGACGCCCGCATCCCGCGGCGAACAGCGTGTCGCCGCAGAAAAGCGACGGATGTCCGTCGATGTCGCCGAAATAGGCAATATGCCCGGCAGTATGCCCGGGAATGTCGAACGCTCTCAACGTAACGGGCAGGCCGGGGACGTTGACGACATCGCCACCGGCGACCGCCTGCGTCCGGCCGGGTATCGTTTCCCGCGCGGGCCCGAAAACCGGTACGGGAAATTGCGCCAGCAACGCCGTATTGCCGCCGACATGGTCGCCGTGATGGTGCGTGGCGAGTATCGCCGTCAGCGTGAGGCCTTCACGGGCGAGGTAGGCCAGGACGGGCGCCGCGTCACCCGGGTCCACGACTACGGCGGTCGTTCCTTGCCGCATGAGCCAGATGTAGTTGTCCGCGAATGCGGGGATAGGGATAATTGCGATCATGGACGCATCTTCGGGACCAGCGGGTGGTGTGTCAACTGAGGTGTCAACTGAGGTGTCCGCGCCGCTCGCCGAGTGGTTCGCCACCAACCTCGGCCGATATCTGCTCGCGCGGGAACAGGCGTACTTCGATCAGACGGTCGCCGATATCTTCGGCTTCAATGCGCTGCAGGTCGGGCTGCCCGAATGCCCCTTCCTTGCGCAAAGCCGGATTCCCTCGCAGTGGACGCTCGATTACGATCCGCCGGCCGACATCATCGCCGATCCGCACGGGCTGCCGTTCGCCGAGAACGCCGTCGATCTCATCGTCATGCCGCACGCGCTTGAATTCACCGACGACCCGCATCTCATGCTCCGCGAGGCGTATCGGGTCATCCGCCCCGAAGGCCAGATCGTGATCGCGGGCTTCAATCCGTTCTCGCTCTACGGGGCCAAGCGCTATTTCGGGCGCTCGCAAGCCCCGCCGTGGAACGGTAATTTCATCACGCTCTATCGTCTCAAGGACTGGCTGACGCTGCTCGGATTCGAAGTGGTCGGCGGCCGCCTCGGCGCGTATGCACCCCCGTTCTCCAGCGACAAGTGGCTCCGCCGCTTCGGTTTTTTCGAGTCCATCGGCGATCGCTGGTGGCCCATCGCGGGCGGCGTCTATTTCCTGCGCGCAACGAAAAAAGTCCTGGGGATGCGCGTGTTGACGCCCGCGTGGGAGCGCCGCGAACGACGCAAGAAAGCGCTGGCGCCCGCGCGCGCACGCGAAGGTCTGACCACGTCCGACCGACTGCCGCAATGACACAGGTGGTGATCTATACCGACGGGGCCTGCAAGGGCAATCCCGGTCCCGGCGGCTGGGGCGCGCTGCTGCGCTCGGGAAACCGCGAGAAGGAGTTGTTCGGCGGAGACCCGCACACGACGAATAACCGGATGGAGCTCACCGCCGTCATTCGCGCGTTGCAATCGCTGACCCGCTCGGCGCGCGCGGACATCTACACCGACTCCCAGTACGTGAAGAACGGCATCGAAACCTGGATTCACGCGTGGAAGCGCAACGGCTGGAAAACGGCGAACAGGAAGCCGGTGAAGAACGCCGACCTGTGGCACGAGTTGGATGCGCTCGTCGCGCAGCACCACGTTTCGTGGCATTGGGTGAAAGGCCATGCCACCAATCCCGACAACATCCGCGCCGATGCGCTAGCCAATCGTGGCGTGGACGGCGGCCAGACGGAAGGCTGAACCACCAGAAGGCTCCGATGCGTCAGTCCTCGCTCGCGGCCAGCATTTTCTCGATTCGCCGCGCGAAGACTTCCATCTCTTTGCCCGCCTGTTTGTCCCCCTTGCGGCGGGCTACCGCGATGCCAGTGCGATACGCGGCGAGCGCGTCGGGGAGCTGCCCGCGATCGGCGAGCGCGCGGCCGAGCGCCTTCCACGCTGCCGTGTACTCCGGGTCGAACGTCACGGCTTGCCGGAGATGCATCGCGGCGCGATCGCTGTCACCGGCCTTCAGATATTCGAGCCCGAGCGAATAGCGCAGCAGCCCGCCGTCGCGCCCCGCGGCCAGCATCCGCTCGAAGTTCACAAGGGCAGGTGACGGCGGCGCGGGCATCAAGACCAGCGACTTACTTGAGGATGAATGCGCCCGACTCGCAGCCGATCCGCCGCATCGGATAAATGACCTGCCGATCCTCGCCCTTCAGCTTGCCTTCGATCGTCGCGTAGAGCCAACCTTCCGTTCCGCGCCGGTAAATGATCCGCTGCGGAAAATCGTGGTCGGGATTCGCGAACGTGAAAATCGTGTCCTTGTCGTCGGTCGTGATCGAAACGAGCTTGAAGGCGTCCTCCTTTTGCCCCGAGGGAATCGCGACATAGTAGACGCCGTCCGCGCGCGGTTCGATGCGCAGGTGTTCATAGCTCTGGACCTTCCCCTGGAACACTGTCGAGCCGAAGCCCAGCAGCATGCCTCCACGCAACGGTGACCATTGCTCGCGGAAATCCCGCTGATTGACAGTTCCCGTCCAGCATCCGTCGAGCCAGGCCAGCGCGCCGGCGTCGGTGATCGCTGCGTCGGCTGTTTTCACGGGCGAGGCAGGCGTCGCCGGCGTCTGCGCGCCGATCGGGACGGCGACGAACGCCGCCAATGCGGTGCAGGACAGCGAGACGGCGACGGACATGGCGCGCTTGATCATGACGGATCCGGTCATTGCTGCCGCGCGAGCGGCAAGTTGAGAATGAGGTTTTGCGGTTTGAGCTTCAGCCGCCGCTCGCCGTCCATCGCCATCGCGAGATACACCGGTCGGCCGGCGATGGCTGGCCGCATGTCGGCCGGGTTGGCGAAGTCGAGCCGGAACAAACACAGCAGGCGCCCCATGCGCTGCTCGTCGATCTCGACGTCGTTGTAAAGGTCGTTCAGCAGGCCACTCGCCTCGGCATCGAGGCCGACGTGCCAGACCCAGTGCTTGTCATCGATCGCGCGCTCATCCTTGATCGTGACGTCGATGCCGAGAAAATGCCGGACCCACCGCTCGAGCACGCGTGCCAGCGCATCGAGCGCAGGCCGCCCGCGATTGAGGCTGACCGACAGGTCATGGCGTTCGTCACGCTCCCAATACTGTTGCGCGTTCTCCGCATCGAGCACGTCGAGCTCGATGTCGCGCGCCGGCGTCTTGTTCTGCGCCAGCAATTCTCCGAGCGAACCGAAGCCGCCGGTCGTGGCGAACAACTCCACCGTCGTCTCGTCGGCGGCCATCACCGCGCCATCGTCGAGCACGGCGACCTTCTGCGGACGAAACAGCATTTCCGCCGCGCGCGCTTCCATCGCGGCCGCATCGCCCCCCAGAATATGGCGAAGCAGGATTTGCGTGAGCTGGGCGACGAATAGCGGCGGCACGTCGACGCCGGTTCCATGGAAGAGCTCCACGTACGCCGCCTCCAGCGAATTCGCCGCCAGCAGCCGCGCGCGGAAACGCAGCCAGATCGCGTAGTTTTCTCGAGCATCGGGATCGGCGATGGCGGCGAGGTCGTCGGCCGCCACGTTCTTCCGCGGAGTGGAAAGGAGCGCGTCATGCAGTGCGAGCTCGGCTCCGCAGGACTCGCGAACCGGCGCGAGCTCCGGACGGACCAGATAGCTGCGCAGGAAATCGTCGGTGACGGTGAGACGGCCGTCGGTGCCCGCCGTGAGCAGCCGATAGCCGCAGGAGGGCCAGAAGTCGGGCACTGGATTCCTTGCCTCCTCATCCGCCCAGCATCGCCTTCTTGAGGTCGGGCTGCACCGGGTTGTCGCCGAGCCAGATCTTGGTGAGTGCGCGGTTGAACGGATCGCCGGCGATCGAGCCTTTGGCCGCGCCATTCAGCCCGATTTTCGTCGCGCCATCGACGAAATCGAGCGTGACGACGTCGCCCTCCTTGACGTCGCCCAGCGATTTCATCGTGGCCACGAGCTGGTCCACCTGGGCCTTGATCGCCGCAAGGTCTGCCGCGGAATTGTTCTCCTTCAAGCCATCGGACAGTGCGTCGTTGAGCTGATCGGACGACAGGCTGCGCAGGATATTGAGCTGGATCCGGCGTGGCGCCTTCTCCAGCACCGCGGCAAGCGTGGTGGCCTTGGCCGGCACATAGAGGCTGCCGACGTAGACCTTGAAGATCGCCCGCGAGCGCACGCCGGCGCCGTTGAAGACGAGCTCCTGACCGCCGACCATGAGCTTGTCGTTGAGCTTGACGCCGCCTACTTCGGCCGCTTGCGCGCCCGCGGCGAGCAGTAATCCGAATGCCGTGATCAGAATCCTGCGCATGCTGCCCCCCTGGTTGGTTCGAATCGCCGACCCCGTCGAATCCCGGGCCGCGTTGCTGAGCTTACATTGCCTCGAAGATACCTGCCGCGCCCATGCCCGTGCCCACGCACATGGAAACCATTCCGTATTTCTGGTGGCGGCGCTTCATGCCATGCGTAATCGTCGCCGTACGAACCGCGCCGGTGGCACCCAGCGGGTGGCCGAGTGCGATGGCGCCGCCCAACGGGTTCACTTTCGCGGGATCGAGTCCGAGATCGCGCATCACGGCAATGGCTTGCGCCGCAAACGCCTCGTTCAATTCGATCCAGTCGAGCTGGTCCAACTTGATGCCGGTCGTCTTGAGGACCTTGGGGATCGCCGCGATCGGCCCCACGCCCATGATCTCCGGAGGCACGCCGGCGACCGCAAAACCCAGCCACCGCGCGAGCGGGGTCAGGTTGAGCTCCCGCAACACCTTGTCCGATACGAGGATGGACGCGCCCGCGCCATCGGACATTTGCGAGCTGTTGCCGGCGGTGACCGAGCCCTTGGCCGCAAAGACCGGACGCAATTTCGCGAGCCCTTCCGCGCTCGTGTCGGCCCGGGGACCCTCGTCGCGCTGGATCACCTTTGACTTGGTCACGACCTTGTCGGTGGCGAGATCGGGTGCATCTTCGTTGACCGTGATCGGGCTTACCTCGGCGTCGAAGTGGCCAGCGGCCTGCGCCGCCAATGCCTTCTGGTGCGAGGCCAGCGCGAACGTATCCTGATCTTCGCGCGACACTTTCCACTGCGCCGCAACCTTTTCTGCCGTCAACCCCATCCCGTAAGCGATCCCGACGTTTTCGCCGCGCGCGAACACCGCCTCATTGATCGCCAGACGACCCAGCATGGGAATCATGCTCATGCTCTCGGTACCGGCGGCAATCATGATGTCGGCCTCGCCGGTGCGGATGCGGTCCGCCGCGATCGACACGGCATTGAGTCCCGACGAGCAGAAACGATTGACCGTCATGCCGGCGACGCTGTTCGGCAGCCCCGCCAGCAGCACGCCGATGCGCGCGACGTTCATGCCTTGTTCATATTCCGGCATCGCGCAGCCGACGATCGCGTCTTCGATGCGTTTCGGATCGATCGCCGGCGCCTGCGCCAGCACGCTGCGCAACACGTGGGCGAGCAGCGTGTCGGGGCGCGTGGACTTGAAGGCGCCGCGCGGCGCTTTGCCGACCGCCGTGCGCGTCGCGGCCACGATATACGCGTCCTGCATCTGCTTCATGTTGGCATTCCCAATCTCAATTGCGCAGCGGCTTGCCGGTGGCAAGCGTATGCGCGATGCGCGCCTGCGTCTCGTCGTTGCGCAGCAGCGCCATGATTTCGGCACGCTCGAGCGCCAGCAGCCATTCCTCGTCGACCAGGTTGCCCGCATCGACTTCGCCGCCGCACAATACGCGTGCCACACGCTTGCCGACCTCGAAGTCGTACGGGCTGATGAAGCCGCCGTCGCGCATGTTGACGAGCATCATCTGCAACGTCGCGAAGCCTGTCTTGCCCACGACCGGCACGTTGCGCGCGGGTAACGGCGGCCGGTAGCCGGCTTCCGCCAGCGCTTGCGCTTCGACCTTCGCCACATGCAGTAGTTCGTAGGGATTCATCACGACGATATCCGCCGGCCGCAGATAGCCCAGCTCCTTCGCCTCCAGTGCGCTTTTGGCGACGGTCGCGGTGGCGATCGTCTGGAAATACGTGCGGATGAACGGGAACTGGTCGATCTGGCTGCCGTTGGCGCCGCGCCGCGCCTCGTCCGCCGCGCGCACGACCAGCTCCTTGCTGCCGCCACCAGCCGGCAACAAGCCGACGCCGACCTCGACCAATCCGATATACGACTCGAGTGCGGCCACCGTACGATCGGCGTGCATGATGAATTCGCACGAACCGCCGAGTGCCATGCCGCGCACCGCGCACACGGTCGGAATGAGACTATGCCGCAGGCGCATCGCCGTGCGCTGGAACTTGGCGACCACCGCTTCGATCGTGTCCCACTGCTTGGCCGCAATCGCCGGCGCGATCGCCGCCAGGTTGGCGCCCAGCGAGAACGGTTCCCTGGGCTGCCAGATGACGAGCCCGGCGCATTGCCGTTCCGCTTCGTCGACCGCGCGCAGCAATCCGTCGAGGACGTCCTCGCCGATCGTGTTGGCCTTGCTCTTGAACGACACGATGCCGACGTCGTCGCCCAGGTGCCACATGCGCACCGCGTCCGTCTCGAAAATGGTGGTTCCGGTGCTGGCGGGACGTTCGCCAAGCACCGGATCGGGAAAGAGTTGCCGGCGATAGACCGATAAGCCGGAGCGCGGCAAGAATTCGTCGCGCGCCGCGGAATACGCGCCCTGCGGCGCGTGGACGCCGCGCGCTGCGCTGACCTTTTCCCCATTCACCCAGGCGGGCAGCGCAACCTTGGCGAGCGCAACGCCCGCGGCGATGTCCTCAGCCACCCAGCCGGCCACATCTTTCCATCCCGCCGCCTGCCACGTTTCGAACGGACCCATTTGCCAGCCAAAACCCCAGCGGATCGCGAGATCGACGTCGCGCGCGTTGTCGGCGACGTCGGCCAGGTGGTACGCGCTGTAGTGGAAGAGGTCGCGGAAGATGGCCCACAGAAACTGCGCCTGCGGATGCGCACTGGCGCGCAGCTTGGAAAATTTTTCGCCGGGCGCGCGAATCTTGAGCAGCTCTGCCACCTCCGGGGCGACCTCGCCCGCGGCTACCCGATAGTCGCGCGCCGCGGGATCGAGCACCTGAATGTCGCGGCCGACTTTCCGAAAAAAGCCCGCCTTCGTCTTCGCGCCCAGCGCGCCCTGCGCCACCAATCCGGCCAACACGGGTGGAGTAGCGAACAACGGATGCCACGGATCGTCGGGCAGCGTGTCGAACATCGTCTTGACGACGTGCGCCATCGTGTCGAGGCCAACGACGTCCGCCGTGCGATACGTCGCACTCTTGGCGCGGCCGATGGCGGGACCGGTCAGCGCGTCCACGATGTCGAAAGGGAGGCCAAACGTCTGCGTATGCCGCATCGTCGCCAGCACCGAGAAGATGCCGATGCGGTTGGCGATGAAATTGGGCGTGTCCTTGGCGCGAATCACGCCCTTGCCTAGCGTGGTCGTGAGCAAGGTCTCGAGCCCGTCCAGCAACGCGAGGTCGGTCTGCGGCGCCGCGATCAGCTCGACCAGGTGCATGTACCGCGGCGGGTTGAAAAAATGGACGCCGCAAAAGCGTGGACGCAACGGTTCCGGCACCGCCGCCGACAACGCGGCAAGCGACAGCCCCGATGTATTCGACGCGAGAATCGTCGCGGGTGCGAGATGCGGCGCGATTTTCTCGTAGAGGTCGCGCTTCCAGTCGAGCCGCTCGGCGATCGCCTCGATCACGAGGTCGCATTGCGCAAGGCGCGCAAGGTCGCTGCCGTAATTGGCGGCCTCGATCGCCGCTGCGCGATCCTTGGCCGACAGCGGTGCCGGTTCCAGCCTCGCGAGGCCCGCAATCGCTTTGGCGACGAGCCCGTTGGGGTCGCCTTCCTTGGCAGGCAGGTCGTACAGCAGCACCGGGAAGCTCGCGTTGGCGAAATGCGCAGCGATCTGCGCGCCCATCACGCCGGCGCCGAGAACGGCGACCTTGCGGACGATCAGCGGTGCGGTTGACATGAGTGGGATGCCGGCGAAGCCCAACGCAGCACGGGCGGGAGTGGGGGGAGCGCGACGACCAGGGGATGGATTCTATCAAACGCGAGTGGGAGAGACTCGCCCGGAAAAGCAGCAGTCGCACTTCAGCGCACGCCATCCTGGAAAAAACGACGGCCGGGCTACCCCGGCCGTCGCACAGTGCAAGATCGAGCGGTTCCAAGGGGCAGCGCGCCCCGCCACGCTAGAACGTGTACGTCGCCTGCATCGAGAAGATGATCACGCTCGCATCGTACGATCCGTTGATCAGGCCGTTGGCCGCAGTGCTCCCCTGGTTCTGGTTGAAACCCGGGCTGTCCGCGAAAATGTAGACGAAACCGGCGTCGAACTTCATGTTCTGATTCCACTTGTACTCGCTGCCGATCGCAAGCCACCAGCGGTCGGAGTCCGGCAGCCGCGCCGTGGGGTCGTTGGTGACCGGCGTCTGGTCGAACGCGGCGCCGAAACGGAGCTTCCACTGATCGTTGGGGCGGTAGCTGGCGCCGACCGCGAACTTCCACGAATCGTCCCAATTCAAAGGCACGGTCGGTAACGCGGGGGGGGAGCTCGCATTGAACCTGAGCTCGGGGATGCTCGACCAGCCCGTATATTGGATGTCGCCCATGATTTCCCACTTCGGGTCGACCTGCCAGCGCGCCGAAACGTTGGCGATCGCCGGCAAT
>Ga0184632_10001159_pt1 | contig 10751 bp, 9 predicted proteins | sample PLM31_50_b1_FD_133153 | JGI IMG/M metagenome (GOLD analysis project Ga0184632, IMG submission 133153) | Groundwater sediment microbial communities from an aquifer in East River, Colorado, USA - PLM3-1_50_b1 | ecosystem: Environmental > Terrestrial > Soil > Riparian zone | place: USA: East River... | reverse complement strand
GGGATCGTCGGCCTGAAGCCCACCTACGGCGCTCTGCCGACCGCGGGCCTGATGCCGCTGGCCCCCTCGATGGACTGCCCAGGGCCGCTGGCAGCAACTGCGGAAGATCTCAGGACCCTGTTCGAGCTGATGGGCGGTACTGTCGGCGTTACGCGCGAGGGTCCGATGCGGATCGGGGTTCCCAACGGCTACTTCGCCGATACGACTCACGATGAAGTGCTGGACGCAGTGCTGGCAACGGGGACTGCTCTCGAGGCCGCAGGGATGACGGTAGAACCCGTGGACGGACACGGTTTGGAGGCCGTGCGCGGGGTCTGGATGCGAGTGTGCTGCCCGGAGTTCGCCGAGGCGCATCCCCTCTTGAAGGATCCGACCCGGCGCCGCCTGGTGGCCCCTTCGGTGGTCGAGTGGCTGGAGCTAGGAGAGAGCCAGACACCGGGGGCGCGGGCGTTGGCGGTGCGCGCTCGTGATGCCGTCGCTGGCTGGTTTCAAGATCGGCTTAGATTGTTCGACGCTCTCCTGATCCCCACCACGCCCTATGCCGCGCCGCGAGCCGACCAATCGGAGGTCGAGCTTGGCGCGGCCGGCGTCGTGGAGGTCAACAGGATCGGACCGGGGTGGATGACAAGTTCGGTCAACCTGGCCGGGCTCCCCGCGCTGAATCTGCCGGCCGGACGTTCGGCCGAGGGCCTCCCCATCGGCGTCTCCCTGGTTGGCCGTGATCGGGAGGAGGGCACGCTCCTGCGGCTGGCGGCAATGTGGGAGATGGCGTCTGGATACCGCGGTACGTGGCCAGACCTGCCGGTTTCTCCATAGGTGGCTGGTTCATCCGCCGTCCGACGCCCGTCTACCGAGATGCTCGGTGCCGTCTTCGTGGTGCTTACATCGATTCAGTTCGGGTCCGTCGTGATCCTCGGCAAGATCGCATTCCGCAGGGGGCTCCCCGTCACGAGCCTTCTCGCCGTCCGGTTCGGCATCGCGGCGGGGCTTCTCGCCCTGGCGCTCGTCGTGCTCCGCTTGCCGATTGCCGCGGCGAAAGGAGAGGGCCAGCGCCTGGTCGTACTCGGGATGGCCGGCTACGCGCTGGAGGCCGCTCTCTTCTTCGCCGGGCTTCGCCACGGGACGGCCGCCGCGGTGACGCTCCTTTTCTTCACCTACCCGGTTCTCGTCGCACTGGTCGCCCTCCTCGCGGGAAAGGGGCTGCCTGGGTGGCTGCTCGGCGGGGCGCTTGCGTTCGCAATGGTTGGATCCGCCCTTGTCGTGCTGGCGAGCGGGGGGGTCGACGTGGAGGCCATTGGCGTGGTGTTCGCGCTGGGCTCGTCCTTCACGTATGCGCTGTACCTGGTCGGCGCGGAGGCAGTCTTGAAGGAGACGAATTCGCTCGCCGGTGCGCTGTGGGTCAGCGCTTCGGCGGCCATCGCGCTCGGAGCCGTCTCGCTGGCGAGCGGGTCCGGGCGCTGGCCACACGGCGTCAAGGAATGGGTCCCGGTCGTCGGGATGGGTGTGTTCACTGCAGGGGCCTTCGCGACGCTGTTCGCTGGCCTTCGCAGGTTGGGCGCGATCCGGACCGCGATCCTCTCCGCGACCGAGCCGCTGACGGCGGCGATCCTGGCGGTGGTTTTCCTTGGAGAGAAGATCCGCCCGGGGACGGTGACGGGAGGGGCGCTGATACTGGCCGGAGCCGTGGCCGCCTCATTGGCCCGCCGACCGCCGCCCCTCGCATCGAGGGTCGAGCCGCCGGGGCCCTGAGGTCTGCTCCTAGCCCTCGTTCACCCAGCCGCGGGTGAGGAACAGCCAGAACGCGAGCCCGGCGTACCGGCCGTACGGCTTGAACCGCCGCTGGATCGTCGAGTCCTTGACGGCTTTCCTGCCGACGAGCTTCGCGTAGGTGGGTCGCGTCCAGGAGTCGAGGATCAGCTTCGAATGTCGTCCGAGCATCATCATCACGTGCGCCGCGGCGTAGGGACCAACGCCCGGCAGAGCTAGGAGCCCTGCCTCCACCTCTGTGTCTGAGAGGTCATCCTGGGTCGCGCGTCCTAGGGCCTCCAGATCGACGGCGCCCTCGGCGACAGAGCACGACAGCTCCAGAAGATATCTACCCCTGTATCCGGCTCTGACCACCTCGCGATAGAAGCCCTCGGTCGAGCCCGCCATGGCTTCGGGGGTAGGGAAGGCCCTCCCGCCCGGTCCGGAGTCCGGCGCGCCGGGAGCCTTGTCGCCTAGATGCTCGACCAGCGCGCTCACCATCCTTGTCGTGGCAGACCACGCGCAGTTCGTCGTGCATATCGTCTTCACGACCTCCTCGAAGACCGTGGGGCTCCGGATCATGCGCCCGGCCCCTTTCGCCGCCCATGCGAGCTCCGGATCGGACGCGGCAATGCTGTAGAAGCCGGAGAGGTCAGTGTCCATGCTGAGGACGTGCCTCACCGCCGCAATGAACCTCGGCTCGGCTCGCGAGGATGGTGCGCGACCACGCGCCGTCATAAGGCCGAAGCCGTTGCGGCCCGGCTCGATGTGGAGCGTTCGCGCCCCCGCGCGCTCGATCGCCAGCGTTACCTCGAACCAGCGAGCGTCGGGATCCACCCGCATCGGCGGCAGCTCCGCTACCCCGTGCGAGAAAAACGTTCGCCGCAGATCGACAGGCTCGCCGCCCGCGCCAATCAGCGGAAACTCGGCCGACCACATAGGCATGAAGATAACTGCAAGAATCGCGAGCGTGCGAGCATTCGTGACCGGTGGTACCGGATTCATCGGCGGTCACCTCGTCCGGAAGCTGCGAGAGCGGGGCGACGACGTCGTAGCCCTGGTTCGCTCTCCGGCGAAGGCCGAGGCCCTCCTGTCGCTTGGTTGCGAGATCGCCAGCGGCGATCTCGGGGACGAGGCCGCGATCGCGCGAGGTCTGCAGGGCTGTGGGGCGGCCTTTCATTCGGCAGCCATCTACAAGCTTGGGATCCCTGAATCGGAGCGCCCCGAGTTGTTCGAAGTCAACGTCCGCGAAACAGAGCGCGTCCTAGACGCCGCCTGGGAGGCAGGAGTGGCACGCATCGTCTACGTGTCCGCCATTGGAGCCTTCGGTAACACTCATGGGAAGGTCGTCGACGAAACCTACGCTCGGCCGGTCGACGATCGGTTCCTCTCCGCCTACGACGAGACGAAGTACGTGGCCCACGTCGCCGCGAACGAGCGCATCGCGCGGGGTGCGCCCATCCTGATCGCCCAGCCGGGTGGGGTCTACGGCCCTGGCGACACCTCGGAGATCGCGATCTTCATCGAGCAGATCAGGTCCGGACGCCTCAGGTTCATGACGTTCCCGGAGCTCGGACTCAACTTCCTGCATGTGGAGGATTGCGTCGAAGGGATCCTCTCGATCCACGACCGAGGCAAGGTGGCGAGTCATACGTTCTGGGCGGTGAGCTCACGACTATGGGCCGCGCCGTCCGCAAGGCGGCCGAGATACTCGGGCGGAAGCCTCCCAGGTTCACCATGCCGGCGCCACTCATCAAGATGTCGATCCCCTTGGCCCCGCTGGTTACCCGAGCCATGGGTCTGCCGCCCAACCTGAGGGAGCTCATCAAGGCGGCAGACGGGGTCACCTACTGGGCGACCGACGCGAAGGCGCGCCGGGACCTCGGCTATGCCCCGAGGGACCTGGAGACGGGGCTGCGTCAGATGCTGGCGTCATGAGCCGATGAGGATCGCCGCCACCGCGACCACGATGTAGATCGCCAGGCCGCCCGCCACGAGCATCGTGCGGAGCGAGGCCGGGATCGGCGATCGCCCGGCGGCGAAGTACAGGATCGGGCCCAGGAACGGCACCAGAAGCAACACCGCCATCCAGCCGATCTGCCGACCCCGCCTCAGGTGCTCTCTGCGGACTATGTCCCAGATCCCTATCGAGACCCAGGCCACGTAGAGGATCAGCGGCAGAAGATACGCGTAGGTGGCGAGGAGGAGCCCCCACCAGGTCGGCGCGGCGATCGATATTCCCAGCACTGTGACCTCCTGACTGCGTTTTTGCCCGGTCGGGGACCCCGGCCGGCCGATGTTCTGGGCCGTTGGCCCCGGAACGCCGATCTCCGGCACCGCCGGATCGGGAATCTGACTGCCCAGGTCGGGCATGCTTTCCTGGGCAGGAGGCGTGGGCGCGGCGCGCCAGTCGCCCTTCGGAAAGTTGCCGCCCTGGGCCTGTATGAACAGAGCTAGGGTCTGGATCGCAGCCGAGAGGTCTCCACCACCCAGCCTGTTGAGGTCGAAGCCGCATCCATGTATGGCCTGGATGGCCGGTGGCAGACTCGACTGAAAATCGTTGCCGGAGAAGCAGTTCCCGGTGCCAGCGGGTCCGGACAGAACCAGGTCCGCTCGGCCCGATCCACGGACGTAGTTGCCCCGGACGACGTTGCGTTCTGCGATCCAGAAGTTCTTGTCGATGTTCGGGAACACCGCGATGCCATAGTTTTCGTGGTTCAGCACCGTGTTGTGCTCGACGATGTTCCCGACACCACCAGCCAGCAGGATCCCCGTGCCGATAGATGGATACTGCAGGTCCTTGGCCGGAGCGTGAAGGTTATTGTTGTCCTCCACCAGGTTGCCGGCAATGTAAACCTCGCGCTGCGGCGCGAGCAGCTCGGAGTCCAGCGTGTTGGGAACGATCCCCGACATGTTGTTCCGCCACAGGGAGTTCACGATCTTCAGGTCACCTCCGGCGTTGGTGCCCGAATAGCCGAGGGCGTTTCCCTCGGCCACCACGTCGTCGATGACCGCGTGACATGGGTAGCACTGCCCGATGTAGAAGCCCGAATCGGGGTGGCCGCTCGCGTAGGAGTGTTCGAACAGCCCATACACGGAATCGAATGCGTAGAGGCCGTAGTCGCCGTTGCCGTAAGCGGTCAGGTACGAGGCCTTGTAGCCGAAGACCGTCGTCCAGTAGAAGCCGTTCAGAAGGTAGTGGCGCGCCGTCATGTTCTGGATCGACACGCCGTCCGCCTCGATCACGTGAATGCCGTTGGGGAGCTTGAACTCGCCGTCCAGGATCACTCCGTCCCGATCGGTGCCGCGAATCGTGAGGTAAGGAGTCGTGACCTTGACGGCCTCGTTGTAGATGCCCGGCGAGACCAGGATCAGGTCGCCGGGGTGGGCCGCGTCCACTGCGGACTGGATCGTCTCGTATTTCTTGGGCACTCGGAGAATGACGCCTGGCTCGGTCGGCACCGGCTCGCGACCGGAGCTCACTGTGCCGCCGGACCCAGAGGGGAGTACGGCGTCGCCGACCAGGATGACGCCGGCCATGCCTATCCCGCCGGCGGCCCCATGGTATCTGCAGTAATAGGAGAACGCCCCCTCCGCCGAGAAGGTGAAGCTGTACTCGGAGCCCGGGTCCTGGTTCCCAGATTCGAACGACCCGTCGTCCGCCGTCACGGTGTGCGGGTTTCGGCCGGCGTTCTTCCACTCGATGGTGGCGCCGATCGGGACGTGGACGGCCTCGGGATCGAAGAAGTCGTCCTTCTCCTCGACCGTCTCGTTCTCCCCACCCTGGGAATAGCCCGCCCGGGCGACGTGTGGGACCAGGAGGACAAGCAAGAGGGTCGCAAGCGCGAGGCCGCGACGCGCGCCTTCAGAGATTGACGCTCCGCTCATATGCTCGGGCGAACGATACCCCCTCGACTCCTACGCTTGCCGGGTGTCGACGAGCCGTTACACGGCCGAGAAACGTCGGTAACGGGCGTGGTCCAGCCTCTCCCCTGTAAGCATCCGAGCCTGGTCGAGATCCAGGCCTGACGAAGGGAGACGTCATGAGGATCCACGATCAGGACCAGGCGGGCACGCCCAGGCGTAGTCGCCGCAACGTTGTGCTTGGCGCCGGGGCGCTGGCGCTCGTGCTGGCCACCATCGGCACCGTGGCCGCCCTTGCCGATAAGTCGTCCCCAGCCACCCAGGTGCCCGCTCTATCTGTGGCCAGCCCCAACAACGTGGACGCGGCTTCAGCCGCCACGCAGCAGCCGCCAAGCCAGGTGGCGCCCAACCCGACCACCTCGACGCCCGCCTCGCCGATACTGGCGGACGGCACCTACCCCGCCTACATCGACAGGGTGTATGTCGAGCAAGCGAAGGTCACAATCGATGTCATCCAGGTGTTCGAGAACGATGCCGCAGTCGAGGCTGCGCTGGAGGACGGCCTGTCCCAGGACGAAGCCGAATCCTGGTACCTCTACATCCGAAACGAGAACCCGCGGCTTCGGACGCTCTCCGTCGCCAGTGATGTGGAGATCCAGTTCGCTGACGGCTGCGAAGCGTCCGGCGACCAGCATGCGGCACTCACCGAGCTGGCCGAGCCGGTGAGAGCGTATGGCGATCTGTACTACTACGACGTCACGGTCACAAACGGCGAGATCAACCAGATCACGCAGCATCTCGCCCAGCCGGCCTGCTGATCAAGCAGCCTGCAAGGTCGAAGGGAAGGGCCCAGGAGATCCCGGGGCCCTTCGCTAACCGGTGACCGGACCGACCTGTGGTCTCCGCTGCTAGCCTGTTCCCATCATGCAGCGCCTCGGTCCGCAGGACGCGTCGTTCCTCTACCTGGAGACGCCCAACGTCCACCAGCACGTCGGCGGGCTGGCCATCCTCGACCCGGCGACGGCGCCCGGGGGTGCGCTCCGCTACAGAGACTTGGTCGACGTCGTCGGGTCGCGGCTGCACCTAGCCCCCAGGTTCAGGCAGAAGGTTCTCTTCCCCCCGTTGGCCGCCGCCCGGCCCGTGTGGGTCGATGATGCGAACTTCGACCTGGCCTTCCACATGCGGCGAGCGGCGCTCCCGACACCCGGAAGCAGGCGGGAGCTGATCGATTACGTGCAGCGCGTCATCTCGCGGCCGCTCGACCGGACCAAGCCCCTCTGGGAGTTGTATCTAATCGAGGGGATGGAGGAAGGGCTCTTCGCCATCTTGACGAAGGTTCACCACGCGATGGTCGATGGGTTGGCCGCTATAGACCTCGCCTCGGCCGTCTACGACTTCGCCCCGCTGCCGCAGGTCCTAAGTCACCCGGCATGGGAGCCCGAGCCCGAGCCGACCAGCTCGCAGCTACTCCAGGACGCCCTCAGGGAGCAACTCACGCACCCGATTGCTGGGTTGGTCGACCTGGTCCAGAGGACGGTACGGACCCCGTCCAGGGTGGCCGGGCAGATCGGCGACATCCTGGGAGGCTTGCGGGAGATCGTCGGGGGAGGCGTGCTCGCGCCGCCCAGCCCCTTCAATCAAAGGGTAGGGCCGAACCGGCGCTTCGCCATGGCCGAGGCTCCCGTCCAGACATTCAAGGACATCAAGAACGAGCTGGGTGGAACGGTCAACGACGTCGTGCTGGCGGCGGTCGCAGGTGCCCTCTACCGCCTGCTCCGCCATCGCGGGGAGCCAACGCGCGAACGTTTCCTGCGCGCGATGGTCCCCGTTTCTGTGCGAACCGATGACCAGAAGTCGGTCATGGGCAACCGCGTATCTTCGATCTTCGTCGATCTCCCCGTTGGGCGCGTCGGCGCGAAGCGGCGGCTCGCGGAGATCGTGAAGATGACAAAGCATCTTAAGGACTCGAACTATGCCGTCGGCGCGGAGTTCCTGATGAACATTGGGTCGTGGGCGCCACCCACCATCCATGCCATGGCCGCCCGCCTGGCCGCCCGCAGCCGAGTCATCAACCTGGTGGTGTCCAATGTCCCCGGCCCTCAGCTTCCGATGTACATCGGAGGCGCGAAGCTGCTGGCCCAGTACCCGATTATGCCGATCGCAGAGTCGATGGGGCTCTCGATCGCAGTTACGAGCCTGGCAGGGACCATGGCCTTCGGCGTCACGGCCGACTGGGACACCCTCCCCGACATCGAGGTCCTTGCCCACGCGATCGACGATTCGCTGGCCGAGTTGAGGAAGGCCGCGGGGAAGTAGAGCTACCCCTAACCGGCCTGGGCCTCGTCCGCTCCCGTCGGCGGCACCGCTTGGGCGGCCAGCCATGCCCCTACGGAGGAGAGCCAGCGTTCGGGAGCCTCCATCTGTGGCACATGTCCGAGGTCGTCGAAGACCTCCAGCTTCCAGTTCGGATGCTCGCTTGCGGCCTCGCGCGCGGCCGCAACATTGACCAGCACGTCCATTGCCCCGTGCGTAACGAGCGCCGGAGCCCTCACCGAGCGGACCAGCGCCCGGTACTTCCCCGGTGAGATCTGCGCCTTGAAGATCGATCTGGCCGCAGCGAGGAACGCGTCGGCCGCATACTCGAACTCCATCCGCAGCCGGGCTAATTCAACGTGGGCGTCGATCAAATTTGGATCGATAGAGGATGGATCCGCGGCGCACAACCGGAACGTCTCCCGCACCAGGCCCTCCGGCCCGAACCGCTTCGCCCTGGCACGCACGAACCATTCGCCCATCCGTCCGCTTGAATACAGCGCGAACACGGCCGCGACCCTGGGAGCCGGTCGTCCGGTCAGGACCCGCGTCCTGGGGAATGCCGCATCGACCAGGATGAGACCGGACACAGATGCTGGGACCTGGGCGGCCTGGATGAGCGAGATCATCCCGCCCATAGAGTTGCCGACAAGGATGACCGACGGAAGCCCCAGCGCGCGGAGGAAGCCGTCAAGCAGGCGCCAGTTGCCTCCCACCGACGTCTTGCGACCGGCCGGCGGCGTTAGGCCGAACCCCCCGAGGTCGAGGGCGATCGTTCGGCCGCGCAAAGCCAGGCCGGGGGCCACCCCGGCCCAGTTGAGGTGGGAGCCGCCCAGCCCGTGCACGCAGACGAACGTCGGACCGTCGATCGGCCCCTCCCACTCGCGATAGTGGACCGGCCCGTCGACATCCACCCACCGGCTATCCGGAAGCTCGATCCCGCCAAAGACTTCCATGGAGGTAGGGTACTCGGGACGGTGCGAAGGTAGGAAACTAGTCCCATGTTCGAACGGTTCACCGACAGGGCCCGCCGGGTTGTTGTCCTCGCCCAGGAAGAGGCGAGGGGGCTCAACCACAACTACATCGGCACTGAGCACATCCTGCTCGGCTTGATACACGAAGGCGAGGGGGTCGCGGCCCAAGTCCTGGAGGCCCTTAGTATCTCGCTCGAGGCCGTGCGCTCCCAAGTACGCGAGATCATAGGGGAGGGACAGACCCCTCCGGCTGGCCACATACCGTTCACGCCGCGCGCGAAGAAGACCCTGGAGCTGTCGCTGCGGGAAGCTCTGCAATTGAAGCACAACTACATCGGCACGGAGCACATTCTGCTTCGCCTCATTCGCGAGGGAGAGGGTGTCGCCGCCCAGGTGCTGGAGAAGCTGGGCGCCGACCTGCTCCGAACGCGCCAGGCGGTGCTGGAGGTGCTATCCGGACGGTCCAGTGCACCCACGATCGAGACGACCGAGGTGGCCGAGCGGCTGGCTCGGGTAGAGGAGGTCGAGCGGCGGGCGGCCGAGGTCGCCGCCGAGTTCGAGAGCGACCAGGTCGAACCCGAACATCATTGGATCGCCGCTCTGAGGCTGAACCTCGAGCAGATGGAAGAGGCTGTGGAGGCGTACCGCGCCAAACTCAGGAAGGCCGAGCGCCGGCTTAGCGAGCGGCGCGGGAAGAGGAAGCGACGAAAGCAGAAGCCCTCCGGGACAGCCGAGGGCCAACCAGAGGGTTAGGCGCTTACATCACATTCAGGCCGCCGAGATTCGCCATAAGGTCGCTCATGACGTCGGGATCGGTCACCGCGTCTACTACCGCCGGCGAACCCTGGTCGGTGGCCCTCAATGCGCGCTCCAGGGCCGGCCGGAGCTCCGACTGCTCCGTGACGCGCTCGCCATGGCCACCCACCGCTTCCGCGAGCAGGTCGTAGCGCATGCTCGAGAGAACGGCCCCCCGGTCAGCCTCCTCGCCGTAGAACATCCGCTGTTCGTGACGGACGTCGCCCCACCCTCCGTTGTTGACGACGACGATCACGACCCCGAGGCGGTGTCGTGCGGAGGTGTCCAGCTCGATGGCGGACAGACCGAACGCACCGTCCCCGGTGAACAAGAACACGGGCTCCTCCGGGCGAGCGGCCTTCGCGGCGATGGCGAATGGGAGCCCGATGCCCAGCGTCCCCATGGCAGAGCCGATGAACAGGTTGGTCCCCGGCCGGTGGGCCTTGGAAAAGGCGATCCCCCACAGCACGCTGTCGCCTCCATCGGAGACGAAGGTGCATGGACCATGTTCGTCGGCGAAACGAGCCACCTCTCGCGCCAGCCAACCGGGGTGAATACCCTTCGAGGAACGTTCGCACTGGCTGTCCCAGCTCTCCCAGCTGGCCTGGGAGCCAAGTTTCGTCTGTTCGGCCCAGGGCTCGAACCGGTCCTCGGGTGCGGTCCAAGCTCGTGTGAGCGCCTCGAGGGTGGCGCGCACGTCGCCGACCAGGCCGACCTCGGGACGCCGCAGCCCTCCCAGGTGCTCGGGGCGGACGTCTACCTGGATGACGCGCTGACCCGGGGGGAACAGGGGCGGTCCGCCGAATAGAAGATTGGCGTTGAACTGAGATCCCAGGACCAACGCAACGTCCGCTGACGCTAGGGCTATCCCGCCATGCACGAGCCCTCCTGCGCAGCGTTGGTGGTCGTCGTCGATGAGTCCGCGCGCGGCGCTCGTGGTGATGGCCGGGATCCCTGTTCGCTCGACGAAAGACTTGAGGGCGTCGCCGGCCCCCGAGAAGAAGGCGCCCGAGCCGGCCAGCATTACCGGCCGCTGAGCATTGGCTAGTAGATCGATTG
>Ga0184632_10001158_pt1 | contig 10753 bp, 10 predicted proteins | sample PLM31_50_b1_FD_133153 | JGI IMG/M metagenome (GOLD analysis project Ga0184632, IMG submission 133153) | Groundwater sediment microbial communities from an aquifer in East River, Colorado, USA - PLM3-1_50_b1 | ecosystem: Environmental > Terrestrial > Soil > Riparian zone | place: USA: East... | reverse complement strand
GCGGTCGAGATGGCCTCCCACGAGATCCCTGGGCAGCTCTGGCGCGACCTCAAGGGCGCCGACCTGCTGCCCGCGGAGGTGCCGCTGCCGTGATCATGCGACTAGTGCCGGTGGCGGAGCAACCCATGCCGGTTGGTTATCTGGTAGCTGTGACGCTCGTCGCGTGGTCCACGTTGTTCGCCCTGGCCCCTGTGCGTCGGCCGCGGGCCCTCGGCATCATCAGCTGGCTGTTCGGCTTCTTGGTCAACGAGCTGCCGTTCGTTGCCTTCTACTTCCTGCTCGCATCGACGTTGCTGGCCATCGGTCAGGGTGATATCGGCTCGCCAGGCAGTTGGGTGGCGTTCGGCCTGGCTGTCCTCGCGACGGTCGGCCTGGTGGTCGTCGCTCGGCGAGGGCTGCAGGCGCGCCCGGCGGTCGACAACGCCTTGACCGAGGGCCTTGGTGGGGGTTGGCGCACCACCATCGACGCCGGGATGGCCGCTGGGCTGCGCCGCCGCCTTCCACTCGCCCGTATCCTCCTCGGGCCATTCTTCGTCCGCCGTCACGATGTCGAGCGATTGGCGAACATCAGCTATGGCGGCGCTGGTGCGAAAAACATGCTCGATGTATACCGCCATCGCTCCCATCCGGCGGGCGGCCCCACGCTGGTCTACCTGCACGGGGGAGGGTTCGTCAGCGGCAGGAAGAACAACGAGGCCCGTCCCCTTATCTACCGGCTGGCGAGCCGGGGTTGGGTGTGCATCAGCGCGAACTACCGCCTGAGTCCGGCCGCTAGGTTTCCTGATCCGCTTATCGACGTCAAGAAGGTGATCGCCTGGGTGCGTGAACACGGCCACGAGTACGGGGCGGACCCAGCGGTCGTTTTCGTGGCCGGTAGTTCGGCGGGTGGTCACCTGGCATCGCTGGCCGCATTCACGCCCAACGACCCCGCGTTCCAGCCCGGATTCGAGGGTGTAGACACCTCGGTCAGCGCCGCCATTTCGCTGTACGGCTACTACGGCCCCGTTGACGGCAATGGCGGGCCGCCCTCGTCGCCCCTGGCACACGTCACACCGGATGCGCCACCGTTCTTCGTGGCGCACGGCGATCAGGACACGTACGTACTCGTGGAAGGCGCCCGAAGGTTCGTCGAGCGGCTGAAGAATATCTCGTCGAATCCGGTTGTCTACGCGGAACTGCCCGGGGCGCAGCACTCGTTCGACCTGTTCCATTCCGTCCGGTTCGATACGGTCGTCGATGCGATAGAGGCCTTCACCGCCTGGGTGCGGTCGCGCGTTAAGGCACAGTAGGCGTGGCCCTAGCCCGCACCTCGCACCGCATAGGTCAGGTAGACGAACTCGGCCACCTGCTCCACGGAGGACAGGGAGAGCCTCGACGACAACAACCGCCTCGGCAGGACCGGCGCACCGGCACCGAGTGTCACCGGCGCCACGCCGAGGATCATCTCGTCGAGTAGCTCGTGGTCGGCGAACCTCCCGACCAGCTCACCACCCCCGACGAGCCACACGTTCCTGCCTCCCGCGGCGGTGACCATCGCCTCGTGCACCGGCCGGACATCTCCGCTGACGAAGGTGAGGTCCGCGCCGGGGATCGGCGGCAGGTCGCGGTGCGTGAAGACCCAGGCCGGGACGTCGCCGTACCACTCACGCCACCTTTGTGGTTGTTCGAGCAAGCGATCGTGCCCCAGCACCCACTCGTAGGTGGTCGCGCCCATGGCGAACGCCCCGATTCCCTCAAAGAACGGCCCGAACCGTTGGTTGCCTTGGGAATCGGCCTCGAACAGCCAGTCGAGTGAGTTGTGCTCGTCGGCGATGAAACCGTCGATGCTGGTCGCGGTGAAGTACTGCGTCCTGGTCACTGGTCCACCCCAGGATGATCGCCGGTCACGCCGTCGAGGAGCTCGCGCACGATGTCCATGTGCCCGGCGTGCCGCGCCGTTTCCTCGATCATGTGGATGAGTACCCATCGCATCGACACCGTCGCACCGGACCATGAGGTGCCAACGTCGTCGAGCTCGAGCTCGTGGATCACCGCGTCGGCCGCGGCCCTGGCGCGACCGTAGAACGACACGATGTCCACCGTCGTTTCATGTGACGCCGCGCGCATGTCGGCCTGGGGATCGTCCGGATCGAACGGCACCGCCCCGGAAGGTCGGCCGAACGTCTCGCAGAACCACCCGTACTCGACGGAGGCCAGGTGCTTGACCAAACCCAAGAGACTTGTCCCCGACGGGACCATCGGTCGCCGCACCTGCTCGTCGTCGAGGCCTTCGAGCTTCCACAGCACCACATCGCGGTGCCGGTCGAGGCTGACGTACAGGCTCTCCTTCTCAGCACCTGTGAATGGCACTCGTCTCATGTTCGGACCGTAACAGCGGGGTGTGACAGGATCGTCGGTGGCCAGCCACGGCGAGGCAGGTGTGAAGCGGCAAGCACTCACCACGTGCGGATGATCACCGGCTTTTGGTGCACGCCGCGGTGCAGTAGGATCCGGTGATCATGGGCACCGCAGACGGGCTCACACCGGTCAGTACTCTGGCACCATGACCTACGGTGCTGATGCACCCGCTGGGGCGCTGTCGGATCCTAAGGAACTACTCCTGGCGTACCTCGACTTCTACCGGTCGGTGATCGCGCGAAAACTCGACGGCCTGTCCGATGCAGAGCTTCGCGCCAGCCGCCTACCCTCTGGCTGGACGCTGCTGGAAATGCTCAAACATCTGGTCTACATGGAGCGGCGATGGTTGCGGTGGGGTTTCATGGCGGAGCAAGTACCGGCGCCGTGGGGCGACGACGACGCCACGGGACGTTGGCACGTGGGCCCGGAGGAGACAGCCACCGAACTGATCGCCGCCATGCACGCGGGCGGCGTACGAACACGCGCGATCGCGGCTGAAACAGACCTAAGCGACGTCGCCGCGATCGGTGGTCGCTTTCCTGAGGACGCCTTGCGCCCAACGTTGGCCTGGACCCTGTTTCATGTTCTGCAGGAGTACGCCCGCCACGCCGGCCACCTCGATATCGCGCGGGAGCTGGTGGACGGAGCGACCGGCGAGTGAGCCTGTCGAAGTGGCGTCGTGCTCATCCTCCGCGGGAAGACGCGGAGGTCTAGGACGACGCTGCGCTGGGTCCTGGGGCCGGCGCTACTCGTAGCCGCCGGCCTAGAGCTCCCTCAAGTCCGTCGGCCGCCTCTACGTGCAACGCACCGAATCAACCCCGCCGACCAGGTCGTGGCGGGCGCCGTACGGGCCGCCACGTCCGCCCAGAGTCCTGAGCCCCAACGAGCCAGTCACGTGCTGAGGCGATATGGGGCCGAGGGAGGCCAGCCACGTCAACAACGGCACACCCGCCGTTGGTCTCACATCGGGGCTGCGGGCACCACGCGGAGTACCGCCGAGGCAATGTCGGCGACGACGGTTTCCGGGTGGTATCTGGCCGTCATGAACTTCAGCTCCGCCGCCACGGCCCGCCGCCGGTCGGGGTGCTCGAGGAAGTAGCACAGCTTCTCTTCCAACTGCGCTTCGCCAAGCTCGTATAGCACGTCCGGATTGCCGTTGCAAATCTCCGGGTAGCTGCCGAGACGCGGCAGGATGCAGCAGTTGTCTGTGTACATCGCCTCGAGAGTGGACATGCCCAGGCTTTCGTGGGTTGCGGTGGACACCTGCAGATCGGCCGCCCACAGCGCCCGGTAGTACTCGTCCAGCGCCATGTCGCGGCCGAGGATCACCTGCTCCGGGAACCGGCGTGCGAGTGCTGAGATCGCTTCGGCGCCCGGCTGCCCGGGGGCGAAGTAACGGGTGAACAGCACAGCTACGTCGTACCGGGGGAGTACCCGCGCCAGGACGTGGGCAAAGAGATCAGGATTCTTGCTGGACACCGGTGCGTGGTTGAAGACCACAGTGGTCAATGGAAGGCGCAGGTCGGTGCGGCAGGCGTCGATTCGCTTGACATCGAGCGGCAACCCGACCACAACGGCCTTGGCGTCTAACTCCCGGGCCAGGCTCACGTTGAATGCGCTGATGTTCTCCCACAGCGTCGCCCGCATGTACTCCGAGGCCAGCAGGATTCGGTCGAGGACGTGCAGATTCGCAAGGTCCAGCAGTTCCATCCCCGGGTAGACCTGGAAGCGGAACGCGTCGGTCGGGTCCCAATGGCTCCCATGCGTGTAGCCGACGATCGGGACCGACAAACCAAGGTCGAGTGCCATCCGCCTGATCTCCGCAGGGAACGTCGAGAAGATGTGGAACGCGAAGATGACATCCGGCGGGTCCTCGACCAGGGCGGTGAGCACGTCCCGGTACGTTGACAGGATCCAGAAGAGCCGTCCCGCGCGGTCATCGTGACCTGTGGTGGATGCAGTGGCGACTGGCCGGCAGAGCTCGAATCCCAAGTCCCCCAACCCGTCCCGGATGACCGTGGAGGCAGTAATGCCGTACCCGATGGCGTCGCTGGACGGCGCACCGTTCCTCGGATCCGGCACGGTGTAGCTGTCCAGGTAGAGCAGCCGCGGTCCGTTTGTGTTCATCCGCGCCACCTAGGCGGCCTGGTTGGGTAGCTTGTAGCCGAGTACGGCATAGTCCTGCGGCCCCCACAGCAAGTGCGAGAGAATTTCGTGCATCTGCGGCGAGACGCCCTCGCCGCTGTAACGCGTAAAGGGAGAGGGTTTCGGATGGAGAGGTCGTACCTCGATGTCGCTGAAGCCCTGCGAGGACACGAGGTATTCCGTCAGTGCGCAAGGCAACGGCGACCTGTGGGTCGGGTCGTTGTAGAAGTCGCAGGCGGCCATCACGAGGTTCGCCGGATTAGGCGTCTCCAGCAGCACGCAGCCGCCTGGTCGTAGCGCCATCCTGGCCGCCTCCAGCAGCGCAAGAAGTTCCTCGGTACCGAGATGCTCGATGACATGAAGGGCGGTGACCATGTCGACCGAGTCCGGCGGAAGGCCCTGCAGGTGACCGATGGCATCACCTAGCTCGATGTCAAGTCCCAGTGCGCGGCCCGCGGCCACGAACTTGGGGTTGGCATCGACGCCCGAGGACGCCACGCCGGCGTCGCGGAGCAGCGTGAGCCATTCACAACGCCCGCAGCCGAGGTCCACGACGCCACCTGTGCCAACCAGCCGGCGTACGTCGGGAAGATAGCCTTCGAGCTTCGCGCTGACCTCGGCGGTCGAGCCGCGAAAGCGATCCGTGAAGGCGTCGTAGATCGCCGCGAAGCGCGGCCCCCACCCGTCGAGCCCACCCTTACCGCAGCTCGCCTGCAGTTCTTGGAGCTCGGCTTCGAGCGCACGCACGCGTTGCTGGGTTTCTCGAGCCAGGCGCTGTGTGTCGGTTACCGCTTGGACGAGTCCGCGCACCTGCTCGTCGAGGTCGTTCGCCTGTCCCGCCGGCGGGTCGCCGTCCGCGCCAGCCCTGCCTGTCATTCCGCGCCGACTTCGCCGACCCCAGCATGTGGGTCAACCTCGGCAGGCATCGTGTCGTGGGGCCTCGGGATTTCCCGCAGGACCTTCGCCGGATTGCCCGCGACGATCGTGTAAGGCTCGACGTCACGCAGTACGAGAGACCCCACGCCCACCACCGAGTGCGCGCCGATGCGGCAGGGCGCCACGATGATCGCGTGGCTGGAGACCCAGGCGCCCTCCTCGATGACCACGTCACGGCCGGACTTGGGAACGGCAATCTGACGCTCGGCGCCGAACTTCGTCCAGTCGTGTGTGCCAGTGAGAACCGAGACACTGTGGCCGAAGAACGCGTACTCGCCGATCGTGACCTCGCCCGAGGACAGGTTGAACAGGGCATTGTTTACGATGGCGGTCGGGTGGATGTGCAGGCGCGTCGGATCGCCATAGATCAGCGGTCGGAACAGCGACGGGTCTTCGGTGTCCCGGGCTCCAGCGGGCTTGCCACCATCGAGCCGCCGCCCGAACGCCGCAACGAAGCGACGTGCTTTGCTGGTCACGCTGTCCAATAGAGACATGCGGCGCTCCTCCTACCCCGCTCGTGGTGTCTACCGCACCCTGAGATTGTCTCCCTCGAGCACCTCTGCGTATATCCTCGCGTGGGTCGCGGCGATGGCCGGCCATGTTCGACCCTCGGCGCAGGCGCGGCCGTTCCTGGCCAGTCGATCCGCGAGGGCGCGGTCGGTCAGGATCAGACGCAGCGCATGCGCGAGAGCAATACTGTTACGCGGTGGAATGCGAAGAACACCCTCGATCTCGGTGGGCTCGGCAACGACGTCCGGAAAGGACGTCGCGATTGTCGGCACGCCGTGGGCCAGCGCCGCGAGAAGTGATCCCGACTTGGAGGTCACTCCAGCGTTGAACGGATACACCGCCACATCCGCAGCAAGCAGCAGGCGAGAGATTTCATGCTCGGGCAGGTATCCGGTGAAGAAGACATCGTCCTCGACGCCGTGCCTTCGCGCAACGTCCTCGAGTTCGCGGCGCAGCGCCACGGCCGCGCCGCCGCGAACGGAGTGGCTCTGCACACCGCCGGCCAGCACCAACCGCAGACGGGGGTACACTCCGCGTACTTGCGCGACGGCCTCGATGAGCCGCTCCAGCCCTTTGTCTGGGTGGAGGAAGCCGAAGAACACGGCGAGGAGGTCGTCCTCTGCCCGTCCGAGTCCTCTCCGCACGGCGGCCCGAGCGTGCTCGCGGTCCAGCCGGGTCACCCCGATGTTCGCGCCGATCGGCACGCGCACCGCGGCGAGGGCGCGTCCAGGCAGACGCGTATTCAGCACACGTTCGTGTTCCGGCGCCGTGACCAGTACCCGGTCCGTCCGCAGCAACAGCAGCAGCGTCTCCCGCTCCGCGAACCCGCGGCGCTCCAACCCCGACCACACGATTGAGCGCAACCGCCCAGCGACGCCAGTCGCCGCCCATACCCCGTACTCGTGCAGCGTCGCCAGCACGGGAATGCCGTACGGAGCTAACCGGGGTAGCAGGCCGACCGCGCGGCTGAAACCGAAGGCGGACGGCGCGAACTGCACATGAACCAGATCGAGCCGCAGCCTAGCCATCGCCCGAGCCGCCCGCACAACGCCGCCGACGTTCCACCGGTCCGTCACGCCGATGACGCGATCGGGGGCACTCTTCGCGTATACGTGCGCCGTGCAGATGAGCGGGTCGAGCCCATTCGACCGCAGGTGTCGGGCGAGTTGGCGGGTGTAGTCGGCCACTCCGTCGCGGGCCGGATCGAATTGGCCGCAGACCAGCCCGACGCGCGGTCCACTCATTCGCCACCTCGGCTCGGAACGCGTTGCCGCGGGCTGGAAGGCGTGGCCCGGCCCGTGCTCATGCGGTGCTGGTTAGTGTTTGAGGGCGCCCTTGATCTTCTTTGCGAACTGGTTGAACCGGCTCTTGAGTACCTCGGCGTTGCCTTCGCCGCGAAGTCTGCTGTTGCCGGTAGCTTTGCCGGCCTTTTGCTTTGCCCTACCCCTGGTGTTCCGGGCCTCAGCTGACGTCTTGGGCGATGTTCTTGATCTTTGCTGTCATCGTCATTGCGTACGTCCTCCTCAGGTGGCGGGTTCGGCCACCACCTAAGCCGCGGCGGCTCGGATCGTGGGCGGGTGGGCGTGGAAGGTGCGGCGCAGCGAGTGCAGCGGCACACCCCGGCGGCGAACGCTGGCGGCCGCAACCCATGCCGGGCTCGATCGAAACCGCCTCCGGAGGCGACGTCTTGAACCTGGCCGATCATCACAGTTGACTCCCGGCGATAGGTCGGCCGTGGGCAACAGGCCGTCGTGCCACCAGGATCCCAGGCGACGCGTTCAGCGTACCCGCATTCGGACCGGCGTGCGCTCGTCCCCTCGTCCGCCAACGACGTCAGTGAATGCGTCGGCGTATGCCCTCCAGCGCCCACGCGAGTACCGTCGCGTGGCCGTCGTTTCGGGTACCAGGCCGCCGAATGCACTCCGCTCGAGTGTCCACCTTCAGCCGGATCCAGGCTGGGCCTCGCGGACGATCTCCACCACTTGCGCCGACGGCAGACGCGGAGTGTGAGGCGGTCCGGCGTGGTCCGGGTCGGCCATTCCAAAGCGCAGCACGAGGTAGGGCTCGCCCAGGTTGGACAGCAGCCGACGCAGGATCTGCCGGGTGCTGCTCACCTCCACGGCGGCGCTGAGCGGCAGAACGGACACTGCGAGCTCGGTCGCGGTGAGCCAGGCCGCGCTGAGCGCCTCGCCCCCACGCAGCCAGCCTAAGCGTGTGTCGTCGTCGCCGTAGAGGATCGCGTAGACGGCCGCGCGGTCGTGCCCAGCGCTAATGGGTAGCTGGCCGCTGAGGCCGAAGTCGCGACCAGGCACCGTCGTCTTCGGCGATTCGCTCGGGATGGCGGAGTCCGGGATGCCGAGGCCCTCAGGGCGCGAACCGCCGGCCCAGTAGGCGATCTCCTCCCGCCACTGTGGATCGAAAGTCTCGATGGTCTGAGCCCGGTCCGCTGTGGTCGCGAGGTCCAACACGTCGTTGGGGCCAAGAAAGTGGAGCCAGCCCCCCTCGGCCTCGGCGGCCTGTCGCACCTGGTCGAGCGTCTGCGGCGGGGTCTCGGCGTCGGTGACCGGCCGCCGGTCCGTGTGGCGGACGTGGATGGTCTGCAGCAACCGCATTGCGTCTGTCGTGACCGGCGCTCGTCCGGTCAGCGTCAGTCGGGCGAGCAGGTCCGGTCGGTCCGGTTCGGGCAGGCGAGCGACCCCGGCTTGCCGCCCTTCGGCGGCCAGCGCCACTCGGACGTGGTGCAGGGCCACGCCGCAGCTGAGCACCATCAGCCGGCTGGACGGATCGGACGCGGCGAGGCGGCGGCTGGGCACCGCATGAAGTTCCAACCTGTCACCGTGTACGCGCCAGCGCCACGGCTGGGTATTGTGAATTGACGGGGCGTACCCCCCGATGCCGGCCGCAGCGGCCAGTGCTGCCGACAACGGGTTACCGCCGGGCTCGGGCTCGATGCTCATTCTCTGTGCCCCTTCGTGACCGTCTCTGGCCATCCTCCATTTCTGTCATGCCTGATAATGGAGAACGACGACTGGGGTGCGCGCTCGTGCCGCGCCACGCTCCAGCATTTCCTACTCTGACGCACGGTGGGCCACTTCGGTGTCCTGATGTGTGGCGACCGTGAACGGCGGACGTGGGCCATGCACAATTGCCAGCCCAACCGACGCTCGCCCGTGACGCGGGTTGGCAGGCCCACCCGTGCATCGCCGATGTCCTCGGTCGCTACGGCATCCCGGTGGTCCAGACCGTCACTGCGATGGGAGAGGGGCGGTCGTCGAGGAGGCGCAGCGCCTAGGCTTTCCGGTGGCGGTCAAGGCCGGCGACCCGCAGCTGGTGCACAAGAGCGACGTTGGGGCGGTGAAGGTCGGTCTGCTTGATGCCGCCGCCGTGCGGCCGACAACGACTACGATCACGTGCGAGTATCGGCGTCCTGGTACGGGGTCGCAATGCTGACATGTCCAGTCCCTGTGGCTCGGGGTGCCCGACTCCCATCTGTGTGGATGTCATCCGCAGTCACCCCGGTGTTCATCTTGTCGATGCGGCTCGGCTCTGGGTCGGGTGCCGCGAAGGCCTGGCTCCTGGGTGTGACAAATGCGTGCAGGAATCCGGCGATGGCCAGCAGCAACATGAGGCCGGCGGCGAGGTAGGCGACGGTGGCGGCCTGGCCGGCCTTGTTGCCGAACTCGCTGAAGCCATACGAGGTGAGCAGCAGACCGCGCAGAGTCTCGCCCTTGAAGACGGTCTCCCGCTGGCTAGTGACATCCGCGAGCTGCTGCTGCAGGTCGGCAAGGTTCGGCGCATTGTTCTTCTGCGCGTCCGCGACCTGCGTGCGGAGCTGGCTTTGCGGGGCACCGAGCTCGGCGTAGGTCTGGCCGTTGGCCGTCGACTTCAGGTGCAGGCCGATGAAGTTGTTGGCGTAGCACTCGGCCTGCTTGCCCGTCGTGAGCTGCTGGCCGGCGTACGTCACCAGGCAGTCGGCCTTCTTCTCTTCGTCGGTAAGGGTGTCGGCAGACTTGAAGGTGATGTTCTGCTGGCTGAGCTGGTCGGTGACGTAGTTGTTCGCGAAGTTCGCGTTGGCGGTGAGGACGAGTCCGGCGACGAGCAGTAGGCCAGCGAGGACCAGCAAACCCCCGCTGAGCAGGACGTCCAGGGTCTTACGTTTCATTGGATCACTCCGTCATTTGGAGCTGTGCCCGATGGCTCAGCTCGAATCGGTACCCGCAACGCGAGCGCTCCGCGGGCTGGGTAGAAGGACAACGACGGGTGGACGCATGCGTCGTCCACCAAACGCGGCCAAGTCTCGTTGCGAGATACCGGTGGGTCGGATGCACGGGGATCCACTTCGGTCATGACGACGTCGACTCGTGGGCACATCGAACGCGGCGGGGGGCGGGCAGCCACCGGGGACCCGAGCGACAACCTCACCCTACGCTCTATTTCCCTGGACGGTGGAACGACCAGTCCTGCGACGGCGCGGGAGCTCCATGGGACCGTTAGTCCATTGAGGATGGCGGCATGGTCTCGTTTGAGTCCGGTGCTGAAGGCGGCGCTACCACACGGAGCTTGCGCCTCGATCGCGTCGACCCTCCTCGAGCGACCTCAGCGGGCTACCTGCGGTCTACGGCGTAGGTCGCCAGCATCGCGCCCGTGCTGGTCACTTGATGGTCCACTAGCCGCATTGACCGGAGCACGCCGTCGTCACGGAAGATCCGCTTGCCGCCCCCGACCACGATCGGATCGATCATCAGCCTGAACTCGTCGACGAGGT
>Ga0184632_10001157_pt1 | contig 10755 bp, 12 predicted proteins | sample PLM31_50_b1_FD_133153 | JGI IMG/M metagenome (GOLD analysis project Ga0184632, IMG submission 133153) | Groundwater sediment microbial communities from an aquifer in East River, Colorado, USA - PLM3-1_50_b1 | ecosystem: Environmental > Terrestrial > Soil > Riparian zone | place: USA: East... | reverse complement strand
TTCCATCTCGTCCCGTTGTTCCGTTCGGTGTCGAAGAAGGGCATCAGATCGATCGTCCAGGCTGCCACAGAGGTGGACGTCCGTGAGGAAACAGTCCTGGTCCGGGAGGGACAGAGCGACCGAGATCTGTTCGTGATCCTGCGTGGGACAGCGAGCGTGATCAAGGACGGCAAGTGGGTGCGGGAACTGGTGCCGGGCGATTTCTTCGGCGAGCTCGCGCTGCTCCATGGGGCTCCCCGGTCGGCGACCGTGACGGCGCGGAGTGACATGCGGCTGATGGTCCTTGGCTGGAGAGAGATGTCGATCGTGCTGGAGCACGAGCCGACGATCGCAAAGCAACTGCTCGCCGCGATGGCCGAGCGCGTCCGGGCGAACGAGCGATCGGTCACCCACTGATAGACGACCAGATAGGGTCCTAACCTCGGGTACCCTTTCGCGCGTGGATCCGGCGGCGTTGGGGGCGAAGGTGCGGGCGGGCGACCGGCGCGCCGTGGCTAGGGCGATCTCGATGGTCGAGGACGGGGCGGAGGCGCTGCCCGAACTCTCGGCTGTTATCTATGCGGAGACCGGCCGCGCCTATACGGTTGGCCTCACGGGCTCTCCGGGCGTGGGCAAGTCGAGCCTGGCGGAACAGCTCGTCAGGGCGGCCAGAGCCCGTGAACAAACCGTGGCGGTCCTGGCGATCGACCCAACGTCGCCGTTCACGGGCGGGGCATTGCTCGGCGACCGCCTTCGTATGCAGGCGCACGCCACCGACCCTGGAGTGTTCATCCGCTCCATGGCGACCCGTGGACACCTCGGGGGAATGGCTCTGGCGGCCCCCGAGGCACTTCGGATCCTGGACGCCTCGGGCAAGGATCTGATCCTCGTCGAGACGGTCGGGGTCGGGCAGGCCGAAGTGGAGGTGGCCACGGCGACCGACACCACCCTCGTGGTGGTCTCACCGGGCTGGGGCGATGCCGTGCAGGTCTCGAAGGCTGGGATCCTGGAGATCGCCGACGTCTTCGTCGTCAACAAGGCGGACAAGGAGGGCGCGGGCGAAGCAGAGCGCGACCTGAAGTCCATGCTCCGCATGGGGCCGAAGGCGGAATGGACTCCGCCGATCGTCAAGACATCGACGGTCACGGGCGAAGGCGTGGACGAGCTTTGGGCGGCTATCCAGGAACACCGCACGCACCAGGAGCGGTCGGGTGCCCTGGAGGCCAAGCGCACTCGCCGGATATTGGAGGAGGTGAAGAGCATCGTTGCCTTCCGCTTGAGGGGGCGCATCGCCGAGGTGCTCTCCAAGGAGACCGGGCTTACCAGTGACCTTGCCGCCAGGGCCGTCGATCCGTACCGGGCTGCTGAGATACTTCTGTCGAGGGTGAGTTTCCTCGAGGACTGAGGGAGCCTTGGAGCCGGCATGAGCGATGGCGAATTCGAACGTTGGAGGGACCACTACCTGAAGTCGGGCGAACGCGATGTCGATTTCCAGACGCTCTCCGGCGAGCTGCTGGAGCCCCTGTACACCCCCGAGCACGTCAAGGGCCTGGACCACGAACGGGATCTGGGCTACCCGGGCCACTACCCGATGACCCGCGGTGTCTATCACTCGATGTACAGGGGCCGGCTGTGGACAATGCGGCAGTTCGCCGGCTTCGGCTCCGCCGAGGAGACGAACGCCCGGTACAAGTTCCTGCTCAAGCAGGGCCAGGGGGGGCTGTCCGTGGCGTTCGACATGCCTACCCTCATGGGTCGCGATTCCGACGATCCTCGCTCCGAGGGGGAGGTCGGCCGGTGCGGCGTTGCCACGGACTCGCTGGCGGACTTCGAGGCCCTCTTCGACGGGATCCCGCTCGACGGCATCACCACCTCAATGACGATCAGCGGGCCGGCCACGATCCTGTTCGCGTTCTTCCTGGCAGCGGCCGACCGGCAAGGTGTCTCGTGGAAGACTCTCGACGGGACGCTTCAGACCGACATCCTGAAGGAGTACATCGCCCAGAAGGAATGGATCTTCCCGCCCAGGCCTCACCTGCGGTTGATAGGTGACCTCATCGAGTTCTGCGCGACAGAGGTCCCGAACTTCCACCCCATAAGCGTGAGCGGCTACCACATCCGCGAGGCGGGCTCCACGGCCCAGCAGGAGCTGGCCTTCACGCTGGCCGACGGCTTCGGCTACGTCGAGCTGGGGCAGAGGCGCGGCCTGGACATCGATGCCTTCTCCCAAGGCCTCTCCTTCTTCTTCAACGCTCACATCGACTTCTTCGAGGAGATCGCCAAGTACCGTGCCGCCAGGCGCATCTGGGCCCGGTGGCTCCGAGACCGTTACGGCGCCAAGGACGAGAGGTCCTGGCGGCTTCGGTTCCATACCCAGACGGCCGGCTGCTCGCTTACGGCACAGCAGCCCGAGAACAACATCGTCAGGACGGCGATCGAGGCCCTGGCCGCCGTGTTGGGAGGAACCCAGTCGCTCCACACGAATGCTCTGGACGAGGTGCTCGCCCTGCCGACGGAAAAGGCCGCGCAGATCGCCCTTCGGACCCAGCAGGTGATCGCGCACGAGACCGGCGTCGCCAGCGTGATCGACCCGCTGGGCGGCTCCTACTTCGTGGAGGCACTCACTAACCGCATGGAAGAGGCCGCCGAGGAATACTTCGCGAAGATCGCGGATATGGGTCGAGGCTCGATGCTCGAGGGAATGCTGGTCGGCATCGAACGCGGCTATTTCCAGTCGGAGATCGCGGACGCGGCCTTCCGGGAACAGCAGCTGTACGAGAAGGGGCGCCTGATCAAGGTCGGCGTCAACGACTTCGTAGACCCGAACGAGGGTCCGATCGACATCCTGGTGATACCGCCCGAGACCGAGGAGGAGCAGGTCCAGAGCGTTCGGCGCGTGCGAGCCGACCGCGATGGGGCCAAGGCCGAGTCGACGTTGGCGGCGCTCACCTCGGCCGCGGCGGGCGAGGAGAACCTGATCCCGCTCCTGGTCGATTGCGCCAGGGCCTATTGCACCGAAGGCGAGATCGTCGACGCCCTCCGACGGGTCTTCGGCGAGTACACGGAGACCCCGCGCTTCTAGTTCAACTCGTCAGTGGCTTCTGTCGGCCGAACGGCCGTCCTCTCCTTGGGGGAGCAATTGAATCCACCACCGAGCCTATGTGCGCCCGGAAGGCTGGCTTCTACTGTTTCGGGCAGCGCCTGAAGGAGGGTCAGTCTTGAAGCAGTGGGAGCTTCGCGGGATCACGGCCCCGAGGGTGAACGTGACCCCGACATGGGAAGTCTCGAACGGGAGCGCAAAGTCGCTGCGGGCGCTGGTGGATCAGTTCCCGGCCATCGTCTGGACCACTGACACCGATCTCAGGTTCACCACGGTGCTCGGAGGGGAGCTAGACCGCCTGGGGCTCTGGCCGAATCAGATCGTCGGGAGCATGTTCTTCGAGTTCTTCGAGTCAGACCACATCCGCGCGCTGGTCGTGGCGGCTCACCTCAGGGCTCTGCACGGTGAGATGGTGACTTTCGATCTCGATCTGGGTGGAAGCTTGTTTCACAGCCGGGTGGCTCCGTTGCGCGACTCAGAGGGCACGGTGATCGGGGCCGTCGGCGTCGCGGTAACGTGTGACGAGAGCGAGCGCATGGAGCGGGCTCTGCACCTCACCCCGGTCGGCTGACCTCGTCGATCACGCCTGCGGACAGACGGGGTAGGGAGAACCGGGATCGCTCTCCAGGTGCAGGATCTGCGAAGCCCGTAGAAAGAGCCGGCGGAGGGAGGACGGCTCCGGGATGCAGATCGGTGGATTGTCCGCGATCACTTCTGGCCCGAGCTCAATTACAGCCCTGGGAGCCTCCAGCAGAAGGCTGGCACCCTTGTCGTTCTGGGTCAGGACGTAGGCCCCGAAGCGCTCCGGCAGGGTCCGCCCGTTCAGCTCGATAGGCGGGCCCGGCTGAATCTCGATCGACCTGAGCGGCAGCCAGACCGTCTGTGACAGCGCCAGATAGCCGATCATCAGGGCAGCGGCGCCGGCCCCAAACACCCTCAAGACCTTCCGTGCCCGCTGCCAGTGCATCGCATCCCACGCGTCGAGAGTCCGGTTGACCGGTCGATAGGCCAGGAGGAACAGCCCCAGGAAGAGGACCAAAAGGATCGTCCAGAACCAGTTGGAGGAGGTGTCGCCAACCGCTGCCCAGGCGACGCCGTAAGCAATCGAGAAAGCGCCGGTGCCTATCGCCAGTATTCGGAACCCGTGCTTCATCCGAGCAATGTGCCTCTTCCTCGAAGAGAGACGCTGATCCAAGAGAGGCGCGCTGGCAACGAGCATCGGCAGGAAGAAAGCCAGGAAGATCGGCCATGGAATGGTGAAGAATCCCGCGGTCACCATGGCCCACGCCAGGGCGAGATCCCCGGCCGCATGGACCGTTGTCACGCCGGTTCCTTCGTCAGCATCGGGCAGAGACTCGACCCAACGCCAGATGGCGGCCGCGATCACGGCGGCGATGAATCCGGGCAGTAGGGTGAGCACGACTCCCTTCAGGAGGGCGACGGTGTTGGCCGTGCTGACGATCGCCACGGTCGTCGACGCCTCCATCCCGGAGACGCGAAACACCTTCACCGCCACCAGCACGAAGGTCAGGACGGAGAGAGCCGGCACGCTCGTCAGTACGCTGTGCTGAAAACGTTTCGAAGAAGCTCTTGGCCTGTTCCTTATCGGCCAACGTCCCTCCCTGAGCGCCCGTTCGGAATACTACCTTCTGCTTCACGGCCCCTGGACAGCCAGGCCAGCGTGAACAGTTCGATCGGGTAGATCGCGTAACCGAGACGCGCCGCCGGCGCCAGTAGCAGCGCGACGGTCATGACGATGCCGGCTCGCTGGAGCGCCTGGTACGGCTTCGCGGGCGAACGAAAGATGAACAGGGTGATTGCCACGGCTAATACGGACGCCATGAGCATCACGGTCAGCCCGTCTCGCGCGCCGGGAAAGGCCCGGATCAGCAGGCTCCCAAGCGTCGTGCCTCCGGCCGCGCTTGGCTGCTGGCCCAGGCCCAGCGGGAAGAGGATGACGTCTTCCACGAAGTCGGATGGTTCCCAGATCACGAACGGAAGGACCACCGGAATGACGACGCACAGGGTGGCCAGGCCGAATCTTGTCCGGGCGGGCCGATCGCTCTTGTCCCTCGCCGATATCAACAGGAACGGCAGCGCGATCCATGCCGTCTGCTTCAGCGCTGCGGCCGCGCCCGCCACGGCCCCGGACCAACCCGGCTCCCTCCGATCGAGGAGCACCAGGGCCAGGAGGATGAGCGCCAAGACCGGAAGGTCATCCCCCCCCGTGGCCATGAGCAGGGCCCCGGTGGGGAGCGCCACCAATATCTGCACGACCAATAGGCGATCAACTGGCGGAGCCCGCCACAGCCGCAACGCGACGATGGTGACGGCCAGCGTTCCCAGGGTGAACGCGACTCGCGCATCGGTGAGCGGCGCGCCGTCATCGGCCAGGGCACGCGGCACGCCAAACAGGAGCATGCCGGGCAGGTAGGGGAAGTGGGTCTTCGTCCCCAGCGGCCGGGCGGCAAGCGGGCCATCTAGGTACGTCGCGGCGTAGGGGTGACGGCCATCAAGCAGGGCTTTCGCAGCTTCTTCGGTGACGATGACCTCGGAGTGGGCATGCAGGCCGGGCTCGGTACGCGCCCGCCCTGCCAGCTCGAGCGAGAGCGGCAGCAGCGCACAGCCCATGACCACACCCAGGGCGAGCCATGTTCTCGCTCGGACGCCGGCCCGTCGAGCGGCCATCAGACATGCGGCGACTGCTCCGGCGGCATAGGGCCCGGCGGCGAGGCGGCCCCATTCCCGGTGGATGGGGATCGAATCGAACCTCGCGATCCACAGAGCTACGAGCGCGGAACACGCGTACAGCGTCGCGTCGAAGGCGGCTGAGCGTCGGCTCGTCACGCGCGGAGGATACCCACCTGGCGCTGTCTCCCCGTCGCTGGTTGTCTATCTCAGCCGCCGAATAGCGCCGGAAGGAACGTGGTCTTGCCGAAGACGAAGATTGTCCCGATGACCAGGCTGAATACCGCCGTCACGACCGCCACAGTCGCGTACACCGCGAAGTTCTTCGATGCCCGCAGGAAGCCGAATGCGGAGCCAAGCGTAATCAGCGTGTTCGAAGCGAGCAGCCCGACGATGAATGCGAGGAGGACGGCTACGCCTGCCCCGCGGCCGCCCGCCCCGGCCGCAGCCAGGAAAAGCAGTACCTGGGTCGGGGTCTCCGCGCCGACCCCATGGATCATCCCGACTCCGAATGCGGTTGCACGTCCGTAGTTCATGAAGGCGTCTTCGTGCTCGGGTGTTGTGTGGTGATGATGGCCTGGCCGGCCGTGGTGACCGTGGTGCCACTCAGGAGCCTCCGCAGATGCCTGGTGCTCCCCGGCGCCTACGGGAACGAGTGTCTTTCGCCGCACCCACCAGATTCCCCTGCGGATACCGGCGAAAATCAGCATCCAGCGGCTTCGGAGCCGGAAGTCTCGCCCGTGACGAATCAGAGAGACGAACACGTAGACCCCGAGGAGGAGGAGGGTGACGCCGACGATCCTGGTCATGGCCTCGTCCAGGCCGGTGGGGAGTCGCTCCCCGGCGATGATGGCCAGTATCCCCAGGGTCAGCACCACCAGGGCGTGACCTAGCGCATAGAGGGTTCCGAAGAGCATCGACGTCCGGCGTTCGTCCTGAGAGCTCGTGATGTCGGTGATGGCCGCGATGTGATCCCAATCGATCCCGTGCCGGAACCCGAACCAGAAGGCCGCTACCAGAAGGCCGAACCCGAAGCCCCGCGAGGAGAGTGCGGCGATCACCCTTCAGATTCAATCAGGGCCCGCAACATGTTGCAACTGAAAGTTTATGCAATAAGTTGGCAGTCGGAGCACAGACCCGAGATGGCGAAATGAGTCAGATCGGGCGAGAAGCCATGGTGCCTGGCGATGAGGCGCTTGAGGCCGTCGGCCTCCTGGCTCGAGAGCGAATCGTCCGACCCACAGCGGGAGCAGATCAGATGGACGTGGTCGCTCTCGGACCGACGGTGGTACTCGGCCCCGGACTCGAGATGGGCGTGGGAGATGATCCCCAGGTTCTCCAGGAGATCAAGCGTCCTGTAGACGGTCGACGGGTTGACGCCTGGGACCCTCTCCCGGACCGCCCGGGCGATAGCCGTCGGGCTGATGTGTCCCTGGGTCGCCATGATCTCCGCCACGATGGCGCGCCTCTGGGGCGTCATTCGGAGTCCCTGTCGCTGAAGCGTCTCCACCAGGTTGTCGGAAACACCGGGCATGGTCGTGGAGTCTACATTGCCATTGCAGGTGCAATGGCTTGCGCATAAGAGCGCTCAGACGTGTCCGCCGGCACCTCCGGCGATGTCTATCGAAGCGCCCGTGATGTAGCTCGCGCGATCGCTGGCCAGGAAGGCCACAAGGCCCGAGACCTCATCGGGCTGCCCGAACCGCCCGAGCGGGACGGCCTCCGCCGCGCGGGCGAAGTACTCCTCTTCCGAGAGCTCCGGCGCCCGGCGCTCTCTGATGTTTTTCCACTGGGAAGTGATCACCGAGCCGATGTTGAGGCAATTGACCAAGATGCCCTCTGGGCCCAGCTCCATCGCGAGCGCCTTGGTGAGAGAGAGACAGGCTGCCCGGTTCACGCTTGTTGCGAACAGGGCCGGATCCGGCGACCTCCCGAGCACCGAACTGATGTTCACGATGCGTCCGCCGCCGCGAGCTCGCATGTGCGGGAGAACTCGGCGAGTCATGCGGATCATCGAGAAGAGCTTCACGTCGAGATCCGCCCGCCAGTCCTCGTCGGAGAGGCTCTCGAAGTCTCCTGGGTGGGCCCTCCCCGCGTTGTTGACCAGGATGTCTACTCCCCCCAGCGCCTCTGCCGCCGCGGCGACGAATGCATCGACCTGGTCCGGGCTGGTCACGTCGGCGACGGAGGCGAAAACGGTTCGCCCAGGGGATCGAAGTTGTGCCGCGGCATCCTGCAGCTGGTCCCCGTTCCGAGCACATATCGCTACATCGACACCCTCCCGAGCAAGCTCCTCAGCGATTGCCCGCCCCAGACCCCTGGACCCACCGGTGACGATGGCCTTCTTGTTCTGCAGTCCAAGCTCCATTTGGGCGAAATCCTCGCACAAAAGGGAAGGGCCGCCTTCTAAAGGCGGCCCTTCGACCAATGCGGACGGTCGTCGCGATGCGAGGGGGGGTTCGGAGATTCCGCGACCCGCCCGTTGCGACGTACGGTACCCCAACCCCGCGGGCATCAAACCCTCGTCCCGGCCCGAAATAAACTCTTCACACAACCTTTGGAGGAGGTTCATATGGGAGATCTGGTCCGGCTGGACATCGAGGACGGAGTGGCCACGATCCGACTCGACCGCCCGCCCATGAACGCCATCAACGACGAACTGACACGTGAGCTTTCGGAGGCCGCCGGGGAAGCGTCGGCGCGAGAAGACGTAGGAGCGGTGGTGATCTGGGGCGGGGAGAAGATCTTCGCGGCCGGGGCCGACGTGAAGATGATGCTGCCCATGAGCCCTCGAGAAGCGAAGCCGATGATCGCGACCCTACAGGAGGTCTTCAACCAGGTGGAGGAGATCCCCAAGGTAACGATCGCAGCCATCAACGGCTACGCCCTGGGAGGCGGTTGTGAGCTGGCCATGTGCGCCGACTTCCGTTTCGCAGGTGAGGAAGCCCGTATAGGCCAGCCCGAGATCCTCCTGGGGATCATCCCGGGCGCCGGTGGCACCCAACGTCTGCCCCGCCTCGTGGGACCGGCCAGAGCCAAGCAGATGATCTACTCGGGCCGGCACCTCAAGGCGGTGGAGGCCAAGGAGATAGGGCTGATCGACGAGGTCTTCTCCTCGGAAGAGGTCTACCCGAAGGCGGTTGAAGCCGCCCGCCGCTACGCCAAGGGCCCTCTGGCGGCACTTCGGGCGGCCAAGATCGCCGTGAACTGGGGTGCCAGAGGCGACTTCCGGAGCGGGATCGTCCTGGAGCGGGAGGTGTTCGCCGACCTGTTCTCCACAGACGACCAGAAGGCTGGAATGCGATCTCTGCTCGATCAGGGCCCGGGCAAGGCCACCTTCTCGGGCCGGTAGATGGAAGGTGTTCGGGTCCGGCCGGCCCGGGAACGTGACCTTCCGGCGATCCTCGATCTGTTCGCGGAGCTGAACGAGGCGCAGTCGTCTTGGAGGGTGTTCGCGCCCAGGGCGGGTATCGGGCGCGAGATGGAGGGTCGCTACCGATCCGCCCTGGCCAACCCGGATGCGGTCCTCGTCGTTGCCTCCGAAGGTGCCGACGTCGTCGGCATGGCCCTCGGGCAGCTCCACAGGCCGTCGTCGTTCTCCGACGAATGGGCAGTGGAGCTGTCCAGCGCCATCGTCGAGGCTTCCCATCGGAACCGAGGCATAGGCAGGGCCCTCGCGTCCGAGATCGGCAGGTTCGCGCGTGAACGGGGCGTCGGGCGAGTGACCTTGAAGACCTTCGCCCAGAACGAGGAGGCGCTCGCGTTCTGGTCCAAGCTGGGTTTCGAGCCGCGCATCTACCAGATGACGGCCCCGGCCGACCGTATCTGACTCGCACCTGGGAAGCCAAGGGCCCGGGGAATCATCCAGTCGCCGGCTGTGTTCGTACTACAAGTAAGAGCACTGCCGTCAGGAGAGATCGGTGTCGAAGGACCGGAGTCGCATAGGAGCGCTCTCCGGGGCTCGGTTCGAGGCCCGGTGCGCGTGGTGCGGTCCCGTGAGGTTTGGACGCGAGGACCTTACCTTTCATGTGTCCCAAACCCAGGCCTTGTTCGAGTTCGATTGCCCCGCGTGCGGTCGGTTGAACATAGGGCCCTTGGGGCAGGCCGACGCCGCTGCGTTGCTGGTGGCCGGCGTTCGGCGGTCGCAGGGGCCTTCCCCCTTCGAGCTCCTGGAGAGCCGGGCCGGCCCTCCGATTGGGTGGGACGACATCATCGACTTCCACGAAGCGCTGACCGGCTCTGAACGACAGCGATCGTTAACCAAAGTGGAAAGGGACGCGGCATGAGAGAGGAGTCTCTTGCCCTTCGTGGCATGCCCGTGCGCGCGCTTCCACGCAGGAACAGGAAATGGGCTGCGGGACGCACGTGCGCGGAAGAGGGGTGCATAACCGGGCTGTCCATCTACAACCGATCGAAGTATTGCTGGGCCCACGAGCCAGTTCACTACTACATCGCACGAGGGCGGAAGAAGAGGCGCGAGGCCGCCTGAGGCCAAGTAACGGAATTGTGACGCCCCGGCCGCCCCGGTGTTTCGCGGACGGCCGAGGATGACACCATGCGGATCGCGCGCAAGACCTCTGTATGGCTTCTGACCCTTGCGATGACTCTCAGCGTGGCGGGCGTAGCTTGCAGCACCGGAGAGAAGCAGACCCTGCCCACCCCCAGCTCCGCGAGCCCTGTCGTCACCCCTTCCCCGTCTCCTACCACCTCCACTTCCGAGCCGAGCCCGACGCCGAGTCCATCCCAGAGCCCCGACCCCGTGTACGAGGGAACGTTGGCCAAGATCGATGACGTCACTCGGGCTCGGATGGCCTTCTCGTGGCACCCGGGCTGCCCGGTTCCCATCGAGGACCTCAGGCTGCTGACCATGGACTACTGGGGATTCGACGGCAGAGTCCATTCGGGCGAGATGGTCGTGAACAGGTCGGTTGCCACCGATGTCCTCCAGGTATTCGGCGGCCTGTTCGACGAACGCTTTCCCATCAAGT
>Ga0184632_10001156_pt1 | contig 10760 bp, 7 predicted proteins | sample PLM31_50_b1_FD_133153 | JGI IMG/M metagenome (GOLD analysis project Ga0184632, IMG submission 133153) | Groundwater sediment microbial communities from an aquifer in East River, Colorado, USA - PLM3-1_50_b1 | ecosystem: Environmental > Terrestrial > Soil > Riparian zone | place: USA: East River... | reverse complement strand
GAAGGACCAAGGGCCGACACCTCTCTTGAGAAGCTCGGAGCGTTGCAGCCCACCTTCAAAAAGGGCGGCACGGTCACGGCTGGAAACTCCTCTCCTCTTTCCGATGGCGCGGCGGCCCTTTTGTTGACCACGCCGCAAAAGGCCGAGCAACTCAAACTGAAGCCGATGGCTCGAATCATCGCGTCCGCTGCCGCCGGGGTTCATCCAAACTACATGGGTATTGGACCGATCCCCGCCACGCAGAAAGCGCTGAAAAGAGCCGGCCTGACCATCGATCAGATGGATCTGGTAGAATTAAACGAAACCTTTGCGTCCCAGGTTATTGCTTGCATTCGAGAGCTCGGGATCGATCCCAAGAAATTGAACGTCAACGGCGGCGCCATCGCCCTCGGTCACCCCCTCGGCTGCAGCGGCGCAAGGCTCATGACAACACTCATTCACGAAATGAAAAAGCGCGGCAGTCGCTATGGCCTCGCGACCATGTGTATCGGCGTGGGGCAAGGTATCGCCACCGTTGTCGAAAGCGTCCATTAAGCAACGACTTCCGAAACAAAGACCACCGAGCCCATGTTCCGATGCTCTAAAAATCAGGGACGTGGCGCAGACCTGACCGATGCTGCTGGCCCTACTTCGCGGCCAGGGTGCTGCTTCGATCGGGTAGTTCTTGCGAACCAACTGTCTGGCCTACGTCAACCGGCCTCATGAGAAAGTCTCTGAAATTTCTTTTGCTTTTTCTGATTGCGTCTGTCGTAACGGTGCTTGTGCTCGTTCAGTCTTTCAGAAACTTGGCTGAGAAGAACCGCGAGCAGGTGCATCAGGAATTGCAAAGATTTCTCGGCAAGGATGCCACCTTCGACCGACTCGAAGCTAGCCTGTGGGGTGGAGTCGGTTTCTCCGCCGAAGAATTTCGCATTGCTGACAATCCTCGCTTTGCAGCGACCCCGATTGTCCGGGCCAAAGAATTAAAGTTGGGAGTGAGCTTGATCCAGTTAGTGCTCGGGAGGATCGTCATTAATTCGCTGACCTTTCAAGCCCCGGAATTTCAAATCATCACCGACGAACGAGGTCTTTTGAACCTGTCGGAGTTGGCAGTCCGAAAGAACGAATCCAGAGCGCTTCCCACGTTGCGAACAGCTTCGCCGGAGCGAAAACTCCTATCCGTAAGCTTCCTGGTCAGTAAAATAAAGGTGAATAATGGCCGGGTTGATTTCATCGACCGTTCCGTCAAGGAGCCCGCGGAGATTCGCGTCAAAAACGTCGAGATGGAAGTCAAAGGACTCAATCCATCGGAGAAGAGCAGGATTAGATTCGCTGCGGCGGTAACCGAGGGGCTGGGTCACGATGTCAGGATCGATGGAGAGTTTGGCCCGCTTCGGCAACCGCATGATTGGTCGCAGCAACCCGTGGAGCTTGAAATGCGGTTCGATTCTCTGTCCGCTACGCTGCTCGCCCGCGCCTTGCCTTTCCTTAGAAACAGGATTCCACGCGAGTTGGATGTAACCGGCCCCCTGTCGCTCCAAGCGAAACTTGGAGGCACTTTCAACCGGCCTCGAATCACAGACGTCGCCATCAAGATCCCTTTGTTCGGCTCGTCAAACTACAACGCCGTTTTGGAGGGTTCCGTGGAAATCCCCGAAGGCCGTCCCTGGGCAGAAGCGCAACTCAAAGGAAAACTGAACTTGAGCTCGATCAATCTGACCCAGCTTCGCAACCTGCCTCTTCTTAAGCAAAATCTGCCCGTTGCTCTAGGGACGGAAGGTTCCGTGAATGCCTATAGCCAGTTCGAAGGAACCTGGGCTAACTTGCGCGTGGGCGCTTTGATCAAGGGGGAGAAGAGCGAGTTTCGCTATGGGGATTGGCTGCGCAAGCCCTCGGGTACCCTGGCGGAACTCAAAGCCCAGATTTCGTGGCAGAAAAACGGGCTGGTTCTTCACGACTCGGAGTTAAGTCTTGGCAATTCGAAAATGAGGCTTTCAGGTGTTGTTGAAGAAGTGCCGGAGGCTCGCCTTCAACTTAAGCTGCGTAGCGATTCAAGCCATTTGCCAACGTGGTGGCGACTGGTTTCTCCGCTGTCCTTCGATGGCGCCGGTGGAACCATTCACTGGGACATTGTATTGCAAAAGAACTTCGCTTCGGCGGACGGCTGGAATATCCAAGGGAAATTGAATCTTGCCGACGCTGAGTTCAGGCACAAGCAAACCGGAAGAAAGATCGACCATCTCAACGCAGATATTGCGTTTCTGGGAACAGAGGCTCTTTTGGAAAAGGGTTCTTTTCGTTTAGGTTCGTCCCTGATTACGGTCGCAGCCAAAGTTCCAGACCTAACTCAACCAAGCGCGCGCTACCAATTACGGTCGCCGGAAGTCCACCTTATTGATCTGCAAACGTTTCCTGCCGGTAAAACAAACCAGATTAGAAACGTCACAGCCAACGGCGAAATTCGATGGCAGGACGACGCTCCCGCGCTGAAGGGAACCCTTTCGTCTTCCGAAGGGAATCTGGAAGATATCCCTTACCGCGCACTGCAAGCAGACGTAACGTGGTCGCCAAAGGGTATAAGTTTCAAAAATCTTTCGTTACAGGCTTTCGACGGGGTGCTTCGCGCTGACGGTTACTGGCCCGCTGGAGTCGACGCGGCGCAACGCTTCACGTTGAAGTCTCAATCTGAATCAATTCAATTGGGATCCCTTCTGAAGCAAAAATTTCCTCAGTTAAAAAATCGCCTCGAAGGACAACTGAATTTTCGCGGTCAATTCGACGCCGCAACCCAAAATGGGTCGACCGTCACGGAAACCCTTCAAGGATCGGGCGAGAGCGTCATTCATCACGGCACAATTCGGGACTTCAATTTGATTGCGAAGATTATCCCGGGCGGGGGTGGCGATTCCGCTTCCTCCGGAGGGTCATCCCGCCTCCCGACCAGTCTCGCGGTCTTAGTGGATCGCCCCTATACGCCGTTTGACACTCTCAAAGCCAACTTTAAGGTTGACGGACAACGGATTCGCACCGACGATCTGGTACTCGTGACGCCGGACTACACAATCACCGGAGCGGGCTGGGTCGGGTTTGACAGAACGACTCAATGGAACGGATTGCTGGTTTTTTCGCCTCGCATTACGCAAGAACTTCAGCGCGAGTATAAATTGATCCGCTATCTGCTCGATCGACGCGGGAGACTGTCCATCTCGTTCCGCGCGGAAGGCAAATTCCCAAATGTCACCGTGCGACCGGAAAACCGTGCGGTGGCCCAGGTGTTCCGCCGAAGTTTTCCGCAAAAGGCCGGCGAGCCCGCCGTGGGCGGTGGCAAGAGCACAGAGAAAAACGAAAGGAAAAATTGGCTTCCGGAGTCCCTCGAACAATTGCTCAAGCAATGAACTTCTGATGCGATGGAACTAAGAGACATTTATCTCGAAACTTTGCCTGAGCACATCGCCTACGTGAAGTTTATTTTTGAGTCCTACGAAGAAGTCGGAATTATCCGAACCGTCGATCGCAAGAAAGCAATCATCGTGCTCCTGGCTATGGATGACTTTTTAGACACAGCACGGAGCATTTTGGACGCGCTCAAGCGCGACGTGGCGCTCATGGAAATTCCGCGGCCGGCCGATGTGGGCGATGACTGGTTCATGACGGAGCTCGTGGCGGAGTCTTCGTAGTGCCCCATGCAATATTGGAATAATGGAGTGATGGCATACTGGAGCGCTGGGGTGTGGAAGCATTTCCTGTTCTAATCCATCACTCCAATACTCCAGGACTCCAACACCTCGCGGCCGGAAACCCCTCACAAGAGGGTAGCTGCTAGACCTCCCATGAACAAGGATTCCCAAGCCACAGCTCTCGCCCCAGAACGCATGCAGCAAAGAATTCTCGATCTCTTCGCCAAAAAGCCGAGAACGCGATTGACGCCCGTCGAAATACAGAAACGCGCGGGATTTGGTCGCGACGAACTTCAGCGGGTTGTCGACGCCTTGCGGGAACTCACTCGCGAAGGCCGAATCGTTCGCATGAAGAAAAATCACTACGCGCTGCCGGACGCGCAGAACTTGGTAGCGGGACGGGTCCACGCCCACCCGGACGGCTTCGGTTTTCTCATTCTCGACGATAAGGGTGCGGAGGATCTTTACCTCAATCGCCGCGAAATGCGCCGCGTGATGCACGGAGACCGGGTCATGGTCCGGGCCGATCGAAAGAAGCGGGGCGGCGTGGAAGCTCACGTCGTGCAAATTCTGGAGCGCGCACAGAAACGGCTCATCGGGACCTATAATGAGCTTGATGGCAGGGGTTATCTCATTCCGATGGATCCAAGAATCGGCGCTGCCATTCCGCTGCAGCAAACCGCTGCGAAACCCGAGACGGGGAAAGTCGTCGCCGCGGAGATTGCCCGATATGGGACGGCCATGTCGGGGCCAGAGGGAAAGCTTGTTCAGGTGATGGGGGACCCCGATGATCCCGAGGTTCAGGCTCAATCGATCGTCTTCCGTTACGGTCTCGCGACGAGTTTTCCTGAACCGGTGCACCGGGAAATTGCGAGCGGCTCGTTCGCTATTAGCGCTGGCGAGATTGCCGCGCGAACCGATCTCAGAAATCTACCGATCGTTACCATTGACGGCGAGCTAGCGCGGGATTTTGACGACGCCGTTTGCGTGCGAAAAACCAACGGTCACTACGAGCTTTTCGTCTCTATTGCCGACGTTGCCTTCTACGTTCGACCGGGAACCGCAATTGATCAAGAGGCCTACAGCCGGGCTACGAGCGTCTATTTTCCCGATAGAGCCATTCCCATGCTTCCTGAGGCTCTCTCCAATGGCATCTGCAGCTTGAATCCCCATGAGGATCGGCTGACCAAGACCGTGGCCATGGAAATCAACGGCAGAGGCGAAGTCGTCCGCAGTCGCTTCTTCAACTCGGTGATTCGCAGCCAGGAACGCATGACCTATACCGCCGTGCGGCGAATTTTGGTGGACAAAGACCCCGAGTGTTTAGAGCGTTATCGAGATCTCGTTGATCAGTTCAAGCTGATGGAAGAGCTGGCACTGTTGATTTACGAAAGTCGCAGAGCCCGAGGGAACTTGGATTTCGATCTCCCCGAGGCAGAAATTATCCTCGACATCCAGGGGATGCCTGAGAATATCGTTCGCACGGAGCGCAACATCGCCCACCGGATCATTGAAGAATTCATGATCGCCGCCAATGAGGCGGTAGCTCGGCATCTCAAGGAGCAAGACCTTCCGTTGCTTTATCGCGTCCATGAGGGTCCGGATGCCGAGGCCCTGGAAGCCATCGCACCGTTCCTTCTCAGTCTGGGCTATCGCTTGCCCGTGAAACGGGAACCCATCACGCCGCCCGAGATCCAAAGGATACTTGAGGCTTGCCGCGGCAAGCCAGAGGAAAAAGTGATCAATCATGTTTTGCTTCGCGCCATGAAGCAGGCCCACTATCAACCGGAAAACATCGGTCACTTCGGCCTAGCTTCGATTTGTTACACGCACTTTACTTCGCCCATCCGGCGCTACCCCGATCTAACGGTACACCGCATGCTGGATCGAGCCCTTCAGGGCAACAAGTTGAACCGCAGCGAACGCGAAGAGCTTGAGAGATATTTGCAAGAAGCCGGCAAGCACACTTCCGAACGGGAGAGGATCGCCATGGACGCCGAGCGGGAAATGGTGGATCTCAAGAAAGCTCAGTTTATGATGGACAAGTTAGGCGAGGAGTTCTCCGGCATAATTACCAGCCTAGCCAACTTCGGCTTCTTCGTTGAACTGGACGCCTATTTCATCGAGGGCCTCGTCCGTCTCTCCACATTGACGGATGACGACTATCACTACTATGAGAAGGAATACGTCATCAAAGGCAGTCGCCACGGCCGCAAATTCCGCCTCGGTGACACCGTCCGCGTAAAAGTCGTCCGCATCAACGCTTTTAGGAGCGAGATCGACTTCGAGTTAGTGCTCTAAAGGCTTTGCCGACTTACCTGCCGCCGTGACTAGCGGGCCTGAAGAGTTCACAAGTTCCTATTAAAACCCAGGCGCCGGTGCCGTGAGCTCTTCTCTTTCCGGCAAGTCCGCATTAGATTCTTCCCTTTCAAAATCACCTCAATCAAGTTTATCGCGCCAAGACGCCAAGGCTCAAAGCGCCTTGTCATTTCGACCGAAGGGAGAAATCTTGCTTAGATCCCTCGCACCGCTTGGGATGACGGGCCGAGGCCCGTCTCTTGGCGTGCTTTGCGTCTTCGCGCGAGTCATCGTTTTTTCCGGTTCTGTAATCCAAAATTCAACCGAAAATTTAAAATATCTTTGATTATGGGTTTACGAAATAACTGCATCCGTGCTATGAACGGAACGTAAAAGATCAAACCGCTAAAACTAACGCGTCTCCTGCGTATGCCTCACGGATGATTTTGGTTTTCGCCTATGAATCGTAAAGTCGCCCCGTCAGCTCAGCCGGAAATTGAGGTTCCTGCCGCGCATGACTGGCGAACTACCGATGTGGACGAGATCAATAAGCGACGGCTCCGCGCTCGAGTGGAACCGCTCCGCATTACCGAGATAGGCGGCGATCATCCCATCTTCGCGAACTTCCGAGTCAGTTCTGGAAGCGGTATGGCTTATACCGTAGAGATCCGCAGTCTGCGTGAGCGCCTCTGCTTCTGCACTTGTGTAGATTTCCGCATCAACGGCCTGGGCACCTGCAAGCATGTCGAGGGCACTCTAGGTCCGACATGGCCGCCGCTTTGATGCCGCCCTGAAAAGCGAGTCGCCCGTGATCGACATCGTCCCTGACCCGGCAGGAGACACCCTTCGGATTGAGCGAGCGATGAACCATTTACCGGATCGATTGCGCCGGCTCTTCGACAGCGATGGCCGACTCCGAAGCAAACAACCCGAGCAGGTCCTGGAAGAGATCCGCAAGGCCCAGATTCCTTACCTCCGCATCTCCCAGCAAGTCGCCCCCTGGCTCCAAGCACACCAGCAGCTCGATGAACGCAAAACCTTGCTCCGAGAATATGAACAGAAAGTCCAGGCCGGGGAATGGCCCGCGCAGGAAACTCTGGCGCCGCTTTACCCGTACCAACGCGAAGGAATGCTGCACCTCGCCTTCAAGGAACGCGCTCTCCTGGCCGACGAGATGGGACTGGGGAAAACCATTCAGGCCATCGCAGCCTACGCTCTCCTACAGCGTCTGGGGAAAGTATCGCGAGCTTTGGTGGTTGCTCCCGCCTCTCTCAAAACCGAGTGGGAAGAACAGATTCAACGCTTCACGAACCTCCAGTATCGCCTTGTGTTCGGCTCCCGTAAGAGGAGACTTGCGCTTTACGCCTCGCCCGTCTTCTTCACTGTCACCAACTACGAACAGGTGGTGCGCGACGGTCTCGATATCAATCGAATCCTCAAACCCGACGTGGTCATCCTGGATGAGGCCCAGCGTATCAAGAACTGGACCACCAAAACGGCTCAGGCGGTGAAGCGTCTGGAAAGCCGCTATGCCTTCGTGCTCACCGGAACACCCATTGAGAACCGCATCGACGAGCTTTACTCTCTCCTAGATTTCCTTAACCCCGGAGTGCTGGGGCCGCTGTTTCGCTTCAACCGGGAATTCTACGAACTCGACGACCGGGGGAGGCCGGTGGGCTACCGCAACCTCGACCAGCTTCATGCCCGGGTCCGCCCTTTCATGCTGCGCCGGCGCAAAGCCGACGTGGAAACGGAACTGCCGGATCGAACGGACCAAACATTCCTCGTTCCCCTTAGCGGCGAACAAAAAAATCGCTACCTGGATCACGAGGCTCAGGCGGCACGCCTCGCGAGCATCGCCAAGCGGCGGCCGCTGACCCAGCAGGAATCGGAGAAGCTGCTCCGGGAGCTCGCCATGATGCGCATGGTTTGCGACACCAATTACATCCTCGACCCGAAGGAGCGCGCTTGTCCCAAGCTGGCGGAATTGGAAAAGGTGCTCGAAGAGTGCCGCGAGAACAGCGACGTCAAGGTTCTTGTCTTCTCGGAGTGGGAGCGCATGCTCGAGCTGGTCCAGGGCCTTTGCAAGCGCTTGCGACTGGGCTACACCCTCCATACCGGGTCGGTGCCACAACTGCGCCGGCGTGCTGAGATCCAGCGCTTTAAAAACGATCCGGGCTGCCGGGTTTTCCTGAGCACCGATTCCGGCAGCACAGGCCTTAACCTTCAAAGCGCCAGCGTGGTCATCAACTGCGATCTCCCTTGGAACCCGGCGCGGCTGGAGCAACGGATCTCCCGAGCCTGGCGCAAGCATCAGACGAGGCCGGTCACGGTCATTCATCTGGTTTCGGAAGGGACCATCGAACAGCGAATGATCGGGACGCTCAAGACAAAACAGGCTCTGGCCGAAGGAGTCCTCGATCTGCGCGGCGATCTGAACAAGTTAGCGCTCACCAGCGGGCGGCAAACGTTTCTGTCACGGCTCCAACAACTGCTGGGACCGTCGGTCTCCGGCCCGCGGTCTGAAGGACCCAAACCCTTGCCCGTGGATCGCTCTCTGGCATTCGCTCAAGCTGCCGCGGAAAAATTGGACGGCGCCCTGGTCCGCTGCGAGGAAAGCTATCCGCTGGAGGGGGCTCATTCCGTCCTGTTCGTCGTGGTGGAGCGAGATGCAGCGCTCTGGCGTGAAAGGCTTGCGTCTCTCCACCAGGACCTTTTCGGGGAAGGAAAGTGGGACCCGCTGGCGCCTGTGAAGATCGAGGTCATTGACAGAGCCACGGACGAGGCGCTTCGGAGAATGGCTGAGGCTGGCCTGATCGCGCCCTCAACGCGAGCCATTCGGAGCCTTTGCCCTGCGGCCGGAAACGAGAACGGAGCCGTCGTGCTTTCAGAAGAGGAGCGGCAAAAGGCTCTGGCTCATCGCCAGCACGCTTCGCGGAAGCTCAAGATCGCAAACTTGCTTGAAGGCGGAGGCCTCAGCGAGGAAGCCCGCGACGCACTGCGAGAAGCCACGCTCTGGACGGGAAGGGCCCTGGCAGTGGAAAACCGCCTGCCGGAACCCGCCGAAATGAAAGAAAGCCTTCGCCCGCCCATATCCGTCCTGTGGGGAGACGCGCTGTCTACCCTGCACGAACTCGCTTCCAGTCCTTCGCTGCCGCCGACCCGCGTAACCGAAGTCTTGCAAAAACTGCTCGAATAGTCCGGGACGGGAATCGACCTGCGATACCTCTCACTGGAGGATCGCCGCGACGGCCCTGGCCTTAGACGCTACCCTCATCACCCGCGACAGCGACTTTCAATTCAACAGATCGAAGGCTTGGCCGTCAGCGAACGGACAGTGTAGAGCGCACCGAGGTAAGAGATCCTCGCTAACCGACTACGACTCCTACGAAAAAGAATACGTCATCAAAGGCGCCGCCACGGCCGCAAATTCCGCCTCGCGACCCCGTCAAACGCGTTTCGCTCAGAAATTGATTTCGAACCTATCCGCAATCCCCTGTAGACTAGGGTATCAAAAATAGTACGATAATGATTTGGTATCGTGCCTGTCGCGGACTGTGAGGATTTCTGACGCTATCTAGAGGAGACAACAATGACATATAAAGGGCTCGCTAAAGGAAGGATTATTGAGCTGGAAGAGCCGCTTCCATTTTCTGAAGGGCAACCTGTTACGGTTTCTATCGAATCTTTTCACCCGGAGCAGCAACCGGGTTCCCCTCAGGCAATCCTAAAGGTTCTACGGGACTTGCCTAATATCCAAACAGAAGATGTGGATGAACTGGAGCAAGTGATTGAGCGAGATAGATTGCGCGCTCGCATACAGGGCGAGTGAGAAGGAGCGGGAGATAGGCGTGGAAAGACCTTTCAAAATCGATGATCATTGAGATTGCAACGCTTGCAAAGCCAGCTTTCCTTCGCCTACCAAGAAATACCCGACGGGCCATTAGCACAAAAGCCCAAGAGATCGCTCAGGGGAAAACTCAAGGCGCCATGGACCACGGAGGAGGCGTCTTTTCCTTTCAGGCATCGGGTGGTATTGTTGTTTACGTTTCAGCGGAGATAGGTATCAGGGTCACAATTGAACATATCATTGGGTAGGTGAATTATGAGAAGAATTGATGCCAAATTCGTGCAGAAGGGAGGCAAGCTACTTATGCTTATAGATCCCTCTCAGATTTCGTCCACCGCCCACGCTGAAGAAATTCTGCGTGACCTGATAGCTCAGTGGGTCCGAGAGAGGCGTGTCCGAGGACTAGTTAACTACGAGCCCCTGCCTAACGCTGAAGATTAACACAGCTTTAAAGCTTCGATCTTCAACGCCACCTATCGGGTCATTTCATTAAGATTCACAATCGCTTTCCCGAGCCACTCGACAATTTCTTTAACCGTCATACCGCCAAAGAAGGGGTGGTCGCCCAGACGCCCCGAGTTCTCTGCCAAGTGGTCATGCTGGCGGGTCGACCCCTGGCTTTTCCTTTGACCTGAAAACGATCTCGTCCCCGTATCCGACTCGAATATATTTTCCATTCAATTTCTTTGCTACTGTCGCCATGATCCGATCCATCTCTGATTCCTCACGGACGCCGCTTGGTTTTCTGCCATCATTTGATCACCTTATCCGCTCGGATAAAGCACCGACTGTGGGATCGTGAGGCCGATCTGTTTAGCAGTCTTCAGATTGATTACCAGCTCAAACTTGGTCGGCTGCTCGACCGGCAGATCGGCAGGCTTGGCTCCCTTCAGGATTCTGTCCACGTAATATGCGATGCGCCGGTAGCTGTCCGCGAGGTCCGCCCCGTAGGACAT
>Ga0184632_10001154_pt1 | contig 10769 bp, 8 predicted proteins | sample PLM31_50_b1_FD_133153 | JGI IMG/M metagenome (GOLD analysis project Ga0184632, IMG submission 133153) | Groundwater sediment microbial communities from an aquifer in East River, Colorado, USA - PLM3-1_50_b1 | ecosystem: Environmental > Terrestrial > Soil > Riparian zone | place: USA: East River... | reverse complement strand
CGCGAGCCTCGAGGGGCCGCTCCGGCTGACGATCCGCCGGGGCGGCAGCCGCCTGTCGGTGACGCTGCGGGCTCCGTGAGCGGGACAAGGTGCTTCTTTGTTGACAGGTCCCGCACTGCTCGCATAGCTTGGGGGCGGTGGTCCGACCACGAAGCGATCCTTTGTCCTGTCCTCGGATGATCCACCGGCCACGGCCGAACACGTCACGCCACCGATCCGGAGGAGGTGCTCCATGAGCGATTCGCAAACGGTCACCGAGACCCCACGCCGCACATTCCTGAGAGGCGCCGCTCTGGCGGCGACGGGCGCCGCGACGCTCGGCTTTCCGATGGTCGCCAAGGCCCAGGGGCCGATCAACATGCGCTGGCAGAGCACGTGGCCGGCCAAGGATATCTTCCACGAGTACGCCAACGACTTCGCGAAGAAGGTCAACGACATGACCGGCGGCGACCTCAAGATCGAGGTGCTGCCGGCGGGCGCGGTGGTCCCGGCCTTCGGGCTGCTCGACGCGGTGTCGAAGGGCACCCTCGACGGCGGCCACGGCGTGCTCGTGTACCACTACGGCAAACAGACGGCGCTGGCGCTCTGGGGCTCGGGTCCGGCCTACGGCATGGACGCCAACATGCTGCTCTCCTGGCACAAGTACGGCGGCGGGAAGGACTTGCTCAACAAGCTCTATGCCTCCATCGGCGCGAACGTCGTTTCGTTTCCGTACGGCCCGATGCCGACCCAGCCGCTCGGCTGGTTCAAGAAGCCGATCACCAAGGCCGACGACTTCAAGGGGCTCAAGTTCCGCACCGTCGGCATCTCGATCGACGTGTTCACGGGCCTGGGGGCGGCGGTGAACGCGCTGCCCGGCGGCGAGATCGTGCCGGCGATGGACCGCGGCCTGATCGAGGCGGCCGAGTTCAACAACGCGTCCTCCGACCGGATCCTCGGCTTCGCCGACGTGTCCAAGGTGTGCATGCTGCAGAGCTACCACCAGAACGCCGAGCAGTTCGAGATCACCTTCAACAAGACCAAGTACGATGCCCTGCCGGCGAAGATGAAGGCGCTGATCGAGTACGCGGTGGAGGCCGCCTCGGCTGACATGTCGTGGAAGGCGGTCGACCGCTACTCGAAGGACTACATCGAGCTGCAGACCAAGGACAAGGTCCGGTTCTACAAGACCCCGGACTCGGTGCTGCAGCGGCAGCTGGTCGTGTATGACGAGGCCGCCGCGAAGAAGGGGGCCGACAATCCGCTGTTCAAGGAGATCGAAGGCTCGCAGCGCGCGTTCGCCGAGCGCGCGGTGAAGTGGTATCTCGACACCCAGATCAGCTCGCGCATGGCCTACAACCACTACTTCAGCAAGCCGGCGCCCAAGAAGAGCTAGGTTCTCGTGACGGAATCCGAGCAGGCCAGCCATCCGGCGCACGCCGGGTGGCTGGCTTTTTTCCCCCGCCGATGAACGCGGGGCGTTTGATCCGCACCGTCGATCTGGTCAGCTACTGGTCCGGCAAGGTCTCCGCGTGGCTGATCGTGGCGTTGACGCTCGTGGTCTCCATCGAGGTCTTCAAGCGGTACATCCTCAATCGGCCGACGGCGTGGATCTTCGACTTCAACAGCATGCTGTACGGCACGCTCTTCATGATGTGCGGGGCCTACACGCTGGCGGCGGCCGGACACGTCCGGGCCGACTTCGTCTACACCTACCTGAAGCCGCGCGGGCAGGCGGCGCTCGACCTGGCGCTCTACTTCCTCTTCTTCATTCCGGGCATCCTGGGGCTGATCTACGCCGGGTACGACTACGCCGCGCTCTCCTGGCGCATCGGCGAGCACTCGACGGTGACCGCCGTGGGGCCGCCCGTCTACCACTTCAAAACGGTGATCCCGGTGGCCGGCGCGCTGGTCATGCTCCAGGGCCTGGCCGAGATCCTCCGCTGCATCGTGTGTCTGCGCACCGGTGCCTGGCCCCCGCGACTCGAAGACGTCGAGGAGATCGACGTCATCGAGACCCAGCTCGGCCACAGCGAGTTCGTGGACGAGGAGTCGCGGCGCGCGGCGATGGAGGGCGCGCACGCGATCGAGGAGGCGGCCCGTCACCGCAGCGTGGTGGACGAGACCGAGCGCCCGAGCCGGACGCTGTGAGCGATCCCTCGCTCGGTCTCACAATGCTCGGGCTCATCGTGGTCGCGATCATGATGGGCTTCCCGACCGCGTTCACGCTGATGGGGCTCGGGATGATCTTCGGCTATCTCGCGTTCTGGGACCCCGTCCAGCACTGGTGGCAGAACCGGGCCTTCGACCTGATCGTACAGCGGGCCTATGGGGTCATGACGAACGACACGCTGCTGTCGATCCCGCTGTTCGTGTTCATGGGCTACATCATGGAGCGGGCGGCGCTGGTGGACCGGATGTTCCACGCCGTGCAGCTCGCCTTCCGGCGCGTGCCCGCGTCGCTGGCCGTCACGACTTTATTGGTGTGCGCGTTCTGGGGCATCGCCTCCGGCATCGTCGGGGCCGTCGTCGTCCTGATGGGCGTCATCGCGTTGCGGCCGATGCTGAATGCCGGGTACGACGTGAAGCTGGCCGCCGGCGCCATCACCGCGGGCGGGACGCTCGGCATTCTCATTCCGCCATCGGTCATGCTGATCGTGTACGCGGCGGTCGCCGGGCAGTCGATCGTGAAGCTCTACGCGGCGGCGATGCTGCCGGGCTTCTTCCTGACGTTCCTCTACCTCATCTACATCGTCGGGTGGGCGACCATCAACCCGAGGATCGCGCCCAGGCTCCCGCCCGACCAGTATCGCGTCACCGTCCCCGAATATCTCCAGCGGCTGCAAGTGCGCCGCGTCCGGAGCGTCGTGCCGGGCCTCATCGGCGCCGCGTTGCGGCCGAGCGTGCTGCGGGGCGCCCGGGCCGAGCGCGGCCAGCCGGCGGCCTATGGTCTGATCGTCAGGAACCTGCTCGTCCTGTCGGTGCCCTTCTTTCTGACGTTCGGGACCCTCGCCGCCACGTGGTGGTACGTGGTCATATACAATGCGCCCGAGACGGTCACCGCGGCCACCACGCCAGCGCCGCGCGCCGCGGCGGTCGCGCCGGCGCTGCAGCCGGCGGCGCCCGCGTCGGAGGAAGAGAAGCCGCAAGAGCTGGGGGCCGCGGCGGGGTCCGAGACGGGGACCGCGCAGAAGGCGGACGGGCCGCCCGAGGAGATGACATCGCTCCGAGATCCCACGGTGGCGTCGCAGGCGGGGCGGATTCCCGCGCACTTCTACGCGTGGTTCTCGGGCTTCGCGACGGTCTCGATCCTCCTGCTCCTCTTCTACTTCTGGCGCATGGACGGCGAGCAGCTCGAGATCCTGAAGGAGCTGGTCGCGTCAGTGGTCCCCCTGGGCGTGCTCACCGCCGTGGTGCTGGCAGTGATCCTGTTCGGCATCTGCACCGCGACCGAATCGGCCGGGATCGGCGCGCTCGGCGCCCTCTACCTCGCCGTCATGTCGCGATACGCGCGGGCCGTCGTGTGGTGGAGCCTGGTCGGCGCGATCGTCGGCATCACGCTCGGCTGGTGGCACGAGGAGAACTTCGCGTCGCTGCTGGTGGCGGGAGCGATCAGCGCGACGCTCCTGGGCACCGTCGTGCCGGGGCTCTGGTATGTCAGGACCTCACCCGAGCTCCGGCGCAATCTGAGAGAGTCGACGTTCCTCACGGCGAAGACGACGGCGATGGTGTGCTGGCTCTTCGTCGGGTCCGCGCTGTTCTCCGCGGTGTTCGCGCTGCACGGAGGCCAGGGACTGATCGAGCGGTGGGTGCTGAGCATGAACCTGTCGCCGATGGGGTTCATGATCACGGCGCAGCTCATCATCTTCCTGCTCGGCTGGCCGCTCGAGTGGACCGAGATCATCGTGATCTTCTGCCCGATCTTCATCCCCCTGCTGACCCACTTCCAGATCGACCCGATCCTCTTCGGCACCATGGTCGCGGTGAACCTCCAGGCGGCCTTCCTGTCGCCGCCGGTGGCGATGTCGGCCTTCTACCTGAAGGGCGTGTCGCCCAAGCACGTGACGCTGAACCAGATCTTCGCCGGGATGATGCCCTACATGATCATCGTCTTGATTTGCCTCGCGTTCATGTACATCTGGCCCGGCATGACGCTCTGGCTCCCCGAATTTCTCTACGGGAAATAGCTCGGAAGGGGGCCTGCGCTTCTGCGTACCCTCCGCGGTTGACTCCGAATCGGTGCCCGTGATACTCGTCCGACATGCATGGCCAAAGTTTCACCGTCAGCGGACCTCGCTGATTCGCGCCTGACTGGTCGTCAGCGATCAGGTGGTTAGAAAGATCGCCGCGCTCCTCGTCACCGACACAATGGAAGCCGGCGCCGTGAGGAAGCATCCATGACGATGGTGTACCGGGATCACGAGGACGACGATGGTCGCGTCGTCAATCCGACCGACAACCCTACGTTCGCTTCGGTGCTGACCCGGCGGGAGATGCTGATGGGCGCGGCGACGGCGCTCGTGCTGGTTGCGCCGATCGGCCTGCGCCGTCTTCCGGAGGCCGCGGCCCAATCCACCGCCGGCTTCGCTTCGGTGGCCGCCTCTAACGAGGACAAGATCATCGTCCCGAGGGGCTACCGGCATTCGGTGCTCCTCCGGTGGGGTGATCCGATCTCCCCGAGCGGGCCGGAGTTCGACCCGACCGCCCAGACGGCCGCGAAGCAGGGCCTCCAGTTCGGCTACGACAACGACTTCATCGGATTCCTGCCACTTCCGATGGGCAGCGGCTCGTCGAGCCGCGGGCTGCTCGGCGTGAACCACGAGAACGCTCGAGAGCTGATGTGGCCCCGCTGGGACGGAAAGCGCGAATCGAAGACGCGAGAGATGGTGGAGACCGAGATCGCCGCCCACGGCTTCACCGTGGTCGAGATCGCACGCGCCGCGGATGGCACGTGGTCGGTCGTGAAGACCTCGCCCCACAACCGGCGGATCACCGGCGCCACGCCGATGGCCATCCGCGGGCCGGCCACGGGGCACGTCCTCATGCGCACGAAGGCCGACCCGGCCGGCGTCCAGGCGCTCGGCACGCTGAACAACTGCGCGGGCGGCGTCACCCCCTGGGGGACCTTCCTCACCGGAGAGGAGAACATTCAGATCTACTTCCGAGGGAAACTGGACGTGGTGCCGGACGCCGGGCTGCAGGCTCTCCACAAGCGCTACGGCGTCGGGACCGACCGCGGCCGCTACATGACCTGGGGCCGCGACCATGATCGGTTCGACCTCGCGAAGGAGCCGAACGAGCCGAATCGCTTCGGCTGGGTCGTCGAGATCGATCCCTACGACGCACGGTCGATGCCGGTCAAGCACACCGCGCTCGGGCGGATGGCGCACGAGGGCGCGACGGTGATCGTCGCCAAGGACGGCCGGCCCGTCGTCTACATGGGCGACGATGCTCGCTTCGAGTACCTCTACAAGTTCATCGCCGCCGGTCGCGTCGATCCACAGAATCGCCGGGCCAATCTCGGCCTGCTCGACAGCGGGACTCTGTACGTCGCTCGCTTTCGCGACGACGGGACCGGGGAGTGGCTGCCGCTCGTTCACGGGCAGGGAGCGCTCACCGAGGCGAACGGGCTCCGCTCGCAGGCCGAAGTCGTGATCGGCGCGCGGCGGGCCGCCGATCTCGTGGGCGCCACCAAGATGGACCGGCCCGAGGACGTCGAGCCCAACTGGAAGACGGGCAAGGTCTACGCGGTCATGACCGGGAACGAGAACCGCAAGCCCGAGCAGGTGGACAAGGCGAATCCGCGGGCCGGCGTGAAGTTCGGTCACATCATCGAGCTGGTCGAGGACGGGGGCGATCAGACGGCTGCGCGGTTCCGGTGGGAGATGTTCATCCTGGCCGGCGACCCGAAGAACCCCGCCCACAAGGCGTCCTACCAGGGCCGTACCGACGTCGACCCGTTCGGCATGCCGGACAATCTCGCCTTCGACGACGCTGGTCGGATGTGGGTGGCGACCGACGGGAACGACGACACGCTCGGCCCGAACGACGGCGTCTGGATGGTCGAGACCGAGGGGCCCGAGCGCGGCCGCGCGCGCCAGTTCCTCTCGGGTCCGACGGGCGCCGAGGTCTGCGGCCCGTGCTTCACCCCAGACAACCGCACCTTCTTCGTGGCGATGCAGCATCCCGGATTGACCGATAAGGCGACTTACGAGCAGCCGGGAAGCCGCTTCCCGGACTACCGCCCCGACATGCCGCCGCGCCCGAGCTTGATCGCCGTATATCGAGACGACGGCGGCAAGGTGGGGACTTGACGTGGTAGGGTCCCCGCCTGATGAAGTGCTGCCCCATAATTCGGCCGAAAAGGAATGCGCTGAGAGCCGAGACTGAGGCGGCCGAGCGCGAAAGGACATCACCATGACCGTCACTTCCGAGGAACTGGTGATCCTAGTGAGGGTGCTCGCCGCTGTTGTCGTCGGCGCATTGATCGGGTTCGAGCGCACCTTCCACGGACGGCCAGCGGGATTCCGCACGCACGCCCTAGTCTGCGTCGCGTCGTCCTTGCTGATGCTGGTGACGGTCTACCAGAACCAATGGATGACCGTTGTTCCACTCGATACCATCCGGACCGACCCGACGCGAATGGCGCAGGGCATCATGACGGGAATCGGCTTTCTCGGCGCCGGTGTGATCTTCAAGGAGGGGCTGACTGTTCGCGGCCTCACGACTGCAGCATCCATCTGGATAACGGCGGCCATCGGCATTCTCCTCGGGATCGGGTTTTATTTTGCTGCCACCCTCGGCGCAGCCGCCACGGTCGCGATCCTCGCGGCATTTCGGTTCATCGAGCTGCGCCTTCCTACCGAGTTTTACGCGTACCACTCGATGATGTTCGAGCGGGGTGCGGTGATGGCGGAAGACGAGCTGCGCCGCTTGATTGGTGAGCACGGGTTCTCGATTGCGAACCTTGCCTATCACTTGAACGAGGGCGGCAAGTTCTTCGAGTATGGAATGGTGATCAAGAGTCGCGACCGCCGGAACGCGGATGCGCTCTCTCGGCGTCTCTCCAAGCTGCCGGAAGTGCTCGAATTCCGTATCGATCCGATGGGCGACTGAGTCGAGGAAACCTGAGTTTGTCAGACGGTTATGGAGATGAAGAACTTGAACTGGGTGTCGGCGACGGATGCGGCGCGGATGATCCGCGACGGCAAGATCAGCTCGACCGAGCTGGTCGAGGCATGCCTGGAGCGGGTGCGTGAAGTCGACGCGCAGGTGCAGGCCTGGGCCTTCCTCGATCCCGAGCATGCGATGGCCCAGGCGCGGTCCGCCGACGAGCTCCGGCTCACCGGGCAGCCGACCGGATCGTTGCACGGCGTGCCGGTGGGCATCAAGGACATCATCGACACCGCCGATATGCCGACTGAGAACGGCTCGGTGCTCCACGCCGGGCGCACGCCGTCCCGCGACGCCGCGGTGGTGTCGCTGCTGCGCGCCGCGGGCGCGATCATCATGGGCAAGACGGTGACGACCGAGTTCGCCACCCGAACGCCGGGGAAGACGCGGAACCCGCACAACCCCGCGCACACGCCGGGCGGGTCCTCGAGCGGCTCGGCCGCGGCGGTCGCCGCGGGCATGGTGCCGCTGGCGCTCGGCAGCCAGACCACCGGCTCGACGATCCGGCCCGCGTCGTTCTGCGGCGTCTACGGCCTCAAGCCGACGCACGGGCTGATCCCCCGCCACGGCATGTTCCAGCTCTCGCGAACCCTCGATCACGTCGGTCTGTTCGCGCGTACCATCGAGGACCTGGCGTTGCTGCTCGGCGAGCTCGCGGCGCACGACGAGCGCGACCCGGACTCCCGGCCGCGCGCCCGCGTGCCGTACCGTGACGTGGCCGCCGCGGAGCCGCCGCTACCGCCCATGTTCGCCTTCGTGAAGACCTCGCTCTGGGATCGCGTCGACGCCGACGCGCGTGAAGCCTTCGGCGAGCTCGTCGATCACCTCGGCGATCGCGTCGAAGAGATCGAGCTCATCCCGCCGACCAACGAGGTGCTCGAGTGGCAACGGGCGATCGGAGGCGCGGAGATCGCGATCAACCTGCGCCGGGAGTGGGACAAGGGACGCGACAAGCTGTCGCCGGCGCTGCGCGCGCGGATCGAGCACGGTCGCCAGGTCAGCGCGGTCGAGTACCTCGGCGCGCTGGCCCGCGTTCCCGAGCTCAATGCGAGCCTTCTCGAGCTGTTCGAGCAGCGCTACGACGCGATCCTGACGCCTCCCGCCTTCGGCACCGCGCCAGCCGGGCTCGAGTCGACGGGCGATCCGGCCTTGTGCGCCCTGTGGACGCTCTGCGGGATGCCGGCGCTGAGCGTGCCGCTCCTGCAGGGGGCCAACGGCCTGCCGCTCGGCGTCCAGCTGGTCGGCGCGCCGCACCGCGACGCGCAGCTTCTGCGCACGGCACGCTGGCTCGTGACTCACCTCGCGGAGAGCTCGGGCCCGACGCGCTGAGGCTCTCAGACCGGAGGTCGGCCGCCCGCCAGACGTCCTTCCACGGCTTGGCGCAGCGCGTCTAGCGTGCGGTAGCCGGCAGGCGTAGGCTCCGCCTCGCCGGACGGGCGCCGAGCGCCTTATCATTCCAGACGGAGGGCCCTGCATGGCAGACGTCGAGCGCATGTACATCAACGGCGAGTGGGTGCTCGCCGAGGGCGGAGCCACGTTCGACGTGACGAATCCGGCCGACGGCAGCGTCGTCGCGAGGGTCACGAACGGCGCCGCGCCGGAGATCCAGCGGGCCGTCGCGGCCGCGCACGCGGCCTTCCGAGAGTGGTCCCTGCTGGCCCCCAAGGATCGCGGCCGGCTCCTGCTCCGAATCCAGGAGCTCATGGAGGAGCGGCGCGACGAGCTGGCGAAGCTCGTCACGCTCGAGAACGGGAAGCCCTTCGAGGAGGCGAAGAAAGAAGTCCAGTTCGCGCTCGGCTACTTCGGCTGGTTCGCCGAGGAGGCGCGGCGGATGTCCGGCCAGTGGATTCCGTCGCCCCAGCCGAGCAAGCGGTACTGGGTGTTTCGCCAGCCGATCGGCCCGGTCGCCGCGGTGACCCCGTGGAACTTCCCGGCGACGATGGTGACCCGGAAGATCGCGCCGGCCCTCGCCGCGGGCTGCAGCGTCGTGCTCAAGCCGGCCTCGGCCACGCCGGTGACCGCGCTCGCGATCGCGAAGATCGCCGAAGTCGCCGGCCTCCCGCCCGGCGTGTTCAACGTACTCACGACCAACCGTTCGAGGCTCGTCGGCTCGGAGCTGCTCACGCACCCGCTGATCCGCAAGATCGGCTTCACGGGCTCCACGGACGTGGGCAAGGGGATCATGGCTACCGCGGCCCAGCAGGTCAAGCGGCTCTCGTTCGAGCTCGGCGGCAACGCGCCCTTCATCGTGTTCGATGACGCCGACTTCCAGGCGGCGCTCGAGGGCGCCGTGGCGATGAAGTACCTGCGCGTCGGCGGGCAGTCGTGCATCTGCGCGAACCGGATCTACGTCCAGCGCGGGATCGCCGCTCGGTTCGTACCCGCCTTCATCGAAGCGGTGAAGCGGCTGAAGGTGGCGCCGGGCTTCGAGCCGGGCGCGCAGATCGGGCCGCTGATCAACGAGGAGACGCGGGCGAAGGTACACTCGCTGGTCGAGGACGCCGTCAAGCACGGCGCCAAGCTCGTGACGGGCGGCCACTACCTCACCGGCGATCCGTACACCAAGGGGTTCTTCTACGCGCCGGCCGTCCTGCTCGACGTGACCGACGACATGGCGATCGCGCAGGAAGAGATCTTCGGGCCGGCGGCGCCGATCCTCACGTTCGACACGGAGGAGGAGGTGATCCGGCGCGCCAACGCCACCACCTTCGGCCTGGCCGCCTATTTTTACACCCGCGACATGGTCCGGCTCGTCCGCGTGGCCGAGCAGCTCGAGTACGGACTCGTCGGCGCCAACGACGCGGCCGGCTACACGCACGAGATTCCGTTCGGCGGCTTCAAGGAGTCGGGGCTCGGCCGCGAGGGCGGCCACGAGGGCATCGAGGAGTACACCGAGGTGAAGTCGGTCGTCGTCAACCTGGGCTGACCTGTCACCTCGACCTATCCCATCGAGAGGAGGAGGGAACATGCCTCTCTACGAGTTCTTCTGTGACAAGTGTCAGAAGGAAGTGTCGTTGACCCTGTCGATGAGCGAGCGCGAGAAGGGCGCGGCGAAGTGTCCGCAGTGCGGCGGCCGCGACCTGCGTCCGCTGGTGGGCACCTTCTTTTCGAAGACGTCGCGAAAGTCGTAGCTCCGCTGAGTGCCCCGGGCCCATTCTCGGGCCCGGGCCTCCTCCACCCCTGCGCGAGTCACTCCCCGTCCTCGGGCCCTCGCGGATTTGCTGTTATCATCGTCGGGTCGTGATCGTTCTGGGCATCAGTGAGACTCACTGCGCGACCGCCGCCGTCCTCAAGGACGGCGAGATCGTCGGCTGCGCCTCCGAGGAGCGGTTTTCCCGCCTGAAGAACGACGCCGGCTATCCTCGCCGCGCGATCGACGCGCTGCTGCGAGAGCTCGGCCTGACTCCAGGCGTAATCGACCGCGTCGTGCTGGCCGGAACCCGCATCCCGTCCTATGAATGGATGAACCGGGTGATGCGCGACGAGGCCTACATGAGCCGCTACTACGCGGTCGGCCTCGGGGCGCCGCGACGGGGGGTGACGGGCCGCGCTCGGAAGCTCGGCGCAAAGCTCGGCCTGCTCGACCCGGCGCCCGGCAAGGCGCCGCTCACCGACGG
>Ga0184632_10001152_pt1 | contig 10771 bp, 9 predicted proteins | sample PLM31_50_b1_FD_133153 | JGI IMG/M metagenome (GOLD analysis project Ga0184632, IMG submission 133153) | Groundwater sediment microbial communities from an aquifer in East River, Colorado, USA - PLM3-1_50_b1 | ecosystem: Environmental > Terrestrial > Soil > Riparian zone | place: USA: East River... | reverse complement strand
GCACGCCGGGCACGGACTGGTTGACGATCTTCATGACCCCGCCGCCGACCAGCTTCTTGTACTTGACGAGCGCGATGTCGGGCTCGATGCCGGTGGTGTCGCAGTCCATCATGAAGCCGATGGTCCCGGTGGGCGCGAGCACGGTGACCTGGCTGTTGCGGTAGCCGTGCTGGGCGCCGAGCGCGTAGGCCTCGTCCCACACCGTGAGGGCCGCCCGCAGCAGCTCCTTCGGCACCAGGGTGGGGTCGATCATGTGCGCGTGCTGCCGGTGCTTGTCGATCACCCGCAGCATGGGCTCGGCGTTCTTCGCGTAGCCGGCGAAGGGGCCCATGGCGCTCGCGATGCGAGCGCTCTGCGCGTAGGCCTCTCCGTGCATGAGGGCGGTGAGGGCGGCCGCGTAGGCCCGGCCCGCGTCGGAGTCGTAGGGTAGGCCGCGGTCCATGAGCAGCACGCCGAGGTTCGCGTAGCCGAGGCCGAGCGGCCGGAAGTCGTGGCTGTTGCGGTCGATGGCCGGCGTCGGGTAGCTGGCGTTGTCGACCAGGATCTCCTGAGCGGTGATCATCGTGCGGCAAGCCGCCGTGAAGGCCTCGGTGTCCAGCTCGCCATCTTCCTTCCGGAACTTCATCAGGTTGAGCGAAGACAGGTTGCACGCGGTGTCGTCGAGGAACAAATATTCGGAACAGGGATTGCTGGCGTTGATCCGCCCGCTGTTGGGGCAGGTGTGCCAGTCGTTGATCGTCGAGTCGTACTGCAGCCCGGGATCGCCGCACTGCCAGGCGGCCTGGGCCATCCGCTGCATCATGTCCCGCGCGCGATAGGTCTGGCAGGTGTCGCCGGTGAGGACGTACCGCGTCCGCCAGTCCTTGTCGTCGACCACCGCCCGCATGAACTCGTCGGTCACCCGCACCGAGTGGTTGGCGTTCTGGAAGAACACCGAGTCGTACGCGCCGCCCTTCACGTTGAAGGCGCCCTCGTAGCCGGCTTCGATGAGGGCCCAGGCCTTCTTCTCCTCGTCGGCCTTGCTGGTGATGAACTCCTCGACGTCGGGATGGTCCGCGTTGAGGATCACCATCTTGGCCGCGCGCCGGGTCTTGCCTCCGCTCTTGATCACGCCCGCGAAGGCGTCGTAGCCGCGCATGAAGGAGACCGGCCCCGAGGCGGTCCCGCCTCCGGCCAGCGGCTCCCGGGACGAGCGGATCGAGGAGAGGTTCGAGCCGGTGCCGGAGCCGAACTTGAAGAGCATCCCTTCCGTCTTGGCCAGGCCCAGGATCGACTCCATGGTGTCGTTCACGGAGTTGATGAAGCAGGCCGAGGCCTGGGGGTGCTTCTCGATGCCGACATTGAACCAGACCGGGCTGTTGAAGGCCGCCTTCTGGTTCACGAGCAGGTGGGTGAGCTCGTCGGAGAAGCTCTTGAGGTCTTCGCCCGTGGCGAAGTAGCCCTGCTTGTCCCCCCACGCCGTGATCGTGTCCACCACCCGGGAGATGAGCTGCCGGACGCTGCTCTCCCGCTCGGGCGAGCCGAGCATGCCGCGGAAGTACTTCGAGGCCACGATGTTCGTGGCCGTTTGGCTCCAGCTGGTCGGCACCTCGATGCCGTGCTGCTCGAAGACCGGCTGGCCCCGCTCGTCGTTGATGACCGCCGAGCGTGTCTCCCAGCTGAGCTCGTCGAACGGGTTCCGGCCGGGCCGGGTGAAGTACCGGCGGAACGCGACCCCCGCCCGACCCGCAGGCTGGTGCGTTCTTGCCTCAGGCGGAGTCTTTTCGGGGGGGTGGGTGGACATGGGAGACGCCTCCAACCGTTGTTTCGATTTCCTCGTGCCCGTGCCTACTTAGGCCGGATTACCTCAAGTGACTTATCGAGACGAAGTGACGGGAGTATGCGGCGGATGTAACGGGACTGTCAAGGGAAAAAAATACCATATCTTGGGGCTACGCTCAACTGCCCAACAACAGAATGAGTTAAGGCACATCGGCGACGTATCCTTCTGACTTGAACGGACGGAATCCGCGGGCCACGTAGTTCGGCAGCGCCGCTGCGTCGTCGAGCGTACACGTATGAAGCCAGACGCGGCGCGCGCCCTGCGCCCACGCCTGAGTCACCGCTTCGGTCAGAAGATGCTTGCCGAAGCCTCTCCGCGTGAACTCGGGCAGCAGACCGAAGTACGCAATCTCGACCGAGCCGTCCTCGTGGCGTTTCAGCTCGAAGTAGCCGGCGGGCGCTCCGGACAAGTAGAGGACCCACAGCGACACGGTCGGCGACGCCAGATAAGCGAGGGTCTCCTCGTCCGTCCATCCGAGCCGGTCCACCCAGTGATAGGCGCGGCCCACCTCGGCATAGAGGTATCGGTGGAACGAGGCGGGGCACTCCTCCACGCGCTCGAGCCGAAGGCGCGGGTCGGCGCTCGGCGCGCCTGCGAGGTCGCCGGGCTTGAGCAGCTCGAGGTAGGTGCGGGTGACTTCGACACGCGGCATGGGGGAGCGCGCACGATCATGACACGATCGGGAGCCACGACGGGTCCGGCGTTCCGACCGCGCTCAGGGCGGCGGAGGCAGCAGGTCGCGCCGATAGCCCTCCCACTGCGTCTTGAGACGCGCCAACAAGCTCTCGAATGCGCGGTCGCCCTTCAGGCTCGCCAGATAGGGATCGTCGCGGAACAGCGGATAGCAGGGCATCCCGTGAGCGGCCGCCCGCTCCAGCCACTCGACGGCCGCCGCCTTCCTGCCGACGAGCGCGTAGGCGCTCCCGATGTCGTACTCCGCATGATGGTAGTGCGAGCTCCCGCGATCGGCTTGGATGGCTCGCGCCACCTCCTGCTCCGCCCTCGCGAAGTCGCCCTCGCGGGCGAGAACGAGGGCGTAGCTGGCATGGAAGCTGGGCTCGTTGGGGCTCTTGCGCATGCCGGCCTGGGCCACGCGGGAGGCTTCCTCGGTGCGGCCGAGGTAGAGGAGGGGTCGCACCGTCTCGTCGTCGAGACGGTCGGGGGGTATCTTGGCGAAGGCAGCCAACGCGTCCTCGTACCGGCCCTGGAAGAGGTAGACGATGCCGATGCGGTTGACGTTGCGCAGCTCGTCCGGGGCCAGGCGCCGCGCGATCTCGAGCTGGGAGAGGGCGGCGTCGAGCAGGCCGACGTGCATGTACAGCCGACCGAGCATCCAGCGCGCGTCCACCAGGTTGGGGTTCAGCTCGAGCGCGTGCCGGAAATCAGCGGCCGCCCGCTCGTGGGGAAAACCGTGGGCGAGCGTCCAGGCCAGCAGGCCGCGGGCGGCGTAGGCCTCGGGCAGGTCGGGATCGAGCGACAGCGCCCTCTCGATGGCGACGTACGCCTGCTCCTCGGCTTCCTTGCGGGGTCCCAGGTAGAAAAAGAGCGAAGCGTAGGTCTCGCCGAGCGCCGCGTAGGCCTGGGCGAAGCGGGGATCGAGCGCGACCGCTTCCTGGAAGCGGGCCACAGCCGCCAAACCTTCCGCCGCGCTCTTCGACTCGCGCACGTCGTAGAAGTTGCGGTAGTGGAACCGGCCGCGGAGGTACGCGTCGTAGGCGGCCAGGCTGCTGGTCGGCGGGTCGGACCCTGAACGCCCCCGCAGGCTCACGCGCAGCGCCGTGCCGACGCTGCGGGCGATGTCGTCCTGAAGGGCGAAGACGTCCTTGTCCTCACGATCGTACCGGTCCGCCCACACCTGCCGCCCGGTCGACACCTCGGTCAGGCGGGCGGTGACGCGCACGCGGCTGCCCGTACGCTGCACGCTTCCGTCGAGCAGGTGCGTCACGCCCAGGCCCCGGCCCGCCTTCTGCGGATCGACGGCTTGCCCCCGGTAGGGGGTGACGGTGCTGCCGGAGATCACGCTCAGGCCGCGGGCCTTGGCCAGCTCCGTCCCGATGGCCTCGGTGATGCCGGCGGCGAAGTACTCGTTTTCGGGCATGCCGGCGAGGCTGCGGAAGGGGAGGACGGCCAGCGAACGCGGACCCGCGCCCGGGTTCACGCCCGCCGGCGACCGGCGCTCGGCGAGCTGCCACGCGAGCGCCGCGGCGAGGATCGCGGAGCCGCCGGCGAGCACCGCCGCCCACCGTCGTTTCGCGCGGGTGGCCGGTCTCGCCGCCGCCGGGCTCGACGCCGTGCGGATCGCCTGGTCGCGCACGCGCTCCAGGTCGCGCACCAGGTCGCGCGTCGCGCCGTAGCGGTGGTCGGGGTCCTTGGCCAGGCAGCGCTCTACGATCCAGGCCAGCTCGGCGGGCACACGAGGCGCCACGCTCGCCAGCACCTCGGGCTCGTCGTGCAGGATGGCCCCGAGGGTGGCCACCGGCGTGGGGCGCAAGAAGGCGCGCCGGCCGGACAGCATCTCGTAGAGCACGGCGCCGAACGAGAACTGGTCCGCGCGGAAGTCCACCGCGTGGCCCCGCGCCTGCTCCGGCGACATGTAGCCGACGGATCCCAGGACGGCATCGGTCTGCGTGAGCGACGCCGTCGGCGCGGAGGCGACCGATTCGTCCTCGGCGGCGGCCAGCTTCGCGAGGCCGAAGTCGAGGACCTTCACGAAGCCGTCGGGTGTCACCATGACGTTCTCGGGCTTCACGTCGCGGTGCACGATTCCGGCCGCGTGGGCTTTGGCCAGGCCGGAGGCCATCTGCACGGCCAGATCGAGGGACCGTCTCAAGACCAGCGGCCCGCGGCCGAGGAGCTCGCGCATCGTCTGGCCCTCCACCAGCTCCATCACGATGTAGAGGCGGGAATCGACCGTGCCCACGTCGTACACCGTGAGGATATGCGGGTGGTTGAGGGCCGAGCTGGCACGCGCTTCCTGCTCGAAGCGGCGGACGCGGGCCGGGTCGGTGGCCATCTCGGGGGGTAGTAGCTTGAGCGCGACCTCTCGTCCCAGGCGCAGATCCCGGGCGCGGAACACCTCCCCCATCCCGCCCGCGCCCAGCGACGCGATGACCTCGTAGGGACCGAGGCAGGTCCCGGGGCCGACCGGCAGCGGCGAAGCGCCCGGCGCGCTCGCGCTCATCGCTCCGCCGCCGTCTCCGTCGATCCGGCGGCCGGACGGGCCCGGAACACGAAGACGACCGAGCCGAGTCGGATCTCGTCGCCGGCCAGCGCGGTCGGACCCTCGACCCGCCGGTCACCCACGTACGTCCCGTTCTTGCTGCCGAGGTCTTCCAGCACCGCCTCGCCCTCTGCGACCCGGATCCGCGCGTGCCGCCGGGACACCTTACCCGACGGCAGGGTCACCGCGCAGTCGTCGCCGCGTCCGAGGAGGTTGTCACCTTCGGCCAGTGGGTAGTCCCGGTCCCGCCAGCGGAGCCAGGCCGAGGCGTCGGCGGGGGTCGGCCGCGCCGGAGCCAGGGCCTGCGCCTCGCCGGCGAAGGCGTAGCCGAAGCGGTGGACGGTGCGGATGAGCCGCGGCTCGCTCCCTTCGTCCCCCACCGCGTGCCGCAGCTCGGCCACCAGGCGCGCCAGGCTCGACTCGGAGACGAAGGTGTCCGGCCACAGCCGGTCCTGCAGGTCCTGTTTCGAGACGGGCCGGGGCCGCTGCTCCAGCAGCGCCTCGAGCAGGACGAGCGTCTTGGGGGGCAGGTCGATCGCGCTCGCTCCGCGCTGGAGCTGCCGCATGTCGGAGTCGAAGACGCAATCTCCGAAGCGGACCTTCATGTGCTTCCCCGCGAAAGGAAGGAAACCGAAGACGTTCCGAAGGACTTCAGGTTTGCTGGAGCCCATTCTAAGCAGCGCCGGCGGGGCCGGCAACCTCGCGAGGTCCGGCCCGCCATGGGAAAGGAGACGGTGAGTCATGAGCGTCAAGTCACGAAGTCTCGGAGCGTTTGCTTTGCTGTCCGTAATGCTCGCGGTGGCCGCCGCGTCGGCCGGTGTCGGATTGCGCGGCGCGGGGGGCACCGTGTTCGTCACCGAACGGCAGCTCGGCTCGGTCGCGGCCTTCGACGCCGCAAGCGGAGAGGTGTTGTGGGTGAGCAAGGTCGGTGCCGCCCCCATCGGGGTGACGCAGCCGCGCGGCACCCGGAAGATCTACTCCTCGGACGAGGGCTCGAACCAGATGTCGGTCCTCGACCGGCGGACGGGCGCGTTGCTCGGAACCATTCCGATGGGGCCTCTTCCCCACCATCTGCTCGCCAGCTCCGACGGGAACCGCATCTACGTGGGCGAGTTCGGCCACAACGAGATCGGCGTGGTCGACACGTCGCGGGACCAGCGCGTGGACGGCTACGTCGCCAATCCCGACCCGTTGGCGCGGACCCACGCGGTGTGGATCACCCGCAACGGCAAGGACCTCTATGCGACCAACGCCCAGGCCGACCGCAGCCAGCCCGGCGACGTCGCCCACCTCGATGCCCGCACCGGCGAGCTGCTGTGCAACACGACCGTGGGCGCGGATCCCAGCGAGATCCTGGCCACGCGAGACGGCAAGACCGGCTACGTGTCGGTCCGGCGCGAGAACAAGGTCAAGGAGCTGGACCTGAGCGGCGACTGCCCCGTGTTGACCGGCCGGGAGGCGGTAGTGGGGACGATGCCCGATACGCTCCGGCTGACGAGCGACGAGCAGACGCTGGTGGTCACCCTGCGCGGAGCGCCCGCACAGATCAGCCTGATGGACACCCATACCGACACCGATACCTTCGAGGTGCAGATCGTCGACATCCCGGGGCACACCCTCGCGGGACACCACTGGCTGTCCGCGAACAGCAGGTACACCTTCGTCGCGGTCGAGAATCCGGGCGCCCTCGCCGTCGTGGACAACCGCCGCCGCCAGGTGGTCGCCGAGTACCCCTACCCCACGCCGCCGGGCGGCTCCCGGCCGCACGGCGTCTTCTACGTGTCGCGCGAACTGCGAGCCGACGACGACGATAGAGGCGACGACGACGATGACGACGGCGGCGACGACGACGACGATCAGCGGCCGTAGCAGGGTGTAGCCGCCGTCACACGGCGGCAAGTGCCTGATCGCCCTGGGGCGGGGCGCGCTTCCGCGGAAGCCACCCGCCCCGGCCGCGGGCCGGGTGAGGTCGCTCACCGCGCCGCCGGGCGCGAGGCTTTACGCTCGTGCACTTCTTTCGGCTCCCACCCTCCCGGGGGGCACGCCCCCGCCGCCGAAAGAAGAGGGGCCATGAACGGCTCGTTTGGAATGAAAGGAGCCCTCTGATGGGCAAGCGCATTGTCATCGGCCTGGTGGCCGGCATCGTCGGACTCGGCATGAAGTTCTACAACAAGAGCGCGGACGGCCAGGACGTCAAGTCACACCTCGTGTCCATCTGCGCCGACGACGCGCGATGCGTGAAATCGGTGGAGGACAACTTCGAGGCCTGCTTCGATTCGGCCTACAAGCTCGGCGGCCGCCGGCAGGCCGCGCACCTCGAGTCGGATCAGCTCGTCTCGTGCCTCAACAGCCGTTCCGGCCAGCCGTATTTCGCGGCAAAAAAGTGAGGAACGCCATGGATCCTCGTCGACAAGAGCCGGAAGCGATCACGCTCGCGATGCCGGTCGAGCGACTGGGAGTGGAAGCGCGGTCCGGCTTCCTGGTCAAGACCTACCTGCACCTGTACGCGGCCATCGTCGCGTTCACGCTGATCGAGGCGTTCCTGTTCGCGACCGGCCTGGCCCGGGTCATCGCCCTCGCCATGCTGGGCACGTCGTGGCTGCTGGTGCTGGGCGGCTTCGTGATCGTGAGCTGGATCGCCAGCCACGTCGCTCACCGCACCGAGTCTCTCTTCGCCCAGTACATGGCGCTGAGCCTGTACGTGGTGGCCGAGGCGATCGTGTTCGTGCCGATGCTCTTCGTGGCCGAGTACTACGCGCCGGGCGCCATCGGGAGCGCGGCCCTGCTCACGCTGATGGGCTTCGGCCTGCTCACGGCGATGGTGTTCTGGACGCGGCAGGACCTGTCATTCTGGGCGGCATGCTGCGCTGGTCCTTCGGCGTCGCCCTGATGCTCATCGTGGCCGCCACCGTGTTCGGCTTCTCCCTGGGATCGCTCTTCTCCGTGGCCATGGTGGGCCTGGCCCGCGTAGCCATCCTGCACGACACCTCGAAGGTGCTGCACCACTACCCCGAGGACCGTTACGTAGGCGCGGCCATGGAGCTGTTCGCCTCCGTGGCCCTCATGTTCTGGTACGTGCTGCGTCTCTTCCTGTCGGCGCGGAGGTAGAACAAAGGGGTCAGGTCTGGCGTATGTGGTCTGCGTCTCGTCTATACGCCATATCGCAGACCTGACCCCAGGGTCGTACTAGTCGGCGGGCTCTTCTCCCGCGAACTCCTGCAGAAGCGTGTTGCCCTTGTACTCCATCTCCTGGTGGATGCCGATCTCGGAGGTGTAGTAGCCGCGGACAGTGGCCCCCTTCAGCTCGCGGAAGAACTTCTCGTCGTCGGTCTGCGGGTCCTTCTCGTTTGCCGCCATCCGCGTGAGGACGGCCAACCGCTTCTCCGGATCGGCGGCCAGGAAGGCCGCCCCGTCCACCCCCTTCGAGAGGGCGTCGCCCCGCCGCAGGCCGTCGCGCCAGCGCTGCACCACGTCCTGCTCGACGGGAAGGAAGGCTTCGGCCAACCGGCCGTCGATATAGCCCGCGACCTTCGCGGCGCGCGCGCCCGGGGAGTGGCCGTCGGCGGGGATGATCATCTCCGTGAGCTCGTCGAGGACCGCGAACTCCTCCTTCGTCAGGAAGCGCGGCGCGGAGGCGATGGGCGCGGCGGAGGCGGCCGGCCCGGCCACCGCCTCTCTCGTGAAGAGCGCGGGCAGCGCGAGCGCCGCTCCGGCCGCGATCCTGAGCGCATCGCGGCGCGTCAAGCCGTCGGCGTCCGCCTTCACAGGTTCCCCTTCCCCAGCTCGTCGGCCAGGTGATCGCAGGAGCGCCAGGCGAGGGCCATGATCGTCCACGTCGGGTTCTGGCACGACGCGCTGACGTGGCTGCTGCCGTCCACCACGAGCAGGTTCTTCACGTCGTGCGACTGCTGGAACTGGTTCAGGACCGACGTCTTCGGGTCGCTCCCCATGCGGGCGGTGCCCAGCTCGTGGATGGACCAGCCTTCGGGCAGGATCTCCGAGTCGACGTGGAGGATCTCGATGCCGGCCGCCTCGAACATCTCGCGTGCGGTCACGGCCATGTCCAGCGCCATCTGCTTCTCGTTGTCCCCGAAGGCGTAGGCGAAGCGGAGAACGGGGATCCCCCATCGGTCCTTCCGCTCGGGATCGATCTCCACCGCGCTCTCGTAGCGCGGCAGGACCTCGCCGAAGCCTCCCATGTGCAGGAACGCCCCCGCCTCGTCGCGCACGGTCTTCTTGAAGGAGGCGCCGAAGCCCGGCGTGGAGGAGGCCTGGCCGGGGACCATGCCCGTGCCCCCGGCGCCCTCGAAACCGTAGCCGCGGATGAACTTCGGATGGCGCTCGCCGAGGTTCCGGTAGCGGGGGATGTAGAAGCCCCCGGGCCGGCCGTCGTCGAGCGTCCGCGGCTTGCCTACGAGGTCCTTCACGCGGCCCAGGATGCTCGGCCCCATCACGTGCTCGCAGAAGTTGTGGCCCACGTGGCCGGAGGAGTTGCCGATGCCGTTGGGGTGCGCCTTCGACCTGGACAGCAGCAGCAGGCGGGCCGACTCGAGCGTGGAGGCGGCCACGATCACCACCCTGCCCTTGGCCTCGTAGTGCTTGCCCGTCTCCGTGTCGACGAAGGCCACGCCGCGGGCCTGGCCGGTCGCGGGGTCGACGGTCACCTCGTACGCCGTGGAGTTGGTGCGCAGCGTCAGACGGCCCGTATCGAGCGCCGGATAGATGAGCCCGGTCGGCGAGTCGAAGGCGGCGTGGATGTCGCACCCGCCCGCCCGGCGGTTGCACGCGCCCCGGCCGTAGCAGCGGCTCCGGTACTTGTTGTGCTTGAGGCCGTCGGTGGTCACGCCCGCGCGGTAGGGGGTGAGGACGCGGTTCATGCCCTTCAGCGTCCTGCGCAGCGACACCTCGGACGGGTTGAGCCGCGTCGAGCGCTGGAACCGGCTGTCGGGCAGGTGGGGCAGGTTCTCCTTGTGGCCGGCGATTCCCAGGTAGAGGTCGACCTTGTCGTAGTAGGGCTCGACGTCGGCGTAGGAGATGGGCCAGTCTTCGCCGTAGCCGTCGTGGGACTTCGCCTTGAAATCGTAATCCGAGAGCCGCAGGGCGAGCCGGCCCCAGATGGCGGTCTTGCCGCCCAGGTTGCGCGCCCGCACCCACGCGTACCTCGTGCCCGTGTAGGGATGGTCCTTCTCGTCCACCACGATGTTCTTGCTGTAGTCCGATCCGTTCCAGCCCTGGACATAGGAGTAGACGTGCTTGTACGGGCTGCCCTGGGCGTAGGGTGGCGAGCGCACGGTGTACTCGTTCAGCGTGATCGCCTGCGAGTCGCTCGGCATATCACCCCGGCGTGGGTGGTCGTAGGGCCACTCCATCGACTTCAGCTCGGCCTCGATGTCGAGCTTGCGGCCCGCTTCGAGCATGAGGACCTTCATTCCGCGCGCGGTGAGGACGTGCGCGGCCATGCCACCGGCGGCGCCGGAGCCGACGACGACGGCGTCGTACACGGTGAGGAGGTCGATTTCCCGGGCCGGGCCCGGACGCACCTGGAGGAGCATTGAGGCTCGCGGAGAGGCAGTCTACCGCGGGTGGCCTGCGCTCACCACCGGCGAAGCCTTAGACTGGAGGGCATCATGTCCACGCCCCGCGCCTGCCTCAGCAGATCGGCCCTGGCCGCACTGGCCGTCGGCCTCCTCGCGCCGGCGCTGTTCGCGCAGCCGAAGAAGACCGGCAGT
>Ga0184632_10001151_pt1 | contig 10772 bp, 10 predicted proteins | sample PLM31_50_b1_FD_133153 | JGI IMG/M metagenome (GOLD analysis project Ga0184632, IMG submission 133153) | Groundwater sediment microbial communities from an aquifer in East River, Colorado, USA - PLM3-1_50_b1 | ecosystem: Environmental > Terrestrial > Soil > Riparian zone | place: USA: East... | reverse complement strand
GGCAGGAAGATCGGCTCCCCACGGACCATGCGGCCCACGCTGACGGGCGTGAGCCCGTCCACGCCCTTGTCGGGAGCGATGGCCTCGTGGACCGCGGTCACGTCGATGTGGGGCGGGAATGGCAGTTGGACGAGGATGCCGTGCACGTCCGCATCGGCGTTGAGCCGTTCGATCTCAGCGACCAGCTCGGCCTGGCCCACGTCGGCGGGTAGATCGATTCGTTTGGAGCGTATGCCGACCTCCGCGCTCGCCTTCTGCTTGCCCCCGACATAGATCTTCGACGGGGCGTCGTCCCCGACCAGCACCGCCGCGAGTCCCGGCGTGACGCCGCGCCCTGTCAGTGCGCGGACTCGCTCGGACACTTCGCCGCGGATGTCGGCCGCGATCCTCTTGCCATCGATGATGGTGGCAGTCACCGCGCCAAGATACCGGTTCCGGGCTGTGCCTAATGGCGGAAGTGCCGGCGTCCCGTCAGGACCATCGCCATGCCGTGCTTCTCGGCCGCCTCCACGACTTCCTCGTCGCGGATCGAACCGCCTGGCTGGATGACGGCCGCGACGCCCGCTTCCGCGGCCCGGTCGATCCCGTCCCGAAACGGGAAGAACGCGTCGGATGCGAGGCAGGCTCCGCCAGCCAGCACCCCCGCCTCCCTGGCTGCGATCTCGACCGACGTCAAGCGGTTCATCTGCCCGGCCCCTATCGCCACGGTGGCAAGATCCTTCACCAGCACGATCGCGTTCGACTTGACCCGCGCGGCCACGGTCCAGCCGAAAAGCAGGTCTCGCCACTGGGCCTCCGTCGGCTCGCGCGAGGAGACGACCTTCATGTCAGACCTGATCTCCACGATCGAGTCCATGTCCTGGACCAGCGCCCCGCCGTCGATCGGCCGGACCTCCAAGCCGCCAGGCTCCGGGAGGGAGGCCCTGACCACTCTCAGGTTCCCCTTCTGCGCGAAGACCTCCAGAGCGCCATCGCTGTAAGAGGGCGCCACGACGACCTCGGTGAACACCCCTGACATGGCGCGGGCCGCGGCCTCGTCCGCCTCGGTGTTGAAGGCCACGATTCCACCGAACGCAGAGACGGGGTCCCCGGCCAGGGCCCGCTCGTACGCCTGCGAGGCCGACGACCCCATGGCGACCCCGCAGGGATTGTGGTGCTTGACGATCACTGCTGCCGGGGCGCCGACAAACAGCCCGGCCAGCGCCCTGGCCGCCTCGGCGTCGAGCCAGTTGTTGAAGGACATCTCCTTGCCCTGCAGGACATCCGCCCCGCCCAAAGGTCCAAGCCCGCCCTCGCGCACGTAGATGGCTCCTCGCTGATGCGGGTTCTCGCCGTAGCGAAGGGACGCCCTCCGGACTAACTCGAGCGAGAGGGACTTTGGCAGCCCTTCGTCCTCTTCCACCTCCTCCTGCGCCCCGAACCAGCTGGCGATGGCCCGGTCGTAGCTGGCCGTGTGCCGGAATGCCTCTCGAGCGAGCTCCAGCCGCGTGTCGCGCGACACCCCACCCAGGTCATCCAGCTCACGGATCAGGCGGTCATAGCCCTCTGGGCTGGTGATCACCGCCACCGACTCGAAGTTCTTCGCCGAAGCTCGAATGAGGGCCGGGCCACCTATGTCGATCTGCTCGATGACCTCGGGAGCTGGCGCGCCGGACGCCACCGTCTCCCGGAACGGGTAGAGGTTCACGACGACCAGGTCGAACGGCTCGATGCCGTGTTCCTGCAGGGTGGCGATGTGATCCGGCTTGCCTTTGTCGGCGAGGATCCCGGCGTGGATCCGAGGGTGCAGGGTCTTGACCCTGCCCTCCAGCATCTCCGGGAAGCCGGTGACTTCGGAGACAGGCGTGACCGGAACTCCCTCCTCGTGGAGCTTCACCGCGGTTGAGCCTGAGGAGACGATCGCCACCCCACGTTCGACCAACCTGCGACCAAGAGCAGCCAGCTCAGCCTTGTCGGCGACCGAGATAAGCGCACGTCGGACCGGTAGCACGTCGGTCACCGCCGAACGCTCCCTTCCTCCATGATCTGGACAGAACGGCCTTCCAGGCGAAGCCGGCCCTCGACCAGGAGCCGCGTGGCCTGAGGAAAGAGCCGGTGCTCGACGGCTTGGATCCTCAAGTGCAACGAGTGCTCATCGTCATCCGCGAGCACCAGCACCGGCTCCTGGAGCACGACCGGCCCGTGATCCACCTCCTCGTCAACGAGATGGACCGTTGCTCCCGTGACCTTGACCCCCCATTCCAGCGAGTCGCGCACGGCATGGGCGCCGGGGAACGCCGGAAGAAGCGACGGGTGGACGTTCAGGATTCGCTGATAGAAGGGTCGGACGACATCGGGACCGAGGATCCGCATGTAGCCCGCAAGAAGGACGAACTCGATCCCCTGTCCTTCAAGAACGCCCGAGAGCCAGCGATCGCGATCCGCCCGAGTTCGGAAGTTGCCGGGATCCATCGCCACCGACTTGACGTCGCGGGCGCGTGCTCGTTCAAGCGCGATGGCCCCCGGTTGATCCGATACGACCACCTTGATCCAGGGGCCGACAAGAGGATCGTCCAATAGCGCCTGAAGGTTCGAGCCGGCGCCCGAGGCGAGCACCGCGATCCGCGCATCCACTAGGGCAGGCACGCTATTCGGCGGAAAGAGGGCATGTCAACCCGCCGGCGCGGATTATCGTCAGCCGTTACCGCCAACGACGAACGCGCCAGTGAATGCGTCGATGACCGTGCCCCAGGTTTCCCCCTCGGGGGGGCATGTATAGGGCGGGTGGGAGACGCCCGGTCGTCCCCCCCCAATTGGCAGCGAGCAGACCCCGAACCACTTGATGGCGTAGAAGTAGTCGCTCTCGCTGTCCCAAGCATCCGACGTGCCAAGGACCACCTGGACCGATTTCGCCGCGTGTCCATCCTCCGCCCACGCTCGAAGCAGGGCATCATCGAAGCTGATCAGGCCTTCGGGAAGCTGTCCAACTGGGCCGAGTGCACCATCACGCTCGTCTCCGGTCAAGGTGCGGTCGGGCAGACGTTCCATGACGCACTCTGGAATGAGCGATTCGCAGCGTCCCGAATTGGCTCCCCGCGCTTCGTGCGATCGGAAGAAGGCGGCATAGACGCCCCACGTCGCGGCCGAGGCGATCAGCAGCGAGAGAGATGCGAGAGCTGTCCGCCTCGCGCTCTTCCCGAGCTGAGCGTGCTTCACCGGTTCCACGAAGTCACGACCCCCCGTGTTCATCACGAAGTCTTGCACGTAGGCTAGCTACGTGCCGGAGGCAGCCGAAGAGCAAGCCCGATCGCGGTCGGGTCGGTGCGCGAACCATCCGGGCGTCCCGCGCGTGGGATCTTGCCGCGTCTGTGGGTTGCCACTCTGTCTGGCCTGTGCCACGCCTGTCCGAGGGAGCCTGGTGGGCCCGGAGTGCCTGTCCGGCGTGCTGGATGCGCACATCACGCCGGTAGTGCCGGTGGTGAGCCCGACCCGCGGCAACGCCATGGCAGCGCTGGGCTTCGCCCTCATCGTCGTGGTGTCTGTGTTCCCGTGGTCCCACGGGAGGAGCTCTGGGAGCTCGGGATACTTCGGCGCCTGGACCCCGCACTGGTCGCTTATGGCCGTCCTCCCTGGACTGGCCGGGTTGGTCTTCACGGCGATCGCCTGGCGCAAGCCGCCGGACGTCAGGCTTGAGGTGGGAGTCGTCCTGGTTCTCTCGGTGACTATCGGGGCCGCGGCGGTGCTCCACCAGCAGCATCCGCCGCTCCTGTCGGTAAGCTCCTCGATGCCCTTGCTGGCCCTTGCGGGAGCGGGAATAGCGCTGCTGGGGACCATAAGGAAGGCCACCAGGGCCTTACGGGCCAGGCGCCATCCTATTTGACTCCCGCTTGTGCCTGTCTAGAATCGCCCTGGGTTCGCGTATGCGGGCCGGGGGGAAGTCGCTGAAAGGAGCGAGGATGTCGCAACGTCCGTCGTTCGATGTGTCGAAGCTCTCCACGCCGGACAAGATCCTCGGGGGCGGGGCGGTGCTCCTTTTTCTCGAGTCACTGATCTTCCCCTGGCAGCGCGTTTGCGTTGACTTGGGCCTACTCGGGCGTACTTGCGGGGGCAGCTCGAACGCATGGGGCGGCAGCGGAAGCTTCGTGGGCGTCCTCATGGGCCTGTGCGCCCTCCTGCTCGTGGTCGGGATGGTCATGACCCTGGCCGGGGTCGCCATGCCGGAAGGCGTGCCCGTGCCGACGGTGATGACCGCGCTAACAGCGGGAGCGGTCATCTTCGGCCTGATCAAGTTCCTGATCGCGGTAACGAACCATGGCGCGTACGGCGCATGGATGGGCCTGATCTTCATCCTGGTCGTGGCCTACGGCGGCTACATGAAGATGCAGGAAGGCAAGGCCATGCCTTCTTCCGGCGGATAGCCGCTCGTCAGACCGAGGGACCCGCGCTGGTCCATACGGAACCAGGCGCCTTCCGGCGCATTGCTGTCGTGTGGACGAGCGCCCCCAGGGTTCCGCCTGCAACGCCCCAAACCAGCGCGAGGAGCGCCCCGGGGAGAACCTGAGGGCCCAGGCGCACGGTGGTCGGCTCGGATATGACGGAAACGCTCCCGGCCACCTTTACCGTGATGGTCGAGATGACAAGGGTGGCCGTGGCCATCACACCGAAGGCCACCCCGGCGAGGGCGCCCACCTGGGCCGCCTCCCCCGGTAAAACAGCCTTCGCGCGCCGCGCCGCGAGCAACCCTCCGGCGACCACGGCGATGAGCGGCGCGAGGACGAACAGGAAGTACGCAACGGGCGTAGGGCCCAGCTGCGGATCGGCCAGGCTGCTGAGGCCCTCTCGCGATGGGAATTGCGTGTAGGAGAGAGCACACAGGCTGACTCCGCCCCCGCTGCCGCCGACACAGGCTCCCATCGACGGGAATAGCACCCATGCTGCCATGTTCGGGATGAGCATCGAGTGCAGCAGCAGAAGCGCCAGGCCCGCAAGCCGACCCCTGGCGAATACAAAGTCGAAATAGGCCCGGGTCGAATCGGGCTTTAGGGCCGCCAGGACCAGGAGCCCGACGAAGGCTAGCGTCAGACCCAGCCAGAGCATCCGGAAGCCGCCCGCCAGCGCCGGGCGGACCCGCTCTTCCCACGAGAGGTCGTGCGTGTCCCTGCCCGACCCGAACCCGCCGGCAAAGCCAAGGGTCGCCCCGATCGCGAGCGGCCAGAGCGCCGCGGAGACGTATGAGGGATGTATCGATAGGGACCCCGAACCAAGCTCACCGGGAAGGCCCAAGGTGAATCGGACCCCCAAAGACGCGATCAGGCACAAGGCGGCGTACGGCACACCCACCTTGGCGCCATTCAAGCACCGAACCCACGTAGAGCCCCCGGCCTGGTCCGCGATCCGCCGTCCCGTCCGGTAAAGGAGCCACATCGCCAGTGCCATTCCGGTCATCAGGCCGACCACAAGCGTTAGGTTGGCCTCGGCGCCGATCGGAAGCAGGTCGGCGCCCTGAGAAAGCGCGAAACCAGACGTCCGGAAGACGAACCCGACGTGATGGAAGGCGAAGAAGAGGACACCGCCGATCCTCGCGGTCGCCAGCGCGGAAGGTCGCCCGCTCCTCTGGGCGTAGGCAAGGAACACGACCCCCTCGGCCATTACGGCCAGGATCAGAAACGTGGCAAGGGCGCCTTCGGCCGCCGTCCTCCAGCCACCTGCGAGGAAGGCCCGTTTCGCGGTTCCCCCAGCGGGAGTCTGGTCCATCGGAGCCTCGAGGGAACTAGCCCCTCAGCGCCTCACGCATGAGATCGGCGACCTCAGCTGGGTTGCGCCCGACGCGAACGCCGGCGGCCTCGAAGGCATCTGCCTTGGCCTGAGCCGTCCCGCTGGAACCCGTGATGATCGCCCCGGCGTGTCCCATTCTCTTGCCGGGTGGAGCGCTGAATCCAGCCACATAAGCCACCACAGGTTTCGTCATGTCATGGGCAACGAAGTCGGCGGCTCGCTCTTCGTCGTTGCCGCCGATCTCACCTATGAGCACAACGGCCTCGGTCTCCGGATCGCTCTCGAAGAGCGCCAGCGCCTCGACGAAGCCGACCCCGTGGACCGGGTCGCCTCCCATCCCCACGCACGTCGACTGGCCGATCTCACGCTGGGTCAGCTCATAGACGATCTGGTACGTCAGGGTGCCGGAACGCGAGATCAGGCCCACCGGCCCGGGCCGGCAGATCTCGCCCGGGATTATCCCCAGGTTCGTCTTGCCTGGGGAGATCAGGCCGGGGCAGTTCGGGCCCACGAGCGTCGGTCCGCTCCTGCCCAGATAGTTTACGGTCCTGGCCATGTCCTGCACGGGGACCCCCTCGGTAACGCACACGACCAGAGACAGGATTCCGGCCTCCAGCACGGCATCGGCCGCGAACCTTGCGGGGACGAAGACCAAAGACGCATTGGCGCCGGTTCGCTCGGCGGCTTCGGCGACTGTGTCGAACACGGGTATCCCCTCGACGGACTCCCCGCCCTTGCCGGGAGTCACGCCTGCGACGACGTTCGTGCCGTAGGAGCGCATGCGCAGCGTGTGGAAGGTTCCCTCCTTGCCGGTCAGTCCCTGCACGACCAGACGCGTGTTCTCGTCGACGAGGATGGCCACGGGGCCTCAGGTCACTTCCTGGCCGGCACGCGCCATCTCGACCGCCTGGCGAGCGGCGTCCAGCATGGTGGCGGCCGGCCGGATGAGCGGGTGCGAGGCCTCCTCGAGGATCCTGCGTCCCTCGTCGGCGTTCGTCCCGTCCAGGCGCACGACGATAGGGACGCGGGCCTGGACCCTAGAGAGCGCCTCCAGGATCCCTTGCGCCACGAGCTCCCCCCGAGTGATCCCCCCGAAGATGTTCACGAGCACCGATCGGACGGCCGGATCGGACAGGACCACCTCCAGAGAGGCAGCCATCGAATCGGCGCTCGCCCCACCGCCCACGTCGAGGAAGTTGGCCGGCTTGCCGCCCGCCTGCGTCACCACGTCGAGCGTGGACATCACCAGCCCGGCTCCGTTCCCGATGATGCCGACCTCACCTTCCAGCTTGACGTACTGCAGGCCCTTCTCGTTGGCCCTTGCCTGCGTGGGATCGACGGGGAAACTGAAACGGAGCGCGGCAAGCTGGGGCTGACGGAAAAGCGCGTTGTCGTCGATGGTCACCTTGGCGTCCAGCGCCACCACCACGCCGCCGGCGAGAAGCGCCAGCGGGTTGACTTCGACGAGAGTGGCGTCGGCTGCCACGACGATGCCATACATCTTGCGCAGGGCATCCGCCGTTCCCTCCCTTGCGTCTGCCAGCATGTGCCCCACCAGGTAACGGGTCTGGTAGTCCTTCAGCCCGAGGTTCGGATCGATCTCCTGCTGCCTGATCGCTCCGCGGTGGGTTTGGGCGATCTCTTCGATGTCCACGCCCCCCTCGGAGGAGACGATCGCCAGGTAACGCCCGGAGGTCCTGTCCAGCGTGATGGCGGCGTAGAACTGCGCCTCAATGTTGACCAGCTGCTCGACGAGCACCCTGGTGACTGGCGTGCCCTTGAAGCCCTGTTCGAGCATCCGCGCCGCAGCCTCTTCGGCCTCGGCGGCGCTCTGCACCAGCGCTATCCCGCCCCCCTTTCCGCGACCACCGATCTGCACCTGGGCCTTGACGGCGACGCGGCCACCCAGCCGGATGGCGATCCTGCGGGCTTCCTCGGCCGTCTCAGCCACGTACCCATCCACCAGTGGGATGCCGTGTTCGGCGAAGAGCTCCTTGCCCTGATGCTCGAACAGATCCACTTCCTCAGCTCGCCTTCTTCGCGAGGCGGCCACGCAGCCAATCGACTATGGCCGAAGTCGTGGCGCCGGGCGTGAATATGGCCTCTATCCCCCGCTCTTGCAGCGCAGGGATGTCCTCCTTGGGGATGATCCCGCCGCCAAACACGATCACGTCGTCCGCGCCACGGTCCCTGAGCAGTTGGACGACCCGTGGAAACAGAGTCATGTGGGCGCCAGAGTGGCAGGACAGGCCCACCGCATCTGCGTCCTCCTGGATGGCGGTCTCGGCGATCTGCTCCGGGGTCTGGTGCAGACCTGTGTAGATGACCTCGTAGCCCGCGTCGCGCAAGGCCCTGGCCACGATCTTCGCGCCTCGATCGTGTCCGTCGAGGCCCGGCTTCGCGATGACTATCCGCCCCGTCTCGGCCATGGTCGTGATCGAATAGCCTGACATACTCGCTGACAGCATGTCCCGCCGTCGGCTTCGGTTCCGCCCTCCGGGGATCAAACCCTGGACCCGGATCGGGACGTTGGGGCCCTTCCGGGGCCGGCTCGGGCTCGGCTGGGTGATAGCCCCCCTCGCCCTAGGGCTCATCCTCCTGGCCGCCGGTTGGCTCCTGCTCACCGGTCGCTGAGGACTCAGTAGACGATATCGAGCACCAGGTCCTTGGTCAGCGTCCCCTGATACGTGGCCACGTTGCCGGTAACCGTCCACCCAAGTGCCTCCAGCACGCTGGTACCCGGTGGCAGGGTCACGGTCACTGAGAGATCGGCCGGGTTCACCAGGGGTTGGTGCTGTATGGTCAGACGGTATAACCGGCCGGCGGGCGTGGCGGTCACCACGCCGGGCGCCGAATAGGTGAACGCCACGCTGCCGCTCTCGCCCGCGAGAACGTCGATCGTTCGCACAAAGACCACAGCGCCGCCCTCCTCGTGCACGGGCAGCCCTTTCTTGGGCTCCGCGCTCTCGAGGATCGAGCCACTTGCTGCATAGACGCTGAGCAGCGCTCGGTTCAACCCCCCGTTGTCACCGATGATGAAGCGGCTCTCATCAGTCGGGGAATCGTTCGTGAGGGTGACCTGGCAGGTCGAATGGATCGCGCCGGTGGCATCTATCGTGACCTGATAGTCGATCGCCGTGCGCGTGTAGAAGTCGACCTTGTTCGACACCCTCTTGCTGTCCGTGACGTAAAGGTAATCGCCGGCTCCGACCTTTAGACCGCCGTCCCAGCCCAGCTTGGCCAGCAGGCCTTCCTGCTCCTGGTCGACCGACCAGATCTGGATGTGCTTCTCACCGAGCGCCTGACCCATCATCCGCATCGTGCGCACCAATGGCTTCGGGTCCTTGAATATCTCCCAGGCGGCCGCGATCAGCTGCGCCGGGAACAGGCGCTGCTGCTGGTACTCGAGCCGGTACTGGTCGTTCTCCACCGCCGCCACGACGTTGTCGCCGTTGATGGGGCTGGGGTATGCCGGAACTATGATCTTGCGCTTGCCGAGTAGGTAGGAGATCGCGATTGGATCCATCGCGATGGCTCCATCGATCTTGCGGCCAGTCCGCTGCTCGATCAGGCCGGACCAGGCGCTTGCCACGACGGGGAAGTTAGGCGACAGATTCAGGTTGGCCAGCCGAACCACGGTGGTGGGCAGGCGATCGAAGTACCAGGTGAGCTCGGGCGGCAGCTTCGCATTCTTGAAGCCGGATCCGATGTCGATTTGGCCGATACCGCCACCCTCCACCAGCTCGAGTTTCCCGTCTGTGATCGTGACGAAGGCGTATGCGAGGACATCCCCGCCCGTCGCCCGCTGGTCGGCGTTGTTCTGCATCGCGAGGTAATAGGTCTTCGTCCCGCCTGCTCCGAGGAACGAGGGCAAGAGCCTCACCCCATCTAGAGCGTCTTGCGCCAGCTTGATGGCCTGAGCCGACTCCTCGAGCGCTTCCGCCTTCAACGTGTCCAACTTGTGCAGATAGGGGAAGCTGGGAATGGACTTGAGCTCCTCATCGGCCTTAATGAGGCGCTGGATCACGGTCTCCAATCGTGGGCCGAGACCCGTGATCAGATCCACGTTGGCGACCCCGTTGCTGAATATGGGCGTGTCGCTGGCCTCGGTGGAGAAGGAAGCATCCCCCTCCGCCACGTCGCCCAGGACGTCGCGCACCATGTCTCTCATAAGGGTGGCCGCCTGGGCCTCGAGGTTGGCCGCCGCGACTCCGTGCCTTACGGCCTGGATCGGACGCTTGAAGAAGGGGAGAGCGCCAGTGAACCTGAACGCGAATCCCGCGTGGTCGACCTCCGACTGGGCCTTCTCGGCCACCTGGGTCGCGATCGCAAAGGGATCCCCTGTCGGGATCGTCCCCTCAGCCAGGGACTTCCGGGCCACAGTGAGGCTCGGCACGATCCCCTTGACATCGCGATAGATCTTGTACGAGTCGTAGTAGGCGTCGGCAACGGCCGCGGCGCACCCGAACAGAAGCAGCCCGAAAACGACGAAGCCCCACATGACAATTCGTCTGCGCCGCCGTCCGCGCCAGTCGTAGCCGTGTCTGTCGCGGAACTTGCGGTCCTTGCGACTCAGGCTCGAAAGCGGGTCGCGCGGACGCCTGAGCTTCGGCTTGGACCTGCGGATCTGGCTGCGATGGTAGCCGCTCCGGCGGATGGGAGCCGGGATCGGCACCGGTCCGGGCGCATCACGGATGGCTTCTCCGACCTTCTCCCAGGTCTCGGGAGACTCAGGTCGCCAGTCGTTTCGAGGCTCGTCTTCCCCTCCCCAGGCCTCTGGGTCCTCGGGGCTCCATTCGGGATCTCCGTCGTGGCCTGGAGATTCAACATCCCCCCCGGCGTTGGGCTCGACCGGTACGGCTTCCAGCCGTGCATCCTCAGCAGAGCTTGTATCGCGGGGTTCGGGCACGTCCGCCTCAGTGTATCAACGGGCACCCGGCCATCCGCTCAGCGCTTGCTGACCGGCGCGTAGGCAAGTAGAAGCCGTTTCTCGCCCACGTCGGCGAACGCGATGGTGG
>Ga0184632_10001150_pt1 | contig 10783 bp, 9 predicted proteins | sample PLM31_50_b1_FD_133153 | JGI IMG/M metagenome (GOLD analysis project Ga0184632, IMG submission 133153) | Groundwater sediment microbial communities from an aquifer in East River, Colorado, USA - PLM3-1_50_b1 | ecosystem: Environmental > Terrestrial > Soil > Riparian zone | place: USA: East River... | reverse complement strand
CTCACCGTCTACCATCCCCCGGACGAGCCGGGGGACCGCGCCCTGGTGGCGGCGCTGCGCCGCCGCGCCACCCAGCTCACCGAGGCGCCGGAGGTGACCGGGGTCGGCGGGCCATGGACCCACCTGTACGGGTCGATCCAGATCATGGGTGGTCCTGAGGACCTCACCGCCGAGATCCGCGACCCCGGCCCCTCCCAGGTCGACCAGCCGCTGCTGACGAGCGGCCGCTGGCTCGGCGACGGCGACGGGGTCGTGCTGGAGAGCGGCCTGGCCGCCACCCTCGACGCCGGGCCCGGGGACACCGTCACGATCCAGGGGACGCCGTTCCCCGTCCGCGGCGTGGCGATGACCGTCAGCCGGGGCCGGTTCCCGCTCAGCCGTCCCGCCCAGGTGTGGGTCACGCCCGCCACGGCACAGCGGCTGCGTGACCTGGGCATGACCGAGGAGGGCTTCGAGCTCCAGCTCCGCCTCGCCGACCCGGACGCCGCCGCCAGGTTCGTCGCCGCGCACGACTCGTTCCAGGTGACCGATCCCAACTCGTCGGTCGTCTCCTACCTGGAGACGTGGCGGCAGCGGCGGGCGGACTCCCACTCCGACCTCGACATCCTGGCCGGCACGTTGCTCGCCGCGGGGACGCTGATCGCGATCCTCACCGTCGCCACGGCCGCGGTGCTGATCGCCGGGCGGATGGCCGCGCAGGTCCGCCAGGTCGGCACCCTCAAGGCGGTCGGGGTCACCCCGCGGCAGGTCGTGCTCGTCCTGCTGGTCGAGCACCTCGCGATCGCCGCCGGCGCCACCGCCCTCGGGCTGGGCGCCGGCCGGCTGCTCGCGCCGCGTATCGCGGCGGCCTCGGTGACCGTGCTCGGCACGCCCGAGCCGCCGCCGCTCGGCTGGGCCCGCATCGCGGTCGTCGCCGCGGTCGCGGTCGCCGTGGTCGTCCTCGGGACCGTCCGGCCGGCGCTCCGGGGCATCCGGCAGAGCACGCTGCGCTCGCTGGTCGCCGGGCCGCGCCCGCCCAGGCGCCCCGGCCGGCTTGCGCGGGTCGCCGCCAACGTCGGCGTCCCGCTGCCAGGCGTCCTCGGGGTGCGGTCGGCGTGGCGGCGTCCCGGCCGCCTGCTCACCAACGCGGCCGGCCTGACCCTCGGCGTGGCGATGATCGTGGTGGCCCTCGCCCTGCGCGACAGCCTGGACCTGCTGAACGTCACGCCGCCAGAACCAGGGCACGCCGCCAGCGACGCCGCCGTCGCGGTCCTCTACGACAAGATCCGCGCGATCATCCTCGCCACGGCGGGCCTGCTGCTGGTGCTCGGCACGATCAACGCGTTCATCGTCGCGACCTTCGCCGCGCGCGACGCCGCCCGCAACCAGGCGGTGCTCCGGGCGGTCGGGGCGACACCGCGCCAGACCGTGACCGCGCTGATCGTGTCGCAGCTCGGCGCCTGCGCGGTCGCCGTCGTCGTCGGCATCCCCCTCGGCCTCGGCCTGTGGAGCCTCATGGAGGGCGGCGACCTGCCGGCGGTGACCGTGCCGGCGACGTCGCTGCTGCTGCTCGCGGCGTTGGTGCCCGCCGTCTTCGCCGCCATCGTCAGCGTCCCCGCGCTGCTGCTCGCCCGGCGGCCGGTCGCGCCCGCGCTGGCCTACGAGTGAGCGTCGGTCCGGTTCGCCGCGACCAGCTCGCGGACGGCGGGGACGACCTCCTCGGCGAACCGCTCGAGCTGGCCAGGCCCGTCGGCCCAGAGGACGAACGTGTCGAAGCCGTCCTCGACGACCAGCGTGGTCAGCTCCTCGGTCCACTGCGCCACCGGTCCGCGGAGCACCCCCTCGGAGGCGCCGTCGGTGATGACGCCGCCGACATTGAGCACCCGCCGGATGGCGCCCGGGTCGCGGCCTTCCTCGGCCGCGGCGGCGTCCAGCCGGCCGGCCATCTCGCGCAGGGGCTGGAGCTCGCCTCGGAACGACGGCACCCAGCCGTCGGCCACCCGCCCCGCCAGCCGTAGCGCCCTGGGCCCGTACACCCCCAGCCAGATGCCGATCCGATGGGCCGGCACCGGTCCGGAATGCGCGCCGGCCAGCCGGTAGTGCCCGCCTTCGAAGCGGAGGTTGCGCTCGCCACTCCAGACCTTGCGGATCACCTCGATCGCCTCGGCCAGCGCCGTGTGGGCCTCGGCGGGGCTGCGCCGTGGGCCGCCGTAGGCGGCGGTCGCGTCCGGGAAGCCGCCGGCGCCCAGCCCGAGCTCCACCCGGCCGCCGCTGAGCACGTCCAGGCTGGCGGCGGCTTTGGCCAGCACCGCGGGCGGGCGCAGCGGCAGGTTGGCCACGTCGGGGAAGACACCGACCCGTGAGGTGGTCGCGGCGATCATGGCGAGCAGTGTCCAGGCGTCGACGAACCGCCGCTGGTAGGGGTGGTCCTGGACGCCGATGTAGTCCAGGCCCAGCCGCTCGACCTGCTGGGCGGTCTCGAGCAGCGGATCGGCGGCGTTGGGGATCAGGAAGTACCCGAACTTCACCGTGCGGCCGTAGTCGGTCATGATGGCTCCAGGGTCAGGCGAGGTTGCGAGCCTTTGCCCAACGGCTCAGCTCGTGACGGCTGGACAGCTGCAGCTTGCGCAGGACCGCCGAGACGTGGGTCTCCACCGTCCGGGCGGAGATGTGCAGGCGCGCGCCGGTTTCCTTGTAGGTGTAGCCCGAGCCGATCAGGCGCAGCACCTCCCGCTCTCGCCGGGTGAGCTGGTCCAGCTCCGGGTCCAGCGGCACGGGCGGGTCGCCCCGGAAGGCGTCGAGCACGAACCCGGCGAGGCGCGGGGAGAAATAGGCGTCCCCGGTGTGGACCCGCGCGATCGCCTCGCACAGCTCGGAGCCCGCGATCGCCTTGGTGACGTAGCCGCGGGCGCCGCCCCGGATGACCCCGATCACGTCTTCGGCGGCGTCGGAGACCGACAGCGCCAGGAACCGCACGGCGGGGCGCTCGGGCAGCACCGCGTCCAGTACGGCGCGGCCGCCCCCGTCGGGCAGGTGGACGTCCAGCAGCACCACGTCGGGCTGCAGGGCGCGGATCCCGGCGACCGCGGCGGCGACGTCGCCCGCCTCGCCGACGACGTCGACTGCCGCCGTGATCTCCGCGCGGATCCCGGCGCGGACCAGGGGGTGGTCGTCGACCACGTAGACGCGGGTCCGCGCCGGCGTCTGGCTCACCGCGCCCTCCCGAGCGCGACCGGCAGGCGCAGCTCCACCTCGGTCCCCGCGCCGGGGGCGGTGCGGATCGTGGCCGTCCCGCCGTGGCGTCCCATGCGGCCGACGATCGAGTCGGCTAGGCCGCGGCGGGACGGCCCGACCGCGGCGGCCTGGGAGAACCCGCGACCGCGGTCGCGGACCCTGACGACCACCTCGCCGTCGGCGACCTCCGCGAACACCGAGACGCGGGCGGTCCCGGCGTGCTTCGCCGCGTTGGTCAGCGCCTCGGTGGCCGCGCCGACGACCGCGCGGCCCCGCTCATCCAGTGGCAGGGTCCCGACCGTCACCAGCTCCACCGAGACGCCGTGCCGGTCCTCGACCTCGGCCGCGGCAGCTCGCAGCGCCGCGGCCAGGTCCTGCTCCCCCTCCTGATCCCCGGGTGCGGCCGCGCCGGCAGCCTCGCCGGCGGCCTGCCCGTAGAGCCAGCCGCGCAGCTCCCGCTCGCTGCGGCGCGCCAGCCGCACGACCTCGGCGGAGTCGCTGGCCCGCTTCTGGATCAACGTCAGCACCTGCAACACCGAGTCGTGCAGGTGGGATGCGACCGCCGCGCGCTCCTCGGCGCGCACACGGGCGGCGCGCTCGCGGGTAACCGTCCGCGTCAGCAGGAACAGCCACGGGACCAGGACCACGCCGATCAGGGCCAACCCGCCGGCGACGATGAAGCCGAACATGGCCACCTGGATCGCCGCGTCATTGGAGGACTCCCCGCTCCCGCCGGCCGTGAAGATCGCGGCCAGCAGCACCCCGAGGGTCGCCAGCAGCCCCACCACGAGGACGACGCGCCGCAGGATGCCGCGAGCCGCGCCATCGCCCTCGAGCCGCCTGGCGGCCAGGTGCGCCCACGGGCCGATCAGCAGCGCGCCGACCGCCGCCATGATGAGGACGGCGCTCGCCAGGGGCGGCGGCGAGGTGTGCTCGACCAGCCAGAGGAACGCCACGAGGCCCCCGACGCTGGCGCAGCCCAGCAGCAGGACCCAGCCCGGGCCCAACCGAGGTGACGTGCGGTCGCGACTCACGAACCGATCATAGGCGGGCCAAGGGCCGGCGCGGATCCGGAGCCGCATCCGGGATTTTCACGGGTGGTTGCCGGATGTGGCGAGGTCAGGAGCTGCCGAGAATCCCGGGAGGTCGCGGCGATCGCGGCCTCGACCCGTGAAGGGAGACGGCATGACCGACACCGCCGCCTGCGCCATCGGAATCACCAAGACCTACGGCAGGGAGGCCGCCGCCGTGACCGCCCTCGACCAGGTATCGGTGGCGTTCGGCCGCGGCCGCTTCACCGCCGTGATGGGTCCTTCCGGCTCCGGCAAGTCCACCCTGCTGCACTGCCTGGCCGGCCTGGACACGGTGGACGCTGGCACCATCCGGATCGGCGAGACCGACCTGACCGCCCTCGACGAGCGGGCGCTCACCCGGCTGCGCCGCGAGCACGTCGGGTTCGTGTTCCAGGCGTTCAACCTGCTGCCCACCCTGACCGCCGAGGAGAACATCCTGCTGCCGCTGGCGATTGCCGGGCGCATGCCCGACCGCGCCTGGATCGACCGGGTGGTCGACGCGGTGGGCCTGCGGGAGCGGCTGCGGCACCGGCCGAGCCAGCTGTCCGGCGGAGAGCAGCAGCGGGTGGCCGCCGCCCGCGCCCTGGCGAGCAGGCCGACGATCGTGTTCGCCGACGAGCCCACCGGCAACCTCGACTCCCACGCCAGCGCGGAGCTGCTGGGCTTCCTGCGCCGCTCGGTGGACGAGCTGGAGCAGACCATCGTCATGGTCACCCACGACGCGATCGCCGCCGGCCACGCCGACGAGGCGTTGTTCCTGGCCGACGGCCGCGTCGTGGACGCGATCAGCCGCCCCAGCGCCGCCCTCGTCCTGGACCACCTCAAGGCGGGAGGTTGACGAGGATGTTGCGCCACACGATCAGAGGCCTGCTGGCACGCAAGCTGCGAGTGCTGCTGACGGGCGTTGCCGTCATGCTCGGCGTCGGGCTGGTGTCGGGCACGCTGGTGCTCACCGACACCACCAGGGCAGAGCTGCAGCAGTCCCTCACCAGCGCCACCGAGGGCATCGACGTCCAGGTCCGACCGGACCCCGCCGCCCTGCCCGGGGCTGGGAAGGGCGCCGCCGGGGTCGCCGGGGTATCGGCGTCGCTGCTGGGCCGCGTCGCCGCCGTCCCCGGCGTCGAGCACGCCACCGGCGCGGTCACCGGCTACGCCCAACTCCTCGGCCGGGATGGCCGGCCAGCCAGCCGTGGCGAGCCGCTGGGCCGCTCCATCGGCCCGTCGCTCGCCGCCGACCTCACCGACGGGCATGCGCCCGCCGGGCCTTCCGAGGTGGTGATCGACCAGACCAGCGCCGACCAGGAGCGCTTCGGCATCGGTGACCAGGTGCAGGTGGTGACGGCCAGCGGCAGCCCGCAGGTGTTCACGGTCGCGGGGATCCTGGACAACCCGCAGCTCAGGGGCACCACCCTGGCCGGCTTCGACCTGCCCACCGCGCAGCGGCTGCTCAACCGCGAGGGCCAGCTCGACACCATCGACCTCCAGGCCGCGGGCGGCCTCGACCAGGCGACCCTCCGCGACCGCGTCGCCGCGGCACTCGGCCCAAGCGTGGAGGCGGTTACCGGCCGGGACCTGGCCGGCGAGCAGGCCGTCGACCTGCAGGACGAGCTGGGGTCCTTCAGCACCCTGGTGCTCCTGTTCGGCCTGGTGGCGCTGCTCATCGGCGCGTTCATCATCCACAACACCTTCTCCATCCTCGTCGCCCAGCGCACCCGCGAGCTGGCGCTGCTGCGCTGCCTGGGCGCCAGCCGCGAGCAGGTGCGCAACTCGGTGCTGGTGGAGTCGCTGCTCGTCGGCGCGGTCGCGGCCGCGGCCGGGCTGCTGTTCGGCGCCGCGGTCGCGGCCGCGTTGCGGGCGCTGCTGGCGTCGACGTCGGGGCTGCGGGCGCTCGGCAGCCTGCCGCGGCACGCGCCGGTGCTCGCGCCACGGACCGCGGTGGTGGCGCTCGCCGCGGGGACCTTGGTCACCGCCGTGTCCGCGCTGGCGCCCGCGCGCCGGGCCACCCGGGTGCCGCCGGTCGCCGCCCTGCACGAGGAGCTGGCCACCCCCGACCACCAGGGCAGGTGGGCCGACCCGCGCGCCGTCGTCGGCGTGCTGCTCGGCCTGGCCGGCGTCACCGTGGTCGTCGCCGGCATGTTCGCCGACGGGGCCGGTTTCTACGTCGGCGGCGGCGCGGTCCTGCTGCTGATCGGGCTGCGCCTGGCCGGCCCGCTGCTCGCCCGGCAGCTCGCGCGGGTGCTCGGGCTGCCGGTCACGTGGGCGCTGCCCGGTCACCTCGCGCGGCAGAACGCCATGCGCAACCCTCGGCGCACCGCCGCCGCCGCGCTGACGCTGACGATCGGCGTCGGGCTGCTGAGCGTCATCACGATCCTGGCGGCCTCGACCAAAGCCGCCGCCGAGGCGGCGTTCGACCGCGCCGACGGCGCCAACCGCGCCGACCTCGAGCTGCGGGTTGGCAGCGGCGACGGCATCCCGCCGCCGATGGGCCCCGCGGTGGCGACGCGCCTGCGGGCGCTGCCCGAGCTCGCCGTGGTCGCCGACGTCCAGTACCTCCCGGAAGCCACGGTTGGCGGCGACCCGGGGGTGATCGGCGCCGACCCGGCCAGCTACCAGCAGGTGACCGCCATCACCGCGGGCCAGGGCAGCCTCGCCGACCTGGGCAGCGACGGGGTCGCGGTCGCACGGCGGCTGGCCGACACCCACGGCTGGCGGATCGGCTCGCGCGTGCCGGTGGAGCTCCCCGGCGGCACGACGGTGCACACCTTCACCGTCGAGGCGATCCACGACGGCGCCAACAGCCTGGTCGCCCTGCTCGCGCCGGCGGGCTACCAACGGCTCGGCGCCGACCAGAGCTCGCGTTTTGTGCTCTGCAAGACCGCCGTCGGCGTGACGCCGGCCGCGGCCAGGGCGGCCGTCGACCGCGCCCTTGCCGATTTCCCGACCGTCCGGGTCACCGACCGCGCGGACCGCCGGCGGGAGGCCGTCAGCCAGATCGACCCTGCCCTCCGGCTGTACGTGGCGCTGATCGGCCTGACGATCGTGATCGGGCTGTTCGGCATCGTCAACACCCTGGCGCTGTCGGTCGTCGAGCGGGTCCGCGAGTTCGGGCTGCTGCGCGCGGTCGGCATGGACCTTCGCCAGGTGCGGTCGATGGTCCGCTGGGAGGCGGTGATCGTCACCCTCGTCGGTGCCGTCCTCGGCATTGCCACCGGCACCTTCCTCGGCTGGGCGCTGACGCGCGCGCTCGAGGACTCCTCCTCGCCGACCATGTTCACCCTGCCCGTCGCGTGGCTCGCCCTGTTCGCCGTGCTGGCGGCCGTCGCCGGTGTGCTCGCCGCCGTCCTACCCGCCCGGCGCGCCAGCCGGGTCGACGTGCTCCGCGCCGTCGCCGCCGAATAGCACCAGCCGTCTGGCCGCGCTTCAGCGGAGGCGGCGGAAGAAGACCCGCAGGTCGCCGACGAGGAGATCGGGAACCTCCATGGCGGGGAAATGCCCGCCGCGGTCGAACTCCGACCAGTGCTCGAGCTTGTGCTCGGGGTCCATCACCCGGCGGAGGAGATCGTCCCCGCCGAACAGCGCCAGACCTTGCGGCGCGGGTGTGACGGTGGACGGTGATCCCCAGTCGGGGCCGGCATGCGCGCCCTCGTAGATGAAGCGTGCCGCGGAGGCGCCGCTGCGGGTGAACCAGTACACGCTGATGTTGGTGAGGAGCTGGTCGCGGTCGACCGCGTCCTCGGGCAGCTCGGCCGCGTCGTCGGTCCACTCCTTGAACTTCTCCACGATCCAGGCGAGCTGGCCAACTGGCGAGTCGGTGAGGGCGTACGCCAGCGTCTGCGGCCGGGTGGACTGGATATCCAGGTAGCCCTTGGCCTCGGCCCAGAGCCGTTGCTGCTCCTCCACGCGGGCCTTGTCGGCCTCGGCCAGGTCGTCGGGGAGCGGGAAGTACTGGCCGGCCAGCGCGACCGCCCTCGCGTCGCCGGTGGTGTGGGTGCCGACGACACGGTCCGCCTCGGTGGCGCCCAGGATGCCGGCCACGCCCGCGCCGATGTCGCCGCCGTGGGCGCCGTAGCGCTCGTACCCCAGGCGGCGCATCAGCTCGGCGAACGCCCCGGCGGTGCGGGCGACCTCCCACCCCGGCTGCCGGACCGGGACGGAGAACCCGAACCCCGGGATCGACGGCGCCACCACGTTGAAGGCGTCGGCGGGGTCGCCGCCGTGCGCACGCGGGTCGGTCAGCGGCCCGATGACCTCCAGGAACTCCACGACCGAGCTGGGATAGCCGTGGGTGATGAGCAGCGGCAGCGCGTCCGGTTCGGGCGAGCGGACGTGCACGAAGTGGATGACCTGCCCGTCGACGGTGGTGGTGCACTGCGGCAAGCCGTTCAGCCTGGCCTCCTGCTGGCGCCAGTCGTAGCCGCTGCGCCAGTGCTCGGTCAGCTCCCTCAGGTAGCCGAGCGGCACGCCTCGGCTCCAGCCGACCCCAGGCAGCTCGTCTGGCCAGCGGGTGCGGGCCAGCCGGTCACCCAGGTCGTCCAGCTCGGCCTGGGGAATGGCGATCCGAAACGGCCGGATCTCGGCGTTGTGGTCCATCGGGCTCCCTCCTGGGCGTCGTCGTCCGCGAGACCGTACCGCCTATTGCGGAAGGTTTACTTCCGTGATTGCCGCTAGACTCGAACGATGCTGCAGACCTCGGCGCGCCTCCTGCGCCTGCTGTCCCTGCTGCAGGCACGGGCCGACTGGTCCGGCCCGGAGCTGGCAGACCGGCTCGGCGTGACCACCAGGACCGTCCGCACCGATGTGGAACGGCTGCGCACGCTCGGCTATCCGGTGCACGCCACCCCCGGCGTGGGAGGCGGCTACCGGCTCGGCGCGGGCGCGGCCCTGCCCCCGCTGCTGCTGGACGACGACGAAGCCGTCGCGGTCGCCGTCGGGTTGCGGACTGCTGCCAATGGCAGCGTGACCGGCATCCAGGAGACCTCGGTGCGGGCGCTGGCAAAGCTCGAACAGGTCCTGCCGTCGCGCCTGCGCCACCGGGTCGCCGCCCTGCAGGCCTCGACCGTGGGGATTCCCGCCGCCGGCCCGACCGTGGACGCCGAGGTGTTGACCGCCATCGCCGGCGCCTGCCGCGACCGTCAGCGACTCCGGTTCGACTACCGCGACCACGACGGGTCGGCCAGCATCCGCAGCGTCGAACCACACCGCCTGGTGCACGATCGTGGCCGCTGGTACCTGGTGGCCTGGGACACCGACCGGCGGGACTGGCGCACCTTCCGCGCCGACCGCATCGAGCCCCGCACCCCGACCGGTCCGCGGTTCGCCCCTCGCGACCCGCCCGACGGCGACGTCGCGACCTACCTGCTGCGGGGCGTGGGGTCGGCGACGTGGCGCTACCGGGCACGGGTGACGGTGCACGCACCGGCCACCGCGGTCGCCGGGCGGCTCCCGCCCGCGGTCCTGGTGGAGGCCGTCGACGAGCACACCTGCATCGTCAACGTCGGCTCCGACACCCCGCAGATGCTCGCCGTCTACCTGGGGATGCTCGACGTCGACTTCGAGGTCGGCGAGCCCCCCGAGCTGGTCCGGCAGCTCCGCGCGCTCGCCGACCGGTACCGCCGCGCGATCGCCAGGGCGGACCCCGGCTAGTCGACCTCGCGGCCGGAGGTGATGTTGAGGGTGGTCGCGGTCATGGTGCGGGCCCAGTCGGAGGCGGCGAACACGGCCACGTTGCCGACGTCCTCCAGCGTCGCCGCCCGCTTGAGCATGGTCGAGTCGACGAGGCTCTGGGTGATGGCCTCGCGCCACTCTCCTGAGAGGGTCTCGGGCACGCCGGCGCTCTCCAGGGTCACGACCCGGATGCCATGCGGCCCGAGCTCGCACGCGAGCTGGCGTCGCAGGACGTCGACGGCGCCGAAGGCGACCTGGGTACCGCCGAGGTGGACCTGGTACCCGCCGCTGTAGACGTCGCGAAGGGGGTCGCGGCCACCGGCGCCGCCGAAGGTGAGGATGACGCCCGATCCCTGCCGCCGATGGCGCCGCCGCCGCCGTAGATGACCGCGTTCCTACCCTCCAGCAACACCGCACACCTCCCTGGTACCGGCACCCCTGCGGGCGCCGCTCACCGGAGACGTCGGAGCCGCGGACCCGGTTTCGACATCCCTCAGCGGGGGGCCATGCGCAGCGCCCCGTCGAGGCGGATCACCTCGCCGTTGAGCATCGGGTTGGCGACCAGGTGGGCGACGAGCTCGGCGTACTCCTCCGGGCGCCCGAGCCGTCGCGGGAACGGGATCGCCTTGGCGAGCGATGCCTGCGCCTCCGCCGGCAGCATGCCGACCATGGGGGTGGCGAACACGCCAGGGGCGATGGTGCACACGCGGACGCCGAGCGAGGCGAGGTCGCGCGCGGCCGGCAGGGTCATCGCCACCACGCCGCCCTTGGACGCGGCGTAGGCGAGCTGGCCGATCTGGCCCTCGTAGGCCGCGATCGAGGCGGTGTTGACG
>Ga0184632_10001149_pt1 | contig 10784 bp, 8 predicted proteins | sample PLM31_50_b1_FD_133153 | JGI IMG/M metagenome (GOLD analysis project Ga0184632, IMG submission 133153) | Groundwater sediment microbial communities from an aquifer in East River, Colorado, USA - PLM3-1_50_b1 | ecosystem: Environmental > Terrestrial > Soil > Riparian zone | place: USA: East River... | reverse complement strand
CCTACACGATCACCAATCTGTATGGGGCCTTCACCGGACGCGCCGTCGGCACCGCGCTGGGTAGCGCGCATGTTGACACTCCGAGCATCGGCACCGGGCAGCAACAGATCTTCGACGTGACGGTGCTGGCCGGATCGACGAGGCTCAGCGCGACCATCGGCAGCCCGTCCGACCTTGCCGCGGATCTCGATCTGTTCGTGTTCAACTGCACCACGGGGTCGTGCGTGCTGGCCGGCCAAAGCGCAGGCGGCAGTGCCGAGGAAGCGGTGTCGATCAACAATCCGGCGGCGGGTCTCTGGAAGGTCCTGGTCGACGGATTTGACGTCCCGGCGGGCACCACGACTTACCACTATCTCGACGTTTTCGCCAACCCTGCGTTCGGATCAGTCGCGGTAACCGACGCAAACGCCCTTCGTCCTGCCGGCGCTTCGTGGACTGTTCCGGGCAGCGTGACGGCGAATGCCGCCCCGGCGGCGGGGCGCGTGCTCCGCGGAATCGTCGAAGTCAGGACGGATACCAACGTACTGGTCGGCACGGGAGAGGTCTTCGTGCAGAGCGTCACCCCGTAATCCAACACGATCGTCTCGGTCACAGCCCCCGCGTTTGCGGGGGCTGTCCGATCGATACTGATGGAAGCGTGCGGGCGCAAGCCGGAAGTCGTCTACGCGCCAAATCGATGGAGGGCTAAAAAACGACGCGATCAGCCGAGCAGCAACAGATGAACGCGGTACGGCCCGTGCGCGCCGAGCACGATCGTCTGCTCGATGTCGCCGGTGCGCGAAGGCCCGGAAATCATATTGACGGCGCGGGGCATCGTGGCGCGTTCGGCACGGATCCGCGCGAACGCTTCCTCCATCCCGGAGACGATGCGATCGGCGCGCACGACGGCGATGTGGGTATCGGGGAGCAACGCCGTCGCCGTGGGCGTGTCGGGCCCGGAGAGAAACACAAGCGTGCCGGTCTCGGCGATCGCGCAGAACGAACCGGTAATGCCGAGGCGATCGTGACCCACCGTCGGCCGCGCTTCGATGGAAAGACCCGCGCCCGCCCAATCGAGCGACGCGAACTCGGGCCAACACACACCGCTGTGTGATTTCTGTGCGGCCAGCGCGGGCGCCAGCTCGAGCGCATCCAGATAACGCGCAACGGCATGCGGAATCGCGCTCATTGAATCGATGCGCTCGACCGTGCTCGACATGTCGGTCGCGCGCAGGATGAAGCGGGGCACGAGGTCGGCCGGCATTTGGGGCCGCGGACCCTGTCGATGCGCGGCGATGTACGCCTCGGCCGTCACCAGCTCCGGCGCGCCCGACCCTTTGCGGCCCAGCGCTTTGCGCACGCGTCCCAGGATCGCGTCGCGCGACGCGCGGTTGTCGTCGATCGTCGTCGTCACTTCCCGCCCTTGCGAACGAATTCGGAGAGACGGCCAACGCCCTTTTCGATCGCTTCGCTGGACGCTGCGTACGAAAAACGGATGTGCTGTCCATCACCGGGCACCCGCCGGCCGAAATGAATGTCGGCCAGCACGGCGATGCCTGCCTCGTGCAGCAGACGCTTGCGGAACACTTCGGAATCGGCGCAACCCGTTCGCTTGCACGCTTCGGTGACATTGGGCCACGCGTAGAAAGCGCCGCCCGGCGTCGCGCACCTGACGCCGGGGATCTCGTTCAGCAGTGAAACGATCAGGTCACGGCGTTTGAGGAAGCTCGCCCGCATGCGATCGGCGGCATCCTGCGGCCCGGTGATCGCCGCCACCGCCGCCCATTGCGAAATCTGCGACGCGCAGGACTCGGTATTGGTGATCCAGCGCGTGAACACCGGCGCCAGCGCGCGATTCGCGACATACCCGATCCGCCATCCGGTCATTGCCCACGTCTTCGACGCACCGTCGCTGATGATCGTGCGCTCGAGCATGTCGGGCCGTGTCGCCAGCGAATCGAAGCGGCCGTCGTAGACGAGCCGCGAATAGATTTCGTCGGCGAAGACCCATACCTGCGGATGCCGCGCGAGGATTTCGGCGATCGCGTCGAGATTCGCGTGATCGAGGATGCCGCCGGTCGGATTCTGCGGGGTGTTGAGAATGAGGAGCCGCGTTTTCGGCGTGATTTTCGCTTCGAGCTCGGCGGGGTCGAACGCGAAATCGCGCGCCTCGCGCAGGAATATCGGTACCGGCACGGCACCGTTGGCGTTGATCTGCGATTCGTAGATCGGAAACCCCGGCACCGGATAGATGACTTCATCGCCGACGCCATAGTCGGTGACCGACGCAATCGTGTACGCGATGAAGGGCTTGGCGCCGGCAGCGACGACAACATCGTCAGCGGTAATGACCAGACCGCGGCGTTTCGCCAGGTCTTTCGCGGCGGCGGCGCGCAATTCGTCGATGCCCGCGCTGGGCGTATAGCCGTGCTTTCCGGATTTGATCGCCACAATCGCTGCGTCCTGCACGTGATCGGGTGTCGGGAAATCGGGCTGACCGATGCAGAACGAGATGATGTCCTTGCCCTCACGAATCAGCGCGTTGACTTCCGCCAGCACGACGAAGGCATTCTCGGTGCCGAGCGATTCCGCGCGGCGGGAAAGGCGCGGCATCGCGAGGTTGCCGCCATGCGTCGCAGTCATTTACCGGCGCTCCCTCTCGTTTTTCGCTGCGCATACAGATCGCGAAAAGTCCGGCCCGCCGGTGCCGGCATGTCGCGGCCCGACGTCCAGCCGCCGCCGAGCGGCAGCTTGTGAATCATGCCATCCGGTCCCGCCAGCGTCCGCAACAAGCGCACGCCGATTCGCGACGCCAATCCGTACAGGCCGGGGTGCCGCGCGAACCATGCCCACAGCCGGACGCCGGTGCGCTCATGCCACGGGCGCAGGTCTTCGCTGAATTCCTTTTCGCGCAGCTTGCGCAACAAGTCCGGCAGGGGAATCTTGACGGGGCACACGACGCCGCACTGATTGCACAGCGTCGACGCCTGCGGCAGGTCGAGCGCGTTTTCGAGGCCGACGTACATCGGCGTGAGGATCGAGCCGATCGGTCCCGGGTAGACCCAGCCGTAGGAATGCCCGCCGATGTTCTGGTAGACCGGACAGTGATTCATGCATGCGCCGCAGCGGATGCAGCGCAGCGCCTCCTTCACGTCGCTCCCGAGCACTTCGGTGCGTCCGCTGTCGACGATGATGAAGTACATGTGCTCGACGCCGTGGAATTCGCCCGGTCCTTTGGGTCCGGTCAGGATGTCGACGTAGTTCGAGATCGATTGGCCCGTCGCCGACCGCGGCAGCAGGCGCATCAGCGTGGCGACATCCTCGAGCGTGGGCACGATTTTCTCGATGCCCGAAATCGCGATGTGGACCTTGGGCAGCGTGGTGGTCAGCGTGGCGTTGCCCTCGTTGGTCACGAGGACCACGGAGCCTGTCTCGGCGACGAAGAAATTGCCGCCGGAAATGCCCATGTCGGCAGTCAGATAGTGCTCGCGCAGCACGCCGCGCGCTTCGAGGCAAAGCGCCTCGATGTCGACCTTCTTCGCCGTGCCGTGCTTCTGCTGGAAGAGTTCGGCCACCTCCTCCATGCTCTTGTGCAGCGCCGGGCCGATGATGTGCGAAGGCGGCTCGTAATCGTTGATCTGCAGGATGTATTCGCCGAGGTCGGTTTCCACGACCGTGATGCCCGCGCCCTCGACGGCGTGGTCGAGCGCGGACTCCTCGGACACCATCGATTTCGACTTGATGATCTTGCGCACGCCGTGCCGTGCCGCAATGTCGAGCACCAGCTTGTTGATCTCGGCCGGCGTCTGCGCGAACAGCACGGTGGCGTTGCGCTCGGTGGCACTGCGTTCGAAGAGCTCGAGCCAGACGTCGAGATCATCGAGCGCACGTTGGCGGATCGCGCGCGCGGCCTCGCGCGTGCCCTCGAAGTCGTCCAGCTCGGTGACCGCTTCCCGCCGCTTGCCGACGAATTTGTCCTTCATCTTGGCGAGGTTGTGCTGCAACCGCTCGTCGTGCAGCTTGACGTGCGCGCGCTCCTTGAAGTGCATCGACGCGACTTGCATCACCCCTCCCGAAACCGCTACTCCGAAGTCTCTCCCGCCAACACTTCGGCGACGTGCAGCACCTTTGTCTTCGTGTTCCCGCGCCGCCGCAGCCGGCCCTCGATGTTCAGCATGCACCCCAGGTCGCCGAGCACCACGGCGTCGGCGCCCGAGTTCTCGACATGCTGGCATTTGTTGTCGGCGAGCCGCGACGAGATCTCGCCGAACTTGATCGAGAACGTACCGCCAAAGCCGCAGCACGTCTCGCACTCCGCCATTTCCCGCAATTGTGCGCCGGCAACCTTGGCGAGCAGTGCGCGTGGCTGTTGCTTGATGCCCATCTCGCGCAAGCCGGCGCACGCGTCGTGATAGGTAATCGTGCCTGCGAATTGCCCGTCCACTCGCTCGACCTTCAGCACGTTGGCCAGAAAATCGGTCAGCTCGTAGGTGCGCGCGGCCAGCGCCTGCACGCGGGCCAGCATCGGCGGATCGTCGGCGAAGAGCTCGGGGTAATGCGTCTTGACCATCCCGCTGCACGAACCCGACGGGGAGACCAGATAATCGCAACCTTCGAACTCGCCCACGACCTTGCGCGCCAGCACGATGGTGTCGGCGCGATCGCCGGAGTTGTAAGCGGGTTGGCCACAACACGTCTGGCTCGGCGGCACATACACGTCCGCGCCGCCCGCTTCGAGCAACTTCAACGCCGCGAACCCGATCGATGGCCGCATCAGGGCGACAAGACAGGTGACGAAAAGACCGACGCGCATGGCGGATCAACGAATGATTTCGGCGATCTTAGCATGCACCGGCCGCGTCTCCGGAGCGCCCGGCGTGTGGCAACGGCGTCAGTAGTACTGCGACTGCACCAGCGCCACCGCGCACAAACCCATGATCGGCTGCGGCAGGATGCCGAACAACAGCAGGGCCAGCCCGTTGGCGGATAGCACGATACTGGTGTCGCCGCGCGCCTCGATCGGCGAACGATCGACCGGCTCGTCGAAATACATGAGCTTGACGATGCGCAAATAGTAAAATGCGCCGATCAACGCGGCGACCACGCCGACCACGGCGAGCCACACGAAGCCGGCCTTCACCGCCGCCTGCAGCACCAGCAGCTTCGCGTAGAAGCCGATCGTCGGCGGCATGCCGGCCAGCGAGAACATCGCGAGGAGCATGATGAACGCCCACCACGGCGAGCGCGTGTTCAGCCCCTTGAGGTCGTCCAGGTTGTCGGCCTCGTAGCCTTTGCGCGACAGCAGGAGAATCATGCCGAAGGAGACGAGACTCGTCAGCACGTAGGCCACCATGTAGAACATCGCGGCCGAGTATCCGGTCACGTCGGCCGCCAGGAAGCCCATGAGCACGTAGCCCATGTTGGCGATCGTCGAATACGCGAGCATCCGCTTCAGGTTCGTTTGCGCGATTGCCACGATGTGCCCGAGCGCCACCGACAGCACCGTCAGCACGATCAGCATTCCCTGCCAACTGACTTCCGCGCCGCCGAGCGCGCCGGCGAGCAGTCGCAGGAGCATGGCGAACGCCGCGAATTCCGGCGCGGTGCCGATCAGAAGCGTGATCGCCGTGGGCGCGCCCTGGTATACGTCGGGCACCCACATGTGATACGGGACCGCGCCCAGCTTGAACGCGATTGCCGACACGACGAACACCAGCCCGAAGGTCAGCATCACCTGGTTTTCGCTCTTGCCGAGCATGGCCAGCGCCACCCTTTCGATGTCGAGCGTGCCGGTCGCGCCGTAGATCATCGACATGCCGTAAAGGAGGAAGCCGGACGCCAGCGCGCCCAGCACGAAGTATTTCATCGCCGCCTCGGACGGCGCCCGTTCGTCGCGTTGCATCGCGACCAACGCATACAGCGACAGCGACATGAGTTCGAGGCCGAGGTACAACGTGAGGAAGTTGCTCGCGGTGATCAGCACCTGCATGCCGAGCAGCGCGAACAGGATCAGCACGAACGTCTCGCCGCGAAAGAGGTCACGCAGCGCGAGGTACGTACGTGAGTAGAACAGCACCAGTGACACCGCCACGAAACTGAAGAGGCGCAGGATGTCCGCGACCAGATCGTCGACGACGAGGTTGTGCATCGCGTGGACGACCTCGATGTTGCTCGTCTTGATCGTCACGCACGCCGCCAGCAGCAACGTGAATTGGGTCAGCCAGTAGCTCACGTGACGCCGGTCGTCGCTCATGAAGACGTCGACGAGCAGGATGATCGACGCGCCCGTCAGGACGACGATCTCGGGGAGGACGGGCAGGAAATTCACGGTCATGGGCGTTCCGGCGCGTCAGATCTTGCTTTTCGCAACGTGGGCAAGCAGGTCGACGACCGACATGTGCATCACGTCGAGGAAGGGCTTGGGCCAGACGCCCATGAAAAGAACGGCGGCGGCCAGCGCTGCCAGCAGCCAGAACTCGCGGCGGTTCAGGTCCTTGAGCGCGGCGACATGGGCGTTGGCGACATCGCCGTAGATGACACGCTTGTACATCCACAGCGTATAGGCGGCACCCAGGATCAGCGACAGCGCCGCGAGGAAGGCGATCCAGAAATTTACCTTCACCGCCGCCAGGATCACCAGAAATTCGCCGACGAATCCGGAGGTCGCAGGCAGGCCGGCATTGGCCATCGAGAACAGCATCACGAATGCGGCGAATTTCGGCATGGTATTGGCCACGCCGCCGAAGTCGGCGATCAAATGCGTGTGCATGCGGTCATACAGGACACCGACGCACAGGAACAACGCGGCCGACACGAAGCCGTGCGACAGCATCATGGCGAGCCCACCCTCGGCCCCCTGAACGCCGAACAGGAAGAATCCCAGCGTCACGAAACCCATGTGCGAAATCGACGAATAGGCGATCAACCGCTTCATGTCCGCCTGCACCAGCGCCACCAAGCCGATGTAGACGACGGCGATCAGTGACAACGTGATGATGAAGCCGGACAGGTAGTGACTGGCATCGGGCAGGATCGGCAGGACGAGGCGTATGAAGCCGTACGCGCCGATCTTCAGCGTGATGGCGGCCAACACGACCGAACCGCCGGTCGGCGCTTCCGGATGCGCATCGGGCAGCCACGTATGCACGGGCCACATCGGAACCTTGACCGCGAACGCCGCGAAGAACGCGATGAAGATGAGCACCTGCGCCTTGAGCGACAGCGGCAGCTCGAACCAGTCAAGCAATGCGAAGCTGCCCGACTTCTGATACAGGTAGATGAACGCGACCAGCATCAGCAGCGAGCCCAGCAGCGTGTACAGGAAGAACTTGATCGCCGCGTAGACGCGCCGCTCTCCGCCCCAGATGCCGATGATGAGGTACATCGGAATCAGCATCGCCTCGAAGAACACGTAGAACAGAATGGCGTCGAGCGATGCGAACGCACCGTTGATGAGCCCCGACATGATCAGGAAGGCCGCGTTGTATTGCGCGACGCGCACCTTGATCACTTCCCAGCCGGCCCATACGACGAGCAATGTGATGAGGCTGTTCAGCATGACGAACAGCACTGAAATGCCGTCGATTCCGAGGTGATAGAAGATGTCGAAGTACGGAATCCATTCCTTGCGCTCGACGAACTGCATCGTCGACGTCGTCTCGTCGAAATGCGTGTACAGCGGAATCGTGACCAGGAACCCGGCCAGCGCGCCGGCCAGCGCGGTCCAGCGCGCCTTGCCGGCGTCCTGGTCGCGCCCGAGCACCAAAACCGCGACACCCGCGACGATGGGCACCCAGATGGCGAGAGACAGATAAGGCGTCATGGCTAGGTGACCACCCACCACGTGAGCAGCGCGAACAGCCCGATGATCATCGTGAACGCGTAGTGATAGATGTAGCCCGACTGCATTTTGCGCAGCATCGCGGCCCACCAGCCCACCATGCGGGCGGAGCCGTTGACAATGCCCTCGATGACCTTGCCGTCACCGACGTTCGACAACAGGCCGCCGATCCCGCGCGCGCCACCGCCAAAGAACCATTCGTTGAACTTGTCGAAGTAGTAATTGTTGACGAGCAGCGTGTACACCGGGCCCAGCGTCGCGCTGATCCGGCCCGGCATCGCCGGGTTGATGAGATACAGGTAGACGGCGGAAAGAATGCCGGCCATGGCGATCCAGAAGGGAACCGAGAGCAGCCCGTGCTCGATGAACACGGCCGCGCCGTGCCATTCCTCTTTCAGCTTGGCCAGCACGTCGTGCGCGGGCAGCACGAAGATCGAATTGCCGAAATAACCGCCGAAGAGCAGCGGCTCCATGGCAATCCAGCCGGCGCACACCGACGGAATCGCGAGCGCGATCAGCGGACCCGTGACGACCCACGGGCTTTCCTTGGGCGGTCCGCCGTGGTGCGCGTGGTCGTCGTGGTCAGTGGAAGCGAGGGCGTGCTCCGAAGGTGGCGAAGTATCGAAGCGCGGCGTTCCGTGAAACGTCATGAAGATCAGCCGGAACGTGTAGAAGCCCGTCGCGAACACTCCGGCAACGACACAGAAATAGGCATACGTGTGGCCGGGGATCGAAGACAGGTGCGTGGCTTCGATGATCGAATCCTTCGAGAAGAATCCGGCGAACGGCGGAAAGCCGCACAGCGCCAGCCCGCCGATCACCATCGTGATGTACGTGATCGGCATGTATTTGCGCAGCCCGCCAAAATTGCGCATGTCCTGGTCGTGGTGCATGGCGATGATGACCGAGCCGGCGCCCAGGAACAGCAACGCCTTGAAGAACGCGTGCGTCATCAGGTGGAAGATTGCACCGGAGTAGGCCGACACGCCCAGCGCGACCGTCATGTAGCCGAGCTGCGACAGCGTCGAATAAGCAACGACCCGTTTGATATCGAACTGCACCATGCCGAGGATGCCCAGGAACAGCGCGCCGGTGGCGCCGATGATCAAGACAAACGCCAGCGCCGTATCCGAATGCTCGAACAAGGGGCTCATTCGCGCGACCATGAAGATACCGGCGGTCACCATCGTCGCCGCGTGGATCAGCGCGGAGATCGGTGTGGGGCCTTCCATCGAATCCGGCAACCACACGTGCAGCGGTACCTGCGCGCTTTTGCCCATCGCACCGACAAAAAGGCAGATGCAGATCACGGTGAGAAGCAGCCACTGGGCGTCGCCCCACAGATTGATCGTGGTGACGGCCAGCTTCGGGGCTTGCGCGAACACCGTCGCATAATCCATCGAGCCGAAGAACGCCAGGATCAGGCCGATGCCGAGAATGAATCCGAAGTCACCGACGCGATTGGCGAGGAATGCCTTCAGGTTCGCGTAGATCGCCGTCTCCCGCTTGAACCAGAAACCGATCAGCAGGTAGGAAACCAGGCCCACCGCCTCCCAGCCGAAGAACAGCTGGAGGAAGTTGTTGGCCATGACCAGCATGAGCATCGAGAACGTGAACAGGCAGATGTACGAGAAAAAGCGTGCATAGCCGTCGTCGTCGGCCATGTACCCGATCGTGTAGATGTGCACCATCAGCGACACGAACGTGACGACGACCAGCATCAGCGCCGTCAAGGGATCGATCAGGAACCCGATCGTCATCTTGAGATCGCCGACGGCCGCCCACGTGTAGATGTCGCCGTTGAACTGGTTTCCCGCCAGCACATCGCGCCAGATGACGATGGACGCGACGAACGCAATCGCCACCGCGATGATCGTGATCCAGTGCGACGCCGCCCGCGGCATCTTGTTGCCCCACAGGCCGACGACGATCGACGCAATCAGCGGCACCATCGGCACGACCAGATAGAGTTGCTGCATCGTCATGTCGTTGCGTCCATCAGCCCTTGAGCCTGCCCAGGTCGTCGACGCTGATCGAGCCGGCGTTGCGGAACAGCAGCACGAGGATCGCGAGGCCGATCGCCGACTCGGCGGCCGCCACGGTGAGGATGAAGAACACGAATACCTGGCCGCCCATGTCGCCCAGGTAGTAGGAAAACGCGATGAAGTTGAGATTGACGGCGAGAAGCATCAGCTCGATCGCCATCAGGATGATGATCACGTTCTTCCGGTTGAGGAAGATGCCGGCCATGCTGATCGCGAACAGGATCGCGCCCAGCACGAGGTAATGCGCCAGCGTCGGCGCGGTCAGCAGTGACACATCGTCTCCCCGATCTTGCTCTTCTCGCGGTCAGGCACGGGCTCGCGCCGTGCCGGACAGCCCGTCATTCTTTCTTTTCCGTCGGCATGTCGAGCAGCCGGACGCGGTCCTGCCGGCGCACCTTCACCTGCAGCGCCGGGTTCTGGTACTTCGATTCGCGCCGCTTGCGATGGGTCAGCGCAATCGCGGCAATGATTGCGACCAGCAGGATCACCGCGGCGATTTCGAACGGATAGACATAGTCGACGTAGATCAGGCGGCCGAGCGCACTGGTGTTACTGCCCGCCGGTGCCGGCGGCGCGACGTCGACCGCGATCCTGCTGCCGACGATGACGAGCGCCATCTCCAGCAGCACGAGCAGCCCCACCGTCGCCCCGACCGGAATGTAGCTGCGAAAGCTCGTGCGCAGGCTGTCGAAGTTGATGTCGAGCATCATCACGACGAAGAGGAACAGCACCGTCACCGCGCCCACGTAGACTAGGACCAAAGTAATGGCGAGGAACTCCGCCTGCAGGAGCAGCCAGACCGCGGCGGCCGTGAAGAAGCACAGCACCAGCCACAGCGCGGCAAATACCGGGTTGCGGGTGGTGACGACCCGCAGCGCGGCGAAGATCAGGATCGCCGCAAAGATGTAGAAAATCGCTGT